>Ga0209270_1000462_pt1 | contig 86886 bp, 74 predicted proteins | sample MTBAKSrepl1MetaG_FD_187456 | JGI IMG/M metagenome (GOLD analysis project Ga0209270, IMG submission 187456) | Enrichment culture microbial communities from Arthur Kill intertidal strait, New Jersey, USA, that are MTBE-degrading - MTBE-AKS1... | ecosystem: Environmental > Aquatic > Marine >...
CTTGTCCCACGAACCGGTTATGAGAAAGCTCTCGTCCATGTTCCCGACCATCTTCTCGAACTTGTTCATGGAAACGGCAAAGGTGAGCCGGTCCGAAGGCACGAAGGGACGGGCGGATACGTCGAACATCCCCAGTACCCCCCTTGGGCGCTCGCGGTCCTTTTCCAGGAACGGGTACTGCACGATGGAAGCGCACCCGGCGCAGAAGGGCGCGAAGACAGCGTTGGGGTCCACCTCCTCGAAACCGCAGAGGGTGAAAAGACCCGACAGCACGTCGGGCTTTGCGAAAAAGACGACCACCTCCGGACGGTCCGCTTCCTCAAGCGCGTCCCATCTCTTGAAGACAATGTACCTGGAAGGGGCCTTGAAAACCGGCATCCTGCGCATCAACTCGGCAACGATTTCCGGAGATTTCTTGTAGCGTTCCCCTTCCAGCTTGCCCGGGATGCCGCACGACAGAAAGTACTCGAATCCGGGAAATAGCTCGGTGCTGAACCCAAGATAGCGCTTTCCCCCCGCGCATCCGATCGACTCCGCGGCAAAACACAGGCAAGTTCCCCCCCGCACCTTGGAAAGCACGCCGATGATGCACTGGTGCGCCGAGGGGGGGGCCACCACTTCGGCACAACCCTGCTTCTCCGTATAATAGAACACGATGGGAAGCTCGGAGCCGTCGAAATACCGGGTCCACCGATCCATGAATCTCGCCTTGAAATCCATATCCATTGCGGCCTCTCTTTGTCGGAGGTCGGCCTTGATCATCGCTGCGGCCGGGCGGTGTAGGCACCGGTTTCAGGGCGACGGTCAAGAAGACATGCACCCTTGTGTCGCCTCTCCTTAAGAGCGTGCACATCCTGCCCCCATCCACGTCCCAAGGTGGGCGAAACGCCCGCGCTCCCAGGGCGGAAAAGCACGACCTGGCCGGCAGCAGCGATGATCAAGGCCCGAAGGTCCTTGCCCTGTGTGCTGTATACCTCGTGCGCCCGCAAACTGCGATCTTCATACCCTCACCCCGACCCTCTCCCAGAGGGCGAGGGGGATGGTGGAAATCGCAATGTGTGACCGCGCGCACTATATATTCCCCGCGGTTATGGGATGCAAGCATCAACTAGGCGGACCAGGCCGATCCTTGCCGAAGGCGGCGTGTTGCAACCCGTGCCCGGCGTGCTTATGATGTTTCCAGTCCAGGCAAATGGGGGACATGCGTACCGGACAAGAGGCTCCTGCCGCGTAGGGGACGAGGCCGTACAGGCCATGGTGAATCGATTCTGACAGCAATTCCATGAAAAAGCGAGCTGTTAGAGCTGTTCCTCATCAGCTCCACTCGTTATCGTTGTCGTTGTGGTAATCAGTCCCGTAGGGACGGTGATCGGTCTCGAAACCGGAAGGCGTGCCAGAGTGACGGGCACCGTTGTTGCCTCGGATTCGTGGCTTCTCCGTTGAGCGCAACGAACAATCCCACTCGCGGAACACCTCGGCCGATTACGATAACGATTACGACAACGATTTATATGAAAATCCCTCCAAGCCCCCGGTCCCAAAGGAGGAGCGCAAGACGGGTTTTCATGCTTCGTTGTGCCCGCACCGGGCATGGGGGTTGGTCGGGTCGTTTGCTTCGAAAATGACCCTATTCACACTCGACCGGGGCACAGAACAAATTTACCCTCCCGCGCCGGCGGTTCGGCCTTGATTTACCCGGCAGATATGGTATGCGGGGTGCCTGAGAAGAAGCCCGGGAGAAGACGTTGCGGGCAGAAAGAGGCGGTATGCTGACAGGTCTTTTGCCATGAACGCACTGTTGGTTCTTGAAGACGGACGCACCTTCGGATGCCGCTCCTTCACGGGGCCGGGGGAGGCCTCCGGCGAGGTGGTCTTCAACACCAGCATGACAGGGTACCAGGAAGTGCTCACCGATCCTTCCTACCGGGGACAGATGGTGACCATGACCTACCCGCTGGTGGGCAATTACGGGGTCAATTCCGAAGATGTGGAGTCGGCCCGGATCCAGGTGGCGGCTTTCCTGGTCCGTGAGTATCAGGAGGCGCCCAGCAATCACCGGGCCACAGGGACCCTGGCCGATTATCTGGGACGGCAGGGCGTGCTGGGAATCGAGGGGCTCGACACCCGTGCTTTGACGCGGCACATACGCACTCGGGGAGCCATGCGGGCCATGGTTTCCACCTCGGATACGGACCCGGCCTCGCTGCTGCGACGGGTGCTTCGGATCCCGCAGATGGCCGGAAGGGATCTTGCCAGCGTGGTGACCACGGACATGCCTTACCTGTGGAGGCGAGGCGCCGCAGAGCCGGTGAACCGACCGGTGGAGGAGCTGGACCGTTCCGTGTGGGGAGACAGGGGCCAAGGCCCCGCGGTGGTGGCCTTCGATTTCGGCATCAAGTACAACATCCTGCGGTGTTTGGAGCAGGCCGGATGCCAGGTTGTGGTGGTGCCCGGGGCCACGGACGCTCAGACCGTCCGTTCCATGGACCCGGACGGGGTTTTCCTGTCCAACGGGCCGGGAGATCCGGAACCGGTCACCTACGCCGTGGAAACGGTCACCAGGATACTGGACTACAGGCCGCTTTTTGGGATATGCCTGGGCCACCAGTTGCTCGGACTGGCCCTAGGGGGAAGGACCTACAAGCTCAAGTTCGGGCACCGGGGCGCCAATCAGCCCGTCAAGGAGCTTTACCGGGGCAGGGTGGAGATAACCTCCCAGAACCATGGATTCGCGGTGGACACCGACAGCCTTCCCCGAAAGGATATCGAGATCACCCATGTCAATCTAAACGACAACACCCTGGAAGGATTCCGGCATCGACGGCTCCCCGTGATGGCCGTGCAATACCATCCCGAGGCGTCTCCCGGACCTCACGACGCCCGCTACCTTTTTCGCTCTTTTCTGCAGCTCATGCGCGACAGGCGCAACCCATGAGCCCCCGAGGGGCCGAACCGCGGGCCATGCTCTTCACATTTGCCTATCCCCAGAAACCAAGAAGAAAGACATGCCCAGGCGCACGGACATAAGTAAGATACTCATCGTGGGGGCGGGTCCCATCGTCATCGGCCAGGCCTGTGAATTCGACTATTCCGGGACCCAGGCGTGCAAAGCCCTGAGGGAAGAGGGCTACGAGGTGGTCCTGGTCAACAGCAATCCGGCCACCATCATGACCGATCCCGAGATGGCCCACCGAACCTACGTGGAGCCCGTGACCCCCGAAACGGTGGCCAAGATCATCGAAAAGGAAAGACCCCATGCCCTGCTGCCCACCCTCGGAGGGCAAACGGGACTCAACACGGCCGTGAGGCTGGCAAAAACGGGCGTTCTCGAAGCCAACGGGGTGGAGATGATCGGCGCGCGGGTCGAGGTCATCGAAAAGGCAGAAAACCGCGAGCTGTTTCGCAACGCCATGGAAAAGATCGGCCTGCGGATACCGAAAAGCGCCTTTGTCCACGGCGTGGAAGAGGCCATAGAAGCCGGAAGACTCATCGGCTTTCCCCTCATCTTGCGTCCCAGTTTCACCCTGGGGGGAACGGGAGGCGGAATAGCTTACAACGTGGAGGAACTGGAGGACCTGATCAAGGGAGGGCTCGACGCGAGCCTCATCGGACAGGTGATGGTGGAACAGTCCGTTCTGGGGTGGAAGGAGTACGAACTGGAGGTGATGCGGGACGCCAACGACAACGTGGTCATCATCTGCAGCATCGAGAACATGGACCCCATGGGTGTCCACACCGGGGACAGCATCACGGTGGCTCCGGCCCAGACCCTGACGGACAGGGAGTACCAGCGTATGCGGGACGCCACCATCGCGGTGATGCGGGAGATCGGGGTGGACACGGGGGGTTCCAACGTGCAGTTCGCCGTCTGCCCCAAGACCGGCGAAATGATCATCATCGAGATGAACCCCCGGGTCTCCCGAAGCTCGGCCCTGGCCTCCAAGGCCACGGGCTTTCCCATCGCCAAGATCGCCGCCAAACTGGCCGTGGGATACACCCTGGACGAAATCGAGAACGACATCACCAGACAGACCCTCGCCTCCTTCGAGCCGACCCTCGATTACTGCGTGGTCAAGATCCCCCGTTTCACCTTCGAGAAATTCCCGGACACCGAAGACGTGCTCACCACCTCCATGAAGTCGGTGGGGGAAACCATGGCCATCGGACGCACTTTCAAGGAAGCGCTCCAGAAAGGGCTGCGATCCCTGGAAGTGGGGCGTTTCGGCCTGGGGGCGGACGGCCGGGACCCTCTGGAAAACGGTGATGCCCCTCTTTCCGAAGAGGCCATCCGGCAGCGGCTCGTAACGCCCAACTCCCAACGGATCTTCTTCCTGCGCCACGCCCTGCGACGGGGCATGAGCGTGGAAAAGGTCCACGCCCTGACCTCCATCGACCCCTGGTTCCTCCACCAGATCGCGGCGATCCTGGAGGCGGAGGAAAAGACCCGGAGCCACGGCGGCCCACTGGAAGCGGCGAGTTTGCGGGAGGCCAAGACTCTCGGTTTTTCGGACCGGCAGATAGCCCATCTCTGCGGGCTGGAGGATGCCCGGGTGGCGGCGCGCCGCAGGGAAACCGGAGTACAACCGGTCTACAAGCTGGTGGACACCTGTGCTGCTGAATTCGAGGCCGCCACTCCTTACTATTACTCCACCTACGAAGAAGAATCCGAGGCACGGATCACCCTGCGAAAAAAGGTCATGATTCTGGGAGGCGGCCCCAACCGAATAGGCCAGGGGATAGAATTCGACTATTGCTGCGTCCACGCCTCCTTCGCCCTGCGAGAAGAGGGTGTGGAAAGCATCATGGTCAACAGCAACCCTGAAACGGTGAGCACGGACTACGACACCTCGGACAAGCTGTACTTCGAGCCCGTCACTGCGGAAGACGTTCTGCACATCGCCGAAGTGGAGCGCCCCTTCGGGGTCATCGTGCAATTCGGAGGGCAGACTCCCCTCAACATCGCCGGAGACATCCAGCGCGCCGGAGTCCCCATACTGGGAACCCAACCCGAGGACATCGACAGGGCAGAAGACCGGAAACTGTTCCAGGCGGTGCTTCGGGAGGTGGGGCTCGTCCAGCCGGAAAATGGTACCGCCCTTTCCGTCGAGGAGGCCGCAGCGGTGGCAGAATCCATCGGGTATCCGGTCATCGTCAGGCCGTCGTACGTTCTCGGGGGAAGGGCCATGCAGATCGTCTACGATCGGGCCAACCTCGAGGGTTTTGCCCGCTCCGCGATCGAGGCCTCTTCCAGGCACCCCATACTCATAGACAAGTTCCTGGAAGAGGCCGTGGAGGTGGACGTGGATGCGCTGTCCGACGGAAAGGTCACCGTCATCGGCGGAGTGATGGAGCACATAGAAGAGGCCGGAATCCACTCCGGAGACTCTGCCTGTGTGCTGCCGCCGCGCAGTCTCTCCCCCTCCATGATCGAGGAGATACACCGCGCCACCCGGGCTTTGGCCGCCGAGCTCAAGGTCGTGGGCCTCATGAACGTCCAGTACGCTGTCAAGGACGGGCGCCTTTTCGTGCTGGAAGTCAATCCCCGAGCCTCGCGCACGGTCCCCTTCGTGAGCAAGGCCACGGGTGTGCCCCTGGCAAAGTTTGCCGCCAAGGTCATGCTCGGGCGCACCCTGGAAGAGCTGGGGTGGACTCGAGAAAGCCGCCTGGGCCACGTGGCCGTGAAGGAGTCCGTCTTCCCCTTTGACCGTTTTCCGGGAGTCGATCCCCTGCTGGGGCCGGAGATGAAGTCCACCGGCGAGGTCATGGGCGTCGACTTTTCCTTCGGCAAGGCGTTCGCCAAGGCGCAGCTCGGGGCCGGCCAGAAACTGCCGAGTCGGGGCAGCGTTTTTGTCAGCGTCAAAGACAGGGACAAGCCGCGCATCCTTCCGGCGATCAGGCAGCTTCTCGCGCTCGGTTTTCGCATCCTGGCCACCTCAGGCACGTCCGACTATCTACATGGAACCGGGATTCCCAACGCCCCCGTCAACAAGGTCTCCAAGGGGCGCCCCCATGTGCTCGACGCCATCAAGAACGGAGAGGTTCAGCTCATCATCAACACCGGCTCGGGAGAAAAGACGGTCAAGGACGGTTACGCCATAAGGCGTGCGGCCTTGTTGTATCGTATTCCTTATGTCACCACCGTCCCCGGGGCACTGGCCACCTGCTCCGCCATAGAGGCACTGACAGAGGGACACCTCCATGTCTGCCCCTTGCAGGATTATTACAACAGGGAGGACGGGAAGGGATGATGGTTGAGGCAAGACCTCGGGAAGCCTGCGGTGTGTTCGGAATATTCGACCACACGGATGCGGCCAAGCTGACCTACTTCGGATTGTACGCCCTCCAGCACAGGGGCCAGGAAAGTGCGGGCATAGCGGTATACGATCAAGGCAACATCATGGTCCACAAGGGGATGGGGCTGGTGCCGGACGTCTTCGACATGACCGCCCTCGACGCCCTCAAGGGAACCACCGCCATAGGGCAGGTGCGCTATTCCACGACCGGCGGCTCCACCCTGATAAATGCTCAGCCTTTCGTGGTGCACCACCGCAAAAGGGCTTACGCCGTGGCGCACAACGGAAACCTCGTGAATGCCCACACCCTGAGAGAAGAACTGGAGCGCACGGGATCGATCTTCCAGACCACCATGGACACGGAGGTTTTTCTCCACCTCTTTGTCAAGAACCTGGAGGAGGGGTTGGAAACCGCATTGACCGGCACGGTGGAAAGACTCAAGGGCGCTTTTTCTTTCGTCCTGCTCACGAGCCGCGGCGAGCTCATCGGCATCAAGGATCCCAACGGGTTCAGACCCCTGTGTCTCGGTACCCTCAACGGCAACTACGTGCTGGCCTCCGAAACCTGCGCCCTCGACCTGGTGGAAGCCCACTTCGTACGTGAGCTGGACCCCGGAGAAATCGTCATCATCGATCAGAACGGGATCCGCAGCGTTACCCGCCCAGTTTCTCCCCGTACGTCTCTTTGCATCTTCGAATTCATATACTTCGCCCGCCCCGACTCCAACATATGCGGGCTCAACGTGTATCAGATGCGAAAGGCACAGGGCCGCAAGCTGGCGGAAGAAGCGCCCGCGGATGCCGATCTTGTCATGCCCTTTCCCGATTCTGGCAATTACGCGGCCCTGGGATACGCCGAGGTGTCCGGAATCCCTTTCGAGATGGCCATGATCCGGAATCATTACGTGGGAAGGACCTTCATTCAGCCCACCCAGAGCATGCGCGATTTCGGGGTGAGGGTGAAGCTCAATCCGGTGAGGGACCTTCTCAGGGGCAAGGAAGTGCTGATCGTCGAAGACTCCATCATCCGCGGCACGACCACCCGGACCCGGATCAAGGCCATGCGGGAACTGGGGGTCAAAAGGATTCACATGCGCGTGAGTTGTCCTCCCCACCGTTACCCGTGTCACTACGGCATCGACTTTTCTTCGAAGGGCGAACTGATCGCAGCAAAGAAGTCCGTGGAAGAGCTCAGGAAATATCTGGGCCTGGATACTCTCCATTATCTGAGCCTCGAGGGGCTCCTCGCTTCGACGGGGGTGCCCCGCCCCGAGGACAGATTCTGCAAATCATGCTTCGACGGTCACTATCCCGTAGCCTTTGACGAGGAGCTTTCCAAGGACTGTCTGGAGAGGATGTGACGGGACCCCTCCCGCCGCCACAAGGGCGCACGAGGTTGACAGTCGTCGTCGCCCGTGCTATCCGAAAATTGATTCTCGGTATAGCGAGCAACTTGAACCCTTGCTTATCGCCCATGGAGGAGATGGCCTTGTCAAGCGGCCACCGTTTAAAACCCACCCCCGCCCTCCCGTTCTATGAACTTTCAGGAAAAGAGGTTCGCTCCCGCCGCATGGGGGACAACAGTGACATGCGCGTCTGACGCTCGGAATCCAGGTAGTCGAGTGATCTTGTTCCATAGCGCCGCCAAGCGCTCTTTCCGGAAGGCTTCCGGTTTTCGGGTGCCCGCCGTTTGCACAGGGATTTGTGTGTTCATCCTCTACTCGGGTTCACCCGACGCCCGATCACAGGACAGAGAACAACCGAGGGAGCATCAGTCCATGGGGCTGCGATGGGCAGTGGGCACCGCATGAGGACTTCACCAATGCATTCGATCGTTTTCGTCGGGCTTCCCGAGGCATTGAGATCCGCGCGGTTCACGTGACGTTATCACGAGTTTTGCGGGGGCAGGGCCATGTCAAGACATGTCTTTCAGTCGCCTATTTCCAAGACGATGACACTTGCCATAGAATGCGAACATGTGTGCCAATCCACCGTTTCCCCGTACCAGAAGATCGAGGTGATCGAGTCCCGGGACTTTGGGAGAATGCTTGTCCTAGACAACGTCATCAATCTGACCGAAAGGGATGAATTCGTATACCATGAAATGCTGGCACACGTTCCCCTCTTTTCACACCCGCGGCCCGAAAAGGTCCTCATCATAGGAGGAGGGGACGGATGCACTGCCCGAGAGGTATTGAAGCACCGAACAGTGAAAAGGGTCTTGCAGGTGGAAATCGACGCCGTCGTCATGGAAGTGTCGAGGAAGTATTTCAAACGTCTCCATCACGCACTGGACAACCCCAGGGTGGAGATAGTCTGCCAAGACGCCTTGCAGTATATGGAGCAAACCCGCGAATCCTTCGATGTAATTCTCCTGGACTCCACGGATCAGGTGATCGAACAGAGCTCCGGGCTCTTTTCTACTCCCTTCTTTCGCCGCTGCTTCGCCACGCTTACCAAGGACGGCATACTGGGGGCTCAGGTCGGAGACAGCTCTTTCGAACCCCATGTGGTTTCCCAGGTTTTCAGGAACTTGAGACAGGTGTTCCCCCTGGCTCGAATGTACCTTGCTTCGGTTCCGTCCTACACGATCGTGCCGTACAGTTTCGCCTTCTGCTCCAAGGGGGTCCGGCCGGAGGAGCGACTCGGAATCCAGCGGTTCGACAGTGCTTTTCGCACCCGGTACTACAATCCGGAGATGCACCGAGCCTCCTTCGCCCTTCCGGAGCACGTGAGAGAGGACTTCGAGCTCTAGCGCCCATGTAAAAATCGTGCCGGAGTCACGCATGCGGCCGGGCCGAGAACGTGATCCGCAGCCCCCATGTCATGGGGGTGGGGCGCCTGCCTTGAGAAAAGTATTTTCCAGCAGATCGGCCAGCTCCTCCACCTCGTCGGGGGTAAAGGCCGGCACTTGGGAGGGGTTCGGCGGGCAGGTAGTGACCCATGCCAACCGATGCTCGGGATCCAGAGGCAGGGGGTGTCTCCCCTCTTCCGATCGGAACACCTCGATCTTGGGCAGCGGTTCCTTCTTGTACCCTTCCGCCAAGACAAGATCCACATCTTCGAGATAGCGCGAAACGATCTGCCCCACGGGCTCATCGCACTGCACGTCCTTGACCACGGCAAGCTGCTGTGGCGAAGCGAGCACTGCCGTATCCGCCCCTGCCATCTTGTGTCTGTAGCTGTCCTTTCCGGGCGCGTCCATGTAGAAGCCGTGATGGGTGTGTTTGATGGTGCCGATCCTGTATCCCCTGGCTTTGAGCGCCGGGACGAGTTTTTCCAGAAGGAGGGTCTTGCCGGAGTTGGAGTGTCCTACTATGCATACGATGGGAGGTTTCATGTGTTCTGGTACTCTCTTTCAAGCGCCCTTCGGTTGGTGATCCGGTCGCCCAGCCGATCCTCCCTGGGGCGTCTCCTATCACGGAACCCCACCTGTCGGATTTCGGCACGAACCGTGCATATCCACGACAGGAACAGTGAAAGGGCCGGTTCACAAGCATTGTGGCAGTTTCCCCGGACCCGGCGCATCGGCTTTCCCGACCCTGATCACCGTTCCGGACGGACGGCATGCAGGGCAATGTGCCTCTGCAGGGAACGCGCGATCACTGCCCGCGCCCGCGTCCCCATGCGGGCAAGGCGTCCGCGCCCCCAGGTCGGTAAACAGGGACGGGCCGTACCGGAAGGATGACCAAGGCCCCGTTCCCCTCACGGCAGGCACGAGGGAACAGGCAGGTGCCCAGCAGGCATCCCCTGCTTGTGGGGAGCATACGCCTTATGCATGAAATTCATGGTTGAAGCAAGCAGGGATTGCCTTATTTTTGGTTTTATACTGCGCGATGTCACAAATTGCGATTTCCTCGATCCCCCCCCGCCGCCCTCTGGAACAAGGACCGGGGTGAGGGTATAAAGAGCGCAGTTTGTGGACACGGGGGGTATACATACCGCAAGCGGGTTCGGCAAGGCCGGGTCTCAACACAATAACGCGGGGGGATTCGGGCCAAGCGGCCAAAGCTCCCAAGGTTGACGGGTTGACCGGCAGGCCGCATGGAGGATCGGAACATTGACCATCCCCAAGACGGGAAAATACATTCTGTTCTGCCTGGCGGCCTTTGGCTGGTGGAGCGTGACGGCCACCGGATGGTCGGCAGGAAATCCACCTGCAGCAGCGTACGTGCATTACGAACACGAGCGCCTTACCCTCGACGTTCGCAACGCGCCCCTTCTCCATGTGCTCGAAAAGATCGCGCGACAATCGGGTGTCTCCCTGTTCATGGATCCCCGGCTAAAGGAAGTGGTCAGCCTGAAACTCCGGGAGGTGTCCCTGGAAGAGGCCATACGGCGGCTGTGCCAGAGCGCGAGCCTCGAATACGCCTACGACCCCGGAAAAAGATCCTACCGAATCCTTCGTATCGGCGCATACGCACAAGGCGGGGACGGGTCCACCTCCACCCCGGCAAATATTTCCGCCCTTTCCTCCGGCGAAAGCCTCCACGCCCCCCCCCACACGGCCTCCTCTGCGAAAGCGGACCTTTCGCCCGTGCGCAGCGGCGCTCAGGAACGCCCCGCATACAGGGCCGGGGAACTTCTTGTCCGCTTGCGCGAGGGGGCCGATGGGCAGCGGCTCCGCAACCTGCACGCTTCCATGGGAAGCAAGGTGCTACGAACCCTTCCCCGATACCGGCTCCAACGCGTGCGGCTGGCGCCTCACCTTACCGAAGGCGAAGCCATGACCGGCTACGCTGCATCGGACTTGGTCGAAAGCGCAGGCAGGCACCCCATCAGATACCTGCACGCCACACCCGACGATCCCCTTTTTCCCAAGCAATGGGCCCTGCACAACGAGACCGGCGTCCACATCGACGCTGCCGGAGCCTGGGAGAAAACCAAGGGAAGCGCGCAGGTGGTGATCGCCGTCATCGACACGGGCGTGGACCACACCCACCCGGACATGCGGACCAACATGTGGGTCAATCCCGGAGAGATCCCGGGAAACGGGATCGACGACGACCTCAACGGTTACGTGGACGACGTGTACGGATGGGATTTCGGCGGAGTTCGGGACGACGATCCCGAAGACGCCGACGCGGACCCGAGGGATAGGGACGGACACGGCACCTCGGTAGCGGCCCTCATCGCCGCTGCGGGGAACAACGGTGTGGGAGGCTCGGGGGTATGCTGGAACGCGAGAATCATGGCCCTCAAGGTCACGGCCGATGACAGCAACCGCATCAACCAAATCGACGTGATAGAGGCCATCGGCTACGCCATCGCCAACGGGGCGGCCCTTGTCAACTGCAGTTTCGGGGGAGACTATCCCGATACCTATGAGAGGCTTGCGTTCGCAGATCTGCGCGATGCGGGGATCCTGGCATCCTGCGCCGCAGGCAATGCCGGCCGGAACCTGGACACCAGCTCCGCCAAAAACTACCCCTCCGGGTACGACCTGGACAACATCGTCGCCGTTGCGGCCAGCGATGCCAACGACGCTCTCGCCGCCTTCTCCAATTACGGCAAGATCAGCGTGGATCTCATGGCCCCCGGACAAGACGTTTACGCAGTGGTGAGCGCCTACGTGGCGCTGGAAGGGACCGAATACAGGGCCAATCACGTGGAAAACGCAGGGAGCACTTTCGGAATCACCGCCCGTCTCTTCGACTGCGGCGCGGGATGGGCCGATGATTTTCCCCCGGAGGTCGCTGGGAATCTGGCCCTGGTGGCAAGGGACAGGATCACGGAATTCCGGGAAAAAGCTTCCAACGCCAGGGCCGCAGGAGCTTTGGGGGTGATCATCTACAACGACGACTCGAGCTCTTTGGACTGGACGTTGCAGGACCCTGCCCAGGACATCCCCGTGGTGGCCGTATCCAACACCGACGGTCTCGCGCTCAGGGCAGCGGCCTCCGCCACGCCGATCGTCACCGTGGTGGACACCGGCCTTACCGTGAGCACCAGGGGCACATCCATGGCAACCCCCCATGTTACCGGCGCCGCGGGCCTGGTGCTCGCCCGGTTCCCCTCTCTGCTGACAGAAGAATACAGGTTCAAACGGGTGGCCCTTCTGCGCGGCACCCTTCTCAAGCGTGTGGACCCCGTGGAAGCAGTAGGGAACAAACTTGCCTCCGGGGGTCGCCTCAACGCACGGGCCGCCCTGGAGCTTTTCGGACCGGGCGATCTGACCCTCGACGACGCGGTGGCACTTGACGATGCCGTGACAGCCCTACAAGTGATGGGTGCTGGGGCTCCGGCGCGGCTTGCCGAGTGGTTGCAGGCGGGCGTGGACGTGAACGGCGACGCAGCCATCGGCGTGCAGGAGGTGATCTACATCCTTCAGAGGGTATCCGGAGTCCGGGAGGCGGGACATTGACTTTCGCCCAAAGGCTCCGGCTTCCGTCCCCTTATTTTCTTGCCTTGTCAAGGATCTGACGGGCGATGGTGTTCTTCATCACCTCGGCGGTGCCCCCGGCGATTTCCAAGGCCTTGGTGTCCCGGAGCCACCTCTCGAAAGGAGTGTCCCTGTAACAGCCGTGGCTTCCCGTCATGCTGATGGCGGCCGGTATCACCTCCTGGGCCACCTCGCCGCAAAAGAGCTTGGCCATGGAAGCAAAGGTGGAAGCGTCCTCTCCCCTGTCGTGGGTGGCGGCCGCCTTGTTGCGCAGCAGCTCCGCTGCCTCGAGCTTGGTGGAAAGCTCTGCGACGAGCCACCGTATCCCCTGAAAGTCGGTCACCCGCCTTTCCCCGATCTCGCGGTTTCTCGCATACTCCAGGGCCGTTTCCAGGGCGGCCTTGGCCATTCCCAGGAAGGCGCTGGCATTTCCCATGCGGCTGAAATTGAAGGTATCCACAAATACGGACAGCCCCCTGCCCTCTTCGCCCAAAAGGTTTTCCTCCGGAACGGCGCACCGCTTCAGCTCGAATTCGTAAATGGGAGAGGCTCTCATGCCCATGGGATCCAGCTTCCTTGTGATGCGCAGCCCCGGGGTGCCTTTTTCCACGAGGAAGATGGCAAGCCCCTTTTCGGCCCTGGCAAAGACATTGATCACATCGGCCTCTGCGGCATCGTTGATATGGGTCTTGACCCCATCGAGCAAGTACGTGTCTCCCATTCTCCTGGCACGAGTTTGCATCCTGGAAAAATGGGAGCCCATCCCCGGTTCGGATATGGCCGTGCCCGCATGAAGGGCTCCGCCTGCGAGCCCCGGAAGGAACCGTTCTTTCTGCTTTTCCGTGCCGTGGTCCACGAGCATCTTCTGTGTCTGGAACAGGCCGTTGTGCGTGTATCCGGCACTGAGCCGCCCCAATTCCTCGCTGAGCAGGCAGTACTCCATGGCCCCCAGGCCCTGCCCCCCGTACTGCCTGGGCACGGCGACCCCCAAAAACCCCGCTTCCCCGAACCGGCGAAAGGCAGCCCTGGGAAACACCGACTTGCGGTCGCACTCGTCCGCTTCCGGGGCCATCTCTCTCTCGATGAACTGCCTGGCCGCTTTCTGAAACGCAAGCTGCTCTTCCGTGTACTCGAAGCGCATGGGCACCTCCTCCTGATCAATACCCCTTGCTTTCCCTGGTTTGGGATTGCCGGTTCCTTATATGATAATTGTGGGTTTGATCACAACTACGGCCACCAAGTTCGTCCTATCTTCGATCAGGCGGTCGGAACCGTCTGCCCTCCCCTGAGGACTCCGGAGATGAAAATACGGCCAATCCGTGCTTGACCCGGAATCCAGTTTGCCCAGCCTTCACCCAACCACCCGTATCCCGCTGCCTCGTGGCCGAATACAAGATCAAGCCCAAAACCGCCCCAAGCCGTCGGTTCCAACCGGGAGCGCAAGACGGGTTTTCATGCTTCGTTGTGCCCGCCCCGGGCATCGGGGTTCGTAACCATACCGCGCGCTAACGAATTGCGATTTCCTAAATCCCCCTCGCCCCCTGGAAGGGTCGGGGTGAGGGCATAAAAAGCGCAGTTTGTGGCCGCGCGAGGGAGGGATGAAGCTATTACGGTTGTGCCTGTTTGCTGCCGTGCCTCTTCAAAAACCAGGATGTCGCGGTCCGTCAGGTTCCTTTCCTTCCTGGTGGAGGCGTTCTTGGTGAAGATCTGCAGTGCGGTGCATTCGTATGCGTGTGCCGTCAAGACGGCCCGATGCCGCCCCCCTGCAATGGAGAAATGGGCGCCCGATAGGACCGGCGGCGGCGCTCCCGTGCCGCCGCCAACTTGACAGAGGGGGGGTTGGGTCATAATTTTCCACGAGTTCGTCTTCCTATACTGCGCGTCCACAAGCTGCGCTTGTTATATTCTCACCCCAACCCTCTCGCCAGACGGCGAGGGGGATGTAGGAAATCGCAATTTGTGACCACGCACATTATTGCCACCGGTTGGGAGTGCTTTATCACACATGGAAACCAAGCCCAAGAAGGTTCGTGCCCTGGGATTGTGCTCGGGGGGCCTCGACAGCATCCTGTCTGCCCTGGTGCTGCGGGACCAGGGGGTGGAAGTCCGCTGGATTACCTTCGAAACCCCCTTCTTCGGAGCCGAAAAGGCACGCAAGGCATCGGAGAGCACCGGCATACCGCTCAGGGTGGAGCGCATTACCGAGGAGTACGTGCAGATGCTCCGCAGCCCGCGGTGCGGCTACGGGAAGCGGATGAACCCCTGCCTGGACTGTCATGCGCTGATGTTCCGACTCGCGGGCCGGGTGATGGCGACAGAAGGCTACGGTTTCCTTTTCAGCGGGGAAGTTCTCGGCCAACGGCCCATGTCCCAAACAAGACCTTCCCTGCGCTACGTGGAGAAACACTCGGGGCATGCGGGGTACATCCTCCGGCCCCTGAGCGCCGGGAAACTCGATCCCACCGTCCCCGAGACCCAGGGGTGGGTGGACCGTTCCCGGCTCCTCGATTTTTCCGGGCGCTCCCGAAAACCCCAGATGGCGCTGGCCGCTGCGTTCGGCGTGAAGGATTACCCTGCGCCGGCCGGTGGGTGCCTCTTGACGGACGTGGGGTATTCCCGGAGGCTCGAGGATCTCCTGGCCCACCTACAGGAATGTCTGGAGAGGGATTTTGAGCTGCTGAAATACGGACGTCATTTTCGCCACGACCTGCAAACAAAGATCATTGTGGGAAGGACCCGTGGGGAGAACGACAAGATAACCGCCTTGGCGGATGGGAGTCGTGACACGATCCTTCGCCTGTCCCGCCTCCCCGGACCCGTGACGCTCGTGCCCGATGGCGGCTCTTGCGATGCCGTCGAGCGGGCGGCCGCCATGACGGTGCGCTACAGCAAGGCCCGGGGACAGAAAAGGGTGTGCGTGGAGATAAATGGTCCAGGGGGAAGGAAAGAGATGTGGGTGGAGGGGGCGCGAGCGGGAGACGGGGAGGAAAGGATGATATAGCGACGCGCAGGCTCCCAAGATCACGAGCATCCCGATCGGGCAATGCGGACAGTCTGTGCGCGGATCCGAGCCTCATTTGAAATTCCGGTAGGTTAGGCATCGACACTCTGCAAAGAGTGGTCGAAGGTGGCCCAGGGATGTTCAAAGCCGCTGTACCCTGCGCCGTCATCACATGACGTGCGCATTCACATGTTGACAGAGGAATTGATTCAAATCAGTGTGTTCGAAAATGGTCACTCGGGAGGGCGCAGAGGGAATCTGTTCGTATAAACGTTAGCCTTCCGAAACACGTTTTGTTAGAGCTCTACGTTCAGATCGAACCGAAAAAAACGAGCCCTTTCATCCGCCAGGCAATCAGCCATTCGCTCAAGGATCTACGGGATGGCATTGATCATCGTTCCGGCCAGCCGGCTTCCTCGTTCAGCCCTGGGAGCGCGGGCGTTTCACCTGCATTGCGGCGTGGATGCGGGCAAGATGCCTGCGCCCCCAGGGGAACCGAAGAACCTTGGACACCTTTTGCCTTTCACCCCAAACCAGCGGCAATGCTTCCTGGGCGGAACGATGATCAAGCCCGAATTCTTGTAGCTCGGGTTCTGCAACTGATTCAGCGCTATGGTTCCGCCCGCCCCAACTGCCCACAGGCCGCCCAGATGTCCTCGCCTTTACTCCAGCGCACCACGGCTGTGTAATGGCTGCCGATAAGGATCTGTTGAAAGGCCAGTATCGCTTCCCCGGAAGGACGCCGGAAAGGGGAATCCGGGTATGGATTGAAGGGTATGAGGTTGATTTTTGTAGGGATTCCCCTCAGGAGCCTTGACAAGCGTCGTGCATCTTCCGGTGTATCGTTAACGCCGGCGAGCAGGACATACTCGAAGGTGATCCGGCGCTTCCCCCTGAGGGGATAGCGGGCACAGGCCTCGAGAAGGGTCTCGATGGGATAGGTGCGGTTCACCGGCATCAGAAGGCTGCGGGTGACGTTATCGGTAGCGTTGAGGGAAACGGCCAGATTCACGCGCGTGTCAAGGCCCAGCCGGGTCATTTGGGGAACCAGTCCGACCGTGGAGACGGTCACCCTGCGGGAGGAAAATCGTAGACCCCAGTCGTTGTTCGTGAGAATTTCCATGGCAGCGATAACGTGATGATAGTTGGCCAGGGGCTCTCCCATTCCCATGAAAACCACGTTGGTGAGCAATCCGGAATCGCTGCCGATCTCATGCATCACGTCGCGCGCCTGGGACACGATTTCAACGCACCGGCAATTGCGGACGAAACCCCGTCGGCCGGTGCAGCAGAAAGCGCACCCTTGAGCGCACCCCACCTGGCTGGAAACACACAGGGTGAAATGATCCCTTTCGGGGATAAGAACACTCTCCACCAGGCAACCATCGTCCATCGCAAAGAGGTACTTGCGGGACCCGTCGGCCGCCCGTTCCACCTTACGCAGGACAAGCCGCCGGCTGACGAAATGCCTGGAAAGCAGTGCGCGCAGATCCTTGGACAGGTCCGTCATCCGGTCGAACCCGTCGACTCCCCGCTGGTAGATCCACCGCAGGATCTGACCTGCCCGGTAAGTGGCGACGCTCTCCTTTTCCAACCATAGCAGGAGCTCGCCGTGGGAAAGGGACTTGATGTCCGCTTGGGATTCGCTCATGGTGCAAAAGCCTGACTTGCTTTCTTTCAAGAGGTCATAACGGTGCGCCGTGTGCCCACGGTACGCTTTGCGCGGCCACAAACTGCGCTTCTTATACCATCACCCCAACCCTCACCCAGGGGGGGATGGGGATGTAGATCGCAATTTGTGACCGCGCGTAGTATGAATTTGTTCCAGCCCCCGATTGACTGCAAATCGGGTCCATCTTGGAAGCAGGCGACCCGCAGAGTCTTTGTCGTTGTCGTGATCGTAATCGGTGCAGCCGTTCCCACCCTCGGATTGTTGCTTGTCCGTTGCCGGGGGGCAGCGAATCCCAAGCAGCGATGGTGCCCGCCGGCCTCGGCATCCCTTACACGTCCGAGAACGATCACCGTCGCTTGCGGGACTGACAACGACAACGATCACGAATGGGAATGTCCGAGAGCAGATCTAACAGCTTCCTTTTTCATGGAATTGCTGCCAGAACCCATTTACCTTGACCCTGCCTTATAGTTCTTGACATATCATCGCTGTCAGACTAATTTCAATGTTTTAATCTAAGGAGAAGGATGAGCTCCGGCGATGCCCGGAGTGCTGCTTCGCCAAGGGGGGATCCGTCGGGAAATCGGTATGTTCGACAACCTGAACGAAAGATTGGGCAGTGTCTTTTCCAGGCTCAAAGGCCGGGGTAAGCTGTCGGAGCAAAACATCGAAGACGGCCTCAAAGATGTCCGCCTGGCGCTTCTCGAAGCCGATGTCCATTACAAAGTGGTCAAGAGCCTCCTTGCGTCCATCCGAGAGCGGGCCGTGGGTCAGGAGGTCATGGCGAGCCTCACCCCGGGCCAGCAGGTGGTCAAGATCGTCAACGAGGAGCTCACCGCACTGATCGGTGGGAGGCACGAAGAACTGCAACTGGATGGTCCCTCACCCGTTTCGATCATGCTGGTGGGGTTGCAGGGCTCCGGCAAGACCACCACCGCGGGAAAGCTCGCCCTCTTCGTGCGGGGTAAGGGGAGGAAACCGTATCTGGTGCCCGCAGACGTGTACAGACCTGCGGCCGTGGACCAGCTCACCAAGATCGGCGGCGAACTGGGAGTGCCGGTTTTTCCCTCCCGCACGGATATGGATCCGGTGGTCATCTGCCAGCAGGCCCGAGTCGACGCCCACCAAAAGGGATGCGACACGCTGCTGCTTGACACCGCGGGCAGGCTCCACGTTGACAATGCCCTAATGGCGGAGCTGGTACGCATCAAGGAGGCTGTCAGGCCGTCGGAGATTCTCCTGGTGGCCGACGCCATGACAGGGCAGGATGCGGTCAACATTGCCAAGGCATTTGACGAGTCTCTCGACCTGGGGGGGGTGATTCTGTCCAAGATGGACGGTGACGCCCGAGGCGGCGCCGCCCTTTCCATACGACATATTACGGGAAAACCTATCAAGTTCGTGGGGACCGGGGAGAAAACGAATGCACTCGAGCCCTTTCACCCGGACCGGATGGCATCGCGTATCCTGGGTATGGGCGATGTCCTGACCTTGATAGAAAAAGCCCAGAGTGCCATAGATCTCAAGAAGGCCGAGGAGCTCGAAAGAAAGCTTCGCAAGAGCGAGTTCACGTTGGAGGATTTCAGGGACCAGATGACCCAGATCCGCAAGATGGGTTCCCTGGAGCAGATACTGTCCATGATCCCCGGCGTGGGGAAAATGAAACATATGAAGAACCTCGATGTGGACGACAGACAGCTTGTACGGATCGAGGCCATCATCAACTCCATGACGTCCGAGGAACGGCGGCATCACACAATCATCAATGGAAGCCGACGCAAAAGGATAGCCAAGGGAAGCGGCACTTCCGTGCAGGAGGTCAACCGGCTTCTCAAGGATTACGCCCAGGTGATGAAGATGGTGAAGAGGTTCAACAAGGGCGGCATGCGCGGCCTGGGCAGAAACATGTTGGGCATGTGAAGGAGAAGGCACGATATGGCGGTCAAGATCAGACTGGCGAGGCACGGCGCCAAGAAGAACCCTTTTTATCGCATAGTGGTGGCTGATAGCGAGGCTCCCCGCGACGGCAGATTCCTGGAAACCTTAGGTACCTATGATCCTCTGAAGGAGTCGGGGGGAGTGACATTCAAACAAGAGCGTGTTCGCCACTGGATGGGCAGAGGCGCTCAACCGACGGCGACGGTGCGAAGCCTGCTGAAGAGGGAAGGTTACTTCGGGCAAGCCGGTGCGTCCCCACCGCCGTCCACTTCCTAAAAGCCGTGCCGCCTTCCTCTGCCCATGGGTTTGTGGTGAGAAGGCTCCGGAGGACCGGACGGCACGTCCGTTCCCGGGAGCCGGGGGTTACGGTACGCACAGGGCAGGACCATCGGTATCCTGACACCGTTGACCTGAACCGGGCCTCGCCGTTGAAGGAGATGCCGGAATGAAAGATCTGATCAAGTACATAGCGGAGGCGCTGGTGGATCATCCGGAACAGGTGACCGTTTCGGAAGTGGAGGGGGAACAGACATCGGTGGTGGAACTGAAAGTGGCGAAGGAAGATCTGGGCAAGGTGATTGGAAAGCAGGGACGCACCGCCCGCGCCATGCGTACGATCCTGAGTGCGGCCTCGGCCAAGGTGAAAAAGCGCAGCGTGCTTGAAATCATCGAATGACCCATGAATAAGCAGAGGGCTGCGGATTACGTGGAGGTGGGAGAGGTGGTGGGCGTGCACGGGCTGCGAGGTGCTTTCAAAGTCCGCTGCTTTGCCGATAAGGAAGCTGTCTTGCAGCCGGGAAGCCAGGTGTTGGTACGAGGCCCCGGAAAGAAGGAACGCTGTTGCACCCTCACCTCGTCCGGCACCCACGGCAGGTCTCTGCTGGTTCGGGTGGAGGGCGTGGAGGATCGGGAAGAGGCCCAATCCCTTGTGGGGCGGACCCTGTGGATTCCAAGGTCCCACATGCCTCCACTGGAGGAAGGAGAGTATTATTGGGCGGACATCGTGGGCCTGGAGGTTGTCACCGCCGAGGGAAGGCCCCTGGGGCACGTTGCATCCATCATCGAAACGGGAAGCAACGACGTGTACGTGGTCCGGGACCGGCAGGGGAAGGGGGAGATCCTCATCCCGGCGCTGGATTGGGTGATTTGCTCCATCGATCTTGAAAAAAGAAGGATGCTCGTGCGGCTCCCCGAGGGTCTGTGACCATGACCTTTGTCATCGTGACGCTGTTTCCCGAGATGTTTCCCGCCTTCTTCGGCAGTGGTATCGTGAGGAAGGCCGTCGAGAGCAGCAAGATCGCCTTCGAGACGATCAACATAAGGGATTTCGGCGAAGGGTCCCATCGGGTCACAGACGATAGACCCTATGGAGGGGGATGCGGCATGGTGATGAAGCCCGAACCCCTGGCCGCGGCGATCCGGCACGGCCGTGCACAGCACCCCGGAGCGCACGTGCTTCTGCTCAGCCCCCAGGGCCGTGTCCTGACCCAGGCAATGGCCGCCGAACTTTCGTGCCGCAGGATGCTCATCCTGGTGTGCGGTCGCTACGAGGGGGTGGACGAAAGGATCCTGGGCGGGTTGGTGGATGAAGAGATTTCCATAGGGGACTATATTCTGTCGGGCGGGGAGCCTGCAGCCATGGTGGTGGTGGACGCCGTCACACGGCTCTTGCCCGGTGTGTTGGGGGGGGAGGACTCGGCGGAAAAGGATTCGTTTGCCGAGGGGCTCCTGGAACACGCCCACTACACCCGACCCAGGCAATGGGAAGGCGAGAGCGTTCCGGAGGTTCTCCTTTCCGGAAATCACGGGGAAATAGGGCGGTGGCGGCGGGAAACGGCGCTCATACGCACCTTTTTGAAGAGACCGGACCTTTTGCGAGGGCGGGTGTTGACGCCGGAGGAAACAGCCGTACTCGACAAATGGCGGCGGGAAATTGAGAATATCGTCAACGCCCAGGCTCTACCTTGCCCTGATGCACCATCCGGTGGTGAACAAACGTGGTGATACCATAGTCTCCGCGGTCACCAATCTGGATCTGCACGATATCGCAAGGGTCGCCAGGACCTATGGAGTGAGACGCTTCTATGTGGTCACTCCTCTGCACGACCAGCAGGCAGTGGTGAAGAAGATCGTGTCTCACTGGTTGGAGGGGCCGGGGGGAGGTTACAACCCCGCTCGCAGGCAGGCACTTTCTTTGATTCGGCTCCAGGAGTCCCTGGAAGCTGTTCTCGGGGATATAGCCTCTCGCGAGGGGAGACGACCCGAGACGGTCGCCACCGATGCGAGGCCTTACCCGGAAAGCATAGGTTACGCAGCGTGCCGGGAGATGCTCCTTGAAGGGAAACCGTGTGTGCTGCTTCTGGGCACGGCCTGGGGGTTGACCCGGGATCTTGTGGAGAGCGCAGACCACATCTTGGAACCGGTGTGGGGCCGAACCGCATACAACCACCTTTCGGTGCGGTGTGCTGCCGCAGTCATTCTCGACCGCCTTGTGGGAAAGCAGTGACGGGCGGACGTGGTGCGGGCGCGGAAAAAAAATTGAGTACTTCCGAAGGGAGTTTGCCGATATGGATGCCATTCAACAGTACGAAAGAGAGCAGATGCGTTTCGACCTGCCAAGCTTCAAGGCGGGCGATACGGTCAACGTTTTCGTTAAAATCAAGGAAGGGGAGAAGGAGAGGATCCAGGCGTTCAAGGGCGTTGTGATCAGCAGACGTAAAGGAACCACCAACGCCACGTTCACCGTAAGGAAGATTTCTTACGGGGTGGGAGTGGAACGGATCTTTCCCCTCCACTCCCCTTCCATAGACAGGGTCGAGGTGGTTACCCGGGGTCGGGTCCGACGTTCCAAGCTTTACTACCTGCGCAAGCTTCGGGGCAAGGCGGCAAGGATCAAGGAAAAAGGGTACCAATAGGGTCCTATTCACGACCGGACAAGGGCGCATCGCGCTGCCAAATCCGGATCGGGCTCCGGAAGCACGTGAAGACATACCTTGCGCGGCCACAAACTGCGATCTTTGTACCCTCACACCGGCCCCTTCCCAGAGAGCGAGGGGGATGCAGGAAATCGCAATTTGTGAACGCGCACTGTATACTCGATGCCGGGTCAAGGCCGCAATAAAGGCTGTTTGGTCTGTGGGGGCGTGCCGAAGTGACCCGTTGCCAGGAGGTTGACGCGGATGGGGCTTGCCCCGGATCCCTTGCGGCTGCCGTGGACCTCGTTTCGGGGCCCTGGGGGCCGGAGTGGAAGCCAGGGGATCAAGCCGGAATGAGGGTTTTTATGTGTGGGGGCGGTGAGACGCCCATCCGGCATGTTCCCTGCGTGACAGAGGGTGGGGAGAGCGGAGGGGGTTTCCGTCCCGACGGCAGGAAGATTATCCGTGAGCGGTGGTTTGCGGTCCCCGCTGTGGGCACTGGAAGACGTGACCCGCCGGAGAGGATTCGGAAGGATTGCCGGAATCGACGAGGCGGGAAGGGGACCGCTTGCAGGGCCTGTGGTGTCCGCGGCGGTTATTTTGCCCGAGGATTTCGAGGCCGGGGGGATCACGGATTCCAAGAAGCTGAGCCCCGCAAGGAGGAGCGCCTTCTATCAGACCATCTATGAGGGGGCGGTCTCCATAGGCATCGGGATCATTGATCCGGTGGAGATCGACCGCATCAACATCCTGCGTGCGGCCCTCCTTTCCATGGCCATCTCGGTGGAGAACCTTTCCCCGGGCCCTGACTTCCTCCTGATCGACGGCCCTTTCCGGATCGCTTCTCCCTTTCCCCAGAACCCAGTCAAGCATGGAGACGCCCTGAGCGTTTCCATTGCCGCTGCTTCCATTGTGGCCAAGGTGACGCGGGACCGGCTCATGGATCGATACCACGAGGAGTTTCCGGAGTACGGCTTCTCCAGGCACAAAGGTTACGGAACCCGTGAGCACCTCACGGCCCTGAGGCGATACGGGTGTTGCCCCATACACAGGCGATTTTTCAGGGGTGTGTGCGGGGCAGGCGAGTAAGAATTTGCCGTCCGGGCGGTTGCCGGAACGTGCCCCCCGCGGACCGGATGTCCAGGGCCACGGAAGGGGACATGAGAGACGATCGTCAGATAAAGGGGGAAAGGGGAGAAGCCGTTGCCGCGGGGCTGCTCGAGAAGCAGGGGTACAAGATCATAGAACTCAATTACCGCTGCAAGTTGGGGGAGATAGACATCATTGCCCGGGATGGGGGCACCCTCGCCTTTGTGGAGGTGAAGACCCGACGCAGTGAGCGATTCGGAAACCCCAAATGGGCGGTCACCCCGAAAAAGAGGAGGAAGATCTCCATGGTCGCCCTAGAATATCTCAAGAGCACACGTCAGATGGGGTGCAAGGCACGATTTGACGTGGTGGCGATCCTGAGCGGGGGGGAAAGGCCGCAGATCGAGCTTGTCAAGAACGCCTTCGATCTTGCGTACGGAAACTAGTATCCCGTTGCGACCCCGGACGAGGTTGGCAAAGAAGTGCCAAGAAGCAAAGGAGGGGGTTGTTTTTGTGAGACGCGGTACCAGGGGGTCGGGGCCGACGGTACCCGTCACGGGTAAGGCTCGATCAGGCTGCGCTCCGGGTACGTTGTATGTGGTCGCCACTCCCCTCGGCAATATGGAAGACTTCACCTACCGTGCCGCGAGGGTCCTGGGAGAAGTGGACCTGGTGGTTGCCGAAGACACCAGGCATACCGGCAAGCTTCTCGCCCATTACGGCATAAGGACCCGGCTTCGGTCCTACCACGAACACAACGAGACACTCAGAACGCCGGCCGTTATCGGCAAGCTGGAGCAAGGGCTTTCCGTGGCTCTGGTCTGCGACGCGGGCACGCCTTGTGTTTCCGATCCCGGATACCGGCTCGTGAAGGAAGCCACTCACCGAGGTTTTCCAGTGGTGCCGGTACCCGGAGCCTGCGCGGCCGTTGCGGCGTTGAGCGTTGGGGGGCTTCCCACGGACACGTTCCTTTTCGTGGGCTTTCTGCCCAGAAAAGGCGGCAAGAGGGCGGCGTGGCTCTCCCGGCTGGCCCATGAGAGGGCCTCTCTCGTCTTTTACGAATCTCCCAGAAGGATTGTCGGTTTGGTGCGGGACCTGCTGTCCGTGCTGGGAGACAGGGAGGCGGCATTGGCCCGGGAGCTCACAAAGGTGCACGAGGAAATACTGCGGGGAAACCTGTCCCACATCCTGTCTGAATGTGAGGGAAGGGAGAAGACAAGGGGGGAGTGCACCCTGCTGGTGGCCGGTTGCGGGGAAAGACACGCTGATTCGCGAAGCGCTCTTCACGAAGGGGGAGACGACGGCCGCGAGGACGTGCCTTTGCCCGTCCTTGCCGCAAGGCTCGCCCGGCAAATGGGGATTTCCAGAAAGCGGGCCTACCAAACGGCTCTTGCCCTCAAAGAGGCCGAAAGAGGTCCCGACCGGGAGGATTGAGCTGCGAAAGGTGCCGCCTGCCTTCGTGCCCCAACCGGGGTCTTGCAACGGGAGTGCGGGTTTCAAAGGTGGGTGAGGGCCTCGTGCTCCGTCGGATATATGGGAAGAAACGTATCGAAGCCGGCTATTTCGAATACTTCTTTTATGTAATCTTTCATTGAGCAGAGAAGAATACTACCATTGGAACCCTTGAGCTCCTTTGTTGCCTTCAGGATAACCCTCAGTCCTGCGCTTGAAATATAATCCAGTGTCTCGAAATCCACCAGCACATTTTTTGAACCTGCTCTTATGGCTTCGAATAACTTCTCCTCAAAGGTTGGAGAGGTGTTTGAGTCGAGGCGTCCCACTATCTTGAAAATATCGACACCGTTTAGCTCTTTATGTGTTATTTCCATTCGGTGACCTCCCACGGAGTCTGTTGAAAACGCTGGGCAATCTCCGGCGTCAGGCACGGGCGGCGATTGCCGGGAGCACCCCCCGATCGACAGCGGACTGACGGGAAGCATGGGCAGCCTCGAAGGCCCGGCCTGGTCGCCCTATTTCTTCAAAGGTTTTTCTTCATCACCACCACATTTCTGTCGCCGCACCGCTGGTAGGCTATTTCGTCCACGAAATGCTTGGCGAGAAAGATCCCCAGACGGCCGATCTGTCGGTCTTCGAGGGAACACTCCAGCCCCGGGCTGTCTGCCTCCGCGGGATTGAAGGGTATTCCCTCGTCTTCTATGCACATTATCAGTGTGCCGTTTTCAAGGGATAGGGTGACGCTTATCCAGTCTTCAGCGTTGTCCGGATATCCGTAGGACACGATGTTCGTGAACAGCTCTTCCAGGGCGACATTGATCTCGAACAGGCTCTTTTCAGACAAACCGTGACATCTGCCGAACCGGTCCACGTCCCGCGAGAGGGTCTCCAGTTCCGAAAGGTTGTTCTTCAGCCGGGAACAGACCTTGCACAACGTCATATCGAAAGCTCCTCGGCACGCGAGTCCAGCCGAACCCGCGCTCGGCCGAAAGGCGATTGCCGGGAAAAAGGAGCTGCTCAAAAAAACATGCGGTGCAGGGTGGCCCACGAACAGATAAAATGGGCCAGGTCCGCGCACCCGTCAATACGGGACGGAGCCCGCGCCCGGGAGGGCGGGGCGCCGGAATCCATGCACACGGAGAAACCCGATTCCAGGTAAAGCCCCGAAGAACGTTCAACGATTTGTCCCCGAGGGCCGTGCTGATCCGCCACCGGGCCAGCGCCGGAAAGACTTCGGCCTCACTCGGATTCTTCCCATAGCATTTCCGGCAGCAGGAAACAAGGCGAACGGGCTGGACCGGCCGTTCCCTTGCCCTTGACAGGAAGGCAAGGAGCGGGCCATAAAGGATGGAGCAACGCATTGCCGGGCAGGGGCCGCAAATGGGAGGAGACATCGCGGCGCAAGCCCGTCCTGGCGGCAGATGGTGCCGGCGGGCCTCGATCGTCATTCCGGACGGGCGGGTGTCTTTTTCTGTCGGCCTCAGGTTGGACGACGCCTTTTCACATGCTTGGCTCCACGCCGGAATTGAGGCTTTCGTAGTGGGCACTGCCCACCAGAAAGACAGTATTGCGCACTTGGTCGGATGTGGCCGGAACGATGATCACGGCCTGTCGACCGCTTATAGGTAGACGGCCGGCGAGGAGGGAGACGCCCGGTGCCGGTCGGCAGCGGAAAAAGGATCGGCCATGCAGGAGAAGGCATGTACCGGGTTTCCGGGTGGCGATGCCCGGACAGCACTCTACGCGGTGTTTGGTGATCCGGTTTCCCACAGCCTGAGCCCGGTCATGCACAACCGGGCACTGGCCGAAACAGGGGAAAATGCCGTGTACCTCGCCTTCAGCGTGAAAGACATCGCAAAAGGGGTGGAGGCTGTCAGGACCCTGGGAATCCGCGGGGTGAGCGTCACCCTTCCCCACAAGGTGGCGGTTATGGATTTTCTGGACGAGGTAGAGGAAACGGCATTGCGGATAGGGGCCGTGAACACCCTGGTGAACCGGAACGGCAAACTCTTGGGGTACAACTCCGACAGCATCGGTTCCCTGCGGGCCCTCGAAGCAGCGACGCCGATCAAGGACAGGCGCGTGCTCGTGGTGGGTGCAGGAGGGGCGGCACGGGCCGTGGCCTTCGCCGTGAAGACGGCTGGGGGAAGGATCACCGTCGCCAATCGCTCCCAGGACAGAGGACAGGCCCTGGCCGCGGATCTTGGCGCTGCCTTTGTGCCGTTGGCTGAGGTAGGGGATGCGGTCTGCGACATTTTGATCAATACCACCTCCGTGGGGATGATACCGAAAGACCACGAAATTCCCGTGCCCGGGGAAGTTCTTCGGAAACAGATGGTCGTGATGGACATAGTGTACCGTCCTCTGAAAACCCTCCTCCTGCGGCAGGCCGAGGAAAAGGGGTGCCTGACGGTGGATGGACTGGAGATGTTCGTTCAGCAGGGGGCTTGCCAGTTCGAGTGGTGGACCGGAAAAACCGCCCCCGCAGCGAGCATGCGGGAGGCCGTGTTAAACGCCTTGGGGATGTGACCGGACCGTATCATGGAAAACACCATGGCAAATGACATCAGAACCATAGGAGCGATGCGCAGGTCCAGGGTCAACGTCCAGGTGCCCGGCTCCAAGAGCTACACCCACCGGATGGTGACGGCGGCGGCCCTGGCCCAGGGAACTTCCCTGATTGAAAACAGCCTGGATGCGGAGGACACGCGCCTCACGGTACAGGGATTGATTCGTCTGGGCGCACGCATCGAAGCCGTGGAAAAGGGTCTGTCCGTTCAGGGAGTGGCAGGGGTCCCCAGGGGGTACGACAAACCCATCTTTCTGGGAAATTCAGGAACATCCATGCGTTTCTTGACGGGCGTTGCGGCCCTGGGCTTCTCAGAATACACGTTGACGGGGTCCGTGAGAATGCAGGAGCGTCCCGTACAGGACCTCTTGGATGCCTTGACCCGGCTCGGCGCTTGCGCAATTTCGGTTTCCGGCAGCGGCTGCCCGCCGGTAACGGTGCGGGGGCCGATAGAGGGGGGACGAACACACATAGACTGCTCCCTCAGCAGCCAGTATCTCTCGGCGCTTCTCCTGATCGGTCCGTGTACGGAAAAAGGGCTCGAAATAGAGGTGACCCAAGGGCCTGTTTCCCGGCCCTACGTGGACATGACCATAGCCGTCATGGAGGATTTCGGGGTCCGCGTTGTGAGGGAAGGGTACGGTCTTTTTCAGGTGCCTGGGTCAACACCTTACCTGGCCGGGCACCACAGGGTGGAGCCCGATGCTTCCCAGGCCGGGTATTTTTGGGCTGCGGGCGCCGTCACGGGGGCCACGGTGGGAGTCGAAGGGATCGGCCCCCGTTCACGACAGGGCGATGTGTCTTTCTCGCGCCTGCTCGAACAGATGGGCTGCATCGTCAGGGAAGAAGACGGCCATCTCAAGGTGACGGGGGGCCCGCTCAGAGCCATCGATGCGGACATGGCTGACATGCCGGACATGGTGCCCACCCTGGCCGTGGTGGCTGCCTTTGCTCGCGGGACCACCCGTATCCGGAACGTGGCGCACCTGAAGGCAAAGGAGAGCGATCGTCTCGCATCGGTTGTACGGGAACTGCGGCGCATGGGCATCGAGGCCGATTGCGACGACGCGGGAATGACCATCCGGGGCGGCACTCCGAAACCGGCCGACATAGAGACCCACCAGGATCATCGACTGGCTATGAGCTTCGCGGTGGCCGGTCTGAGAACGCCCGGGCTCGTGATAACCGGAGCCTCCTGCGTGGAAAAATCCTTTCCGCATTTCTGGCGGGTCTTGGACGATCTGTGTGGGTAGAGGGAGGCTGAGACCTTAGTATACCCTCACCCCGACCCTCTTCCAGAGGGCGAGGGGGGGGTAGGAAATCGCAATTTGTGACCGCGCGCAGTATGGATGAGCGGTCGGGGTCCCCATCCGGAATCGGCATGGGATTGGAAATGGAGACGGAGACGGAGGAACATCGGGGTGAACCTTTCAGGCAGCGGCAGAAGGAAGAACGTATTCCTCATAGGGTACAGATGCTGTGGCAAGACATCGGTGGGACGGATCCTCGCACAGAGCCTCGGGTGGAGGTTCGTGGACGGGGATCAGGTGCTGGAATCTGAAAGCGGCCAATCCGTGGCGCAGATCGTCGCGGGCCAAGGGTGGGAAGGATTTCGCCGAAGAGAAAAGGAGATGATGCGCAGGCTGACGCGGCTGGAGCGCCACGTGGTGGCGACAGGGGGCGGCGTGATCCTCGACGAGGAAAACGTGAGGATGATGCGGGAAAGCGGGGCCGTCGTGTGGCTCAGCGCCGCCATCCCAACCATATGCGAGCGGATGGGCCGCGACGCGAACACGGGATCCCGACGACCCGCCCTCACTCGGTTTGGCGGACCTGTGGAAGAAGTGGCGGCGGTTCTCCGAGTGCGGGAACCTCTCTACCGCAGCGCGGCACACTTCCTCGTTGCCACCGACGGAGTGGATCCGGGCAGTGTTTGCGAGAAGATAATGGAAAGAGCCGGGGGGCTGGCCGAGGGGCCCAGGATCGGCAGGGAAGGAGAATAGGCTTTTGTCGGGGAACACCTTCGGAAGACTTTTTCGTGTGACCACATGGGGCGAGTCCCACGGTCCGGCGGTGGGAGCCGTGATCGACGGATGCCCCCCCGCCATCCCTCTGGGGACGGAGCACATCCAGGACATGCTCGACAGGAGGCGTCCGGGGACCACAACGGCGAGCACCCGTCGCAAAGAGACGGATCGCGTGCGCATACTTTCGGGGGTGTTCGAGGGAAAGACGACCGGCACACCCATCTTGCTCGTGATCGATAACGAAGATGCGAGACCGGAGGCTTACGCTGCCTATGCCTGGCTGTTTCGTCCCGGCCACGGAGACATCACCTACGCCGAGAAATACGGGATACGCGACTGGAGGGGCGGAGGGCGGGCCTCGGCCCGGGAGACCGCGGCCCGGGTGGCTGCGGGCGCCGTGGCCCGTGCCGTTCTCGCGGGAAAAGGAATCGCGGTCAGGGCCTACACCCTCGAACTGGGAGGGATACGCGCTGGCCGGAAACATCTGGCGGATGCCGATCAGAACCCTTATGGCTGTCCGGATGCCGAGGCCGCCCGGCAGATGGAAGATCGGGTGCAACAGGTGCGGTCACAGGGCGATTCCATAGGCGGGATCGTGGAAGTGGAAGCCACGGGCGTGCCAGCGGGGCTCGGGGAGCCCGTCTTCGACAAGCTGGACGCCGAGCTTGCCAAGGCCCTCATGAGCATCGGTGCCGTCAAAGGCGTGGAGATCGGATCGGGATTCGAGGCAGCCCGCATGCTCGGTTCCCAGAACAACGACCCCATCACGCCCGAAGGTTTTGCCACCAACCATGCCGGCGGAATCCTCGCGGGCATCTCCAGCGGCGCCCCTGTCGTGGTGCGTGTGGCGGTCAAACCCATACCATCCATATCCATCCTTCAGAAGACCATCGACACGGAGGGAAGACCGGTGAGCCTCTCCGTGAAAGGCCGACACGATGTGGCGGCCATCCCGCGCATCAACGTGGTGTGCGAGGCCATGGTGAATATGGTGCTCGTCGATTTTCTGCTGAGGCAAAGGGCGATTGCCGGGGGACAAGGTTCGGCGGTTCCCCGGCCCTGAAGCGGTGTCAAAAGCCGATTATCTCGGGGGAATCGTAGGTGGGGTCTCTCAGGCTATCGCGAAGCGGTTTAGCGCAACATTATATTAACAAACAGCGGAATACCGTCTTTTGCGTGGGCAGTGTCCACCCTACGAAAACCTCAATTCCGGCGCGGAGCCAGGCATGCGGGAACGGCGTCTCCCGATGTGATGCCGGCAGAAAACGAGACCCGTTACCGAAGCGGCAATATAGCGGTCCTTCAAGGCTTGGCCTCCGAGAGCAGAAGGTTGGGAGATCGGTTGCCCTTCGGCCGTTGATGCCTGGTGCTCGGAGCAGGTACCGATGCCGGGAGCGCGGTGGCTCTGATTTGAGCCGAAGAATTGCGGGATCCGATCTGTACCAGAACCGTGAGTGAGACCGACTCCCGATTCAGCAAAGGCCCAGATTTGGCCCCCGGCCTGCCCCACGGTCTTGGACGCGCACCGAGGCGAAGGACAAGGAGCCGGTCAGGCTCGATTATTGGGAGGTAATCGCCGAAGAAACCAAGGCCAAGTGGTCACGCTGACAGATAGGTGGACTGGTGGTCGCCCCAGTATGTGGCAGTAGCTGGCCTCTGCCCAATCGGAGTGTGACAAAGTAGAACTATAGCCCCCTCCCGTGAACCAGGGAACTCTTGCCCAGGGAAAAACCCCTGTCTTCGCAAACAAGGTCCGATCCCTGGGACAGGAAAGGCACGTAGACAAGATGCCCCTTGCGCACAGAGACATCTATCTTGGGAAGCATGCCATAGAAGATGCGCCGGGCGCTTGCCATGGAGGCCAGACACAGCTTGAGGGCCTGCACGGCTTCGGACAGGGGAAGGGTCGCCGGATGGGGCGAAGAAAGACGCATGGACGGCTCCACCTTTCCCTCGGGCGGTGCGCAGGAAACCTGCCGTGAGAGCTGCAAGAACAATTTGGGCCGGACCTTGAAGGCCGGTATCCAGAAAACGAAAGGGCGACCCTCCCATTTTTTTTGAACGGTCCTGGGAAGATTGGCCAGCCGAACAAGGTCCGCGTAGGATCGCAGGGCTATTCCCTCGACCCGGGGCTGGATTCTCCAAAAGGGAAGATGCACGGCCTCCCGACTGTCCGATCGTATGCAGCCCGCGACCACCCGTTTCATTTCCGCGCCCTTGGGGCCCCAGGCCGAATCGCAGTGCCGGCAGACGAACACGCAACTGTCCGTTTCCCCCTCCAGGTCCCACCCGCAATGGGGGCAAAGGGCAGGAAGAAACCCCGGGCTACCGCCGGGCCTCTGGCTGGTGAATCCCGAGAGCCAGTTAGCATCCACCGATGCCCGGGAAACAGGGATATCGAGGATCCCGTCGAAAAGGACACCTCCCCTCACAAAGTAGGGCGCAAAGATGATGCTCACGGTTTCCCCGATATAGGCTTTTTCCAAGAAGGACGGGGGGCCGTCACCGTCTGCCGAAGCCCCGATACCGGGCAGCCTCGATTCCATCAGCGACAGGGCCTTTGGAAACGGCACCTGGGGCTTGAGAAAAGTCCCCTCAAGCTTGTCGCCGGCGAATTGCAAATGCAGGGCTTGCGGCCTCAAACCCAACGAAAAGGGGACATGGCAAGAGGCAATCGCCTGCTGGGACGTGTCCACGATCCTGTGGGTCAGCTCCGAGGTTGTGCAGGCGTAGAACGCACCTTTGAACCTCCAGTAGGGAACATAAACGGTCGCGCTGTTCTTATGGGCAGGAAGGAGGCAGAGGCGCGCCGGGCCACGGCTGACCAGGTGGAGCTTCACCCTGCAGAACGCACAGATCAGCAGACGATCGGTTTCCTCCAGGGTCACGGGGGCTCCGCACTGGGGGCACCGGTGGTCAATCTGCCAACTCAATTCTCTCCCCACACTGGTTGCAGGAGGTGGCTCCGGCGATGTTCTTGGTCCCGCAGTGGGGACAGAACACATCCCGGGGTCCTTCCTGGTTCACCGGATGGCCGCAGCGGGAACAGAACCGTGCGCTGGGGGCAAGGTTCTTGCCGCAACGCAGGCACTGCTGAAAGACCAGGAGCTGGTGACCGCAGTGGGGGCAAAACTTAGCCTGAGCGGGCGCCGCATTGCCGCAGTCGGGGCAGGGCTGGGTGGCCGGGGGCAGTCCTCCTGCCGGGCCGGTGCCTGCCTGGTTTCTCAACAAGTTAGCAAACATGGCGGGCATCATCAGTCCCACACCCATCCCCATTGCCTGGCCGGCCCCTCCTTCAGACTCGGATGCCTTTTCCATGGCCATGGCCGCCTTCATCTGCAAGAGGCGGTTCAGATCGTCGAACAGTCCGAGTTTGCTCTTGTCGTCGATGGCCTTTTGCACATCGGGAGGCGGCGTGATGGAGTGGATGTACAGGTGGGTCAGCCCCATGCCGAAGTGGGCCAAATCGTCGTGGAGCCTTTTCTGCAATCCCTCTGCCAGCACATCATAGGTGCCCGGCAGGGTGAGAAGGGAATCGAGATGTTCACCCAGATGGTCGTTGAAGCGCGAGACGATCACACGGCTCAAGTATTCTTCGATTCCTTCCGTTGTGTAGATGCCCTGGGTTCCCACCAGACGGTTTATGAAGAGCACCGGCTGCACCACACGAACGTTGAACACCCCAAACGCCCGAAGCCGGACGAGCCCGAGCTGGGAGTCTTTGAATGCCACGGGATCCCGCGTCCCCCACTTGAGATCGGTGAAGGTCTTCAGGTTGACGAAATAGACCTCGGCCCTCAGGGGGCTCTTCAGTGCCCAGGGCACGCTCAGGATCTTGGTGAGCAGAGGAATATTGGCCGTCACCAGGGTGTGTCGTCCGGGACCGAAGGCGTCGTAGGCCTTGCCCTGGTAGAAGAAGACCGCTGCCTGGCTTTCACGGACGGTGAGTTGGGCCCCGAACTTGATCTCTCCGGAGCCGGACTCCGGGACCCGGGACACCATTTGTTGACCGGTGGGATCGAACCATTCTAGGACCTCAAGGAACACGATGTTTGTCTCGGCCATGGGGGTCCTCGCCTCCTTGCCCAGGTTTTCCCACATTTGAAAACGAACACGCCGGCGGATCCCCCCACCCGGAACCCGTGGGCACTACGGACGGTCGGGACCTTGCCGCCTCCGGCGGTCAGGAGCCTTGCAGCAGCTCAAGAGCCCTCAGGGCCACGCCGTCATCGAGCAGATTCGCAACGGCCGCTACAAAGGCGACGGGCGCTCCCTGCAAACGCATCTGTTCGATGAGGGTGTTGAGCGCCGATTTCCTGTTGAACGGGTCGAGGGAAAGCACGGCCAGGAGCTGATCCTTTACCGCATCGTCCTCACGGGCCACCTGCATCAGGGTCACAAATGCCTCGTCGCCGGCCACCGAATCCTTCTGACCTTTCCTGTTGCCGGCAAACATGAATGCCACCGCCCCCCGATCCTCTGCGGCCCGGCCCAGCACATGTCTGAAAGGCCGGGGTTCGTTCTCACTCCGGCCACAAGACGAAGTCGTGCCGCCCCTTATACCATCGGGCCGATGGAATGGTCCAGGTGGAACCGGCCCCTCCGGGTGAGGGGAAGGGACCGGGCCTCTTCACGCGATCATCTCCAGAAAAGCCTCCACCCTGGTCTTCAAGGGCGCTTCGGCCACCATGGAATACTCGTGCTCCAGGTAGATGTTGGGAAGACCCTGGCGATCGAGAAAGGCCTTGAGGGTCGGGACCTCGTACCCATGGGTGTCGCAGTACCGCATCGATTGCAGGATGACCCCGTCCACCTTCCAATCCCGTGCGTAGTCCAGCAGGTATCCGAACCGGCAATCCTGCTCCTGTTCGTAGGTCTCCTGGGATTCCCTGAACGTCCGGGGGCACTTGATGTCCTCCAGGTACCTCTTGGCCAGGCCGTCCAGCGGATCCTCCGTGATCTCCACATCGTCCCAGAAGTGCCTGGAACCCGTGCAAATGTCGTCCATCACCACGTTGGCGTCCAGGCTCTCCATCATCTCCACGAGCCCCACTTCCGTCAGGGGGGTGCCCCAGAGCATGAGCCTGGCCCCTTTCTTCCGCGGACCGTCGGTCCGGGTCTTGACCTGCTCGATCACCTCTTCCAGCATCCGGCTTCCCTCTTCGATGGGGCTGCAAAGCAGGGCCAGCACGACCTTGAGATTCTCGGCACCCGAGAGCAGGGGGGGGGTCGGTTTGCGCAGATCATAGAGCTGCCGCACAAGGGCACGCTGCCGGTTGTGGGTCCGGATTTCCTCCTTGAGCCTGTCGGGATCGATCTTCTTTCCCATGTACTCCTCGAGGGTCTTCTGGAAGAGTTTCAGCCCTTCTTTGAAAAACCCGAACGAGTCTTCGTGCACCACATGGGGCAGGTCGATGAAATGGTGGTAGGGAAGCTTCATGTTGTAGTCCCACAGATGACAGAAGCTGCCTCCGCAATCGCACGAGTGGGCGCCCACGAAACCGTCCAGAAAACCGTACTTGCCCTTCAGACCCAGGTCGAGCATGGAACGCAGCATGGGGCAAATGATCGCAGGCACCTGGGCATCGGCCTTCGTAATGGGCTCGTGCATGTTCCCCAGGACCCTGCAGGGCAGAATATCCAGTGCCGTGAGCATCTCCAGGGCAGGATAAGCACACAGATAACCCATCACCTTCCTGCCCTTTGCCTTGACATCGCGTACGTATACTTGCCGGTCTTCATATATTTGCTGGGCCTTGGCAAGGCCCTTGACACTCAACTGCGACATCAGTCCACTCCTTTCAGCCAAAGAGGCGCTCACCAAGCAAGCCCCTGTTCCTTTCTCAACTGCCGATAATGCTCCATGGTGTCTTCAAAGGGACCCGCATTGTTCAAAGGCACGCTGGGGTCGAACACGGTCAGGTCCACGATGTCTCCCTCCATGGCCATGCCCGGGATGTTGAGTTTGTCCTTTATGACGTTCATGGCATGGGTCAGCCAGAACGTTGCGGTACGGCATGTGAGGAGGTGATGGGTCAGGACCCCGTCGATCTGATACTCCCTGGCCCAGTTGTAATACTGCTGGGCTCCGGGGACAATGGGATATCCTTTCTTGTGAGCATCGATGGTGGCCCACACAAAGGCCCAGTACGTCCAGCGGGCGATACGGTCAAGCGTCTCGTTGGTGCCCTCCAGCTCCATGGGCGGGGGCGGGTGGTAGCCCGGGCTTTCCGTGACGAAGTTCCACCCCCTCTCGGCCAGTTTGTCGAAGAACCCCAGGCTGTGCCATGGGGGCAGTTCCGAGAAAAGGAGGCGATACTTCTCGTTCTCCACAGCCCCGATTCCCGCGTCCACCCTTGCTTTTACCTCATCGTAGACCGCCTGGTATCCTTCGAGAGCCTCCTTTTCTGCGGCCAGGTAGTAGCAGGGCACCATGAGGGTCCAGAAGTCGCGGGAATGCAAGGGGCACGGTTTGGCCTTACGCAATTCGTTGACATCCCACCATACCTTGAAGACCTTCTCCTGGTTGTCGAGCTTTTCTGCCAGAAGGTCCCAATCCATCTTCTTGCCGAGGAGATTCTCGAGAAACTCCACGAACTTGAGTAGTTCCTTTTTCATGTACTCCACGTTGGTCCTGTTGGTGCCCTCCGCGAGTATCTCCTTGGGGCCGGGGTGGGGGTAGACCAGGGTCCACACCGGTACGTTCCAGTAATGCCTCAGGGCCTGAAACCATTTGAACCGGGCATCGCAGTATCCTTCGGAGGAAAGCATGAAGGTGGGTCTGGCCATACCCCCCAGTGGGGCATCCGGGGGAACTTGCCCCAACCGTCTCATCTCGGCACTGTATCCGAAGGTGTTGCGGGCATACCCGCACAGATGGGTGGGAAAGCCCTCGGCATCGCTGATCCCGAGGTATTTTTGGGCGATCCCGTCGGAGGCGCATACCGTGCCGAAGTTTTCGGGGTACACCGGAGTGACCCCCATGGTGCGCATGATCAGGTCTCCCTCCCACCAGTTGACCATGGACCAGGCCACCGGCCTACCTTCATTACCCGCCACCACTCCTTCCGAATACATCTTGTTCACCATGGGCCGCACCACGTTTCTTGTCTGCAAGCGGTTCATGGCCTTTTTCTTCAGTTCCTCTCCCATATTTCACCTCCAGTGGTTCTTCGGCTCCACTCGCGTTGCCCGCAGGCGCCACGGCGAGGCCCATAGATAGGCAATGGAGCGACCCCTGTCAAGTGCGCGCTGCCACACGCCACGGCCAACGGCTTGACACGGAACCCGTCAAACCTTAGTCTTAAAAGGTTTTCGGCTGAACGAGTCCAGGGCCGCAGGCACCCGTGCACCCCGCTGCAAATCCCAAGATATCCTGTGCGGCCCACCCAGGGGAGGGAGCGTCCATGTATTTCGCAGGCATTGACATAGGATCCACCATGACAAAGGTCGTTGTGGTGGCCGATGATATCGTCAGTCAGGTCATCGGTCCCACCGGAGCCGAGCATCGCCACCAGGCCAACAAGGTCATGGAACAGGCTCTGGAGCAAGCCGGCATCCCGTTCGACGACATCACGTACGTGGTGGCCACGGGGTATGGAAGAATCAACGTGCCCTTCGCAGATAAACAGATCACCGAGATAACCTGCCACGCCAAGGGAGTAGCCAGTTTGTTTCCGACGGCGCGTACCGTTATCGACATCGGGGGACAGGATGCCAAAGGCATAAAGATATCCAACGGCAAGGTGCTCAATTTCGTCATGAACGACAAGTGCGCCGCAGGAACCGGCAGGTTTCTGGAAGTGATCGCCGATGTGCTCGAGGTCAAGTTGGTGGACATGGGCCCCCTGTCGCTGAAAGCAAAAAGGAATGTCAAGATAAGCAGCACCTGCACCATCTTTGCCGAGCAGGAAGTGATCTCCCGAATCGCCGACGGGGTGGAGGTGGAAGACATCATTGCCGGTCTGCACGACGCCATCGCCGGCAGGGTGTATCGTATGACCGAGAGGGTCAAGATAGAAAAGGACGTGGTCCTGACCGGCGGAGTGGCGAAGAACATAGGCATGGTCAAGGCTATGGAAGACCACCTGGGTTACCGGGTCCTTGTTCCCAAGGAGCCGCTGCTCACCGGAGCCCTGGGGGCGGCCATGCTCGGAAGAGAACGGGTGCTCAAGGCATTGGAACGGGGTGAATCCATCGCGAAAGGTTCCCGCCGCCTGGAAACAGCGACATTTTTCGAGTGAATGGAGGAGAGCAAGATGGCCTGGTTCGGTGGAATCGATGTGGGATCCGTGGCCACCAAGGCGGTCCTTTCCAAAGACGGGGATCTTTCCTTTTTCCACGTGATGCCTTCCGGGTCGAATTACCGCACCGTGGCGCGCAAGGCCATGGACGAAGTCCTTGCCAAAGCGGGCCTGTCTTACAGCGACCTGGCCTACGTAACGGCAACGGGTTCGGGTGCGGGAAGGGCGGACTACGCCAACGACCAGAGCAGTGATATTTCCTGCTGCGCTTTGGGAGTACACCACTTCTTTCCCGACGTGCGGACCGTATTGGAAGTGGGAGGACAGGCAAGCAAGGCCATCAGGGTGAACACCCAGGGAAAGGCCATCAATTTCGTGGTCAGTGAGCGGTGCGCCGCAGGCAGCGGACGCTTCCTGCAGGTGATAGCAAGGGTCCTGCAAATCGACCTCAAGGACGCGGGCCCCCTCTCTCTCAAGTCCCAAAGCCCCGTGATCTATACCACCGGCTGCGCCGTCTTCGGAGAATCCGAGGCGATTTCCCGTGTGGCCGAAGGAACTCCCAAGGAGGACATCCTGGCAGGCGTGCAGCTTGCCATCGCAGCCAAGCTCTCCGCGCTTGTGGACAGGGTGCACCTGGAAGAAGAGTGCGCCATGGCGGGAGGGGGCGCCTTGGACGTGGGCTTGGTGAAACGCACCTCCGATCGTCTGGGGGTCGCCCTGCGCGTGCCAGACCAGCCCCAGCTCATGGTCGCTTTCGGGGCGGCCCTCCTGGCCCGGGAAAAGGCTGCCGCCGCTTAGGGCTCAGCCCAACTTCTTCCTGCAGTCTTCCAGGGCGGCCTGTACGGCCTCCTCGTAGGTGGGGTGGTAGTAGGGAAGCTCCAGGGCCTGCTGGACCGTCTGTCCCGTATGGATGACGGCAGCCAGCAGATGGGCCAGATGCTCGCCCTGGTCCGCGGCCATCTCCGCACCCAGCACCCTGTGCGTGTCCCCATGGGCGTAAAGGCGCACAATCCCTTTTCGGGAAGACTCCAGGAAGCCCCTTCCCGATGCATCGTAGCGTGCCTCTCCGACAACGGTCTTTTCCGGGTCGCATTCACCGGCTCTTTTGCCCACGCTGCAAACGTTGGGATGGGTGAAGACCACGGTGAGCGGTACCTTGGGGGCGAGTGTGAGAAGTCCGTCCCCACCCCCCGCATTCCTGCCGGCCAGGATACCCTGGTCCACCGCGTCGTGATAAAAGGGGCGCAGCCCACTGGCGTCACCCGCGAGAAAGACGTCCTGACCCTCGCAGCGCAGGGTCCGGGGATCGCACCTGGGAAAACCCCTCTCGTCCAGGACAATCCCTGCGTTTTCAATCCCCACGTTCGCCAGATTGGGTCTCCTGCCCGACGCCAGGAGGACCAGACCGAAGTCCTGAACCGTCTCATCACCCGTTTCCAGTTCCTTGAGGACGACGGTCACCGCGTCCTGAACCTCCACGAGAGAGGCCGTGGTGGTGGTGTGCCATTCCATGTCCTCGGAAAGAATCTGCTTGAAAAGGTCCATGACCGCAGCATCCTGGATCCCGGCCACCCCGGTGCCCATTTCCACGGCGGTCACGGAAAGCCCCATCCTCGCCAGGGCCTGCCCCAGCTCGATCCCCACGGGCCCCATACCCACCACCAGGGCGCTGCGCGGGAGCCGTTCCAGGTCGAAAAACGAATCGGTGGTGACTATCCTGCCCGAAACAAGGCGCCACCCCGGTGGAACAACCGGAGAGGAGCCCGTTGCCAGCACGATTTTCTTGCAGTGATATTGGACCCCGCCCGCTGTGAGCACCATGGGAGCTGCGAACCTTGCGTATTCGGGAACGACCCTGTCGCCGAACCTGGTCCCGGTTCGCTCCACCACTCGAGAAGCAAGGAAGTCGCGGGCCTTGCGCACATGGGCCATTATCTGTGCAAAATCTATGTCCCCCGGCGCACAGGCGGGAATACCCGGCATGGCGCCGCTACGCTGCGCGTGTACACGACGGGCCATATGGATCAGGGCCTTGGACGGCATGCACCCCACGCGGGCGCACATGGTGCCCTGGGCCCCCCCTTCGAACAGAATCACATTCTCTGTGGAAGCCGCCGCTCTCGCCAATGCAAAGAGACCAGCGGTTCCCGCCCCCACAACGGCCACATCCACCTCGAAACGCTCCATGGGATCCTCCTCTTGACTTCATGGGCCTTATTCATCGTTTCCGCTGCCCCGCTTTTGGCAGCCCCACCCGGCGTCGCCCCCACCCGCTTCGTACCTTTCGGCCTCGGTATCGGAATCGAACGGTCGGCGCGCAGATTACTGCACCCCCGCCCCATTGGCAAGGCGGCCGCCTTGCCTGACGCACAAGAAAGAACCTGCAAAAGCCCGTGTAACATGTTAGCATTGAAGTGCTATACTGCGCACGGTGACGAATTGCGATTTCCTGCATACGCCTCGCCCTCTGGGAGGGCCGGGGTGAGGGTATAAGAAGCGCAGTTTGTGACCGCGCAAGGTATATGTGGCCCGTGGCCCCCTTTGGTGATGAACTGGAATGGGACCCATGCCTTGGAACACGCGACACGGCATCAACAAGCAAGTGCTGGCGGTCTTCTGCGCCGTCGGTCTTTTCTTGCTGGTGTCCGGTGCCCTGATCGGGCTCTGGTCCATACGGAACCTGAGAGAAGAGGTGGGGCGGCAATTCAACGAACAGCAGCTTCTCGTCTGTCGGAGTGTTTCCGCCGGTGTCGCAAGAGGCTTGAACGATTTCCGGAGGGAAATGATCCTCTTGCGCGACAACCTGGTGCAAGAGGGTCCGGATCTCAGTTGGGGCGAGGATACCATTCGGAGGACCCTTTCCCGGGTGCTGGAAAGCGGCGCCTGGAAGATCGACCTTGTGGAGCTCGGTGCCGGCCGGATGGTCTCCTATACACAGCAGACCCACAAGCCACCGGTGGTCATCCCCGTTTCTCCCCCCCCCGGGTCAGACCTGGGAGGGATTTATCACAACGCTTACGGAGCCATCCCGGCGAGCCGGATAGGCAGCGAAAAGGTCTGGGTGTCCAGGCCCAAGTCCCAACCGTGGGGCTTGGGTCTTGTGTTGGCACTTGCCCTGTCACCCCAATCCGAAAGGTGCCTCTTCCTCCACGTCAACATTTCCTGGTTCCTGGGGCCTTTCCTGAGAGACATTCGGTCGGGCCGAACGGGTTACGCCTGGGTCATCGACGAGAACGGAACGTTTCTGTATCATACACAGGCGGATTTTGTCGGCGAGAATGCCTTCACGGTGAGGGAGAGAAGAGACGCGGGCATCTCCCAGTGGAAGATCAATTTCATACAAAAGGAGAAAATGCTCAAGGGTCTCGAGGGCACGGGCTGGTACACCTCGGGGTGGCACAGAGGGATGACCGGGCCCATGCAAAAGCTCATCGCCTACACCCCCATCCCGGTCTCCGATTCTCCCCCCCAGAGCTGGTCGGTGGCCGTCGTGGCTCCCTCCTCGGAAATAGAGGCAGCCGTCCGCTCGGGTCACCTGCGGCTTTTCCTGCTCCAGGGTCTTGTCATCGGGGCCATCGTGCTGGGGGCCGGGGCCGCCCTTTATATCGAAATTCGATGGTCCCGGATACTGGAAGCACGGGTCAACGACCGTACGGAAGAGCTCAAGAAATCGGAGGAGAGATACCGCTCTCTGGTGGAAAGCGCGGAAGATTTCATCTTCACCATCGACGCCGACGGATGCTTCCACTCCATGAACAGCTTCACCGCCACCTTCTTCGGCGGCCGCGCCGAGCAGTTCATCGGCAAGCCCCTGTCGAGCCTGTTCGATTCCCAGGTGGCCGAAGAGCAGGCCAAATTAATAGAGCTGGTTTTCAAGTTCGGCAGGAGTGTGCGCGACGAGTTCCTTCTCAGGACGGGCCAGCACCAGGCGTGGATCGGCGCCAATTTCATGCCCCTCAAAAACGAAAAGGGCCAGGTGCTGACGGTTCTGTGCATTGCCCGGGACATCACGGAAAACAAGAAACTGGAAAAACAGCTCATCAACACGGAAAAGCTCGCTTCCATGGGGACCCTGGCCGCAGGGGTCGCCCATGAAATCAACAACCCACTGGGCGTCATCCTGGGCTTCTGCGACCTGCTCCTGGAAAAAGAGGACCCGGCAAGTCAGCGGTACGAAGACCTGAAAACCATCGAGAGGCAGGGTCTGCACTGCAAACAGGTGGTGGCCAACCTGCTCAGTTTCGCCCGTCAGGGAGAGGGGGAATTCGATCATTCCGATCTGCACCACTGCCTCAGAGAAATCATCAAGGTCGTGCAGCACACCTTGGAAATGAAAGACATAGAGCTGCACCTGGAATGGGACGAGACCATACCGGCTGTGAAAGGGGACAGCCGCCAATTGCAGCAGGTCTTTCTGAACCTGATCAACAACGCCATGGCGGCCATGGAAAAGGGGGGCGTTCTCGCCATTCGCACCCATTGGGAAAGAGAAGGCCAGAAGGCCGTCCTGGAGTTTGAGGACAACGGCGTGGGGATTAGGGAAGAGCACATGGATCGCATATTCGAGCCCTTCTTCACCACAAAACCCGAAGGGGAAGGTACCGGTCTCGGCATGTTCGTCAGTTACGGCATCATCTCCCGCTACGGCGGTTCCATCGCGTGCACAAGCCAGACGGCCGACTGCGAAGACGGCCCCCGAGGCACCACGTTCACCGTGAAGCTTCCCCTGGCGTCTGAGGAGGAATGATGGGCGGCAGCATTCTCATAGTCGATGACGAAAAAGACATGCTCACCCTCTTGAAACGTATCATAACGGAAAAGACCGATCACCTTGTGGTGACAGCGTCCCAGCCGCTGGAGGCCCTGGAGATCTTTGCCAAGGACTATTTCGACCTGGTCATCACGGACTTGAAAATGCCGAAAATGGACGGCATAGAGCTGCTTCTTGAATTGAAGAAGATCCGTCCCAAGGTGTCCGTGGTGATCATGACGGCCTATGCCACCGTGGAAACGGCCGTGAAAGCCATTCAGGAAGGCGCCTACGATTACATCACCAAACCCTTCCGCAAGGAACGGATACTGGTGACCATCGAGAAGGTGATGCAGTGGCAGGCCATGTTCGACGAAAACCTCGCCCTGCACCAGGCCCTCATCGAGAAGGAGAGCGCCACATCGCTCGTGGGCGCCAGCCCTGTCCTGAAGGAGGTCATCTCACGGATCCTCCAGGTGGCTCCCACAACAGCCACCGTCTTGATCACCGGAGAAAGCGGCACCGGCAAGGAACTGGCGGCCCGGGCCATACATCGTAACAGCCTGAGGACCCACAGGAAGCTGCTCACCATCAATTGTGCCGCCATACCCGAACAGGTCATGGAAAGCGAGCTGTTCGGTCATCTGAAGGGGGCCTTCACGGGGGCCTGGCAGAACAAGAAAGGCCTGGTGGATGAAGCCGATGAAGGAACGCTTTTCCTCGACGAGATAGGCGACATCAGCCCGGCCATGCAGACCAAGCTCCTGCGTCTTGTGGAGGAAGGGGAGTACAGGCCTGTGGGAAGCGTGGCCACCCAAAAGGCCGACATACGGTTCATCGCTGCCACAAACAGCGACCTGATGCAGGCCATGCGGGAGAAGCGATTTCGGCAGGACCTGTACTATCGCCTGAACGTCGTGCACATTCACCTTCCCACCCTGGCGGAAAGGCGGGAAGACGTACCCCTTCTCGCCCATCATTTCCTGAAGAAATACGCAAGGGCCTACCAGAAGGGCGTCACGGACATCAGCTCGGAGACCCTGGCAACCCTCCAGTCCATGGAACTACCCGGAAATGTTCGGGAGCTGGAAAACATCATCGAACGGGGGGTGATCTTTTGCCGCGATGAAATCCTCGATCTGCACGACCTCCTGCTGGGTGGGCCACAGGACGTGGAAATGCGGGCGACCGGGGCCCAGTTGTTCCGTCTTCCCTTCAAGAAAGCCAAGGACCTCGTGCTGCGGGAATTCCATCGGCAGTACATCCGGTCGCTGCTCCAGCAATTCGGGGGAAACATCTCCAAGGCTTCGGAAAAGGCGGAAATTCAAAGGCAGTACCTGCACCAGCTCATGAAGGAAACGGGCATCACCTCGGACCAGTTCAAGACCTGATCTTGCCCCCCCCTTACCCGGTGCCCAGGGGAAGCCTCACGTGGAAGGTGGTGTGGGGCGCCTGGGACGTTACGCTGATTTCGCCGCCCAGTCGCTGCATGATGCCGAAGCAGGTGGACAGTCCCAGGCCGGTTCCCTGCCCGACGGGCTTGGTCGTGAAGAAAGGATCGAATATCTTGTGCCGGATATTTTCCGGAATCCCTCCCCCGTTGTCGGAGACCGCTATCTCGAGAAAGGGGTCCCTCCTGCTCGCGACAACATGGATTTCCCCGACCCCCGCGCGGTTTTCCCTGATGGCATCGATGGCATTGTTGAGCAGGTTGAGCATCACCTGCTGCAATCGGGAAACATCCGTCACCACGGGGGGCAAGTCGGACGGTGCCGTAACGGTGAACACAATGGCCCGGTACCTGCGTCTTCTTCGAAACACCTCCACCAACTCCTCCAGGAAGGTCCCCACATCCAGCACCGTGTGGGTGGACTCGGCTCTCCTTGCGAACTGGAGCATCCCCTGGGTTATGCTGCGCACCCTTTCCATTTGCCGGTGCACGGCATCGAGGGAATCCTCCATGCCGGCGAGCACGTCAGGGCCGAAAGGACGGGGCTCCTTCAGGTACTCTTCCAGCAGGGCCTTTTCCGCCAGTATGATTTGCAGGGGGTTGTTGATCTCGTGGGCAACGCCCGAGGCGAGCTCTCCCACCGAGGCCATGGGGTTGGCGGTGAGAAGCTGTTCATTGATCCTGCGTTTGAGACCCTGGATTTGCCCCAATTTGCCCATCAACACGCGGGAGCTGCCTGCCGCGGCCAGGCACAGGAGAACTGCCCCTGCAGCAAAGGCCGAGACCACCAGCCTGCGCGCTTCGCGGACCGGAGCCATGGCCGTTTCCGTGTCCTGACGGGCCAACAGGAGCCATCTGCCGTTTTCCAAAGGCAAATGGGCGGCGAACCATTTCCTGCCGCCCCACTGCATGGTGCTGACGACTATCCCCGGCTTGTCCCCCTCCCGTTTGGGCGGCGCGGCCACCGATGCCCAGAGGGAGTCCCCCTGGGCATCGAAGACGTCAACATGTACCGGTTCGATCCGCGAGTCGGCTTCGAAGAAGGAGGCCTTGAAGTGACCTTTGAGAAGAAGCGTTTCGCCTTTCCTGGAAACCGGCACCGTGAGCTCAAAAATCCGAGTAAGAGAATCGGAAGGGCTGCTCTGCAGCCTTCCCACCGTATGGCTCCGAACCGGGCCGGAGGGCAGGTCTTTTGTTTGCCCTTGTTCCACGGACAGACCCTCGAGACCGAATCCGAGCCTTGTGAAATCGTCTGTGATACGGTCAACGACCCTGTCGCTGCGAAGCTCCTCGAGCGTGTACCGCTGCCCGATGATCCGCAGCACGGAAGCGCTCCTCTCGGTTGTCCGTTCGATGAGCCGGGCGTTGTACTGCAAGGTGTCGCGCAGCCTCTCATCGACCGTTCGCCGAAGGAAGCGCCACAGGCCGGTGCCCGGCACTCCAGCCACCAGCAGCATGGAAACCAGGGCGCATCCCACCACTGTGAGGAAAAGAACCGTGTGCAGGCTCGCCTCTTTTTTTCCTGCCGGCTGAAACATCTTTCCTTCTTCTTTCACCGGGCTCAAATTCCGTGATCACCGGCCGCTCGCGACTCCTCATGCCGGACTTCGCTGCACCATTCTTCTGACCTCCGCCTGGCGAATTCTCTCATCCCGGGCCGCTTTCAGTTCGTACGCTTCCCGGAGCTTTTCCATCAGTTCATCGATCTGGCAAGGTTTCATCAGGTATTCGTAAGCTCCCAATCTCATCCCTTCAATGGCCGAATCCACAGAGGCGTGGCCCGTGAGCATGATGACCTCCACGCCGGGATGTGTCCTCTTGATTTCCCGGAGCACTTCCACTCCGTCCATCCCAGGCATCTTCACATCGAGAATCACCACATCATAAATCTTGGAGGCCAGTTCTTCCAAAGCCTCCTGTCCGCTTCCCACGGTAAAGACATCCAGTTTTCTTTCCGTCAGCCGTTTGCCCAGAGTGGTCCTGAACCTTTCCTCGTCATCCACTATCAATATTCTCGGTTCCAACATGATCATCTCTCTCCTTTCCCTTGATTCGAGGGCGCGGCAAAAGAACGATCCCACATCCCGTGGGGCCTGTCCCTCAAAGGCAGGCTGCATAGCCTACAGGACAAGCGCTCCGAGGGAGCGATCTTCTCTTCGTCTTCACATCCGCGCACCGCTTGGGCCGCCGAAGCTTGAAGTCATGCTTCCGCAGGCCCCAGGGGAAGATGGATCGTGAAGGTCGCTCCCTTCCCCACCTTGCTCGCCACGGTTATGTCCCCCCCAAGTTTCTGGATGATGCCGTGGCATATGGAAAGCCCCAGGCCAGTCCCTTTCCCCGCAGGCTTGGTGGTGAAGAAGGGATCGAAGATCTTGCTCAGACTGGCCTCGGGAATTCCCTGGCCCGTATCCTGTACCCGTATGGAAATCCGGTCGTCATCAAGGGGCTGGGTGGCAATGGTGATCGCCCCTCCTTTGCCGATGGCATAGGTGGCGTTGGTGAGCAGGTTCAGGATCACCTGACGTATGAGAGAAGGGTCGCTGTAAATCCTGGGCAGATCGGAGGCGAATTCCCTCACGATCCGGATGTCGCTCAGGTTGGCCTCCCTTTCCACCAAGCCGATGACCTCCTCGATCAGGGTGTTGAGGTCCACGTCCTTGACCACCGATTCCATCTTGCGCGCGAAACTGAGCAGCTTGTGGGTGATCTCCTTGCACCGGCCCGCCTGCAGGGCGATCTCCCGAAGGGAATCCTCAAAGTCCGCCATTTCCTGGATCCCCTTCAGGCTCTCCCTCTTCAAAAGGTCCTGCATCCAGCCCGCCTCTTCTCCGATTATGGCAAGGGGATTGTTGATTTCATGGGCGATGCCCGCAGAAAGCGTTCCGATGGAGGCCAGCTTCTGGGATTGGATGAGCTGCTCGTCCAGCAAGTGTTTCTCCGTGTCGGCCTGTTCTATCCTGCGGACCAGCAGCCGCGTGGTGACGACGGTGACGACCGTTATGACGGCGATCCCTATGACAAAAAGCACGATCGCCATGTTGCGCGTGGCTCTCAGGTCCCCGTACGCGTCGTCCACATGCTGCTGCACAACCAGCAGCCAGCTCGGCTGCCCGAGCCAGGTCCGGGCACTGAGGATTTCCTGACCGCCGTCGACGGTAACCTTGTCGAACTTGACACCATCGAAGGGGTCCAGTTCCAAATCCAACTCCATGTTTTTTTGCATGATACGGCCACTTATCCGCGGCTGGGTCTGGTAGTAGCCTTCCCGATTCACGATAAATGCCTCACCGGTGCGTCCAATCTGCACATTTTCCACAAGGTAGCGAAAAAAGGCCGTATTGATGGTGGCCCTGAGTATCCAGCTTTCGGAGCCTTCGCCCTCCTTGACCGCGATGATGAAGTGGGGCACGTTCCGAAAGCCCAGAAAAACGTCGCTGATGAAAACTCTTTTCTGCATCACCTCATGGAACCACGGGGCCTCCCTGTAGTTTCTCCCCAGAAGGTTGTAGGGACCCACGTATGCCAGGTGCTCTCCGTTGGAATCGATCACCCCCAAGTCCTCGAACGCCTGGTTGTATTCGTGCTGGAGCATTTCGAAGACCGCCTGCAAGCCACCGTCCCTGGTGAGCTCTTCGGGACTCTCGATGTGCGTGACCATGCGCATGGCCGCTATGGTTTCCTTGAGAAACGTCTCGATAGAAGTCTTGTGGCGGGTGACCATCACGACGAGCCTTCTGGTGACATTGGCCTCGACCGATTTGCGGAACTCGTGGTAGATGCTCCCACCGATGATCCCCAGAGGCAGGGCCGCGGCAAGGAAAAGGAGCACGATTATGTAATGGCGAAGGCTGCGGTAAGCCCTTGCGGTGTCTTTTACGGCCACGGCGGCCCTCCTATTTGTGCAGTCCCATTTCCTTGAAGATGTCCTCCAATCGCACCATTCCCAGTATGGTCCCCTTTCTCGAGACCAGTATCTCTTTGATATTCTTTTCCAGCATGAAAGCCACGGCGTCCGTTATCCTTTCTTCCGGGGCAAGGGATGGCTTCTGTGGGAGTCCCTGCTTCGGTGGAATCATGATGTCCTGGATTCGCTTCTTGCCCATCTTCTTGCCTAAGGGCTCGCTCAAAAATAACTTCCCATTTTGATGCGCCTATCCATCACGCCTGGCAGCGTTGCTCGTCGGTTAAATGGCCCGCCATTCCCCCTCCTCGCGCCTTGCCATGCGCGCGCCTCGACGCCTGAAAACGGGAAATTATTCTCACGCGAGCCCTAAAGCCACCCATATAGGTTGCCATTCACCGTTCCCGCTGGTCCCAGACCGTACGAAAACCTACGAGGGCCGACTTGAGACGAGGCGGCATGTCGTACCGGATATCCGCACGGGCCCCTTCCGCGTCGTTGAACCACCCTCCCCCTTTGAGAATCTTCGAGGACGCGTCGTAGTCCGTCTCGGTCCACTCGATCACGTTTCCCGCCATGTCCATGCAGCCGCAGGGGCTCGCACCCCCTGCGAAGGAACCCACCACGGTGGTTCTGTTGAGTCCCAATCCTTTGTGGTTGAGCAAGTCCGCCTTAAAGGCGTTTCCCCAAGGGTACATGAAGCCCTGCGTACCCCTCGCCGCCCTTTCCCATTCCTGTTCGCTGGGCAGCCGCAAGGACACCTTCAACCTCGCGCCCATATACTGACAATAAGCCTCGGCGTCTTCGAAGGAAACATGGACAACCGGGTGGTTTTCCATGTGGGGGGGATAGGAGGTCCCCTCCCAATGGGACGGTTTTTCCCGTACCGGGTGTTCCTTCAGGAAGAGACTGTATTCCCTGTTGGTGACAGGGTGTTTCTGGATGCTGAAGACACCCAGATCCAGCCGCTCCATGTGCTCGTACGGGCCGAAAAGAAACCGGCCCGCCTCCACCCGACAGAACGCGTGGAGCAGATAGTCGCGCGTGCCCTCTTGCAGGTCCCTTGACAGCAAGTAAAAGAGAAGGTCGCCACTTAGTTCGGGATCCGCACCCGCCAGGAGATCTTCCGCCGCAGCGCGAAAGTCCTTCTCCTCGAAGAGGAACAGGGCTGCCAGGGCCTGACGGCGGGTGGCAGGGTCCGCGTGGCGCAGCTTTTCCCTGCATGCGGACAACATCACTCTTCCTTCTTTTCCTCATCGAGAACGCTGCCCGGATAGCGGATGAGCTGCTGGATCCTCGCGTCGCGGATCCTCTGATCCTGTGCGGACTTTCTCTCGAACGCCGCACCGATCTTCTGGACCAGATCGTCGAATTTGGCCGGCTTCATCAGATAATCGAAGGCCCCGAGCTTCATGCCTTCAATGCTGGTCTCCACCGATGCGTGGCCCGTGAGCAGGATGACCTCGGTAAGGGGTCTTATCTTCTTTATTTCTCTGAATGTCTCGATACCATCCATCCCCGAGGGCATCTTGATATCGAGGATCACCACGTCAAAGAGCTTTTCCTTCATCTTCTCGACCGCGGCCTCTCCGCTGGGCACCCCTTCGGCCTCGATTTTCCTTCTGTTCAACCGATTGACGATGGTTTCCAGGAAATCCAGCTCGTCGTCCACAACCAAGACCCTGATATCCATCCCCCGCTCCTTTCATGCCCACCCGCACGCGAGCTCTTATACCCCATAACAGCGACGCACGTTGCGCCACCCTCATTGACCGAGGACCCGAGGAAAACGCTGCCTTGTTCCCTCACTTTTTTTCCGGTACAACCGCCGGCAAGGAAACCCTGAATTCCGTGCCCTCCCCTTCTTTGCTCTTGAAGCCGATGGTCCCTCCCAGTTGCTCGATGATGCTTTTCGTGACCGAAAGCCCCAGACCCGTCCCCTTTCCTGTTATCTTCGTGGTGAAAAAGGGATCGAAAATCCTTCCCTGGATGTTCTCCGGTATGCCGGGACCGTCGTCCTTGATATCGATGACGATCCTCGATTCCACGTTTCTCGTCTTTATGTTTATATTCCCTTCCCTTTCAATGGCGTCGATGGCGTTGTTGATCAGGTTGAGAAAAACCTGCTGGAGCTGGGCCTGGTCACTGGAAATGACGGGAAGATCCGCCTGCAAGTCCGTCTGGATATCGATGTTGTTGATCCGGGCATGGTTTTCCAGAAGGTCCAGGGTCTGATTCAAGACCGTGTTGATCTCGACGTCTTCGAGGCGGGGCTCCATCCTGCGCGCGAATCCGAGCATGTTGTGGGTGACCTTCCGGGCACGCTCCACGTGTTCTTCGATCTTTTGGAGCGATTTCCTGTACTCCTTGAGATTGGGGCTCTCCCTGAATTCCTCTTCCTCGAGCAGATCGTTCATCCACCCGGCCTTTTCCGAAATCACGGCAAGGGGGTTGTTGATCTCATGGGCCACCCCGGCCGCCATCTTACCCAAAGCCGCCAGCTTGTCGGACTGTACAAGTTGGGCGGCGAGTTGGTTCATCGTCTGATCGGCCTCCTGAAGTCGGCGCACGTTCATCCGCGTGGTCCAGATCGTGGCCAGGGCGATGGCGATGCACCCGAGGATCACCGTGACGATCAGCCGGGTTCTCGCCGTAAGAAGTTTGCTCATGCCTTCTGCAGGGTCCTGGGTGATGACAAGGAGCCATTCTTCGTTCTTGAGCCACGTGCCGCCGCACAGCAACCGCCGCCCTGTGGCGCTCCTGGCTTCCACCAGAGTCACCCCTTTTCCGAACAGGGAGGGGTTGAGGTCCGACCCGCTCAAGGTCCGGTTGTCGAAGCGCGACCGCGTCTGGTACAGTCCATGCCTGTTGATGATGTAAGCGTCGCCGGTCTTGCCCACCTGGGCCGAGCGCACCAGATCGTTGAAGACATCCGAGTCGATGGTAGCCCTCATCATCCATGAGGACTCGTACCCCCTGGGCCTTACGACCACTACGAAATGGGGTATCTGCCTGTATCCCATGTATACGTCGCTTATATAAAGCCCCTTGCTCAGGGCCTTGTCGAACCAGGGCTGGTCGGAGTAATCGAGGCCCTCCAGTTTGTAAGGGCCCACATAGGCCAAATGCCTGCCTTCCCTGTCGATGACCCCCAGGTCCACGAATCCCCCGGCTCGGCTGTTCATCACCTCGAAGACACGGGCGAGGTTTTTCGGCTGCACCATGTAATCGAGGGTATGGGTGTCGGCGATGGCGGAGAGCACTGCCACCCGCTCCCTGAGAAAGACCTCGAGGACGGTGACCTGCGTGTTGGTGCGCGCGAGGATCTGATCGCGGATCCTGTCTTCGTACAGGTTTGCGAACTGGTAGTAGATCATGCCTCCCAGGATCAGAAAAGGCGCAAAGGAAAAAGCCAGGGTAACCAGTATGATCTTGCGCCTGTGCCTTCTGTAAATCAGTTCTTTCATTGGCATCTCCGCCTTGGATCGCGTGGGGCGTTGAGCTCGCAGACACCTTGTCTATGCCGGCCACGACATCAATCTCCAGTACCCCAGTATGGTCCAGAACCAGAGCACCAGCCACGCCAGGATCGTTACGGGAAGGCCGTACTTGACGAAGTCCATGACGTCGAGCAGTCTCTCCCCCGTTTCGGGGTCCTTGCCCATTCCAAAGACGATGGCGTTGTTGGGGGTCCCCACCACGAGGAAGTTGGCAAACGACGAGGAAAAGGAAGTGGCCAGGCCCACTTTCCAGACCGAGACATTGGCCAGGGCGGCCATGGGAAGCACGATGGGCCCCAGGGCGGCCACGGTGGCCCCGTCGCTCATGAAGTTGGTCAGGGTGCCCGTGAGGATGCTCACCCCCACGGCAAGCATGTCCCCTTCGGACATGAAATCGGGAAGCAGGGAGACAAATGAATTGGCCAGCCAGAGGGCCCCGCCGGTGAACTTGAGACCGACCCCCATGGCGCAGGCCGCCGCATACAGGCCCACCACGTCGAAGGCCACTCCGTGCTGCACGTCTTCCCAGCCAATGATGCGGCACAGGAACATGGCGACCACCGCATACAGGGTGGGCCCCCCCAGACCCGCGTGCTCGCCTATGATGATCCATGCTGCCACCAGGAGGACGAGGATGACCGCCATCATGGCTTCCCGGCCCCCGAACTTGGGCATGTCGGCCACCTCGGCCTTCACCACCTCGCCGGGATTCACTGCGCCCACTGCGAATCTCGGTTTGAGCCGCAAATACATGTAACCCCCGATGATCACACCCATAAGGGGCACGAAGGGCATGCCGTATTTCATCCATTCGAGAAACGTGATGCTGGATCCGTAGTCCATTAGATATCCCACCATGATGGCGTTGCGGCCGCCGGCCGCGGGTGAACCCGGCCCCCCGTGGTTGGCGGCAAAACAGATCCCCAGAAGGAGGAAGACGCCCAGGGCGGGGTCCTTTTTCACCCCGTACATCCTGCATGTCACCTTGTACACGCCCATGAGAACGGGTATGAGCAGGGCCACCAGGGCGTGTTCCGACAGAAAACTCGCCGCCATTCCAATGAGCGGCATGAAGACGAAGGCAAAGGCCTTGGCGCTCTTTATGCGGCTGAGCAGGATGAGCCCGATGCGCTTGTCGAGCCCCGTTTTCGCCACGCCGACGGCCACCACGAGGATGCCGAATATGAAAAAAACCGCGTCGTTCATGTACCCACGGCCGATGTCGTTTATGGGCAGCACGGCAAAGAAATACATGAACACAGCAACCATCAGGTCCGTGGCTCCCAGGGGCAAGGCCTCCGTACCCCACAGGAAGGCCGCCAGGAACAGGATGCCGATCATTATCTTGGCGAGCCGGGCCACTTCCACTTCTGTGAGCAGGCGCTGCTCGCCTTCTCGGTGTCCGCCCTCTACATCCCCCGTGCTCGCCTTCGGTTTTTGCTCGGCGCCCAGCTTGGACGCCTGATAAGCCTCGGGACGCAGTTTGGCGTTCACGGTTTCCACGATGTTCCGGGACCCTTTGGTCAGACTGTAACCGCGCGGATCGGGTTCACGAACCATGTCGAGCATGCTTTGGGGAGGAGGGAGGACGACTATGACAAGAAAGGTCAAAAATCCCGCCAAAATCAACTTGGGTTTGTACCCGGGCCTGTTCTTCCAGGTCCACGGGTCGTTGTACCTGTCTGCCGAAAAGTGAGTTGCCATGATACCTCCTTGATGGCACTTGCTTCTTTGTATTGCAGTTTTCTCGACCTGCTTGCAGCGCCCATTTTTTAAGCAACTCACATGCCAAATCCCCTGGTACGCCCACACCGCTCTAAGAGTCGACAAATCAGAAAGTTACGTGTCTCTGCACACGCCGGGCTCTCCTGCACGATCCCGGAGTCTGTCGGAACCATTTGACAGTGTCGTTTGCGAAGGACAAGAAGGGGGCACCACCGCCGCACATGATCCGTATCCGGGTAGGGCACCCGAAGAATGAGAGTGGACCGGTACCGCCGCTGCCTGCCCTTCCACCCGGTCAACATAAGAGCCGTGTGGGGACAGTCACCTCACACGGCTCTTCAGGGACATCGGGGTTCACATGGCCAGGGTCTTGGGCACACTTTCCGCAGTCGATTATTCGGCGCACCCTTAACTTTTTCCCTTGACGCCTCTTCCCATTTGAGGTATCAAGTCTCGATTTCCTTCCATGCTTGTCAGCTTTATCTGGTTGCTAATTCTGTCGTCTCCAGACTCGCAAGCAGAGAAGAAAAAAGCCCACCTGCAAGGGAGCGGCTTCATCTTTTCGCACGCCGTGACGATAAAAAGGTAAGGCAAGTGTCGTTTTTGAGGCTGATCCGGACGCAGTGCACGGTTTACCGCCAACAACCAACACCAAGGAGTTATACCGACCGATGGCAAAGAAAATGTACGTTGGAAACCTACCCTTCACCACCACAGAATCACAGGTCGTCGAGCTGTTCTCGCAGTACGGAAAGGTCCATTCCGTCAAACTGATCTCCGATCACGAGACGGGCAAGCTCAGGGGGTTCGGCTTTGTGGAAATGGACGACCATGGCGCCGACGCCGCCATAAAGGAACTTAGCGGAAAGGAGTTCGCAGGGCGCGCCCTTCGTATCAACGAAGCCAGGGATCGAAACCCCCGTCGCCCCAAGATCGGCCACAACGGCCTTCCCCTCACCGAAGGTAAGGGCCTGTGGATAAGCGAATTGAAGCAGCGCGTGGCACGGCAACAGAGGGGCTTTCTGTACGACAACCTTTACGGCGGAAGAGCTATCGGTGTCATGAAATAGGCCGTCCGGCCATCTCTGGTCAAACAGACTTCACGTCCCCTGTACCCGGGGCAGATCGCTCACAGTCAGGCACCTCAAGCCTTCGCAAGAACGAAAAGGGGTTCTTCAATCCGCTCACTGCGGCAGCGCGGGCATTTGCCCGGCCGGCTGAGGCGGTCCCTTTTTCTGAATACGAATCCGCACTCCATGCAGCGGGGGCCGACGGTATCCAGCCGCCGTGACGTGCCACGCAGAGATTTGCGTATGTGCTCCAGGTGGAAGCGGACCTCTTTTTCCCCGATACCGACCAGACTGGAGATCTCCTTTGCCGAAAGAGGCTGTGCGCAGTTGTAGAGAACCGCAGTGATCTCACGCCGGTGTGTGTCCGAATCGGCGAGTGGAACCGGGGGCATTCTCGTCTTCACAGACGCCATGGCCCACTTGCCCCGAGCTGCTTTTTCCCGGCACAATTTCTCATTGCAACACCTGCAGCACCTTGCGGCTGTACTTGTGAAGCATGGGGGTGCCCATACCGTGTCGGACCGCCTTGAGCACCCTTTCCCGATCCGTGGGAACACTTCCGGCAAGCACCTGCACCGGCAGGTCCCGGAACGCTTCGGGCACCATGGGGGTGCTCGGGCCCAAGAGCACCGTGGTGACGCCCTTTCCCACCCGGCCCAGAATGCCCTCGCACGTGCCGTTGAGCAAGGAAGTGGAAGTCAGGATCAGAACATGCGCCCAACTTCCCAGTTTTTCGTAAAAAGGCCCCGGATTCCCTACACCCCGGGAAGCGTCCAGGACCTCCACGAGGGCTTTTCGGCTCTCGAAGGCCCGCAACAGGGGCGCAAAAAGGCCCACCATGGCGATCCTGGTTCCCTCCCGCATCTCCAGCGTGTCGTACAGTAGGGTGTTGTTGGTGTCCTGGGGCAGTTCCATGGCTTTGCTGTGGTTCAGGGCGTTCACGAGGGCAAATGCCGCGCTTCTTTCGATCGGGTGCTCGCTGTGGAGCTTCTCCAGCAACAGAGAAGCGCGTTTTCCTTCGTAGTCGATGGTTGTCTCCACCATGGAACACGACTTCTTCGTCTCGAAATAGGTGTAGGCAAGCCCAATGCCTCCATCCGAAGTCGTCACTGCAGTGTATCCGATGCCGATGCTGAGCGTCTCCACAGCGACCTGCTTCGCCTTGTCCGCACAAAAATCGTACAACGCAGAGGCAACCTTCACGGGGCAACCCTCCTTGGCCCTGGAGGAAATCCGGAAAAAGACGTCCGCGTCACGAGGCATTTTCCCCTTGCACCGCAAGCCACCGCAACACCAGGCGCTTGAGCTCCTCGTCCTGGGGCGGGACGATTCCGAAGACGACGCCGTCGTCGGGGTGGTACTGCCACACGGTGCGCGCAGCCTGTTCCCACCTTTGAGGATCCAGTTCCAGGGAGCGCCGGAAAAGCTCCTGAAATCTTCCGATGCCCCCGTTTGCTGTGGAAACCCTTCCCATTCCTTGCCCCTGAGACGTTTCGTTCCCTTCCGACAGGAGACTCGAGCGCCAGACCCAGAACGAGGCCACATCGAAGAGGGTCCCCCCGTCCCGGGGTGCGAAGTGAACCGACACATCGAAGCAGCGCTCGGCAAGGGGAAGCCACCGGGTGACATACTGGTAGGGATCTTCCTTTCTGCCGGACAAAAACCGTCCACACCCATACCAGACCTCGGCTTGGGCGGGGTTGAGCAGGGCAGCCCGCCGGAAATGCATCCATGGGAGCGCATCTGGGTCGGTCTCCGTTTCTTGGGGAGAAAGCCGACCGGGATGATCAGGCCCTGCAACGTCAAGCTGCGCCGAAGCGGCTGATGGAGGCCATCCGGACAACGACAGGGCCAGCCGGTGATGGTATTGGGCGTTGGAGGGATTGTACCACATGGCCTTTTCCATGGCCTCCCGGTCTCCGCTCCACGATCCGGACACGGTGGAATGGAATTCCACGGGACAGTGAATCTCCGCCATCCAGTGCCGCCCTGCTGCAAGAAATCCCACAAGAAGAACCGCGGCAACGGTCAGCATCAGGCCGATGCGCCCCCCACGGCCCAATCGGACGGTGCGCACCGGGTAGAAGAACGACTCGCTGTACCCATGCCCCTCCCGGTGAACCGCGCAGTGCCCGACACCCAGAACCACGGCCAAGGTGAAGGCATTGGCCGGTGTAACCACAGCCGAATCGAACAGGCTGTGAAAACCCGCGCACAGGGCGGCGGCCGCGGCGCCGGCCCCCAATCCCAGTGCATGGTTGTCTCGCCTCGTGTACCAGGTCCTCAGGACTCCCCCCAAGTACGCAAGCCCCAGGGAAACGAGAAGCACACCTCCCCCAATGCCCGTTTCTGCCGCCATCTCCGCCCAGGCGCCGGGACCCTCCTTTGCGGTGACGATGGCGCCGTAAAGGCCTTCCGTGTACTTTGGACGTAGGTACCCGAAGTTCCCCAGGCCGACTCCCATTGCCTTGTAGTCCGCCAGCATGGAAATCGTGCCCTGAGTTGCCTGAGGGTCCTTGGTCCCCGTGTCGTGCAGGGTCAACCCCCCTATCAGTACGAGCAGGGAAAACCCGAGGACCAGCAGTCCCCTCCTGAAGTGCCCTTTCTTGGTCCAAAGAAGCAAGGCCAGCAAAAGCGTGCCGAACCCGACGGACACCATAGCCCCCCGGGAGCCCGAGAGGACCAGCCCCCCCCCGAGCAGGCACACGGCCGGAAAAAGATGGACCGCCCTGGGGTTCACGGATCCCGCCCTCATCCGCGCCACGGCCCGTCGCAGGGTGCTCCCAAGGCCCTTCACGGCAGGTGCCACGGTGCGCACCCGCTTGCCTTGGGCCAGCAAGAACCCGAGAGCGATGCAGAAGGTCAGTTCCAGGTACACGGCGAACGCATCGGGGTCGGCAAAGGTGCCTCTGGACGAACCGGGCATCCCGGTGCCCAATGCCAAGCCCCACACCTGCGGATCGTTCCCCAGCCCTTGATACGCAGCGTACAGCACTTGGAAAAGGCCGACACAGATGGAAACATAGACCAGGGTGTCTATGCGTCGCCTCGACTTGACGGTATTGAGTACGAGGAAAAAGAGGGCCACGCAGGTCGCCCATTTCAGCACGCCCAACAAAGTGGGGTGCAGGTAGTAGGAAAACGCCATCCATTCCGGGTTCAGCGCTGCGTCTGCCGGAGCTTTTTCGAGCAGTTCCCATGCAAGTTTCTTGTCTGCGAAGGTATGGGGAGACAGGGTTGCAATCCAGGAAGAGGGGAGGGGAACCACCTGCACAAGGACCCACCCCAGCACCAGAAACATGAGGACATTGACAGGAGTGGCGACCCACTCCAACGGCTCCGCCCCTCGGAACACAAGCCTGGCGGCCCACCAGAGCCCCATCATCACCAGAACGCCCATCTCCAACAGGCAGTAGGCCCAAGGATGCACGGACCCGAAGGCCAGGGGAGCAACAACCAGAACGACCACAATCCCCCGAAAGACGATCGTATCAAACTTCTTCTTCTCGGCCATCATACGCAAACCGTACTTGTGTCTGGTCCCACTTTGTTCCGCTGGTTCCCGACATCAATGACTGCCTCCTACTCTGGGGGCATGAGGGTTCCCTGTCTTGTTCATGTTGGGGATAATATGTGCCCCTTGGCCCTTGGTCAAGGCATCATGGACAGCGACCGGTCCAAACATGAGACTCCTCGCCGGTCTGCAGCCTGTTCTGACGGTCCGGTGCAACGGTGCATCCGTGCCGTGGATGACCCGCAGTCCGGGTTGCCTGCGCTGTTTTCACTTCTTCGTCTTGAGCAGATTGTAAACGGTCTTTCGGGATATGCACAGCCTTTGCGCTATCTCTCCCCTCTTATAGCCACGGGCGATCAACTGCTCGATGAGATATTTTTTTGCAGGCTTGGTTTCGGGTCTTGAGACGCGGCCCTCTCTCAGATTCTCAATCCTGTCCTCAAGGGCCTCCATGCTGAGCAGGTTTTTTCCTGTGGCTTTTGCGGCGTGGTTCCTTCGCGCCATTCTTTTGAACAGGGGGGGGAACAGGGAAACAAGAGCAGAGCGGACACGCTCGATGATGTCCTCCTGTTCAAAAACACCCGCCATCTCCAGCTTCGCGGTGCAATGCAGAAGATCCCGATAAACGTCTCTTGCTTCGGCGTGTCTTTCAGACAAGATACCCAGAAGAAAGGTTGCATCCACAAACGAAGGCGCAGCACCTTCTTCACAATAGACCGAGACAGAGGACCATCGGTATTCCTCAGGGACCGCAACCGCCCTGGCCTTCACGGGACTGAGATGAACGTACAAGGATGCAGCCAACAAATAACCATCGTCCAGACAAACCGCCTGTCGGTACGGTCCTGCGAACAGGTGACCTTTTCTCTCGTACTTCTTGTTGAACCACATGGCGTAACGCGAAAACAGGTCCCGCATGGCGTCATACAGGTTCCCCGCTTGCGGACTCAGCAGGAGGTGGAGGTGATTTCCCATGAGGCAGAAGGCATAGATCTTGAGGGCGTACCGCTGACTGATCTCCTTCAGGAGAACCAGCATGTACAAGTAATCGGGATCTTCCAGGAACAACGGCTCCTTGCCGGCCGCCCGTTGGGTGACGTGAGAAACCAGCCCGGGAGTGTTCAGCTTCCCCTTGGCGCGAAAAACCCTCCTGACCCTATCCTCGGCTATTCCATCCTTCGGGTGCATTCTTCAGCCCCCCCACCCCTTGTCCTTCGGGATGTTCTCTTCCTGTCCGGTTCCAAATGATGGCCGTTGCCGAAAGGCACTTCTTGATCCATTGGCGCGGCGCCTCATCAAGGCCCGCTTGCCGGTCGTCGCCGCTTTCGGGGCAAATCCCTCCGCCGCTTTTCGCCACAACGGTCCAGTGATCTGTACAATCTCCGAGAAATGCCTTTGTTTCATGCGCCTTGATCATCGTTGCGGCCCACCGACGCTGTTTTTGCGTCCCGGGAGCGCGGGCGTCTCGCCCCCATTGCGGGGTATGTGCGTGCAAGATGCCCGCGCTCCCGGCAGAGCCCACACAACGGTGGATACCTCTTGGGTTTCACCACGAAGCAGCGGCGATTATTGCCGGCCGCACCCATGATCAACGCCGTTTCATCCTATGGGATGCGTTTTCCTTTTTTTCCCGTGGGCGATACCCAGCTTTCTCATTCGGCCGCGCAAGGTGCTTGGATGAACCCCGAGCATTTGTGCTGCGCCATTTTCTCCTTCAACCCTGTTGCCCGAGCGGCCCAGGGTCTTTTCAATATGAGCGGCGATGATTTCGTCCAGAGGACGAATAATATCTTCTTGTTCTCGAACAGCCTTGCTTCTCATGGAACCCGTAGATAGGGAAGGCAAGCCTAACTCCAACGTCCCATCGCTGTCCGGTAGCTGACTCAGGATGAGGGCGCGTTCCACCAGGTTTTCCAGTTCCCGCACATTTCCCGGCCAGTCGTAGGCCCGGAGCCGATCCAAGGCGCCCGGCCTCAATTGCGGCAGGTTTTGTATCTTCAGCTCCATTGATTTGCGTTCCGCAAAATGGGTGACAAGGGCGGGAATGTCTTCGGTGCGCCGACGAAGAGGGGGAATGACAATGGGGAACACGTTGAGCCGGAACCATAGGTCCTCCCGAAACCGACCGGATCGGACCATCGCTTCCAGATTTCGGTGAGTGGCGCTGATGACACGAACATCCACCGGGATGGATCCGCTCCCCCCCACCCTTTCGATCTCGCGCTGCTGAAGCACACGAAGCAATCTGGCCTGGGCCGCCGGAGGAAGGTCTCCGATCTCGTCGAGAAAAATGGTGCCCCGGTTCGCCCTCTCAAAACGGCCCCGTTTCATGGCGATGGCGCCGGTAAAGGCGCCCTTTTCATGGCCGAACAGTTCGCTGTCAATAAGGTTTTCCGGGATGGCCCCGCAGTTTACCGTGATATAGGGTTCGGTCCTGCGCGGTGAGGAGAAGTGGATTGCGTTGGCTATCACTTCCTTTCCAACGCCGGTCTCCCCCATGAGTAGGACCGGGCTGTCCAGGGGAGCCACCTGTCTGACCATTTTCATTACGTCCCTCAGCCCGAAATTGGCGCCGATGATCGTGTCGCCCGTCATCCTCAGCATCTCCTGGTGAAGGTAACGGTTATCATCGGCCAGCATGTCCTTGAACCTTTGGATCTCCTGGTGCTGAAGGATGTTGGACATGGCCGTGGCAAAGGGTTCGTGCAGAAGTGAGATCATGTGAGCATGGAAATTCGTGTACCGATTCTTGCCTTCTGCAAAAAGGTTTAGGACGCCCAGTCGCTTCTTCTCCAATTCCAGATCCATGAGAAGATGGGATGTATCCGCCGGCCAAGCCATCGACATGACTCGCTGCACGGGCAGCTCCTCCTTATTCACGTCATTGATGATCGTTATACCCGGTTCCCTCATCCACTTCTCTTTCATATAGTTCCAGAATTCGTTCGGGAAAAAAACGGTCTCCTCCGGTTTCCGAAGGTCGGGGGGAAGGACGGATGCAAGCAATTTGCCGATGTTCAGGTCCGGATCATACAGACCGAAAGCCATTCCTGAAACCGGGATTTGCTCCTTCAAAAATTCCATGCACCGTCTCATCGCAACTTCGGCATTCAGGCTGCTCGCAATCCTCAGGGTGGCCTGACGGAAGAACGCATTCTCATCCACGATCATCCCTTTCCGTGTTGGTTGCACCCGTATCACCACGTATCTCCCTGTATCACGCTTGCCGCTTTTCGGCTGTCATATTTGAAAGAATTATCATGTTTCCGTCAAATAGGAAAGCCTGACTGTTCAATATGGCAGACAGGGATGCCCTCCATCACGGAACCTATTGATATCGCTGCGTCGGGCAATTGGCATTTTTCTTGCTGGGAGGCATCCTTCACGGATCAAACAACACCGTTCCATCATTTAGAGCTTGTGCAAAAATAAGTTCCCCTTTTCACGTGTCGAGGCGCGCGCTGGCAAGGCGCGAGGAGGGCGAATGGCTGGCCATTAAACTGACGAGCAACGTCGCCAGGCGTGATGGATCGGCGCATAAAATGGGAAGTTATTTTTGCACGAGCCCTTAGCAGCGAGGCGCTTATGGATTTGATCGAAATGGTGCATTTACGTGCATACTCCGAGCCGGACAGGGATGCGGCCGTCGCAGCCTTTCATCGGCTCACACTTCCGGTTGGGGAAAAGGGGATTGGGGATATGATACTGTTCAAGCAGATCGATGTGGTCAGTGATCTGTGCATCCTCATCCGCCGGCGTTGGCAGGGTTCCTGCAAAGGCAAGAGTCCTTTGGGGCTGCAAATGGCTTCGGCGTTTTCGCAATTCGGACAGATTGACCATACCGTCTGGAGCCATGAGTACCGTATCGGTAGGAAACCAAGGAGAGACCACCATGAAAAAGAGCGTTAAGGTCATCATGGTCGCCGTGGGCGTTCTCTCGGGGGGACTGAGTCTTTCCGGCTGCGACCGGTCGCCCCAGTCTCAGCCGCCGCGCCCTGTTCCGGAAGTGGCGACGGTGACGGTGCAGCCGGAGAAGATCGTCCTGACCACGGAGTTGCCCGGTCGAACCTCAGCTTACATGATCGCGGAAATCCGCCCCCAGGTTAGCGGCCTTGTACAGAAACGTTTTTTTGAGGAAGGCTCCGATGTCACGGCCGGGCAGGTGCTCTATGAAATCGATCCCGCTCCCTTTCGGGCGGCCCTCAACAACGTCGCAGCGAACCTTGTTGCCATGCAGAAGGCTGCGGACCGGGCGCGTGCCGCGCTGGGAGCAAGCGTGGCCGGACTCGCCCGGCACCAAGCCACCCTCGAACTCGCCAGGATCAACCGCGAGCGTTTCGAAGGGGCATTCAAGGACAGGGCGGTTTCCGCCGGCGAGCGTGATCAGGCCGTAACCGAGGCTGCGGTGGCCGAGGCGGCGCTGCGAGCGGCCGAAGCCCAGGTGCAAAGCGACCGCAAAGCCATAGCCGCGGCGCAAGCGAACATCCAGCAGGCGGAAGCCGCGCTTGAAACGGCCCGGATTCATCTCGGGTACACCAAAATCACGGCACCCATCTCAGGAAGGAGCGGCAGATCCAACGTCACGGTGGGCGCCATCGTGACCGCCTATCAGCCTCTGGCCCTGACAACCATTCAACAGCTTGACCCCATATATGTGGATATGACCCAATCCACCTCTGAACTCCTGCGCCTGAGGCGCCGGCTGGAGGGGGGCCGGCTCAGCTCAGGGGCAACAAACCGGAACAAAGTCGGCCTCGTCCTGGAAGACGGAACGGTATACCCCCTGCAAGGGACCCTTCAGTTCCGCGATGTGACCGTGGACCCGACCACGGGCTCCGTGATGTTGCGGGGGGTCTTCCCAAATCCAGATGGTGTGTTGCTGCCGGGCATGTTCCTTCGCGCGGTTGTGGAGGAAGGCGTCAGTGAACATGCCATCTTGATCCCGCAGCAGGCTGTGTCCCGTGATCCCAAGGGGACCCCATTGGTTTGTCTTGTGGATGCCGAGGGCAAGGTTGAGCAGCGCACGCTCAAGCTCGACCGTGCCATCGGAGACCTCTGGCTTGTGGAGGCGGGACTGTCCCCCGGCGAAAAGGTGATCGTCGAGGGTCTGCAACGAGTGCGGCCCGGTGTTTTCGTAAAGGATGTCCCATTCCGCGCGGGAGGGCAAGAGGGCGCAAATCACGGGAAGGCGGGGCGGCGGGCCCCGAAATCGAATGACGGAGGCGCCTGATGTTATCCAGATTCTTCCTTGACCGACCGGTCTTCGCCTGGGTCATAGCCATATTCGTCATGCTGCTGGGCGCTCTGGCCATCTACAACTTGCCCATTGCCCAGTACCCGAACATCGCTCCCCCTTCCATCCGCATCATCGCCTATTACCCGGGCGCGTCGGCGACAACGGTGGAAAACAGCGTCACCCAGGTCATCGAACAGAAGATGACCGGCCTGGACAATATGCTTTACCTTTCCGCCACCAGCGATTCGGCCGGTACCTCCATAGTGGAGCTCACCTTCGCACCCGGGACCGACCCGGACATTGCCTGGGCCAAGGTGCAGAACAAACTCCAGCTCGCAATGGCCAGCCTCCCCGACATGGTCCAGCGATCGGGCATCACGGTGGGCAAGGCCACAAGAAACTTCCTCCTCGTGGTGGGTCTCATCTCCGAAGACGGCAGCATGAGCGCTATTGACATCAGGGACTATTCACAATCCAACCTCGAAAAGATCCTGGCACGCGTGCCCGGGGTCGGGGAGGTTGAAGTGTTCGGTTCCCAGTATGCCATGCGCGTATGGCTGAACCCGGAGAAGCTGACGGATTATCACTTGACGGTGGCGGACGTTGTCACGGCGTTGCGGGCATACAACGTGGAGGTGTCCGCAGGGCAGTTCGGCGGGACGCCGGCCGTGGAAGGCCAACGACTCAATGCCTCCATTGTCGTGCAGAATCTGCTCCAGACCCCGGAGCAGTTCGCCGCCATCCCTTTGCGGACCAATCCGGACGGCTCCACCGTGCGAGTCAGGGATGTGGGCCGGACGGAGCTCGGAACGGAACGTTATAATGTGGATGTCAGGTACAACGGGAAGCCGTCTTCCGGTTTGGCTATCCGCATGCAGCCCGGTGCCAATGCACTGAACACGGCCAATGCGGTCAAGTCACGACTGGAGGAGATGGGCCCCGATTTTCCCCCGGGGCTCAAGGCTGTCTACCCTTTCGACACCACTCCCTTCGTCAAGGTGGCTATCGGCGAGGCGGTCAAGGCCCTGCTCATGGCCATTGCGCTGGTCTTCTTGGTCTTGTGGCTGTTTATGGGGAACATCCGGGCGACCCTGATCCCCACCATATCGGTGCCGGTGGTGCTTCTGGGAACCTGTGCAGGGCTGGGGGCCTTCGGGTACTCCATCAACATGCTGACCATGTTCGCCATGGTGCTGGCCATTGGGCTATTGGTGGACGATACCATCGTGGTGGTGGAAAACGTACAGCGGCTCATGAGCGAAGAGGGGCTTTCTGCGCGGGACGCCACCGCAAAGTCCATGGAGCAGGTTACCAGCGCCCTGGTCGGGTTCTTCCTCGTCCTCGCGGCCTTGTTCGGCCCCATGGCGTTTTTCAGCGGGTCCACGGGCATCATCTACCGCCAGTTTTCGGTGACCATTGTCACGGCCATGCTGCTGTCTCTGGCCATGGCCCTGATCCTGAACCCGGTGATGTGCGCGACGATCCTCAAGCCGGTAAGCGTCGGCCACGAGGAGAGGGAAGGCGCCATCTGGTTCCTTCGCCCCTTTTTCCGGTGGTTCGACCGCGCCTTCTACCGCTTCCGCGACACCTTCGTAAGACTCGTCGGCTATGGGCTGGCCCGGAGACTGCGTTTCGTGGCCATATACCTCATCATCGTGGCCGGCCTGGGGTTGCTTTTCATGCGCATGCCCACCAGCTACCTGCCCGACGAAGACCAGGGCATTCTCCTTGCCCAGGTCCTTATGCCGATCGGATCCACGCTTGAGCAGACCCAGGCCGCTGCTGACGAGGTTCAGCACTATTTCCTGGAACAAGAGAAAGAAGCGGTAGACTCGTGCATGACGATCGTCGGATCGGGTTTTTCCGGCCAGGCCCAGAACAACGGGATGGTGTTTGTCAAGTTGAAGGACTGGAACCTGCGCGACCGGTCGGACTTGCGTGTCAGGGCCGTTGCAGACCGTGCCATGGCCGAGTTTTCAAGGATGCGCAATGCCATGGTGTTCGCCTTTCCGCCCCCTGCCATCGCAGAACTGGGAATTGCCATGGGATTCGACTTCCAGTTGGTGGACCGCGGCGGTCTCGGGCACGAGGCGTTGACGCAGGCCCGCAACCAGCTCCTCGGCATGGCCACCCGGGACCCCAGGGTGGTCCATGTCCGGCCCAACGGCATGGAGGATGTTCCAGAATACCGAATTGACGTGGATTGGGAGAAAGCAGGTGTCCTGGGGCTGCCCATCACCTCCATCCACAATACCATCTCCGCGGCCTTCGGAGGCGCCTATGTGAACGACTTCATCCAGGGGGGCCGCGTCAAACGGGTCTATGTACAGGCGGACGCTCCCCACCGGATGCTGCCCGAAGATTTGGACAGGCTTTACGTCCGTAATACGGCCGGCAGGATGACGCCCTATGCGTCCTTTGCATCCGGCCGCTGGACAACCGGTTCTCCCAGGCTGGAGCGCTTCAATGCCTTTCCCTCCATGAACATCTGGGGGGAGCCGGCGCCGGGCAGGAGTTCCGGCGAAGCCATGCGGGCCATGGAGGAGTTGACTTCAAGGTTGCCCCAGGGAGTCGATTACGACTGGACCGGCCTTTCCTACCAGGAACGGCAGGCCGCGGCCCAGACCGGGTTGCTCTACACCTTTTCCATTCTCATCGTTTTTCTTTTCCTGGCGGCCCTCTACGGGAAATGGAACATCCCCATAGCGGTCCTGCTGATCCTGCCTCTGGGGGTCATCGGAGGTATCGTTGCTTCGACGCTGCGCGGTTTGTCGAGCGATGTCTATTTCCAGATCGGAATGTTGAACACTCTCGGGCTCGCCACCAAGAACGCCATCCTGATCGTGCAGTTCGCCATGGCCGGCGCGGCGCAGGGGGCGAGCTTGACCCAAGCCGCGCTCCAGGCGTTGAGGCTCCGGCTCCGCCCGATCGTCATGACCTCAATGACCACCGGTCTGGCTGTGCTCCCTCTCGCGTTCAGCACGGGCGCGGGAGCAGGCGCCATGAACGCCATCGGAACCGCGGTGCTGGGAGGGATGATCACCGGGACGATTCTCGTGCTTTTTTTTGCGCCGCTCTTTTACGTGCTGATAGAGAAGACCTTGGGTAGAAGCAGAGAGAGTGCGCAGCAGGTAAAGATTTAGACGAACACCGATCAGGGGATCGATGCAATGAACAAAAACGGACTTTTTCTGGTGATTGGCGCTTCAATGCTCATGGCCGGCTGCACCCTCATGCCGAAGTACCAGCGGCCTGAGGCGCCGGTACCTCAGGGGTGGCCGAGGGGCGCAGCCTACCAGGACGCCGCAGCCACGGGTGCTCCGGAAGTTCCGGAACTGCGATGGCAGGAATTCATAACCGACGAGAAGCTTCAAGCAGTCATCGAGGCGGCCCTCAACAACAACCGCGATTTGCGCATAGCGGCACTCAATGCTGAAAGGGCGCGAGCCTTATACGGCATTCAACGAGCCGAACTCCTGCCTTCGCTCACCGCGGCGGGAAGCTGGTACAAGGAGCGCGTACCGGCGGATTTCTCTCCCACGGGATCCGGGATGACCGTTGAGCGATACACTGTCAATCTGGGTATCAGCTCCTGGGAAATAGATTTCTTCGGCCGTATCCGCAGCCTGAAAGAACGCGCTCTGGAAGCGTACCTGGCCACGGAAGAGGCCCGCCGCAGCGCACGGATCCTGCTGGTGTCCGGTGTTGCGGACGCGTATCTCACCCTTGCCGCAGATCGGGAAAACCTTGAGCTGGCCGAGACGACCCTTGGGGGGCAGGAAGCTGCCTACGACTTGATCAAACGGCGTTATGAACTTGGGCTCGCCTCCGAATTGGACCTTAATCGAGCACAAACGCTAGTAGACACGGCCCGGGGCAACACCGCTGTCTTTACTCGATTGGCGGCGCAAGGAAGAAACGCCCTGGCCCTTCTGGTCGGCTCCCCTTCTTCGTTGCCGAACGAGCTGATGCCGCACAACCTCAAGAGCGTGCGCCCGCACAAAAAAATCTATCCCGGCCTCTCTTCGGAAGTGCTCCTAAACAGGCCCGATATTATGGCAGCCGAGCATCAACTCAAGGCGGCCAACGCCTCCATCGGCGCGGCCCGGGCAGCTTTCTTTCCCCGCATTTCCTTGACCACTGCGGTTGGAACCGCGAGCAGCGAACTGTCCGGTCTCTTCAACTCCGGTTCACGCACCTGGAGTTTCGTGCCACAGATCATCATGCCGATTTTCGATGCCCGCCTGTGGTCGGCCTATGATGCAACGAAAGTGGAAAGGCAAATCGCCGTGGCCCGGTACGAGAAAGCGATTCAGACCGCCTTCAGGGAAGTGGCCGATGCTCTTGCCGTAGACGGCACGGTGGAGCGGCAGGAGTCGGCGCAACAAACCCTGGTGGAGGCGCTTGAAACAACGTATCGCCTCTCCTATGCACGGTATGACAAAGGCATTGACAGTTATCTGAGCGTCCTGGATGCGCAGCGGGCTCTTTATGCAGCGAAACAGGGATTGATAGCCGTCCGCCTGGCCAAACTCGCCAATCAGGTGAGGCTTTACGCCGTATTGGGGGGAGGCGCCGAATAGTTCCCGGCAGGATGCGCTTTTCTTGTTCGGTTCAAAAGACCTGACGGGCGACGGCAATGGTGATCGGGACATCTCATCCCATGCGCCAAGGCGGCACCAGGCCCCTATGCACGGGCAATTCAAAAAACGCAGGAAACGCCGAACAACCCGGGGAGGAAGGTGCCCTGCGTCCCGGGAAGCTCCCTCACCAAAGAAAATACGTGTGCGTGGGGCACAGGACGTGGGGACGCCGTGACGTGCTGCGGGTGGTGGTGCAGCGGTGGCGGTTCATGCGTCTGAGACGGTGGGAATCGAAAAACCGGATCTGGCGATCGGTTATGGATTGCACCACGGACCAGTGGTCCCACACGGGACCGCCGACGCCAAGCAATACGGCCCGCCTTTCACCCTCGGAAAGAAAATCACCCAGGCAGTTCCAGAAGACATCGAGAGTGACCGTGGGGTCGTGTTTGAAGGGCATGCGCCGGTGGGGGATAAGTTCGCCGATGACGTTCTTGAATATTCCCCCTATGGTGACCAGACCGATTCCTGTGGTCAAAATCCGCGGAAGGTCCCTGGTTGCGTCCAGGTAAGCGACGGCGGAACCGAACAGTTCACGGGCTTCCTTGTCGGTTATCTCGGCGACTATACGGGTCGCATTGACGATGCTGTAAACGGCGCAGAGCCCGTCCAGCGAGCCCTGGGAGTAGGGTTTCAGCTTCATGGTGCGCTGACGAACAAGGAACGCAGGTGATTCAATGACCGGATGACCCTAACCGATGGTGCCTCTGCGCCGCGAAATGGACCAGGCGGCTGGCGAAGGCCCCAAAGGAGTAGCCCGCCGCCTCGGCGGCATAGAACAGACTGGTCTCCGGGCTGATATCGGCGTTCGGGTTGACATCCAGTACGTAGAAAAGGCCGTTTCCCAATCTCAGATCCACGCGTGCGTAATCGCGGCAGTTGGTGACCTCGTAAGTGCGGATGGCTGTCTTTTTCAAGGCTTCGTATTCCTGCTCGCTCAGGGCCGCCGGGATCCGCATCTCTATTTTTTCGTAGTGAACCGATCCCGGCGTGAATTTCGAATCGTAGGTGCACAGGCGATCCCGCACATCACTGAAAGCCGAAAAATCCATTTCAGCGGGCGGTAAGAGCTCGATGTCCCCATTTCCCCACAGAGTCACGTGAAACTCCCGGCCATCGATGAAGTCCTCGACCAAGGCCGCCTGGCCGAAGGCGTCCACCACATGCCGAACCCTTCTGTCCAGAGCCTGTGCGTCCAGCACGACCGCTTCCCGGGTCACACCGATGCTGCAGTGCTCTTTTTCCGGTTTGACGATGGCGGGGTAGCCCTGCCACTCATCCACGGGTTCGGAATCGAAGACCCGCCAGCGGGGAGTCGGGATCCCGCTTCGTTCCAGCAGCGATTTCACCTGCGCCTTGTTCCAGGTGAAATCGAGTGTCTCCGGTGTGGCGCCGGTATAGGTGAAACCTAAAGACTCCATGATCCGTGCGGCCATCACGTCGCTTCGGGCAAGCCCGGGCAATTCCTCGCACCAATTGAGAACGACGCACCGGTCGGGATCATAGCCCCGCAAGAGGACAGCCAGATTTCGGTCTGTCACGGGCAAGTCGGTGACCGGGTGCCCTTCCTCGGCAAGCGCGGACATGAGGGTCCGAAGCGCTTGTAAGGCCTCCTCGGTTTCCACGGCCTCCCAGGCCGGATCCAGGTTATGGACCACCAGTACTGGAACCTTCATCGGCCTTTGCTCCGGTTTCGATGTTCACGAAGGGAACGGGTCCAACAAGAAGCGTGCCTGCTCGCTGGCTAGTACATTCCATGCACTGGAAACGCAAGCTCTTTTGGCTTGCCTTCCGTGCTCCTTGACCTCCCGCCCTTTCCTCGGAAGCCGTTGCAGGCCTGCCGTACGTTTGTCCAACCCGTGAACAAACTTGGGATCAGGCCCCACGGGGTCTTGACGGGTTGCATCGTTGAATTATGATATCGGGACAGGCAAGACCCGTGCAGGCCCCTACCGTTGGGCTTCAGGGGCCTGCCTGTGGGCGGGGTTTGCGTGCCGTGTGGAGGGGGTGTCATGGACATTCGGAAGATCGGAGAGCAGGTGGAAAAGGAAAGCCCGGTCATCCGGCAAGTGATGGCCGAGGTGGAAAAGGTGATCGTGGGCCAGAAGGGGCTCATCGAAAAGCTCGTCATCGGCCTGCTTTGCCAGGCCCATTTGCTGTTGGAAGGGCTGCCGGGGCTTGCCAAGACCACCGCCATCAAGGCCCTTGCCGGGGCCGTTTCCGCCCGCTTCCGCCGGATCCAGTTCACGCCGGATCTTCTTCCCGCGGACATTCTCGGCACCCAGGTGTTTCGACCCGACACCGGGCGATTCGAGATCCAGAAGGGCCCCATCTTCCACAACCTCATCCTGGCCGACGAGATCAACCGGGCGCCGGCAAAGGTACAGAGCGCGCTGCTCGAGGCCATGCAGGAGCGTCAGATCACCTTGGGCGGCTCCACTTTCAAGCTCGAGCGGCCTTTCATGGTGCTCGCCACCCAAAACCCCATAGAACAGGAGGGGACCTATCCCCTACCCGAGGCCCAAATCGACCGTTTCATGCTCAAGGTCCAGGTGGGGTATCCCACCGCACCGGAAGAAAAGGAGATCATGCACCGAGTCTACCGGGGCATAAACGAGCACAAGGCAGCGCCGTTGGAAACCGACGCTCTCGCAAGAGCCGCAGATGTCATCGAAGCGATCCACATGGAGGAAAAGATCTACGATTACATCGTGCGGCTGGTCCACGCCACCAGAGACCCCGGTGCCTACGGGCTGGATCTGGGCCCTTTCATCCGGTACGGCGCCTCCCCCCGCGCCTCCATCTATCTGGGAAAGGCTGCGCGCGCCCATGCCTTTCTCAACGGCAGGGGGTACGTCATCCCCCAGGACGTGAAGTACCTAACACCCGACGTGCTGCGCCACAGGATCCTTCTCAGCTACGAGGCCGAAGCCGAGGGGATCACCTCCGAGGACCTCGTCGTGCGTCTTTTGGAACGTATTGAAGTGCCCTGAAGGTAAGGTGGGCTTCCGAACGATGCTTCCCAAGGAACTGTACAGCAAGATCCAACGCCTTCATTTCCGCACGCGTTTTCTCGCCAACGATCTGTTTGCCGGCCAGTACGTGAGCGCCTTCAAGGGCAAGGGTATGGAGTTTGTGGAAGTGCGCGAATACAGGCCCGGAGACGACGTGCGGGACATAGACTGGAACGTGACGGCCCGCTTCGGTCATCCCTTTGTCAAGGTTTTTCACGAAGAAAGGCAGTTGACTGTCATGCTGGTGCTCGACCTGTCCGCGTCCCACCTGTTCGGCACCCGCGTCCGCTTCAAGAGGGAACTGGCGGCCGAGGCGGCAGGACTCCTTGCATTTCTGGCCATACGCACCAACGACAAGGTGGGCGCCATCCTCTTCAGCTCAAAGGTCGACCGGTTCATCGCCCCCCGAAAAGGCGCGGGCCATGTCTGGCGCCTGATAAAGGAGGTCTACTCCCACGAAGCTGGCCCCGGAGTGACGGACATGGGGGGGGCCCTCGACCACCTCAACAAGGTGGTCCCGCGCCATGCCATTGTTTTTCTCATCTCGGACTTCCTGGTGGACCGGCCCATGCAGAGCCTTCGCATTCCCCTCTCCCTGGCTGCCAGACGGCACGACGTGACTGCGCTGCGCGTGCAGGACCCGGCCGAAAGGAGTCTTCCCAGGGTGGGTCTGGCCTGGATAAGGGACCCGGAAACCGGACAGGTGCTGGCCGTGAACACCTCCGATCGACGCATCCGGCAAGCATGGGAAGCCAGGGCTGTTTCCGTGGACAGGGAGCTCCGCGAGTTGTGCAACCGGGCAGGCGTCGGTATGGTGGATCTTTTCACCCATCGGTCCGTGGTGGAGCCGTTGACGGCCTTTTTTCGCAGGCGGGAGACCCGCCGATGATCCGGGTGCCCATCTTGCTCTTCTTGGTCGTGACGGCCGTCCTCGCGATCCGACAGGGTCGGGCGGCCGAGGACCCGGCGCCGGTGCCCGTGCAAGTCCGGTTCAGGGAATCGGAGGCTCGGCCAGGGGACGTGGTGCACCTGGAGCTTCGGTTCGTGCTTCCACCGGGCGCGGTGTTGACCGATCCCGTGTTGGTGAAAGGGATGGAGAAGAGGAAGCTCCTGGGCATCGAGAAGGTCCGGGGGGGGCTGGATCTGGGACTTCTGGTGGACAGCCTGGACCCTTTCACCGTCCCTGGGCTGCAAGTGCCCTTTATGGATCAAGGGGGAAGCCCAGGCACGGTCGCCAGTGAACCGGTACGGTTGAGGGTGGTGACGGATCTTCCCCAGGACCCCGCCACGGCGCGTGTTCGGCCCATAAAGGACCTTGTGGCAGCCGATCCTTCCTGGGGGAGGAGCACCCTCCTATACGGGGCTGCCGGGGTGTGCGCCGTCCTCCTGGCGGCAGGAGGGGTTTGGTGGTTCTCCCGAAGAAGAAGGGCCAAAGGGGAGGTTCTTTCCCCGGTTCCCCCTCATACGGCGGCATACCAGGCCCTGGAGGTGCTGCGGGCGAGACGGTCTGCGGGGCAAATGGACGACAAGGGCTATTACTTCGCACTGTCGGAAATCGTACGCGGCTACATGGAGCGGATCAGGGCCTTTCCGGCCCTGGAAATGACCACGGAGGAAATCACTTCAAAGGTGCGAAGTGCACAGGACCGGGAAGTCGTGCAGCTCTTGCGGGACGCCGACCTTGTGAAGTTCGCCGCGTTCACGCCCACCCGGAGCCGCGCAGAAGAGCACTGGTCCATGGCCTGGAAGTACGTGGGAGACACCACGGACCCAGACCCTTGCCTCCCCGTCGGCCCCAAACCCACGGGATCTGCCAAAAGGCCTTAGAGGAGCCATGTTTCGCCTTGCTTACCCTGAGTTCCTTTTTCTGCTCCTTCCCGTGGCGGCCTTGCTATTCCAGGTGTGGCGCAAGAAGCCCCGTGCCCTGAGTTTTTCGGGCGCCTATTTTCTGGGCCGGCTTGCCGGCACCAGGGGCACCCTCTACGCGCGTGTGCCGCTGGTGCTTCGGACGGCCGTACTGCTGCTCCTTGTGGCAGCGATCTGCAGGCCCCAAACGTACAATGTGTCCCGGGACGTGCGTTCGCCCGGTGTGGATATCCTTCTTTGCCTCGATACTTCCGGGTCCATGCGGGCCCTGGACTTCACCCTCGACGGCGCACCGGTGACGCGTCTTACCGCGGTACAAAAGGTGGTGAGCGATTTCGTGAAAAAGAGGGAGCACGACAGGATCGGCCTGGTGGTTTTCGGCACCCACGCGTTCACCCAGGCCCCCCTCACCCTGGACAAGGGGTTGCTCCTCACCCTCATCGGCCGGCTCGAATCGGGAATGGCCGGAGACAGCACCGCCATCGGGGACGCGCTGGCCCTGGCGGGAAAACGCCTCAAGGATATTGCCGCCAAGTCGAAAATCATCATCCTTCTCACCGACGGACGGCACAACGCCGGGAAGATGACGCCTCCACAAGCGACTTCGGCCCTTGCGTCTCTCGATATGAGGATCTACACCATCGGGGTCGGAGGACGCGGCCCCGCGCCCTTCAAGGTCCCCAGCCCCCGGGGCGACAGGATCGTGTACCAGGACGTGGACCTGGACGAACAGAGCTTGAAGGACATCGCGTCCGCGGGCAGGGGGCGGTATTTCAGGGCGGCGGACAGCCGGGAGCTCCGGGAAGTGTACGATGCCATCGACAAGGCCGAGAAAACCGAAGTGAAGATGAAGGAGTTTTTTCACTTCCGCGAACGTTTCGCCTTCTTCCTGGTCCCGGCCATGCTATGTCTGCTCACCGAGACGGTGCTGCGGGCTTTCGGGTTGAGGACGGTGCCATGACGGTGGCACGTATGTGGGTTCTGCATCTGCTCTGGCTGATTCCCCTTGTGGTGTTTCTCCTGGTGGTTTCGGGCCGACGACACAGGAGGGCACTGTGCGCTTACGCAGACCAAGCGCTCCTTCCGCGACTCACCCATCCGGAGACAAGGGGCAAATCCGTCTTGAGGGGTGTTTTGCTCACCGCGGCCCTGGCCCTCATGGTCTTTGCCCTGGCAGGACCACGGTGGGGTGAAAGATACCAGGAAGTGGAACAAAAGGGTGTGGACATCGTCCTCTGCGTGGACGTCTCGCGCAGTATGCTCGTGCAAGACGTGAAACCGAGCCGTCTGGAAAGGGCCAAACGGGAGGTGGCCGACCTCATAAACGTGGTGGAAGGGGACCGGGTGGGGCTGGTGGCCTTCGCGGGCAAAGCGTTCTTGCAATGTCCCCTAACCCTCGATTATCAGGCCTTGGACATGTTTGTCTCCCAGATATGGCCGGAGCTGATACCCGTTCAGGGCACCGACCTGGGAGACGCGGTCCAGGTGGCTGCGGCCGCCTTCGACAAGAAGGCGCACACCGACAAGGTGGTCCTTCTTCTCACAGACGGGGAAGACAACGAGGGAAGGGGGCTCAACGCGGCAAAGGAGGCGGGTGCACAGGGAATCAGGATTTTCGTGTTCGGAATCGGCGATCCGGACGGGGGGCCTGTCCCGGCCGGGGAGGGAGGGGGTTTCGAGAAGGACGGGGCGGGTCGGATGGTCCTTTCCAAACTGGACGAAAAAACCCTGGTGGAGATCGCCAGGACCACGGGGGGCGACTACGTCCGGTCCGTGGACGGCGACCTTGATCTGGACCGGCTCTATTTTGAGGGGATCCGTGACAAGACCGAGGCCCAGACGATCAAGACGGGCAAGATAAGGGTCCAGGAGGAACGATTCCACCTCTTTCTCCTGGCCGCCTATGCCCTAACTTTGCTCGAAAGGCTGGTGCATGACAAGATTTTCGAGAATCGCGGGTTGTAATTTTTTCTTGGCCGGGCTCTTGGGGCTGCTCGGTGGAGCCTTGCCTGCGAGGGCATCGGATGCCGACGCGGCCGCCCTCTACCGACAGGGGGACTACAGGGTCGCGGAGGAGGCTTTCCGCAAGGCGGACATGGAGCATCCCAAAGACCCGCGCTGGCGCTACAACAGGGGGTGTGCCGCCTACAAGGCCGGCGACCTGGACGGGAGCCACGCCGCCTTTGCCAGCGTCCTGAAAAGGGCGCAGGACCGGGTTCTGCTCCAACGCGCCGCCTACAACCTGGGGTGCGTGACCTTCGACCAGGGGGACTATGGGTCCGCGGTGGAGCATTTCCAAAAGGCATTGACGCTGGATCCCTCGGACGAAGACGCCAGGTACAATCTCCAGTTGGCCCTGTGGCGTCAGGCCCGGGTGGAAAAGGAAAAGCCCCCTGACCCGAACCAGCCCCAGGAGCAGGTAGACGAGGACAACGATCCCTCTTCTGCCGGCAGCGGCTCCCCGGAAAAAGATCGTGCAGATTCCCCGAAAGGACAGGAAGACCGGCAAGACAATGAACAGAGGCAGCCCGACGATTCCGCGCACCGGTGCGCCGAGAAGCCGGGGGACCCTGCCGCCTCCGGGAAAGGGCAAAAGGAAGATGCGTCGGCATCCGAAAGCCGGAGCCCAGGAGCGCAGGACGGCCGGAAACCCGAAGACCAGGGCGGAGAGCTGCGCGCCGCCGGGCAGGACCCGCAGAAACCGGAACAAGCCCGGGCAGAACTCCAGAACCCCGCTTTCCAGATGGCCCGAAAACGGGCCGAAGCCCTGCTGGACAACGTGCAGGAGGACCCCTCCCTGCGTTTTCGGTCTTTTCGGGGTGCCGAGCAAAACCGCGCCCCGTCGGGGAAGCAGTGGTAGGCCGTTGTGCCTGGGCAAGGTGCCATGATCCTAGGAAAAGCAAGCGTCTTTCTTGCCGGTCTGTTTTTCGGTACTTTTGTCTCGTTTCTCCCGGCACGGGCCGAGGTGGCCGTTCGCCTGGAGGTGGAACGAACCCAGGCCCGCATAGGAGAGACGGTGGGGCTTGTGGTGCGTTTGGAGGGCAGTCGCGACGCGCAAACTCCCCGGATAAGCGGTTTGGAGGGTTTCCGCGTCGACTCGGGAGGCACCTCCAGCCGTGTGGAGATGATCAACGGCAAGGTGAACGCTTCCCTGGACCACAGGTACTACATCACGCCGACGATAGAGGGGCGTTTCACCGTCGGCCCCGCGCAGATCACGCTGGACGGGACGCCGCATCGGAGCAATACCGTGAGCGTGACGGTCACCCCGGCACCGGCAGAGCACGAGGCGGAGAAAGGCCCGCTGTACGTCACGGCCGAGTTGAACGCGGAAAGAGCCTATCCCGGCCAGGAGCTCGTGTACACGCTCACATTTTACCGGGCGGTCTGGGCGGCGGACATCACACTGGCACTTCCCGAAGCCCAAGGCGTTTCCCTGAAACGGCTGGGAGATCCCTCGGAATACGGTGCTGTGAGACACGGAACCCGGTATCAGGCGGTGGCAGTGACCTACAGTCTCGTTGCCGAGCGCCCCGGCACTTACACTCTTCCCTCCGCGGTCTTGAAGATGAAAGTGCGCGACAACGAACGTTCCCGGTCTCCCTCCGGCCGGAGGTTTTTCCATGACGATTTCTTCGGGCTGGCCCCGACCAAACCGGCGACCATCGCCTCCAATCCCGTGGCCCTGACCGTACTGCCCTTTCCCGAAGAAGGACGCCCCGCGGATTTCGCAGGATTGGTCGGACACTTCACCCTCGATGCCACCGTGGAACCGGAGAAGGTGAAAGCAGGTGAATCCGCCACCCTCACCGTCGTCATGAAAGGCAGTGGCAACGTCCAGCTCATGCCGGATGTGAAGCTGCCCCCCCTTGAAGGGCTCAAGACCTATGCGGACCAGCCGGTGCTCCAGGTGGAACCGGGCCCCAACGGCCAGGCAGGGGTCAAGACCATGAAGTGGGCTTTGGTTGGGCAGCAGCCGGGGCCGATTCCGATCCCTTCCTTGCAGGTGAGCTTCATGGACCCGGAGGAGAACGCTTACAAGACCGTGCGAACCCCTGCCTTGACCCTGCGCGTGGAGCCGGGCGAACAGCAGGCCGTGGCACGTGGTGCCGGGACCGGCCCCGCGTCCGCCCCCAAAAAATCCGAAGTCGCCTTGTTGGGGCACGACATTTTGCCCATCCGCACGGAGGCTTTCGCGCTCAATGGCCCGGGGCCGATCCTGGGCATGGGGTTCTGGCCAAGGTTCTGGGTCGTCCTGTTTCCGATGTTCCTCTTTGTGGGATCTCTTCTGATAAGGCGCGTGGCTCAAAGAGACCATGTGCAGGCTGCCGAGGCCAGGGCGAAAAAAGCTTTGTCCAGGTTCCGGAAGCAGAGCGCACACCCGACGCAGGAAGGAGCCCCCGCGCTTCACAGGGCCCTGCAGGTCTACCTCAACGATCGCATGGTCTTGCCGGGGGGAAGCCTCACCCCCGCGGAGGCACAGCACAGCCTCGCGGCGCGAGGGGTTGCGGTCGAAGACGCCGCCGCGGTCCGGAGAATGCTCGAAAGGCTCGAGGCTTTAGTCTTCGCCGGCCGCGACGTGGAACCGCTGGAAGGGCTGCGCAAAGAGCTTTTCGCAGTGCTCAAAAGGGTGGACGGACAGGTGCGTCGGGAACCTTCCATACCTGGTTAGGATGAGGCGCGGGAACCTTCTGGGAGCGGAGCCGAAGGCCCCGGCCCCTTGGCGGGAAGGCGGCGTGGAAGCCGCCGAAAAGAAGAAGTGCGAGGAGACCCTTGTCGAACTTGTCCGCGATCGACAATAGGCGCAGCGCATCGGGCCGCGTGATGGTCGTGTTGGTCCTTGCAGGGGTGCTGTGGGCCGTCCCGGCAACTTGCACGGAGGACCCGCACGCGGTCTTCTACAAGGCCAACGATGCGTATCGGGCCGGGGAATACGCAAGGGCTGCGGATCTTTACGCTTCCCTTGTCCGCAGGGGCCAGGGGGGAGGGGGCCTTCACTACAACCTGGGCAACTGCTACCTGCGCATGGACCGCCTGGGTCCGGCCGTTTGGTATTACGAGCGGGCCCGTCTGTACATGCCCAGGGATCCGGACCTTGATTTCAACCTGCGATATGCGCGGGACCGCCGGACCGATGAGGCCGAAGATCCCGGGGTGGTCGGTCCGTTCCTTTGGCTGGAGCACTTCACGGAGCCGGAGCTCTTCGCGGCCTTTGTGGTGATTCATTTCCTTTTCTGGGCCGTGCTGGTCCTGCGGCAATGGCAACGCTCCGAGTGGAGCTACTACCTCATGGCGGGGCTTTGCCTGCTGTGGCTCACGGGGGCCCTGTTCATGGGACTGAAGTGGTACAGGATCCACCACGACGCCAGGGCAGTGGTGATCGCACCGCAGATAGAGGTTCGCGCCGGTCCCGACCCTTCCGACACCCTCCTTTTCAAGTTGCATGGTGGTACCATCGTCACCGTGGAACGTGAGGAAGAAGGATGGAGTCTTGTCCGCTTTTCAGAGCGGAAGCGGGGATGGACTGCCGGGATGGGTGTGGCGCGCACAAGACATCCGCGCGCCCTCGCATCCCAGCCGGTGCTTCTCATGGCAGGCCCCCGGCAGTGACCAGGACCAAGTCCCCGGCCGCCTCCTTTTCTCCAAAATCCCAACATCTGCATTTTTTGCATCTTCCGAGCCTTCTGGTGTATCTTTATGTGGTGCGGTCGCATGGAGACCTCCCTTTTGTTTTTTTGAACGACCGACGGCAGCTCGATCATGGAATCTGACAAGATCATCGTCCGCGGGGCGCGAGAGCACAACCTCAAGAACATCGACGTGGACATCCCCCGCAACAAGCTCGTGGTGGTGACCGGTCTTTCCGGATCGGGCAAGTCCACCCTGGCTTTCGACACCCTGTACGCCGAGGGGCAGCGGCGTTACGTGGAGTCCCTCTCCACCTATGCACGGCAGTTCCTGGAAAGAATGGAGAAGCCCGAGGTGGACACCATCGAGGGGCTTTGTCCGGCCATCGCCATCGAGCAGAAGACGGCGATCCACAATCCCCGATCCACCGTGGGAACGGTCACCGAGATCTATGATTACCTCCGGCTCCTCTATGCCAGGGTGGGCCGTCCCCACTGCCACCGGTGCGGACGGCCGATCCGCGCCCAGAGCATAGACCAGATCGTGGACCAGGTGATGGACCTGCCGGAAAAGAGCCGACTGCTGATCCTGGCCCCTATCGTCGCAGCCCAGAAGGCAAACCACGAAAAGCTCTTCAGGAGGCTTCGTAAGGAAGGGTTCGCCAGGGTGATGGTCGGCGGCGAGATCCTGGAATTGGAGGCCCTGCCGGCCCTGGAGAAGAATAAGCGGCACGAGATTCTCGTGGTGGTGGATCGGCTTGTCCTTAAAGAAGGCCTGCGTAACCGTCTGGCGGACTCCCTGGAACTGGCCATGGCCCAATCCGGGGGCTTCGTCACGGTGCAGGTGGTGGGAGGGGAAAAGATACTTTTCAGCGAAAAAGCCGCCTGCGTCGTTTGCGGGGTGAGCTATCCCGAATTCACTCCTGCGAGTTTTTCCTTCAATTCCCCCCAGGGAGCCTGCCCCAAATGCAACGGGCTGGGCTCCACCACGGGGCTCGACCCGGATCTCATCGTCCCGAACCGTGAGCTTTCCCTTCGCGAGGGCGCCGTGGCCGTGTGGGCAAAGAGGAATTCGGTCCATTTCTACGAGTTTCTCGATGCCCTGACCCAGCACTACAAGGTGGACCTTCAGACCCCTTACAAGGACCTTCCCGAATCCTTCACGCGGGTCCTCATGTACGGATCGGGGGAAGAGTCGATTCCCTTTTACTTCGAACGCAGGGGCAAGAGGTTCACCTTTGAAAAGACCTTCGAAGGTGTGATCCCCAACCTCCAGCGTCGGTACAAAGAGACGGCTTCCCAGTACGCACGGGACGACATCGGACAGTACATGAATTTTCGTGCCTGCACCCAGTGCGGCGGCACAAGGCTGAAAGAGGAGGTGCGCACCGTCACGGTGGGGGGAAAGAACATCTCCGAAGTGTGCGCCCGGTCCATCAAAGGCGCGCTCCGGTTTTTCGAAGCACTGGAATTGGGCCGGAGGGAAAGGGCCGTCTGTGAACGCATCTTGAAAGAGATAAAGGAGAGATTGGGGTTCTTGGCCGGTGTGGGGATCGACTACCTGACCCTGGACAGGGCGGCAGCCACCCTTTCAGGGGGTGAGGCACAGCGCATACGGCTGGCCACGCAGATCGGGTCCAAGCTCACGGGGGTTCTCTACGTTCTGGACGAACCGAGCATAGGCTTGCACCAACGGGACAATCTACGGCTGCTATCCACTCTGGAGCGGATGAGGGACCTTGGCAACACGGTGCTGGTGGTAGAGCACGATGCCTCGACCATCCTGGCTGCGGACCATGTGATCGATATGGGGCCCGGAGCGGGTATGCGCGGGGGTGAGGTGGTTTTCGAGGGGCCTCCTTCCAGGCTTGTGGCGGACGAAACTTCCCTGACCGGCCAGTACCTGTCGGGGAAAAAGGAAATCAGCGTGCCACGAACGCGCCGCGGCGGTCGCAAGGGAGAGCTGGTGATAAAAGGGGCCCGTGCCAACAACCTCAAGCACATCGACGTGGCGTTTCCTCTGGGTCGGTTGGTCTGTGTGACCGGGGTGTCGGGTTCCGGCAAGTCGAGCCTGGTCTTGCAGACCGTTTTCCCTGCACTGAATCAGCACCTGTACCGGAGCCGCATGCACGCGGGGGCCTATGATACCCTGCTGGGGCTCGAGAAGGTGGACAAGGTCATCCACATAGACCAGTCCCCCATAGGAAGAACCCCCCGGTCCAACCCCGCCACCTACACGGGGCTTTTCACCCATGTACGGGACCTGTTTTCCAGGACGCCCGATGCGCGCACACGGGGCTACCATTCCGGGCGCTTCAGCTTCAACGTGAAAGGGGGCCGGTGCGAAGCCTGCACCGGAGACGGGATTCTGAAGATCGAGATGCATTTTCTCCCGGATGTTTACGTGGTGTGCGACATCTGCCACGGCAGACGGTACAACCGGGAGACCCTGGAGATCCGGTACAAGGGCAAGAACATCTCACAGGTGCTGGACATGACGGTGAATCAGGCCTTTTCCTTTTTTGAGAGGGTCCAGTCCATACGCACCAAGCTCCAGACCCTGACCGACGTGGGACTGGGCTACATCAAGCTCGGTCAGTCGGCAACGACCCTGTCGGGCGGGGAGGCGCAGCGTATCAAGCTGGCCAAGGAATTGAGCAAACGTGAAACAGGGCGGACCGTGTACATCTTGGACGAACCCACCACTGGGCTGCACTTTGCCGACATCCAGCGTCTTCTGGAAGTGCTCAACCGTCTGGTGGACGTGGGCAACACGGTCATCGTGATCGAGCACAACCTGGACGTGATCAAATGCGCAGACCATATAATCGACCTGGGTCCGGAAGGGGGGGACCGTGGGGGAGAGGTGGTGGGGTGTGGCTCACCCGAACACATCGCCGAGCTGCCGGATTCGTATACCGGCCAGTTCCTGCGCCGCATCCTGGGAAACACCCACGGGCGAAAGGGGGGCCGGCTCTGACCGGCCGGCCCCCGGCGCATCGATGGGATCAGTGGCCGAACAGGGCGGCGATGGCGCCCGCCTGCGGATGGGCGTAAATGATGATCAGCGAGATGACGAGGGCATAAATACAAAGCGACTCGATCATGGCCAGGCCGATCAGCATGGTCACCGTGATCTTGCCCGAAGCCTCCGGGTTCCGGGCGATTCCCTCCACCGCATTCTTGAGGCCGAGACCCTGGGCGATACCGCAGCCAAAGGCCGCGATGGCGATCCCGAAACCGGCCGCAATAACGGACGCGACGAAGAATTTAAGTGCTTCAGCTTCCATAACCTTGAACCTCCTTCTCTTGTTGTGTTCTCGCGGGCTTCTTCCAGGATAACCCGTTGTGGGCAACTCGATGTTTCCCTGCGTCCCGGCATGGCCCCGGGGTGCCTTCCACGCGATCCTGCTACCTGCGGATCAATGGGCGTGTTCCATGGCAGCGGAAAAATACATGATCGAGAGCAAGAAAAAAACAAAAGCCTGCACCAGGGCCACGAAGATACCCAGCACCATGATGGGTAGAGGCGCCAGGAATGCCCCGGCCAGCATGAAGAGTATGAAAAGGACCATTTCGTGGCCCATCATGTTGCCGAAAAGACGAAACGACAGGGAAAGGATCCGCGCAAGGTGGCCGATTATCTCGATGGGGAGGATGATGGGGATCATCCACCACACCGGTCCCAAGAAATGCTTGATGTATTTGGCTCCGTGAAACTTGATGCCGATGACGTGCGTGAAGATGACCACGACCAAGGCGCAGGAGAGGGTCGTGTTGATGTTGGCCGTCGGCGGCAGAAAACCCGGAATCAGGCCGATGAGGTTGCACGTGGCGATGTACAGGAAAATCGTTGCCACGATGGGAAAGAGCCACCGGGCCTCCTCCCCTGCGGTGTCGACCATGAATTCCTCGACGCCGTTTATGAGCACTTCAAAAAAATTCTGCCCACCGGCGGGAACCATTTTGAGGGTCTTGGCCCCAAGGACTCCGAGCACCACGAGGAGCAGCATGACCACCCACGTGTAAATCACGTGGGGATAAGCATGGGCGAAGTGTTCCAGACCGATCGCCTCGAAGAGCTTGCCGAAAAACAGATAGGGATGTTCCACCTCAGGTTGCCTCCTTGCCGTAGAGTTTCGTGAATGCGTAAAACGCCCCCAGCATCAAGCTCGCCACGATAACCGAAAGGCCCAGGAAAAGGCCCAGGGGATGGACGTAATGCCTGGAGATGAGGACAAATATGATGGCACCGCTCACGACGAACCGCACGTAGTACTTGGCCAGGATCACGTTGTGCCCGGCAAGTTGCCCAGGGGCGAAGGCCCGCTTCAGGGTACGGGACAGAAGATGGAAATTGACGGTCACGATAAGCCCTCCGGCTGCTATCCCCAGAGCGAAGGGAAGTGACTGGACCCAAAAAGCCACGGCGCTTGTCAGGCCCAAAATAATCCAGCTCACCCGGGACACAAAGCGGATGATGCTTTCTTCTATCGACACGTGCCCTTCCCCCTTCGAGCCGACGCTGCCGCCCCCGGACTCGCCTCTCACTCGTTGTGGCCGTCCGATACCGCCTCGCTTCTCCGGGCTCTTCTTGAATCCCTTTGTATCCCGTTCGCCTTCCCTGGGCCCCAAGTACCCTCTACCAATGTGATCCGGCGTCTTGACGCGCAGACCCATCACGCACGGCGTCCTGGCCCGTCGGTCAAGCAGGCCCTACCGTTCGCCTTCCTCGCGCCTTGCCATGCGCCCGTATCCGCACCCCGAATCACCGGTCCGTCCGTACACAAGGGTTAGAGCTTTTCGCTTTTCTTGATGGCGAGCAAAATGTTGCTGTACCCTGCCGCGATGCCCAACACGAGAAAAATCAGGGTGAACCACGGAGTGGTTCCGAAAACACGGTAGTCAAGGTACACGCCTATTCCAAGCCCGATGAAAACGGAAAGAGCCACGGAGAGCCCGATGCTGCTAAAATATGCGAGCTGCCTCATATAACGCCGGGTTTCCCTTTTCACCGAATATTTCCCCTGATAAGGTGAAGAAACACGTCGCTCTGCGGCGCAGCACCACCGGCGATAAGTAGCAAAGAGCGCACGGGATGTCAACGCGATTGCGCAAAAAAAAGGTCAGGTCTGGAGAATCTCCACCGCCTCCCTGGCCGCCTGGATGGTGGCGTCGAGATCCTCTTGGCTGTGCGCCGCGGAAACGAACAGTGCCTCGAACTGGGAAGAGGGAAGGTAGACGCCCCTTTCCAGCATCTGTCGGAAGAACTGCGCAAAAGCGTCCAAATTGCTCGTCTTGGCCGTTTCGAAATCCCGGACCGACTGCGCCGTGAAAAAGACGGTCATCATGGAGCCTACCCGGTTGACGGTGATGGGATGCCCCGCATAACCGAAAACCTTTTCCAGCCCACCGGAAAGGTACTGGGCCTTTTCCTCCAAAGCGTCGTAAAAGCCCTTGCCCGCAAGGGCCTTGAGGGTGGCCATTCCCGCCGCCACTGCCAGAGGGTTGCCCGAGAGGGTACCTGCCTGGTAGACAGGTCCCTCGGGAGCCATCTTCTCCATGACACTGCGTCTGCCCCCGTAAGCGCCCACCGGCAGGCCGCCTCCCAGGATCTTGCCGAGGCAGGTGAGGTCGGGAAGCACCCCATAAACGGTCTGGGCCCCCCCGTAGGCCACCCGAAACCCCGTGATGACTTCGTCGAAGACGAGGAGGCTGCCGTCCCTTGTGGCCAGATCCCGGAGGCCTTGGAGGAAACCGGGTTCCGGGGGCACCACCCCCATGTTGCCCGCCACGGGCTCCACGATGATGCACGCCACCTCACCCCCCTTGCGCCCCATGACATCGGCCACGGGGTTCAGATCGTTGTAAGGCAGGGAGATGGTGTTTCCCACAACGGCCCGGGGAATGCCCGGGCTGCCCGGTATGCCGAGGGTCGCCACCCCCGAGCCCGCGGCCACCAGCAGGGTGTCGACGTGTCCGTGGTAGCACCCGTCGAACTTTATGACCATGTCCCGCCCCGTGACGGCGCGTGCCAGACGGATGGCGCTCATGGTTGCCTCGGTGCCGGAGTTGACCATGCGGACCATTTCCACCGAGGGAACGGCGTCGACAACCATTTCGGCCAAGGTCACTTCCAGATCGGTGGGGGCACCGAAGGTCGTGCCCCTTTTCAGGGTCGCCTCGATGGCCTCCACGACGGCCGGATGGCGGTGGCCCAAGATGAGAGGACCCCAAGAGCAGACATAGTCCGTATAGCGGTTGCCGTCCGCGTCGAACACGGTGGAGCCTTCCCCGCGATGGATGAAAAGGGGATCGATCCCCACAGCCTTGCACGCCCGTGCCGGACTGTTCACGCCCCCTGGAATGACCTGAAGGGCGGCGGAAAAAAGCCGTTTCGATTTTTCATGTGCCATGGCTGCCGGATCTCCTGCTCCCCGCGTAAGAGCCCCTGAAGGCCCTCTCGGTATGGGTCTTCCAAGAGGTGACGCCCGGTTTGGGCCCGTCCCTTTCACATGTTTCTTCGCGGCCCTTATACACGTGTTGCACCCCAAAGTACAAGACCGTCCATGGGGACCCCAGGGTGAATCGGCCCCAACTGCAATGTAACGAAAACCGTAGTGTCATATGTGTTCTCGGAAATACGTTTTCGTGTTCGTTGTCGTAATCAGTTCCTCGGGGATGGTGGTCTTTCTCGAACCGGGAAACAATGTCCGGGCCTGAGGGGTACCGTTGGACCCGGGGCTCGTGGCATCCGGATGGAGAGGGGAGACAACCCGGGTGTGGGCAACGCTACGCCAATTACGATCACGACACCGACAAGGACAACGATTACCCGCTTGGACCCGATTCACCGTCGATGGGGGCATGGATCCGAGTTACGGTGCCTGGGGCACACGGGGGCTTTCATGCTCGGCTCCCTCTGTGCTATGAGGCCGGGAAAAAATCATCTTGCGCGCTCGGCGGTGCGAGCCCGAACCCCTCCTTTGGAACCGAGAACGCACGCCTTGCGGTATCCCTTGCACGGTCATGATCTACGATTTCCCGTATCCCCCTCGCCGCCCCTCCGTCGTTGGCGTGAGGGTCCCGAAAGGCCGGTTTGTGGAGGCGGCAGGTATACCCGGTCCATCACACATCCAAAGGTCCATCCCATGACACGCAGCACGCGGCCCGAACAGCTCGACAAGTTTCTCGCATATGTCCTGGCCCGGGAGCCCGACGAATTCGGCCTGGTTCCCGACAGGGACGGTTGGATCCGTCTCAAGGATCTTTTCCAGGCCCTTTCGGAGGAGGAAGATTGGAGGTACGTAAGGCGCTCCCACATAAATGAGATTCTCCTGACCCTCCATGCACCGTCCGTCTCGGTGGACGGCGAGCGGATCCGGGCCAGGTCGTGGGACGGCACCTGGCGAGGCGGAGGGGCCGTCTCCGTCCCCAAGCTCCTTTTCGTATGCGTGCGTAGAAGGGCCCATCCGGTGGTGACGGAAAAGGGGATTGTTCCCATGGGGCATCCTTACGTGGTGATGGCTGCACAAGAGGAAATGGCCCTGCGCATGGGAAAAAGACGGGACCCCCACCCGGTATTGTTGTCGGTCCAGACCCAAAAGGCAATGGAAAAGGGGGTGACGTTCTGTCACAAGGGAGAGCGCCTTTATGCCGCTGAACATATCCCTGTGGGGTGCTTCACGGGCCCGCCCGTGGCCGAGCCCCCCGCCAGGACCGAGTCCAAACCGATGACGGACCCCGCGGAGCTCTATGGCGCCTTCTTCGTGGAACCTTGGAAAGTGGAACCTTGGAAAGTGGAGCGCTCCGCCCAGGAGCGAAAGACCGGGAAAAAGAAGCGAGGGTGGAAAGAGGATGCCCGATCCGTCAGGCGGAAAAGGCCAAAGGAACCGTACGGAAGCCCCGAGTGAGGGGGCCCTGGGTCCGACCACCGGGCAGGAGGGGGGGCTGCCTCCTGAAGGAAAGAGCCGCGCGGAGCCTGGGGTCAGGAAAAAAGCATTGACAACAGGCCCCCGGGTTGGTAGCAAGGATAGTTGTCCGCCGCATGGGCCGTTAGCTCAACCAGGCAGAGCAGCTGACTCTTAATCAGAAGGTTATAGGTTCGATTCCTATACGGCCCACCAGAAAATCAAGGGGTTACACAATAAGGGTGTGACCCCTTCTCGTTTTCTGTGTGAGACTCTGTGTGAGATTCCGGGCGGGACTGCACGCGAGCCTGTTGATAAACGTTCATAGCGGTTCGTTCGGCTTGCCCAATGCTGTGCAGATAGATCTCCGTGGTCGTCCGGTTCTCGTGCCCCAAGATCCTCTGGATCGATCCTATCGGAACGTTATTTGTCTCGATCATTGAGGCGCCTGCGTGCCGTAGGGCATGGTATCGAAAATATCTGACCCCTGCCCTCTTGCACAGCCCCTTCATAAGGAGTTTTCGGTCTTGGTACGGACCTTGCGCCTTTTCCCCTGTCTTGCTGCTCCAATAGGTGTGCCAGAAGACCCACGGTTTGGCCTTGTCCCGCTCATTAAACCTCCGCGTGAGGATTTCACGCAATTTGTGGGTCATGGGAACCGTCCTTGGGGTCAAGTTCCCGCCCCTTTTTATGCGCGTAGATAGGACCACGTAACCCTCTCGAAGGTTTACATCTTCCCAATTGAGGCGATTGATCTCGCCGACCCTGCCCATGGTTTCCCGGATAACCCACAGATAATCCTGCGTATCGGGATCAGCCAATGCTATGACCTCGTCGATGGTTTCCGTTGGTGGGACGTACTTGATCCATTTTTCAATGGAAAGAAAACTCAACCCCGCCGTTGGGTCTGTCTCCACGTAGCTTTTCTTCTTGCCGATTCTGCCCAAGGCGTTATGGGCATATGCGCACAACTGCGACCCGCGTCACTGACTCATCATCCCGACGCCCCGATCTACTACACTATCTCTAGCGAAAACCCTAACCTCTGCGTAAATTTGGACGCAACTCTACACTGACCGCCACTTGCCTCAGTCAA
>Ga0209270_1000467_pt1 | contig 86358 bp, 71 predicted proteins | sample MTBAKSrepl1MetaG_FD_187456 | JGI IMG/M metagenome (GOLD analysis project Ga0209270, IMG submission 187456) | Enrichment culture microbial communities from Arthur Kill intertidal strait, New Jersey, USA, that are MTBE-degrading - MTBE-AKS1... | ecosystem: Environmental > Aquatic > Marine >...
GTCCTGGCCGTCGAGAAGTTTATCGAGCATCTCGGCGCTGAACGCCGGGGGCTTCTTCTTCGCCATATCTGCTCCCTCCTATGGGGGGGTCAGTATGGCTCACAAACACAAAATTCCTGACAGGCTCGAATGCGTGAGTGCGTGAGTGCGTGAGTGCGTGAGTGCGTGATCAGGATATATCGCCTTATCCCTTATCCCTTATCCCTTATCCCTTATCCCTTGTCCTCTCTTGTCACTCCACTGCGAAGAACCGCTCCACGTCCGCTACATCGCGGGTGCGTGCCATGGGCGGGAGGCTGTCCAGGAAGGCATGGCCGTAGCCGCGCCGCAGCAGCCGCGGATCGCAGATCATCAGCACCCCGCGATCGCTCACATCGCGGATGAGCCGGCCGGTACCCTGCTTGAGGGTGATTACCGCCGAGGGCACCTGGAATTCGATGAAGGGCTCGCGCCCCTCCTCGCGCAGGGTGTCGATGCGGGCCTTGACCACCGGGTCGTTGGGTGCGGCGAAGGGCAGCTTGTCGATGATGACGCAGGAGAGCGCCTCCCCGCGTACATCCACCCCTTCCCAGAAGCTGCTGGTTCCCAGGAGCACGGCGTTGCCCAGCTCCCGGAACCGGCGCAGCAGCTCACTGCGCGGGGCAGTGCCCTGCACCAGCAACGGGTAGTCCAGGCGCCCCTCGAGCAGGTCCGCCGCCTCACGCAGGGCGCGATGGCTGGTGAAGAGCAGGAACGCCCGGCCACGGCTGGCCACGAGCACCGGCAGCGCGGCATCCACCACCGCCCGGGTATAGCCGGGGGTGTTGGGCTGGGGCAGGCCCCGGGGGACGTACCAGAGCGCCTGGCTGGGGTAGTCGAAGGGGCTCGGCAGCTGTAGGGTCTCCGCCTCCTCCAGCCCCAGGCGGGCGGAGAAATGCCGGAACGAATCGCCGACCGCCAGGGTGGCGGAGGTGAAGACCCAGGCGCACTTCTGCGCATCCATGTGGGCGCGCAGGGGCGCGGCCACATCGAGGGGCGTCAGGTGCAGGGTGAAGCCCCGCCCGCGGGTCTCGAACCAGTGCACCTGCCCCGGGGGCGTGTCGCCGGTCAGCTGGTCAATGGCCTCGCCCAGCTCCCGGCTCCGGCGCTGGCAGCTCTCCAGCCCCTTGCCGCGATCGGCGATGGGGTCGAGGGCGGCGGTCAGCGCCGCCAGGCGGGTGCGCAGCTCGTCGAGAGCGGAACCCACCTCCGCGTCGGGGGCCGCCTCGCTCCAGGCCGCGCGCCGATCCCCCGGCCCGAAGGCCAGGCGCAGATCCCGGGCGCCCTTCTCCAGACCCTCCGCGGCACGGGCCAAGGAGGCCATGTCCGGAGCCTCGCGCACCTGCTCGGTGAGGGTGTCCTGGGCCAGCTCCAGCAGCTGCCGGCCGCTCACCGCCAGGCCGAAGAAGGCCGAGGCCGCCTCGGGCAGCTGGTGGGCCTCGTCGAGGATGACGGCGTTGGCGCCGGGCAGCAGCTCGCCGAAACCCTCGCCACGCAGGGCCATGTCGGCGAAGAAGAGATGGTGATTGATGACCAGCAGGTCCGCCTCCTGGGCCGCCCGGCGCGCCCTGATCAGGAAGCAGTCCCCCACGTGGGTGCACTCCTGGCCGAGGCAGTTGTCGCCGGTGCTGGTCACGTAGGGCCAGACCGGGGAGTCCTCCGGGATATCGCTGATCTCGGCGATGTCCCCGCTGCGGGTCGCGGCGGACCACTCCCGCACCCGCTGGAACCGGAACGCCATCTCGCGGCTGCGGAAGCGCCCGCTCTCGGCGTTTACCTCCAGGCGATGCCGGCACAGGTAGTTGGAGCGCCCCTTCAGCAGCGCGGTCCGGGCCGGGGTGCCCAGGGTTTCCGCCACCAGCGGCAGGTCGCGGTGGTAGAGCTGGTCCTGCAGGGCCTTGGTGCCGGTGGAGATGATGACCTTGCCCCCGGAGCGCAGCGCCGGCACCAGGTAGGCGAAGGTCTTGCCGGTTCCGGTTCCCGCCTCCACGATGAGCCGACCGCAGTCGTCCAGGGTGCGCTCCACCGCCTCGGCCATGGCCAGCTGGGCGGAACGCGGGGCATAGCCGTCAATCCGCTCGGCGAAGGGGCCGTCGGGACCGAGCAATTCTGCGAGCGGGCGTCTCTCTTCCATGCAATCGTCGGCTGGTGAAACGGGATCGGTACGAGTCGGGAATGGCCGGCGACACCGGCAGCGGGTCGCGCCGGACCTCGCTCACCCGCTCACGGCGCGACTTGGTACGAAGGCCATTGTAACGACAATCCGCCCTGCTGCCGAGAAACCCTCCCCGATGGGGCTGTTTACCAGCCCGGTCTTTTCCGTATCCTGTGGTTTCAATGCCGTACCGGCGCCGATTTCCCGCCCGGGACCGGAACCATGCCCTTCATACCCGGGGAGCCCGATGGAGACCTTTCCGTTCGCCACCTCCACCCACAGCGACCCCCTCGCCGCCTGCGGGGAGTGCCTGGCGCAGCTGGGCCCGGAACCGGGCAACCTCGGCTTCCTCTACATCACCGACACCCATGCCGCGCACCTCGAAGCGGTTCTGAACCGGGTGCGGCGCGACAGCCCGGTCACCCACTGGATCGGAACCGTGGGGCTCGGCATCTGCGCCAGCGGGCGGGAGTTCTACGATGAACCGGCCGTGGCGATGATGGTGGCGCGGCTGCCGGAGGCCAGCTTCCGGGTGTTTCACGGCATCCGCAGCGGCTTCGACGGATTCCTGGCCCGTGACGGCCGCTGGCTGCAGGACACCCCCGGCAGCTTCGCCCTGGTCCATGCCGACCCGGAGAATCCCGCCACGCCCCAGCTCATCACCCGGCTGGCCGAAGAGCTGCCCGGCGGGTTCCTCGCCGGCGGCCTGAGCTCCTCCCGCGGCCCCCTCCCCCAGCTGGCCGACAACGTGGTGCAGGGCGGGCTCTCGGGCGTCATGTTCGGCCCCGAGGTGCAGCTGCTCACCGCCCACACCCAGGGTTGCACCCCTATCGGGCCAAGGCGGGTGATCACCGAGGCGCAGCGCAACGTGGCCGTGACCATCGACGGCCGGCCGGCGCTGGAGGTGTTCTACGAGGATATCGGCGAGGTGCTGGCCCGTGATCTCAGCCGCGCCGCCGGCTATATCTTCGCCGGATTTCCGATTCCGGGTTCCGACACCGGCGACTACCTGGTGCGCAATCTGGTGGGTGTGGACCCCGATCACCAGCTGCTGGCCATCGGCGAACTGCTCCACAGCGGCCAGGAGGTCATGTTCTGCCGCCGGGACGGTAATACGGCCCGGGAGGACATGCTGCGCATGCTCGATGACCTGGAGCGACGCCTGCCCCGCCCGCCCCGCGGCGCCATCTACGTCTCCTGCCTGGGGCGGGGGCGCCACCTGTTTGGCGAGGATTCCGCCGAGCTGCGATTGATCCGGGAGCGGCTGGGCGAATGCCCCCTGGTGGGCTTCTATGCCAACGGGGAGATTTTCCACAACCGGCTCTACGGCTACACGGGCGTGCTCACCCTGTTCCTGTAGGCCGGGCGCACCCCGTTCCGGGACTGGCAGGCTCCCGTGCCAAGCGACGGCCATCCTTTGCTGCGCGTCTGATCCACGTCAAAGCCGAAGGCGGTGGCCGTCGAGTTATACTCCTGTCAGTTTCGGAGAACGATCCGAACCCTACTTGGGAGGGAACCATGCCCGGCTACACCACCGAAAACATCCGCAACATCGCCCTGCTGGGCCACAGCGGCAGCGGAAAAACCACCCTCGCCGAAGCCCTGCTGCACCGTTTCGGGGCCATTGAAGCCCCGGGCAGCGTGGAAAAGGGCACCACCGTCTCCGACAGCTCGCCCCAGGAGAAGACGCTTGGCCACTCCATCGATTCGGCGGTCGCCAGCTTCGATTCCGGCGGCTTCCACATCAACATCATCGACACCCCCGGCTTCCTCGACTTCCTCGGCCGGACCAAGAGCGTCCTGCCGGCCGTGGAGACCATCGCGGTGGTGGTGAACGCCCAGGTCGGCATCGAGCCCATGACCCGGCGGGTGATGAACTACGCCGCCGAGCGCAGGCTCTGCCGGATGATCATCGTGAACCAGATCGACGCCCCCGGCGTCGACCTGGCGGATCTGATGGATCACCTGCGCGAGTCCTTCGGCGCCGAGTGCCTGCCCATCAACCTGCCCGCACCCGGCCATGACAGCGTGGTGGACTGTTTCTTCAACCCCGACGGCGACAGCGCCTTCTCCTCCGTGGCCGAAGCCCACACCGCCATCATCGACCAGGTGGTGGAAGTGGACGAGGACCTCATGGCGCTCTACCTGGAACAGGGTCAGGATCTCTCCCCCGACCAGCTCCACGAGCCGTTCGAGAAGGCGCTGCGGGAGGGGCACCTGGTTCCGGTCGCGTTCGTATCGGCCGCGACCGGCGCGGGCCTGGACGCCCTGCAGAAGCTGTTCGAGGAACTGATGCCGAACCCCCTGGAGGGCAATCCCCGTCCGTTCGTCAAGGGCTGGGACGAGGCGGCCGCGCCCTTCACCGCCGTTCCCGACCCCGACCGGCACGTAGTGGCCCACGTGTTCAAGGTCGCCATGGACCCGTTCATGGGCAAGGTGGCGACCTTCCGCATCCACCAGGGCACCATCACCCCCAACAGCCAGATGTTCATCGGCGACGGGCGCAAGCCGTTCAAGGCAGGACACCTGTATCGTCCCTTCGGCAAGGAGCTGCGGGAGATGGAACGGGGCATACCCGGCGACATCTGCGCGGTGACGAAGGTGGACGACATCCACTTCGATGCGGTGCTGCACGACTCCCACGACGAGGATCTCATCCATCTCAAGCCGCTCGACTTCCCGGAGCCCATGTACGGCCTGGCCATCGAGCCGACCCGGCGCGGCGACGAGCAGAAGCTCTCCGACGCCCTGCACAAGCTCTCGGAGGAGGACCCCTGCTTCCGGGTCGAGCACAACAGCGTCACCAACGAGACGGTGATTCGCGGGCTCGGCGAGCTGCACCTGCGCATCGCCCTGGAACGGATGCGGGATCGCTTCAACGTTGAGGTTGATACCCGCCCGCCGCGCATCGCCTACCGTGAAACCATCACCGCCGCCTCCGAGGGCCACTACCGGCACAAGAAGCAGACCGGCGGCGCGGGACAGTTCGGCGAGGTCTTCCTGCGGGTCCGGCCGCTAGAGCGGGGGGAGGGTTTCCGTTTCGTCAATGCGGTGGTTGGCGGCGCCATCCCCACCAACCTGATCCCCGCCGTGGAAAAGGGCATCCGCCAGGCCCTGGAGTCCGGCATCATCGCCGGCTACGCGCTCCACGACCTGGAAGTGACGGTCTACGACGGCAAGTACCACCCCGTCGACTCCAAGGAGGTGGCCTTCGTCACCGCGGGCAAGAAAGCCTTTCAGGAGGCGGTGAAACAGGCCCGGCCGGTGGTGCTGGAGCCGATGGTCAACATCCACATCACCACGCCGGACTCGGCCATCGGCGCCATCGCCGGCGGTCTCTCGTCCAAGCGCGGGCGGGTCAACAGCACCGACACAATCAGCGACGGCCAAGCGGTTATCCACGGCATGGCCCCGCTGGCGGAGCTGGGCGACTACCAGACCGAGCTCAAGTCGGTGACCGGTGGGCAGGGCAGCTACACCATGGAGCTGAGCCACTATGATCCCGTGCCCTTCGACATCCAGCAGCGGCTGATGGCCGAATTCCAGCCTCAGGATGATTGAGCGGGATGCTCGCAGGCCGCCGGGCACGATCCCGCGCCCGGCGGCCGAAGACGGGAAAGACGGGGAAAGCGGCGGGTTGAATGACCGCCAGGGCTTCCTATAATGGCCTGCGTCCCACACGCCGGCAGCTGTGCAAAGAGAAAATACACCCGCCGGCCCCCGCCAACCGGAGAGCGGAAGAACATGCCCTACTTCGTCTACAACGTGACCACCGACAAGAGATGCACCCTGGTGGAGACCTTCAGCGGCTACCGTGAGGCCAGGCAGCGTGCCCGCGATCTGCGCGCGCAGAAGCCCGCCGATGCCGACTACGTGGTGAAGGTCATCTTCGCCAAGGACACCGAGGAGGCCGAGCGGCTGCTCACCACGGAGCGGGAATACATCCCCATGGGTGACGATTAACGGCCGCTCCCCGGGAACGGCCGCGATTTTCCCGCCTCCCCGCGCGCATCCTGTGCGGGTACCGCGCCCCCCGGCGCAGCCGCCCTTATTCCATACCCTGATCGTGCCTATCCCGCCCGGTTCGTGCTAAGTTTCCCCGGCAGTGCGTCGTCTGCTGCCGGAGAACGCCACGCTTGCCCGTCACGACCGCCACAACCCACCGTCGCACGACAGCCCGAGGCTCCGGGCGAGTCTGGCTGACGCTGCTGTGGCTGCTGGCCCTTCTCCTGTCGGCGTGTTCCGATGAGGCGGACACCGGGCGTGCCATCGATCTCGTTCCCGGAGGCGATCTCGCCGATATCCTGAAGCGTGGCGAATTGCGGGTCCTCCTGCCACGCCACTACCTTGACCAGGTCCTGCCCGCGAACACTCCGCGCCCCGGACAGTCCTTCATCACCCAGTTCGCAAGCGAGCTCGGGGTCGACATCCGCTGGGTCTACACCGAGACCCGCCACGACCTGATTCCGCAACTCCTGGCCGGCGCCGGCGATCTCATCGGCACCAGCCTGATCATCACCCCCGAACGCAAGCGGGAGGTGGCGTTCACCGTCCCTCTGGGCGTGGTGCGCGAACAGGTGGTGATCCGGGGCGCCGATCGGGCGGACATCGCCGGCACCCCCGACCTGCGCGACCGGACCGTCGCCCTGCACCCCGGCACCGCGGCCTGGCAGCGGCTCGAACTACTGCAGGAAGAGATACCCGGGCTCACCCTGGCCGCGCTTCCCGAAAGCCAAACCCTGGTGAAAACGCTCGACCAGGTGGCCGATGGCTTCTACGACGCCACCGTCATCCCCGCACGCCTCGGCCGGGAGGTTCTGCCCACCCGCCCGCAGCTCGCCGCCGCCTTCTACCTCGGCGACGAGCGCTCCACGGCCTGGGCGGTGCGTCCGGATGCCCCGGCACTGCGCGAAGCCCTGGACCAGTTCATCTATGCGAACCGCCTGACCGAACAGCCGGAGACCTACACCGAGGACCTGGACGGGTTGAAGAAAAGGGGGGTCCTGCGGGTACTGACGCGCAACAATCCCGCCACCTATTTCATCCTGCGCGGCGAACGCCTGGGGTTCGAATACGAGTTGGTCAGCGCATTCGCCAAGAGCCAGGGTCTGAGGGTGGAGATGGTGATCCCCCCCAGCCGCGAGGATCTCATCCCCTGGCTCCAGCAGGGCCGCGGTGATCTCATCGCCGCCTCGCTGACCATCACCGAGGAACGGCGGACCATCCCCGACATCGTCTTCTCCCGTCCCTACAACGAGGTGTCCGAAACCCTGGTGTCGCGGGCCGCGGAGCTGCCGTTGCGCACCGTCGACGATCTCGCGGACCGGGACGTGGTGGTGCGTCCCAGCAGTTCCTACTGGGAGACGATCAGGAAGATCCAGGAACAGGGCGTGCCCGTGCGCCTGCGGCCCGCTCCGGAGGAGCAGGAGACGGAATGGATCATCGGCCAGGTGGCGGAGACGGTCTACGACCTGACCGTGGCCGATAGCGACATCCTCGACATCGAGCTCACCTGGCGTGACGACGTGAAAGCCGACCTGGTCCTCGGCGAACCGGTTCCCCATGGCTGGGTGGTGCACCGGCAGGCGCCGAAGCTCCTGGCCGCGGTCAACGACTTCATCGCCAGCTCCTACCGCGGGCGGGACTACAACATACTCTACCGGAAGTACTTCCGCGATCCCCACAAGGTGCGCCGCCACGTGGAGTTCCGCACGGCCCGCAGCGGGGTGTTGTCACCCTGGGACGATGTCATCCGGCAGCACGCCGAGGACTACGGCTTCGACTGGCGCCTCATCGTGGCGCAGATGTACCAGGAGAGCCGTTTCGATCCGGAAGCCGAGTCCTGGATGGGGGCGCAGGGACTGATGCAGCTGATGCCCCGCACAGCGACCGAGCTCGGACACGACGAGCCCACCGATCCGGCCGGTTCCATTCGCGCCGGGATCCGCTACCTGGCCCTGCTGCGCCAGCGCTTCGACCCGAGAATCCCCCTCGCCGAGCGGACCTGGCTGGCCCTGGCGGCCTACAACGCCGGCTATGGCCACGTGGCCGATGCCCGCCGCCTGGCCCGGAAACTGGACCTGGATCCGGATCGCTGGAACGACAACGTGGAAAAGGCCATGAGCCTGCTCACCCTCGACCGCTATGCCCGCGAGGCCGAGCACGGCTACTGCCGTTGCAACCAGACGGTGCGCTATGTGCGTGACATCCGCAACCGCTACGACGCCTACGTGGAGGCCACCCGCAACCTGGCCGCGATCAGGGAGAGCAACGACGCCCGCGGCAGCGGAAGCAGCGATGATGGGCCAGGCCGGCGCATGCTGCGATCGGCCACTGCGGCGGAGGATGGGGCGCAGGAGTCCGCGACGGGACCCTAGCAGCCTGTCGGACCTGAGGCTGATCTACTGCGCCGGCGGGACAGCGGTCCATATGAAGCCGATTTTTCGTTACATAGACCCACTATGCGCCTCAAAATCGACTCCATCTGTCCTCGCTCTCCCACTCGGCTCGCCACGATCGCTCAAGTCCGACAGGCTGCTAGCAGGTGCGGGGCGAGCAATTAGCCCCAATACTTCGTTATATCTCTCGCCAAGACGCAAAGAACGCCAGGAAAACAAAGGACTGACGGTCTCATACTGCAGCGGCCCCCATACAAGATGATCCTCGCTGCTCCATTCATAAGGTCATAATCATTTTGAACCTTGGCGTTCTTGGCGTGAAAAAACCGGGTCAGGTCTCCGGCCTTCAGGCCGGAGTATGGTCCGCATCAGGCCAGTTCGCGGTTGCTCGCCGCGCAGAAGGCGGCACGCAGCCCGTCGTAGTCGGTGGTCACGGGAAACTGGGGAAACTCCTCGATGACGTTGGGGGGCGGGCAGAACAGGATTCCGGCCTCGGCGGCGCCCAGCATGGCGGTGTCGTTGTAGGAGTCGCCGGCCGCGATGACGCGATAGTTCAACCCCTGGAACGCCTCCACCGCCTGCCGTTTCTGGTCCGGCTGGCGCAGTACGTAGTCGCTCACCCGGCCCTCCCCGTCCACCTCCAGGCGGTGGCAGAGCAGTGTCGGCCAACCGAGCTGGCGCATCAGCGGCGCGGCGAACTCGTAGAAGGTGTCGGACAGTATCACCACCTGGAAATGCTCGCGCAGCCAGTCCAGGAATCCGCGCGCACCGGGCAGGGGACCCATCTCGTCGATCACCGCCTGGATATCGGCCAGCTTCAGGCCGTGCTCATCGAGCAGGCGCAGCCGCTGGCGCATGAGCACATCGTAGTCGGGGATGTCCCGGGTGGTGGCACGCAGCGCGTCAATGCCGGTGCGCTCGGCGAAGTTGATCCAGATCTCGGGTACCAGGACCCCTTCCAGGTCGAGACATGCGATTTCCATGGGATTTCCTCGCCGGACACAGGGCGCCGGTTCTCGGTGTTTGACGGCCGGCAAACGTACCTTTTTTGCAGGGGTAAGGCAAGGGAGCGCAGGGGCACATTTTCCACCGCCGCGCAAGCTTCCCAGCCACCCCCGGAGACGGTTATGGTTGACCCCTTCCCAAACGCCCCCGGTCGCAGAACAGGAATCGAGAACCAGAGATGTCATCCCTGCCCAGCATCATCCGCAGACTGGCCGAGGAGCTCTCGGCCCGGGAACACCAGGTCACCGCCGCCGTCGGTCTTCTGGACGAGGGCGCCACCGTGCCCTTCATCGCCCGCTACCGCAAGGAGGCCACCGGCGGGCTCGATGATGTCCAGCTGCGCCTGCTGGAGGAACGGCTGGCCTACCTGCGCGAGTTGGAGGACCGCCGTGCGGTCATTCTGAAAAGCGTGGAGGAGCAGGGCCACCTCACCGACGAGCTGAAGCGCTCGCTTCGGGAGGCCGACACCAAGACCCGCCTGGAGGACCTCTACCTCCCCTACCGGCCCAAGCGCCGCACCAAGGCCCAGATTGCCCGCGAGGCCGGCCTGGAGCCGCTGGCGCTGGCGCTGCTGGGGGATCCCTCGCTGGAACCGGAGAGCGCCGCGGCCGGCTACGTCGACGCGGAGAAGGGGGTCGCTGACACCAAGGCCGCCCTGGACGGGGCCCGGCAGATCCTGATGGAGCGCTTCGCCGAGAACGCCGACCTGCTGGGCACCCTGCGCGAATACCTGTGGGAGCGGGGCGAGGTGCGCTCCCGCGTGGCCGAGGGCAAGCGCGAGGAAGGCGCCAAGTTCGCCGACTATTTCGACGCCGCCGAGCCCATCCGCACCCTGCCCTCCCACCGTGCCCTGGCGCTGTTCCGCGGCCGCAACGAGGGCGTGCTTCTGCTGGAGCTGGCGGTGGCGGAGAACCCCGACGGCACCCACCCCTGCGAGGCGCTGATCGCCTCCCACGCGGGGGTGAGCGACCGCGGCCGACCCGCCGACGGCTGGCTGCGGGATACGGTCCGCTGGGCCTGGAAGGTGAAGATCTCGCTCAGCCTCGAGCTGGAGCTGATGGGGCAGCTGCGCGAGCACGCCGAAGAGGAGGCCATCAGGGTCTTCGCCCGCAATCTCCACGACCTGCTGCTGGCCGCGCCGGCGGGCCCGCGCCCCACCCTCGCCCTGGACCCGGGCCTGCGCACGGGGGTGAAGGTGGCGGTGGTGGACAGCACCGGCAAGGTGGTGGCCACCGATACGGTCTACCCCCATGCACCGAAGAACCAGTGGGACGCCACCATCAACACCCTGGCCCGCCACTGCGCGGCGCACCGGGTGGAGCTGGTCTCCATCGGCAACGGCACCGCCTCGCGGGAAACCGACCGCCTGGTGCTCGACCTGATGAAGCGCCACCCGGAGCTGCGGTTGCAGAAACTGGTGGTGAGCGAGGCCGGCGCCTCGGTCTACTCCGCCTCGGAGCTGGCCTCCCGCGAGCTGCCGGAGCTCGATGTCTCCCTGCGCGGCGCCGTCTCCATCGGCCGCCGCCTGCAGGATCCCCTGGCGGAACTGGTGAAGATCGATCCCAAGTCCATCGGCGTGGGCCAGTACCAGCACGACGTCAGCCAGGTGAAGCTGGCCCGGGCCCTGGACGCGGTGGTGGAGGACTGCGTGAACGCCGTCGGCGTGGACGTGAACACCGCCTCCCCCGCCCTGCTTGCCCGGGTCTCCGGCCTGTCCGCCGGACTGGCGGAGAATATCGTCGCCTTCCGCAACGAGCACGGTCCCTTCCCCGGCCGCGCCACCCTGAAGCGGGTGCCGCGCCTGGGCGAGAAGACCTTCGAGCAGGCCGCGGGCTTCCTGCGCATCATGGGCGGCGAGGACCCCCTCGACGCCTCCGCCGTCCATCCCGAGGCCTATCCGGTGGTGCGCCGGATCCAGGAACAGACCGGGCGCGATATCCGCGCCATCATCGGCGACTCGGCGTTTCTGCAGCAGCTCGACCCCCGCCGTTTCACCGACGAGCGCTTCGGCCTGCCCACCGTCACCGACATCCTGGGGGAGCTGGAGAAACCGGGCCGCGACCCGCGCCCGGAGTTCCGCACCGCCGCCTTCCGCGAGGGGGTGGAAGCGATGAAGGACCTGGAGCCCGGCATGGTGCTGGAGGGCGTGGTGACCAACGTCACCAACTTCGGCGCCTTCGTGGACGTGGGCGTCCACCAGGACGGGCTGGTGCACATCTCCAATCTGGCCAACCGCTTCGTCAAGGACCCCCGCGAGGTGGTGAAGGCCGGCGATCTGGTGAAGGTCAAGGTGATGGAGGTGGACCTGAAGCGCAAGCGCATCGGCCTGACCATGCGCCTGGACGACGCGCCCGAGCGGAGCCGGCCGGAGCGGAGCGACAGCCCCGCCAAGGATCGAGCCGCGAAGAGGCAGGACCGCGGCGGCGGCCGGCGGGAGACGCCACAGGCGCCGGCCGGAGCCATGGCCGGGGCCTTCGCCGAGGCGTTCGCCAAGGCCGGAAAGTAGCCGCGCGGGTCGTCGCCGGGCCGCCCCGGCGACGACCTGTTCACATCGTTCCCATCCACCAATCCCCGCCCGCGGGGGTGTCGACACCCCTCGCTCGCCGGGGTATATTTCACCCCACTGCTTCAGGTGTCCCGACGGCATCCGCCCGAGGGATGAAACGGGAAGCCGGTGCGCCGCCGTCGACACGGCGAGCAATTCCGGCGCTGCCCCCGCAACGGTAGGCGAGTAAAGGCGCGGCATCACGTCACTGTGCCCCAGGGCATGGGAAGACGCCGCGTCGGGTTCCCCGCTCGCAAGCCCGGAGACCGGCCTGAAGCCGTAAGCTGGCATTGCGGAGGGCGATGCCGCGGCGATCGGACCGGCTGCATCTCCTGTTCCCGCACCTGTCTCCTCCACGTGCCGTTTGGCTTCGTACCAACGCGCGGGTGTGCGCGTGGAGGAACCGGAAATTGAACAGACACCGTCTCGCGGCGGCGGCCCTGTGCGTGCTGGGTCCGCCTTGCGCCGCCAGCAGCCTCGCGGCTGAACTGCCTCCGCTCATCGTCACGGCCACGCGCACCGCGCAGTCGGCCGACGCCACCCTGGCCTCCGTCACTGTCATCACCCGCGCGGAGATGGAACGCCGCCAGTCGACCTCCGTCCCGGACCTGCTGCGCGGCGTGCCGGGGATCGCCGTTGTCAACAGCGGCGGGCCAGGCAAGGCCACCTCCCTGTTCCTGCGGGGAACCGAGTCGGATCACGTCCTCGTGCTCATCGACGGGATCCGGGTGGGTTCCGCCACCTCGGGCACGACCGCATTCCAGGACATTCCCATCGAACAGATCGAGCGCATCGAGATCGTGCGCGGGCCGCGCTCCAGCCTCTACGGCTCGGAGGCCATCGGCGGGGTCATCCAGATATTCACCCGCAGGGGCGGCGGCTCCCCCGCCCCCCGCCTCGCCCTGGGCGGCGGCAGCCTGGGCACCGCCGACCTCTCCGCGGGCCTGCGCGCAGACGGAGCGCGCGGCTGGTACAGCATCACCGCGAGCGGCCTCGTCACCGACGGCATCGATGCCAGATCCGGCGCCGATCCGGACCGTGACGGCTACCGCAATCTCTCCGCCGGCCTCAGCGCGGGATGGAGTCCGGGACACGGCGTGATGGCGGAACTGCGCTGGCTGCAGACCCGGGGCGAGAATGAATATGACGGCGGCCACGCCGATGAGGCCGAGTTCCGGCAACGGCTCCTGAGCGGCGTCCTGCGCCTTGCGCCAGCCGCTCGCTGGAACCTCTCGCTCAACGCCGGCCGCAGCCTGGACGAGTCGGACCACTTCAGGGATGGTGTATTCAGGAGTCGATTCGACACCCGCCGCGACAGCATCTCGCTGCAGAACGACGTCACCCTGCCAGCCGGGAGTCTGCTCACCCTCGGATTCGACTACCTGTCCGATCACGTGTCGGGGAGCACCGGCTACCCGGTCGCCTCCCGCACCAACCGGGGGATCTTCGGCCAGTTCCAGTCGCGCCTCGGCGGGCAGGACCTGCAGATCAGCCTGCGCCGCGACGACAGCAGCCAGTTCGGCCGCCACACCACGGGTGCCGCGGCCTGGGGCCACGATGTCGGGAACGGCTGGCGGCTGGCCGCCTCGTATGGCACCGCCTTCAAGGCGCCCACGTTCAATGAGCTCTACTACCCGGGCTACGGCAATCCGGACCTGCGGCCCGAGTCATCCCGCAGCCTCGAGCTGGGCCTCGTCCGCGCCACCGGCGGGGTCCACGGGTCGCTGAATGCCTACGAAACCCGGATCGACGATCTCATTGCCTACGATGCCGCCGCCGGACGGCCCGGCAACGTGGCGCGGGCGCGCATCCGGGGGCTCGAGGCGGTGCTTTCCGCCCGCCTCCATGCCTGGCTGCTGGACGCCAGCCTGACCCTGCTCGATCCCGAGCACCGGGGGCACGGACCGTACCGGGGAAACCGCCTGCCCCGGCGGGCCGAGCAGATGCTGCGCGTCGAGCTCGGGCGGGCGTTCGGACCCTATCGCCTGGGCGCCGAACTGTTCGCCGAGGGCCGCCGCTATGACGACCTGGCCAACACCCGCGAGCTCGGCGGCTACGCAACGCTCGGCCTGCGCGCCGAGTATGCATTCGCCCGCGCCTGGCGCCTGCAGGCCCGGGTGGAAAACCTGTTCGACCGGCACTACGAAACCGCCTCCGGCTACAACCAGCCGGGCCGTGGCATCCATCTCACACTGCGTTATCAACCCTGAACCGCTCTCAACGGAGGAGACCCCCATGCAGAATATCAACCCCCGCATCCAACTCGCCGCAGTACTCGGCCTGGCACTGCTCATGGCCGCCACCCGCGGCCACCACTTCGCCACCCTCGCCCACCTGCCCAGCGCCTCCTGGGCGGTCTTCTTTCTCGCCGGCGTCTACCTGCGGCCCGGCTGGGCCTTCCCGGCACTGCTGGCCGAGGCGGCGCTGCTGGACTACATCGCCATCACCTGGGGTGGCGTCTCCAGCTTCTGCGTCACGCCCGCCTATGCTTTCCTGCTGCCGGCCTATGGCTCCCTGTGGGGCGCCGGCCGCCTCTACGCCCGCCTGCACCGGCCCGCCTGGCCCACCCTCATTTCCCTGGGCGGCCTGCTGCTGGCCGGCGCCGCCGCCTGCGAGCTCTTTTCCAGCGGCGGCTTCTACTTCTTCTCCGGACGCTTCATGGAACCCACCCTCGGCGGTTTCCTGCCCCGACTGGCGAAATACTTCCCCGCCGCCCTGGGCAACCTGCTCTTCTACACGGCCTGTGCCGCGGCGATCCACTGGCTGTTCTCCCTGGTTCGCGGAGCGGCTGCGGCCCGTGCCAGCGCCGGGGGTGCCCGATGACAGACCGCGAAGCCCGCCACCGCCTGCGCATGGCCCGCAAGAAGGCGGCGGTGGATGCCACCGTGACGCGGGCCACGGAGGAGCGCGGCGTCCTGCTGCTGCTCACCGGCAACGGCAAGGGCAAGTCCACCTCCGCCTTCGGCATGGCCGCCCGTGCCCTGGGCCACGGCCTGCGGGTGGCGGTGGCCCAGTTCATCAAGGGCCGCAGTGATACCGGCGAGGCGCGGTTCTTCCGCGCCCTGCCCGGTGTGGCCTGGCACGTCCTGGGCGAGGGATTCACCTGGGAGACCCGGGATCGGGACCGGGACACCACCCTCGCCAGGCGCGGCTGGGCGGTGGCCCAAAGCCTGCTCGCGGATCCCGCCAACCAGCTGGTGATCCTGGACGAGCTCACCTATCCCCTGCGCTACGGCTACCTGGACATCGAGCCGGTGCTGGCGGACCTGCGCCGCCGCCCGTCCCACCAGCACGTGGTCATCACCGGGCGCGGGGCGCCGACGGCGCTGCATGAGGCGGCCGACACCGTGACCGAGATGGGCGACAGCAAGCACGCCTTCCGTGCCGGGGTGGCGCCGCAGAGGGGGATCGACCTGTGAGGCGCTGCCCGGCCCTGCTCATCGGCGCCCCCGCCTCCGGCCAGGGCAAGACCCTGGTCACCGCGGCCCTGGCCCGGCACTACCGCGACCAGGGCCTGCGCGTGCGGGCGTTCAAGGTGGGCCCCGACTTCCTCGATCCCATGATCCTGGAGCGGGCATCCCGAGCGCCGGTCTACCAGCTCGACCTGTGGATGGGGGGCGAGGCCCACTGCCGGGCGCTCCTCCACGAGGCGGCGGGGGCGGCCGATCTCATCCTCATCGAGGGAGCGATGGGGCTGTACGACGGTGACCCCTCCGGCGCCGATCTCGCCGCCCTGCTGGGCATACCGGTGGTGGCCGTCATCGACGCCTCCGCCATGGCCGGCACCTTCGGCGCCGTGGCGATGGGACTCGCCAGCTACCGCAACGGCCTGCCCATGGCCGGAGTACTCGCCAACCGCGTGGCCGGGGAGCGCCACTACGAGATGCTCGCCGAGAGCCTGCCGCAGGGGCTCAAGGCCTGCGGCTGGCTGGCGCGGGGGGGCGACATCGCCCTGCCGGAGCGCCACCTCGGCCTGGTGCAGGCGGCGGAGATCGACGATCTCGATACCCGCATCGGGCAGGCCGCCGCCGCGCTGCGGATCGGGTCCGACGCACTGCCCCCGCCCGTCGCCTTCGCCCCGCCGCCTGCGCCGCCGGATCACACGCCCCTGCTGCAGGGGGTGCGCATCGCCGTCGCCCGTGACGAAGCCTTTTCCTTCCTCTACCGGGCCAACCTCGACACCCTGCGCGCCCTGGGCGCCGGGATCGCCTTCTTCTCGCCGCTGGCCGACCGCGCCCCGCCGCCGGCGGATGCCCTCTACTTGCCGGGCGGCTACCCGGAGCTGCACCTGGAACGGCTCGGAGCCAACGAACCGATGAAACAGGCCCTTCGGGCCCACCACCAGGCGGGCCGGCCCATCGTCGCCGAGTGCGGCGGCATGGTCTACCTGCTGGAGTCGCTCGCCGACGCGAAGGGGCGGGAGGCGGCGATGGCCGGGCTGCTCCCCGGCCGCGCGAAGGTGCAAACCCGTCTCGCCAATCTCGGGCTGCACAGCGTGGGGCTGCCCGAGGGAACGATGCGCGGCCATACCTTCCACTACTCGCGCACCGATTGCCCACTGCCACCCATCACCCACAGCGAAGGCGCCCGCCCCGGGCGCTCCGGCGAGCCGGTCTACCGGCAGGGGCGTCTCAACGCCTCCTACCTGCACCTCTACTTTCCATCCAACCCGGAGGCGGCGGCCCGGCTCTTCTCGCCCTCGCATCCACCCACGGTCCAATAGGGAGAACCAGACCATGCATATCGAACCCGGCTACCTCGCACCAGCCAAGGTGATGCTCGCCAACGTCACCGCCCTCGGCCTGCTCGGCGCCTATGCCAGGGGCTTCATGAAGCGCCCGGCGGATCTGCTTCGCACCCTGGTCGCGGCGTTCTTCTTCTCGCTCTTCATGGAGAGCTTCCACATGAGCGTCGGCGCCTCGGAGCTGCACTTCGTCGGCGCCATGGCCATCTATCTCACCCTCGGCTTCCTGCCCACCCTGTTCGGCTTCGCGGCGGGGCTGCTGCTCCAGGGGCTGCTCTTCGAGCCGCAGGACCTGCCGCACCTCGCAGTCAACGCCCTCTCGCTCATCGTGCCCCTGCTGGCGGTCCACTATGCCCAGGGCCGCAGGCTGCGCGAGACCTCGCGGGCGATCCGCTGGCGCACCATCCTCAAGCTCGACGCCCTCTACTACACGGGGGTGACCCTCATGGTGGGCTTCTGGCTGCTCATCGCCGAGATCCCCACCCCCTTGACTGCCTGGGCCACCTTCGCCGCCTCCTACCTGGCCCTGGTCGCCTGCGAGCCGCTTGTCACCTGGGCCACGGTGCGCCTGCTGAAGCGCTACGAGCACACCCGCCTGGTGGACCTCTGCTTCGCCGTGAAGCCCCTCAGGCTGGCGAGCTGACCATGGGCAGGGTGTGGTTCGTCGGCGCCGGACCGGGCGATCCGGAACTGATCACCGTCCGCGGCCGCAGGCTCATCACCGAGGCCTCGTCCATCCTCTATGCGGGGTCCCTGGTGAGCGAGGCGGCGCTGAGATGGGCGCCGGCGGGCTGCGAGGTGGCCGACTCCAAGGGCATGACCCTGGAGGCCATCACCGCCTGGCTCCTGGAGCGGGCGCAGGGGCGCCGGTGCGTGGTGCGCCTGCAGACCGGCGATCCCACCCTCTACGGGGCGCTGGTGGAGATGGTCCGGCCGCTGGAGGCCGCCGGCGTCGAGGTAGGGGTGGTGCCGGGGGTCTCCTCGGCCATGGCCTCCGCCGCCGCGGCGGTGGAGAGCCTCACCCTGCCGGAGGTCACCCAGACCGCCATCCTTACCCGGGTGGCGGGGCGCACCCCCATGCCGCCCGGGGAGGAGCTGGAGGCTTTGGCCGCCCACGGCTGCACCCTCTGCATCTTCCTCTCCGTCACCCTCCTGCACGAGGTGCAGCGGGCGCTGCGGGCTGCCGGATGGCCGGAGGAGGCCCCCGTCCTGGTGGTGCAGAAGGCGAGCTGGCCGGGGGAGGAGCGGATCGTCCGCGGCACCCTGGCGGATATCCGGGAGCGCTGCCGCGCAGCACGCATCGACACCCAGGCCATGATCATCGCCGGCCCCGCCCTGGGCGCCCGCCACTGGAGCGACATACCGCATTCGAAGCTCTATGCCCCGGAGTTCCACCACCGATTCCGCCGGCGCCGGCGGCCGGAGGATGCAGTCCCGATACCCGAGAGAGGCGAACCATGAAAGAGACCACACTGCTGCTGGTGGGCCACGGCTCCCGCAACCGCAAGGGCAACGAGGAGATCCTCCGCTTCGCCGGCCGCTGGCGGCAACGCCACCCGGGCTGGCGCATCGAGGCCTGTTTCATCGAGCATGCCGAGACGCTGCTGGAACAGGGGCTGGACCGGGCGGCCGAGGGGGGCGCCCGGCAGGTGGTGGTCCTCCCCCTCATCCTCAGCGCCGCCGGCCACGTGAAGATGGAGCTTCCGGCCGCCCTGGCGCAGGCCCGGGCCCGCCACCCGGCGGTGACCTTCCGCCTCGCCCGCCACCTGGGCATGGGCCGGGAGATCCACGGCGTGCTCCGCGAGCACCTGAAGGGGCTGATGGCCCGGCTGGACGCGCCCGACCCGCGCAACACCGGGGTCATCCTCCTCGGACGGGGATCCTCGGATGCGGGCGCCAACGGCGAGCTGGCCAAGATGGCGCGCTGGATCTTCGAGGAGAGCGACCATGACCTGGTGGAGATCGCCTTCACCGGGGTCACCTGGCCGCGCTTGGAGACCGTCGTGCAGCGCCAGGCAAAGCTGGGCATGACCCAGATCTGCATCGTCCCCGTCTACCTCTTCACCGGCGTGCTCATGGAGCGCATCAAGGCGCAGGCCGAGCGGCTGCAGCGCCAGTACCCCCAGGTGGCTTTCGCCCTGGGCGGCTGCTTCGGCTTCGACCCGGCCCTCTTCGACCTGCTCGATGCCCGGGTGGCCGACGCGGACCGGGAGACCCTGCTGGAGTGCGACGGCTGCCGCTACCGCCTGGCGGCCGAGCGGGCGCACGCCCATGCCCACGGTCATGATCACCATCACCCGCACGGGGCCTGAAGCCATGGGAACGCACCGCGTCACCGAGCAGCTGACCGCCGCCGGGCGGGCCATCGAGCGCGACTCCTTCGCCATCATCGATGCCGAGGCAGGCCCCCACCCCTACACCGCCGCGCAGTGGCCGCTGGTGCGGCGGCTCATCCACGCCACCGCCGACTTCGAGCTCAACGGCCTCACCCGCTTCCATCCCCGCGCCCTGGAGGCAGGAGTGGCGGCGGTGCTGGCCGGGGCCCCCGTCGTGGCGGACGTGGAGATGATCCGCGCAGGCCTCTCCGCGCCGCGCCTCGCCCACTTCGGGGTGAGCGCCCATCAGTTCATCGCCGATCCGGAGGTCATCCGGCGGGCCCGGGAGGCGCAGACCACCCGGGCGGTGCAGGCCATGGGCAAGGCGCTGCGCCTGGGGCTGCTGGAGGGGGCCATCGTCGCCATCGGCAACGCCCCCACGGCATTGCTGGAGGTGGTGCGCCTCATCCGCGAGGTGGGAGTGCGCCCGGCCCTGGTCATCGGCATGCCCGTGGGCTTCGTCTCCGCCGCCGAGTCCAAGGCGCTGATGGCGGCGATCGACGAGGTGCCGTGGATGGTCATCCACGGGCGCAAGGGCGGCTCGACCCTGGTGGTGGCGGCCCTCCATGCCCTGCTCGCCGCCGCCGAGGCACGCCGGCGCCACCCCGGGCAACCGTGCGGGCAGTGATGCCGGGGGGCGGGACAGCGGTGCGGAAGCTCCGCAAGGGGACGGCCCGGCGCGATCGGGGTGGCCGCACCGGCTTCACCACCGGCGCCAACTCCGCCGCCGCCGCCCTGGCCGCCACCCTGGGGCTGGTGCACGGGCGGGTGCCGGAGGCGGTGCGCTGCCGCCTGCCCAACGGCCAGGAGGTGGAGTTCGCCATCGTCGAGGGCGCGGTGGCCGGCTTCTGGGCCCGCGCGGTCAGCATCAAGGACGCCGGCGACGACCCGGATGCCACCCACGGCGCCCACCTCACCGCCGAGGTGCGACGCATCACCGGCGGTCGAGGACGGGTGCGCCTGCGGGGTGGAGCGGGCGTGGGGGTCGTCACCCGGCCGGGGCTGGGGCTTCCGGTGGGAGGGCCGGCCATCAACCCGGTGCCGCGCCGGAACATCATGGAGAACGTGCGGCGGGCCGGGGCCCCCCTCCTCGCGGCGGGGGCGGATCTCGAGGTCACCCTCTCGGTCCCGGGCGGCGAGGAGATGGCGAGGCGGACGCTGAACGCCCGCCTCGGGATCCTTCACGGCATCTCCATCCTCGGCACCACTGGCATCGTCCGCCCCTACTCCACCGCCGCCTTCCGCGCCGCGGTGGTCCAGGCGGTGCAGGTGGCGGCGCGCCAAGGCGAGACCGAAGTGGTCTTCACCACCGGCGGACGCACGGAGCGCTTCGCCATGGCCCAGCTCCCCGGGCTGCCGGAGGCCTGTTTCGTGCAGATGGGCGACTTCGTGAAGGCGGCCTTCCGGACCGCCATCGCCTGCCGCATGGTGCGCATCACCCTCGGCGCCATGGTGGGCAAGCTCACCAAGATGGGTCAGGGGCTCTCGGTAACCCACGCCTGGAAGGCGCCGGTGGACCGCGGCCTGCTGGCCGAGTGCGCCGCCGGGGTGGGCGCGCCGCCGGCGCTGGTGGCCGAGATCCGGGCCGCCGAGACCGCCCGCTTCGCCGCCGAGCGCCTCGCCGACCTGGGGCTCACGGTCCCCTTCCACCGCGCCCTTGCCCTGCGCGCCATGGAGAGCCTGCGCGACTGCCACCCGGGCCCCTACCGGCTCGCCGTCCTGGTTTGCGACCCGGAGGGGCGGCTCATCGCCCGCGTGGAGGAGCAGGATGGCTGAGCCGGGCTGCACCATCGTCGGCATCCTGGACGACGGCTGGGAGGGCCTCGCCGAGACTGCCCGCCGGCGGTTGTCCGAGGCGGACCTTGTCATCGGCAGCCGGCGCACCCTGGCGCTGGTGCGCCCCCACCTCCCGCCGCAGGCCCGCCTGCAGCCCCTGGAGGGTGAGCTGCGCCGGCTGCCAGGCCGGATCGCCGCGGCCCGCGAGAGCGGCCAGTGGGTGGCGGTGCTCGCCACCGGCGATCCCCTCTGCCACGGCATCGCCTCCTACCTCACCCGGCGATTGGAGGGGGTGGAGGTGCTTCCCGCCCCCTCCACGGTGCAGTTGGCCTGCGCCCGCTTCCGCCGGCCCGTCCACGAGTACCGCATCGCCTCCTGCCACGGTCGCGACGCCGGTGAGTGGCAGGCCGGCGCCACCCCCGACCACGGCCTCTACGCGGTGATGCGTGCCGTCGCACTGCACCCGCGGGTGGCCGTTTTCACGGGCCCGGAGAACGATCCGGCGCGGCTGGCGCGGGCACTTCTCACCGCAGGCCTCGGCGAGGCGGTGCGGCTCTCGGTGGCCTGCCGCCTGCTGCGGCCCGACGAGGCCCTCTTCCCCGGGCTGACGCCCGGGCAGGCGGCAGCCATGACCTTCCCCGACCCCAACGTGGTGCTGCTGGAGCGGGACGCCGACCCCCTGCCCCTCTTCGGCCTCGAGGAGGAGGCCTATGCCCGGCGCTGCCCCGCGCAGGGGCTCATCACCCGCCTGGAGGCGCGGGCGCTCTCCCTGGCGAAGCTGCGCATCCGCCCCGGGAGCCTCGTCTGGGACATCGGGGCCGGCTCGGGCTCCGTGGGGCTGGAGGCGGCGCGCCTGGCCCGCCACGGCCATGTGTGGGCCATCGAGAAGAACCCGGAGGATGCCGCCAACGCCCGGGAGAACGCCCGCCGGCTGCGGGCCACCAACTACACCCTGGTGGAGGGCCGGGCACCGGAGCGGCTCGCGGGCTGGCCCGATCCCGACGCCGTCTTCGTGGGCGGCTCCGGCGGCGAGTTGGAGGCGCTGGTGGCGCTCATCCTGGAGCGGTTGCGCCCCGGCGGCCGCCTGGTGATGAACCTCGTGACCCTGGAGAACCTGGCCGCCGCCACCGCCGCCCTCGCCGCCGCCGGCGCCCCCTGGGAGGTGGTGCAGCTGCAGGCCGCCCGCAGCCGGCCCATCCGCCACCTGCACCGGCTGGCGGCGCAGAACCCCGTCTGGATCGTCTCGGCACAGAGGAGCGGAGTAGAAGATGACTGAAACCTACGGGCGCCTCATCGGCGTCTCCCTGGGGCCCGGCGACCCGGAGCTCATCACCCGCCGCGGCTGGGCGGCGCTGCAATCGGGCGCCCGCTGGGCCTACCCGGTGAAGCGGGCCGGGGAGCGCTCCTACGCCCTCTCCATCGTCGCCCGCGGCGGCCTGGCCATCCCCGCCGACGCCCAACCGCTGGTCTTCCCCATGACCCGCGACCCCGAGCGCCTGGCGCGCGCCTGGGCCCGCGCCGCCGCCCGCACCGTCGAGTTGCTGGCCGGGGGCCGCGATCTGCTCTTCCTGGTGGAGGGGGACGCCTCCACCTTCGCCACCTTCGGCCACCTGGCGCGGGCGGTGCGGGAGCAGGCGCCGGCGGTGACGGTGGAGACCCTCCCCGGGGTCAGCTCCTTCGCCGCCGCAGCCGCCGCCACCGGGATCACCCTGGCGGAGGAGGACGAGACCCTCGCCGTGCTTCCCGCCGCCTACGGTGTGGCGGTGATCGACGCCCTGCTCGATCGCTGCGACACCCTGGTCCTGATGAAGGTCAAGCCGATGCTGGACGAGGTGCTGGCGCTGCTGGAGCGGCGCGGCCTGCTCGCCAGCAGCTGCTTCGTGGAGCGGGTGGGTGCGCCCGGGGAGCGCGTGGTGCGCGACCTCGAGACCCTGCGCGGCGAGACGGTGGGCTACCTGTCGCTGCTGCTGGTGCACAACCCCGGGCGGGTGCGGGGCGAGCTGCGGCGCGGCTGCCGCCCGCGGCGGGCCGCCCCATGAGTCCAGCCCTCCCCTTCCCCCTCAATCGCATCGCCGTGGTGGCCATCACCCGCCACGGCACCGCCCTGGCCGGACGCATCGCCGCCGCCCTCCCCGGCGCCCGGCTCTTCGCCCCGGAGAAGCTCCGGGCCGAGGCGGAGGCGGCCGCACCGGGCCGCGCCCACTGCTACCAAGGCGCCACTGCGGCGCAGATCCCCACCCTGCTCGCCGCCTTCGACGCCATCGTGGGCATCGTCTCCCTGGGCGCCCTGGTGCGCCTGGTGGCCCCCCATGTGAAGGACAAGGAGAGCGACCCGGCCATCGTGGTGGTGGACGAGGTGGGCCGCTTCGCCATCCCCATGCTCTCCGGCCACCTGGGCGGCGCCAACGCCCTGGCCGGCCGGCTGGCCGCGACGCTGGGGGCCACGCCGGTACTCACCACCGCCTCGGATTCCCGCCAGACCCTGGCGGTGGATCTGCTGGGGCGGGAGCTGGGCTGGCGCCTCGAGGCGAGCCGCGAGGCGCTGGTGCGCGCCAGCGCCGCGATGGTGAACGACGAGCCGGTGGCGCTGGTGCAGGAGGCGGGAAGCCGGGCGTGGTGGAAGGGCCACGCCAACGGCCGCAGCGGCCCCCTGCCCGCCAACCTCCGCCTCTTCAGCCGCCTGGAGGCCGTCGACCCGGAAGCCTTCGCCGCCGTGCTCTGGGTGAGCCGCCGCCCCCTCCCCCCGCGCCTGGCCCCCCGCTTGGCCGGCAAGCGGGTCATCTACCGCCCCCCCGCCGATCCCGGGGTGCGGGTGGCCCTGGGGCTCGGCTGCGACCGCGGCACCCCGGCGGCGACCCTCGCCCGGGCGGTGGCCGAGGCCCTGGCCGCCGCGGGCCTCGAGCCCCGCCAGGTGGCGGCGGTGGCCACCCTCTCCCTCAAGGCCGACGAGCCGGGGCTGCGGGCCTACACGGCGAACCAGGGCTGGACGCCCCGCTTCTACCCGCCGGAGGATCTGGCGAGGGTCCCGGTCCCCAACCCTTCCGAGACGGTGCGCCGCCACACCGGCACGCCGTCGGTCTCCGAGGCCGCCGCCCTGCTGGCGGCGGGGGCGGAGCCGGACCAGCTCCTTATCGAGAAGCACAAGGTGCGCGGCGCCGACGGGCGCCACGCCACCGTCTCCATCGCGAGGATCCCCCGATGAACCAACAAGCACCGCAGCCCGGCAAGATCATGCTGGTGGGCCTCGGCCCCGGCGCCGCCGAGCACATGACCGGGCGCGCCCGCAGCGCCATCGCCGAGGCCGACGTGGTGATCGGCTACAGCACCTACATCCGCCTGGCGGCCGACCTGCTGGCGGGCAAGCAGGTGGTCCGCAAGGGGATGACCGAGGAGTTGGACCGGGCGATAGAGGCCCTGGAGCGGGCCCGGCGCGGGCAAGCGGTGGCCCTGGTCTCCTCCGGCGACGCCGGCGTCTACGGCATGGCCGGACCCACCTTCGAGGTGCTGTTCGAGGCGGGCTGGGAGCCCGGCTCCGGGATCGAGGTGGAGGTGGTCCCCGGTGCCTCGGCCCTCAACAGCTGCGCCGCCCTGGTGGGCGCCCCCCTCACCCACGACTTCTGCGCCATCTCCCTCTCGGACCTGCTCACCCCCTGGCCGGTCATCGCCCGCAGGCTCGACGCCGCCGCCGCCGCCGACTTCGTGGTGGCCCTCTACAACCCCAAGAGCGGGCGGCGCACCGCCCAGATCGTGGAGGCCCAGCGGCTGCTGCTCGCCCACCGCCCACCGGAGACCCCGGTGGCCATCGTCAAGTCCGCCTACCGCGCCCGGCAGCGCATCGAGCTCACCACGCTGGAGCGGCTGGCCGAGTGCGACATCGGCATGCTCTCCACGGTGCTGGTGGGCAGCTCCAGCACCTTCGTCCGCGACGGCCTGATGGTGACCCCGCGCGGCTACGCCCACAAGTACGCGGTGGGCAGCGGCACGCTCCAGGCGGGCGAGCAGGCGGGCCGCTCACTCGCCGCCGGCCTCGAGGGGTGGCGGGCCGAGGTGCGCGCCAGCGGCGAGCCGGCCGAGGAGCTGGCGCGCCGCCACCGCCTGCCGGTGGGCTACCTGCGGGAGGTAATCGGCGAGGCTGTGCCGGCCCGCCGCTACAGCGAGGCCGAGCGCGAGGCGATCTACCGTGCCATCCGCGAGCGGCGCGACATGCGCCACTTCCGCCCCGAGCCGGTGGACCCGGCGGTGCTCCGGCGTCTCCTTGAGGCGGCCCACCAGGCCCCCTCGGTGGGCTACATGCAGCCCTGGCGCTTCATCCGCATCACCGACCCGGCGCTGCGCGAGGCCATCCACGCCCTGGCCGCCGCGGAACAGGAGGCCACCGCGGCGGCGCTGGGCGAGCGGGGCGAGCGGGTTCGCCGGCTCAAGCTGGAGGGCATCCGCGAGTGCGGCGAGCTGCTGGTGGTAAGCCTCGCCGACGGCCGCGAGCGCCACCTGCTGGGGCGGCGCACCCTGCCGGAGATGGATCTCTGCTCCGCCGCCTGCGCCATCCAGAACCTCTGGCTGGCCGCCCGCGCCGAGGGGCTGGGGCTCGGCTGGGTCTCCCTCTTCGACCCCGAGGCCCTGGCACGGCTGCTGGAGCTGCCCGACGGCGCCCGGCCCCTGGCGGTGCTCTGCCTGGGGCACGTGGAGGCCTTCTACCCGGAGCCCATGCTCGAGACCGTCGGCTGGGACCGCCGCCGGCCCTTCCCGGAGATCCTCTTCGAGAACCGATGGGGAGAACACCCCACGGAAGTGCGGGTGAAATGATCATTCAATGAATGTCAACAAGCGAAACACTTGGGGGGAAACGGTTGGCCCGAATAACACCCCGACCCGCCTGCTGTAACCGGCATCCGTTTGCGCTATGGTTCTCCCCCATGAGCGCCCCTCCCGCCTACATCCTCGACGGCACCGCCGCCAACTTCGGCGACGCGGTCATCCGCAACTCCCACAAGGGTCCGGTGGTGGTGAACTTCTGGTCTCCCGGCGCCGGCCCCTGCCTGCGCCTGTGGCCGGTGCTGGAGGAGCTGGCGCGCGCCTACCAGGGCCGCTTCCTGCTGGTGAACGTCAACGTGGACCGGGAGCAGCGGGTGGCGCGGGACGTGGGCGTGGGGAGTGTGCCGACGGTGAAGATCTACCACCGCGGCGAGGTGGTGGAGACAGTGCACGGCTTCGACCATGCCAAGGCCTTCCGCCGCCTCATCGACCTCTACGTGCCGCGGGATTCGGATCAGTTGCTGGTGGAGGCGCTGAAGCTCTACCAGGCCGGCGACAGCGCCGCCGCGTTCGACCTCATGGACCGTGCCGCAGCCGCCGACCCGGACAATCCCCGCATCCCCCTCACTCATGCCAAGCTGCGCATCCGCGAGGGACAGTATGCAGAGGCCGAGGCGCGCCTGAACGCCCTGCCCCGCACGGCCTGGGGCGGCGAGGCGAGCCAGCTGCTGGCCCACCTCGGCTTCCTCCTCGCCGCCCAGGACGCACCGCCGCTGGAGACGCTGCTGGCGCAGGTGGCGGCCGAACCCGAGAACTGCGAGCACCGCTACCGCCTCGCCGCCGTCAGCCTGGCCGCCGACGACTACGACGCCGCGGTGGATCAGCTGCTGGAGATCCTGCGCCGCGACCGCACCTACCGCGACGGCGCCGCCGTCCGCGGCCTGTCCGCCATCTTCCGCCTGCTCGGCAACGACGATCCCCGCGTCAAGGCCTGGCGCGGCCGCATGCTCGACGGCCTGGAGTAACCCGGACCAGCCGTGGTTCACACGGATGGGTTGTTTTGGTTATCCGCAGATTACGCGGATGACGCAGATGGGTTCTCTCCCGGTTGAGAAGCTCGTCGACAGTCCCCCGCCGTGCCTTGTGCAGGGCCGTCGTTCATCAACCGCAGATTTACGCTTATTTTCGTTGATTAAAAAAAGAGGGCATGGACTGATTCCATGGGTGGTGAGGTGGTGTCCGTATCCGCTGTTCACGCCAACCGGAGAGGGAGAGATCCTTGGTGAAATCAACGTCAATAAACGCCAATCTGCGGTTTATATGCTGAATGTTTCATGCGCCCGGGACGCGGGATTTTCGACGGGCCCCCGGTTTCCATAACCAATCTGCGTCATCCGCGCAATCTGCGGATAAAAACCCGGCAATCACCAGCCGCGGAGATAGGCCTCCGGGATGCGATGGAAGAGCAGCGGCTGGCCGGAGGCGTCGCGCAGGAGGAGGAAATCGTCGATGACGGCGTATTCATAGCGCATGACGCGCCCGCCGGCGGGGCGCAGGTCGAGGAAGCCGTTTGGCAGGTAGTTGATGCCGCCGCGCACCACGCCACTGCTGCTGGCGCCGAGCTGGAACCGGTCCGCCTGGATGTACAGCAGGCTGCCGTCGGCGCCGTACCAGGCGCCGTTGAGCTTGGGCATGTAATTGGACGCGCCGCCGGGACCGGCCCACGGATTCCCCGCGCTGCTCCAGGGACTGCCGCCGTACCCGGGGAAACCGCCGACTCCCGGCGCCCACGGAGAGGCTGAAGACCAGGGATTGCTCCAGGGGTTGGAGAAGGCAGGGGCGCCACCCCAGGGGCTGCCGCCGTACCCCCCCACGGGATCGCGCATGCGGTCCATGAAGGTCACCATGGCTTCCATCATGGCCTCGAGCATCCAGGCGAAACTGCCGCCCATGTCGAAATCCTGGGCCCGCGCGGCGGGGCTCAGGGAAAGGACGATGAGCAGGGCGGCGAGGGTTCGTTTCATGACCGGCCGGGAGCAGGAGGACTGGCCGGATCATAGCAGAGTGGCGGGGAGCGGACCCCCCGGGCCTGGGCCGGGGGTCAGCTGGCGGCTGGAATGATGCCGGACAGGATCGCGATGCCGTTCAACAGCAGCACGCCGGCGCCGATAGTCAGAGCCCAGAACATCCGTTTGAGATAACGTTCCATCCGCCTCTTCCCCGGTGAACAATCCCGTCGCGGGACGACGAATATCCTGCAAGCAACGCACCATCCCCATGACTTCCGTGCATCCGCCTGTTCTGCCTGGTGTTTCACTTCCGCGAACCATGCCCCCGCGGTGCTGTGCGCGCACCAGGAGGGGGCAGCCCGCACCATGAGGATGCGGAACACCCCGTGTGCGCTTGTACAGGACGTTGCGGCTGGGCTATAGGGAATGACATAACGCCCCCGCTCGGGGGAACGCGGGACGGAGTGCACTCCCATGACCCGTTTACGGCTGCTGCTGGTGCTGGTGCAGCTCTTCATCCTGCCCGGCCTGGCACCCCGGGTTGCCGAAGCCGCTGGCAGTCACTGCGCCGGCTCGAGGGTCAGCGTGATCCACACTGAGCCGGCCGCCGCCGAAGCGGCCTGTGCCGCGGTGCGGGATGCCCTGGCGTTCATGGCGGCGCACGGATTCGAGACTGACCTGGCGTTCCTCGTCGAGGTGGTTGAGGAACCGCGCGTTCCCCATACGTACGGTTCCTACGACCGGCGCGGCATCCGCATCGAGGTGCTGAGTTTCGCCGCCTGCCGCCGCCGGGGCGGCGGGCGCCTGTTCGGCCTGGAGCTGGACCCGGCGCTCTACCGCAGCATCATCGTGCACGAGGTGGCGCACCTGGTGGCGCGGTTCAACGGGGATGAGGCCATGCGCGACGTGGCGGGACAGGAGTACATCGCCTTCACCGTCCAGCTGGGGACGCTACCGGAGCCGCTGCTCGATCGCATTCTCTCCCGCTACGATCAGCCCGCGTTTGCCCGCGAGACCGAGATCACCGCCCTGCTCCACGCCCTGAGCCCGGAGGTGTTCGCGGTGAAGGCATGGCGGCACTTCACGCAACCCGGCCACGGCGCCGCCTTCTACCGGCACCTGCTGAGCCGTCCGCCCGTCCGGCGGCCGTCGGGCTAGTGTACTACGCCACTCCTGGAGGCCCCCTTCAGCGAGTCGCCGGGCGACGGCGCGCCCGCAGGAAGCCCCCCCGAAAGCACCATGACCGCGTTGCCGCGCTTGACAAGGGAACAACCATTGCCTGCGCACTGCGCCTTGTCCCGGCGCTTTCGGGGGGCTCTGAAAGTACCTCCAGGAGTGGCGCAGTACAGTAGTGACATCCCGCACCATTCAGTCGGCGGCCAGAACGCCCTCTTCATCCGGGGTTGCGGCCGCCGCGGGACGCCCCCTTTCGGTGGCGAGCCGATCCAGGGCCCCGGCGTTGGCCCACTGCAGGATGCGGAAGCTGCCCTCGGCGTCCTCCACCAGGGCCGTGCAGCTCTCCACCCAGTCGCCGCAGTTGAGGTAGAGGACGCCGTGACTGTCGTCGATGGCCGCCTTGTGGATGTGGCCGCAGACCAGTCCATCCACATGCCGGCGGGCCGCCTCGCGGGCCACGGCGTCCTCGAAGCTGCCGATGTAATTGACCGCTTCCTTGACCGAGTGCTTGAGGAAGGCCGACAGCGACCAGTAGTCGAAACCAAGTCGGCGGCGCAGGTGGTTGTACCAGCGGTTTGCCACCAGCAGCAGGTCGTAGGCCCGGCTGCCTATGTGGGCCAGCCAGCGGTTGTGCTTCACCACGCCGTCAAACTCGTCCCCGTGCAGCACCAGCAGCCGCCGGCCGTCCGCCGTCTCGTGGACCCAGTCTGCCGCCAGCCGCACCCCGTTGAACTCCATGCCCACGTAGTCGCGGAGCAACTCGTCGTGGTTGCCGGGCACGTACACGACCTTGGTGCCATCCCGGGCCTTGTCCAGCACGCAGCGCAGGATGTCGTTGTTGATCTGCGGCCAGTACCAGCCGCGCCTCAGTTTCCACAGGTCGATGATGTCGCCCACCAGGTAGAGGAAGTCGGAATCGGTCTGGCTGAGAAAATCGAGCAGGAAGCGGGACTGGGCATCACGCGCTCCGAGGTGGAGGTCGGAGATGAAGATGGCGCGGTATCGTTCTCGGTTCATGCCGGAGGCCTCATGGCGGCTGGTTCCCGGGTTCAATGTGCCAGGCGTGCGTGAAACCGGGGTGAACGTTCCATGAAGCTTTGAGGAAACCGCAGCCGGCCCCGCCGTTTCCGGCCGCTCCGCGCGAGGGGCACGGCTGACGGCCCGGGCGCACACCCCGTGCCGACGGTTGTCGCACCTGCGCAATATCCGCTTCATCGCGGTGTAACAGCCCGCCCGTAGAGTCCGTTGCCACCCTGTCACCGACCATACATGAGGTGGATGGCATGCAACGGCAGTCCGGAAAATCCGCAACCACCGCCCGCAACACAGCTCCCCGCCCCTTTTCCCTGGACGGACTCATCGAGCGGCACCTGCCACCCTCCCTCACCCGCTTGGTCCAGCCGCCCCTGGAGCGGCTGCTGGCGTTGCAGCGGCTCGAGCGCTGGTACGCGGAAATGCCCGCCACCCGCAGCGACACGGAGTTCCTCACCCGTGCCCTGGAGCGGTTTCAAGTGGACTACCGGGTCACCTGCGGGGGGCTGGAAGCCATCCCCCGCACCGGCCCGTTGGTGGTGGTGGCCAACCACCCCTTCGGTGGCATCGAGGGCATGATCATGGCGCTCATGCTCCGCCGCGTCCGCGATGACGTGCGCATCATGGCCAACGAACTCCTGCAGCGCATCCCCGAGCTGCGCGATCTGTTCATCGGGGTGGATCCCTTCGGCGGCCCCGCAGCGCGGGGACGCAACCTGCAGCCCCTGCGGGAAGGGCTGAAGACCCTGCAGGCCGGCGGCTGCCTGGTGATCTTCCCGGCCGGGGAGGTATCCCACCTGGACCTGCGCCGGCGGGTCATCAGCGACCCGGCCTGGAGCGACCACGCTGCCAAACTGGCACGTCGTTCCGGCGCGCCCGTGCTGCCCGTCTATTTCCATGGCGCGAACAGCTGGATGTTCCAGGCCCTGGGGCTGGTAAATCCGCATCTGCGCACCGTCCTGCTGCCCCGCGAGCTGGTGAACAAGTGCCGCAAGACCATCACCCTCAGCGTGGGCCAGCCCGTCGAGCCGGCGCGGCTCGCGGCTTTCGGTGACAACGCGGCCTGTACCGGACAGCTGCGGCTGCGCACCTACCTGCTCGGCGGAACGGCCGAGCGGGGCCGGTGGCGCCTGCGCCCAGTGCACGGCTCCGCCCCGGAACCGATCGCCAGGCCGGTGGATCCGGCGCACCTGGCCCGGGATGTGGGCGCCCTGCCGCCGGAATGCCTGTTGCTCCGCAACGGCGAGCTCGAAGTCTACGCCGCCCTGGCCCGACAGATACCCAATCTCCTGCACGAGATCGGGCGGTTGCGGGAGCTCACCTTCCGCGCCACCGGAGAGGGGACCGGCCGCCCCGAGGATCTCGATGCCCATGACCGCTACTACACCCACCTGTTCATCTGGAACGCGGCAACGGGGGAGGTGGTCGGCGCCTACCGGCTGGGGTTCGCCGACACCATCCTCGCGCGGCACGGCAGGCAGGGGCTCTATTCCCACACGCTGTTCCGCTACCGCCGCACGCTGCTGGAGCGCATCAACCCGGCCATCGAGCTGGGCCGCTCATTCGTCCGCGCCGAGTACCAGAAGAGCTACTCGGCGCTGATGCTGCTGTGGAAGGGCATCGGCGCGCTGATTGCCCGCAACCCCCGCTACACCACCCTGTTCGGGCCGGTCTCCATCAGCAACGCCTACCAGAGCGTCTCCCAGCGGCTACTGGTGGACTTCCTCAGCGCCAACACCCTGCTGCCCGATCACGCCCGCCTGGTCCGCCCGCGCCGGCCCTTCCGCGGCGGCCGCGACAGCCTAGCGGCCGCCGGTTCCCGGGCGCCGGGCGACCTGGAGGCGGTGGGCGAGCTGGTCGCGAGCCTGGAGCCGGACCGCAAGGGCATCCCGGTGCTGCTGCGGCAATACCTGAAGATGGGCGGCCAGCTGCTGGCCTTCAACGTGGACCCGGCCTTCAACGATGCCCTGGACGGGCTGATCATGATGGATTTGCGGCGCGCCGATCCGAAAGTACTCGCACGCTACATGGGCCGGGAGGCGGCGGCGGCGTTCCTCGCCTATCACCACATCGACACCGACCGGACCGGCCTGGCGGCATGAACGATGATCGCATCGCCGACCTGGGCCGGGTGGCGCGGGCGCTGGGCTACTCGCTCGCGGGCTTCCGCACCACTTGGCGCCACGAGGCCGCCTTCCGCCAAGAGGTGGTGCTGTTCGCCCTCCTCGCCCCCGCCGGGCTCTGGTTCGGCGCCACGCCGGTGGAGAAGGCCCTGCTGGTGGGCTGCCTGGTGCTGGTGCTCATCGTGGAGCTGCTGAACACCGCCGTCGAGGCGGCCATCGACCGGGTGGGCCTGGATCGCCACCCCCTCTCGGCCCGGGCCAAGGACATCGGCTCCGCGGCGGTGCTGACCGCCCTGCTCAATGTGGTGCTGGTGTGGGGGCTGGTGCTGGCGCTGCCGCTGCTGCGCCCGTGAGTGCGTGAGTGCGTGAGTGCGTGAGTGCGTGAGTGCGTGAGTGCGTACAGCAGGGTCTCGCCCTGCCTTCACGAGGGGAAGAATTGGTGAGGGGGTGGGGCGATCCAGCCCCACCCCGGTCCTTTCCCCAAGGCGCAGGATCTATGTTCCGCCTCAGACCTCCGCCTCGTCCACGGCAAGCCCCAGCCCCTCGGCCACCTTGCGGCCGTACTCCGGATCGGCCTTGTGGAAGTGGCCGAGCTGGCGCCGCTGGATGGACTCGGGCACCCCTTTCATCGCGCCGACGATGTTCGCCACCAGCTCCCCGCGCTGCTCCGGTGTCATGAGCCGGTAGAGGTCACCCGCCTGGCCGTAGTCGTCGTTGCCCTCGCGGTGATCGTAGCGCGCCGCGTCGCCGTCGATGCGCAGCGGCGGCTCCTGGGGCACCCCGCCGTCCTCCGGCCCGCCGAAGCTGTTGGGCTGGTAGACCGGCTGGTCGCCGCCATTGCCGTCGAAGCGCAGCTGGCCGTCCTTGTGGTAGCTGTGCACCGGACAGCGCGGCTTGTTCACCGCCAGCTGGCCGTAGTTGACGCCGATGCGGTAGCGGTGGGCGTCCGGGTAGGAGAGCAGCCGCGCCTGCAGCATCCTGTCGGGCGAAGCACCGAAGCCAGGCGGCAGGTTGCCGGGCTCGAAGGCCGCCTGCTCCACCTCCGCGAAATGGTTCGCCGGGTTGCGGTCGAGCTCGAGCACGCCCACCTCGATGAGCGGATAGTCCTTGTGCGGCCACACCTTGGTGAGGTCGAAGGGGTTGAGATGGTAGGTCTCCGCATCCGCCTCCGGCATGATTTGCACGTTCACCGTCCAGCCCGGGCGGTCACCGCGCTCGATGGCCTCGAACAGATCGCGGCGGTGGAAATCCGGGTCCTCAGCGGCCACGCGCCCGGCCTCGTCCGCCGGCATGCACTGGATGCCTTGCCGGGTCTTGAGGTGCCACTTCACCCAGTAGCGCTCGCCCTGCGCGTTCCAGAGGCTGAAGGTGTGGCTGCCGTAGCCGTTCATGTGGCGCAGGGTGCGCGGGATGCCGCGCTCGCCGAACAGCCACGTCACCTGGTGGAGCGACTCGGGCGAGAGGGACCAGAAGTCCCACTGCATGGTGGCGTCGCGCAGGCCGGTGACCGGGTGGCGCTTCTGGGAATGGATGAAGTCGGAGAACTTCAGCGGGTCACGGATGAAGAACACCGGCGTGTTGTTGCCCACCAGGTCCCAGTTGCCCTGCCCGGTGTAGAACTTCACCGCGAAGCCACGCGGGTCGCGCACCGTGTCGGCGGAGCCGAGCTCGCCGGCCACCGTGGAGAAGCGCACGAAGGTCTCGCACCGGTTGCCCACCTTCGAAAAGAGTTGTGCACAGGTATGGCGGCTGATGTCGCCGGTCACCGTGAAGGTGCCATAGGCGCCGGCGCCCTTGGCGTGCACCACCCGCTCCGGGACCCGCTCCCTATTGAAATGCGCCATCTTCTCCATCAGGTGCACATCCTGCATCAGCACCGGCCCGCGCGGCCCGGCGGTGACTGAATTCTGGTTGTCGGCCACGGGACAGCCGGCGGCGGTGGTCATTTGTTCTTTTTCGCTCATGGTCATCACTCCTCTGGGTCGGTCCGGCACCGCACCCACGCGGTGCCCGTGCTGGCGGCGCTCAGGCCGCCGAAGGCTGGGTGGCTTCCGGCAGGTAGCACCATCCCATGGGTCGCGCCTTCGAATCGAAGGCATAGAGAATCGGCTCGCCGGTGGGGATCTCGAACGACTCCACCTGCTTGATGCTCATGCCCTCCAGTTCCATCAGCAGCGCCCGCAGGGTGTTACCGTGGGAGGCAATGAGGATCCGCTCACCCGCCTCCAGCCGCGGCGCCACCGCCTCGCGCCAGAAGCCCGCCACCCGCGCGCGGGTCTGCGCCAGGCTCTCCCCCCGGGGCAGGAGGCGGCGCGGCACGTCGGCATAGAGGGGCTCGTGCGCGGGGTGGCGCGGATCGTCCATCGGCAGTAGCGGCGGCGGGTCGGCATAGCCGCGGCGCCAGCGCAGTACCTGATCCGCCCCGACCCGGCCGGCCTCCTCCTCGCGCACGCGGCCCTGGAGCGCACCGTAGTGGCGCTCGTTGAGGCGCCAGTCGCTGTTCACCGGCAGCGCCGGCTGGCCGATCTCGCCGAGTATCAGGTCAAGGGTGTGGCGGGCACGGCCGAGCCGTGAGCTGAAACCGTGGTCGAAGCGGTGGCCGGCGGCGGCGAGCCGCCGCCCGGCCGCGCGGGCCTCGGCGACGCCCTGCGCGGTGAGTGGCGGGTTGGCCCAGCCGGTGAAGCGGCCCTCCCGGTTCCACTCGCTCTGGGCATGGCGGACCAGAACCACGTGGGGGTAGCAGGTGTGTAACATCATTCATCTCCTCCGGCAGTCCGGCGTGCGGCGCCGGTTCATGACTGCAGTCTGGAGAAGGACGATTGATTGTTTAAATCGTTTATTTATATCTTTTCAATCGTTATATCCTATCGTTTACCGGCAAAGGCGCGGCATGCGCCAGCGTCAGGGGCGGATCAGTCCGAGACCTCGGGCAGGTGCCGCGCGCGCCCGGCGGCGAGAAAGGCCAGCAGCGACAGGAGCAGCAGCATGCCGACCGCACCGATGCGATTGCCCACCACGCCAAGGGCGCCCGCCAGCAGCATGGCCACGCCGATGACGGTGTTGGAGACCGCCACCAGGGCGGCGCGGTTCTCCGCCGTGGCCATATCCACCAGGTAGATCTTGCGTCCCAGCCGCACGCCGGAATGCAGCACGGTGAGCAGCAGGATGGCCGCCGCCCAGGGCCAGGGCGAGGCGATGCCCGGCAGCTCCAGCCAGCTGGCCGCCACCGCGGCCAGGCCCAGCACCCCGGCGCCGCCGGCGGCCAGGGCCATCACCGTGCGGCTGGAGCGGTCCCCCATCCGACCCCAGAACGGGGAGCTGATGCTGGCGCCCAGTCCGGCGGCCACCACCAGCCAGCCGAGCCCCTGCACCCCGCCGCCGGTGTGGGCCTGGGCAAGCAGAATGTAGTAGGGCGGCGCCAGCGCCACGCTGAGCAGGAGGATGCGGGTCCAGACGAAGCCGCGGAATCCCGCGTCCGTGCGCAGCAGGGCCAGGTGCTGCAGCGCCACGCTGAAGGCGTTGCCCCCGCCCTCCGTCGCGCCCGGCTCCTCGACGATGGCGGCGAAGGAGGCCAGCGCCACCCCCCACAGCAGCGCCGCCCCCAGCAGCAGCGCCACAAACACGCCGTCGCCCGCCGCGGCAAGGTCGGTGGCTCCGAGGGCCAGGCCCACGAGCAGCACCGCCACCCCGCCCAGGCCCGCGCTGGTGCCCATCAGCGCGCCGCGGCGGCTCTTGGAGACGGTCTTGCCGAGCACATCCTTGGCTGCCACCGAGCACAGCCCCCGCGCCAGGCTGAAAACCACCAGCAACGCGATCACCGCCCAGCCCGCCGCGGCCCCCTCGAGGCTGCCGGCCACGAACGCCATGCCCGCGAGCGCCAGGCCCGACAGGGCCCCGCCCAGCAGCCACACTCCCTTGCGCCGGGGGCGGTGGCGCACCGCGGCGGCCACCGCCAGCTGCGGCAGCAGGACACCGGCCTCGCGGATGGGCACCAGGAAGCCGGTCAGGGCCACGGGCGCCCCCAGCGCCCCCAGCATCCAGGGCAGCACCAGCTTGGCGGAGGTGATCTCGTCGGCCACCTTGTTGAGCAGGTTGGCCAGCAGGTAGGCGAAGAAGTTGCGCGGCTGGTGCCGGCAGGCCGCCTCGGGGATGTCCCGGCAGACCCGGGCGTCCTCGTCGCCGGTCACATAGTCGTAGAGCCGGTCCAGATCCGGTTTCACCGCCCCTCCTCCGCCACCAGTGCCGTCCGCGGGGCGGTGCCCCGCACCAGGTGCCGTTCCACGAAGCCCCGCGGCAGTCGGCCCACCAGCCGCACCAGCAGGAACACCGCCACCAGGGCGAAGACGAGCCGGGCCAAGAGAATGCCCGACAGGTGCCCGCCCAGCAGCACCATCAGCAGCGTATCCTCGATGAGGCTGTGGCACAGCCCCAGCAGGCTCATGGCGTAGAGCACGTCGAAGCGGCTCACGTGCCCGGCGCGGCTCTCGGCAATGAGCAGTCCGCCGCCGTAGGAGAGGCCCAGGGTCATGCCCACCAGGGTCAGGGTCATGGCCTGCTCGCCGATGCCGAGCAGCCGCAGCAGCGGCCGCAGCAGGCGGTTGACGAGACTGATGACGCCGATGCGCTCGAGCACCCGCAGGGTGAGGAGCAGTCCCACCACCACCGCGAAGATGAGGGCGAGTCCCTGCAACTCGCCGAGCGCCCAGGCCGCCCAGCCTGCCGCCGCTGGCTCCGGCCGCCACAGCAGGGCGGAGGGCGCCTGCAGCCAGCCGCCGCGAGTGTAGAGCAGGTTCATGACCATGCCGAACAACAGCGCCCCGCCCACCCGCAGCAGGAGCATCGCCCGCAGCCGGGCGCCCGCCTGCTGCGCCACCCGCAGCTCCACCGGCAGGCTGTGGGCGATGAGCATCATCCCCGTGAGCACGGTCACCTGGGCCACGCTCAGCGGCGTGGTGCCGGCCAGGGCGGCGAACACCACGATGCCGCCGTAGAGATTGGTGGCCATGGCCGTGGCCCATACCAGACCCATGCCGCCCGGCAGGCCCACCCAGGCCATCACCGGCTCCAGCAGCCGCGAGAGCAGCACCACGGCCCCGAGCTCCTCCAGCACCTTCACCGCCACGATCACCGGCACCATGATCCTGAACAGGGTCCAGCTGATGCGCACGGCATCGCGCAGGAGGCGGTGGAGGAAGTCGGTCAGGGCGGACATGGGCGGGTTCGGATGCGGGGCTCGAATTGTTATTATGACAGTCCTGATACCCGCCAAACACACAACCCGAGTCCGGACTTTCATCCCCCATGACGGCACACGACCCCGCCGCCCCGCCCGCGGGCCGCTGGCAGTTCTGGATCGACCGCGGCGGCACCTTCACCGACGTGGTGGCCCGCGACCCCGGGGGCCGGCTGCACACCCGCAAGCTGCTGTCCGAGAACCCGGAGCGCTACCGGGACGCGGCGCTGCAAGGCATCCGCGAGCTGCTGGGTGTGGCCGATGATGCACCCATTCCGTCCGCGCGCATCGCGGCGGTGAAGATGGGCACCACGGTGGCCACCAACGCCCTGCTGGAGCGCAAGGGCGAACCCACGGCGCTGGTGACCACCCGCGGCTTCCGCGACGCGCTCCGCATCGGCTACCAGAACCGCCCGGATCTCTTCGCCCTGGCCATCCGCCTGCCGGAGATGCTCTACCGGGAGGTGGTGGAGGTGGACGAACGCGTGAGCGCCGAGGGCGAGACACTGCGGGAGCTGGACGCCGGCGGCGCCCGCGCCGCACTGGAGGCGCTCTTCGCCCGGGGTTACCGCGCCCTCGCCATCGTCTTCATGCACGGCTACCGCTACCCTCTCCACGAAGCGGCGGTGGCGGACATGGCCCGCGAAATCGGCTTTCCCCAGGTCTCGGTCAGCCACGAGGTGAGCCCGCTGATGAAGCTGGTGAGCCGCGGCGACACCACCGTGGTGGACGCCTACCTCTCCCCCATCCTGCGCCGCTACGTGGAGCGGGTGGCGACCGAACTGGGCGACACCCGGTTGCTGTTCATGCAGTCCCACGGCGGGCTCACCGACGCCCACCGCTTCCAGGGCAAGGACGCCATCCTCTCCGGTCCCGCCGGCGGCGTGGTAGGGATGGTGCGCACCGCGGAACTGGCCGGGCACGGACAGGTAATCGGCTTCGACATGGGCGGCACCTCAACCGATGTCAGCCACTACGATGGCGGGTACGAGCGCGTCTTCGAGACCGAGGTGGCGGGCGTGCGGCTGCGCGCGCCGATGATGCGGATCCACACCGTGGCCGCCGGCGGCGGGTCCATCCTCCAATTCGACGGCAGTCGCTTCCGGGTGGGGCCCGACTCCGCCGGCGCCGCGCCCGGGCCCGCCTGCTACCGTCGCGGCGGCCCGCTGACGGTGACCGACTGCAATGTGATGCTGGGGCGCCTGCAGCCGGCCCACTTCCCGCGGGTCTTCGGCCCGGCGGCCGACCAGCCCCTGGACAGAGCGGTGGTGCGCGAGCGCTTCACCGCCCTGGCCGCGGAGATCACAGCCGCCACCGGGGAGGCGCGCGGCCCGGAGCAGGTGGCCGAGGGATTCCTCGCCATCGCCGTGGAGAACATGGCGCTGGCCATCAAGCAGATCTCCGTGGCCCGCGGCCACGACGTCAGCGGCTACCTGCTCAACTGCTTCGGCGGCGCCGGCGGCCAGCACGCCTGCCGGGTGGCCGACGCCCTGGGCATGAAGCGGGTGCTGCTGCACCCCTTCGCCGGGGTGCTATCCGCCTACGGCATGGGGCTGGCGGACCTGCGGGTGCTGAAGGAGCAGGCGGTGGAGGCGGAGCTCACCGCCAACCTGCTACCGGTGGTGGCGGCGGAGCTGGACCGGCTGGCCGCCGCGGCGGAAGCGGAGCTGGCCGACCAGGGGGTGGCGCCGGAGGCAATCCGGATGGTGCGCCGTCTGCACCTGCGCTACGCCGGCTCCGACAGCTCGCTGCTGATGGAGTTCGCCGACCTGCCCTCGCTCCAGGCCGGGTTCGAGAGCGCCCACCGGCGCCAGTTCGGCTTCGCAAGCCCCGAGAAGGCGGTCGTGGTGGAGGCGCTGCAGGTGGAGGCGGCGGGCGGCGGCGAGGCGATCGGCGGTCCGGAGACGCGGGCCGCTGGGGGACGCGGGCCGGAAGCCGTGCCGCGCCTGGAGACGGTCGCCGCGGTGTTCGACGGCGAGACGTTACAGACGCCGGTCCACGACCGCGGGCGTCTCCGTCCCGGGGACCGGCTGGCGGGCCCGGCCATCGTGGTGGAGCCCACCGCCACCACCGTGGTGGAACCTGGCTGGGAGGGCGAGCTGACCTCCCGCGGCGACCTGCTGCTGACCCGGGTGGTGCCCCTGCCCGCACGGGTGGCCGTCGGCACGCGGGTGGATCCCGTGCTGCTGGAGATCTTCAACAACCTGTTCATGTCCATCGCCGAGCAGATGGGCGCGGTGCTGGAGAAGACCGCCCACTCGGTGAACATCAAGGAGCGGCGCGACTTCTCCTGCGCCCTGTTCGATGGCGCTGGCGAGCTCATCGCCAACGCCCCCCACGTGCCGGTGCACCTGGGCTCCATGAGCGAGAGCATCAAGAGCGTCATCCGCACCTTCGGCGGGCGCATGGGCCCGGGTGACGCCCATGTGCTCAACGCCCCCTACAACGGCGGCACCCACCTGCCCGATGTCACCGTGGTGCGGCCGGTGTTCGGCGCCACGGCGGAGGGCCCACCCCTGTTCTATGTCGCCGCCCGCGGCCATCATGCCGACATCGGCGGCATCACTCCCGGCTCCATGCCGCCGGAGAGCCGCAGCGTCCTCGAGGAGGGCATCCTCATCGACCCGAGCCTGCTGGTCTCCCGCGGCCGCCTACTCGAGGCGGAGATGCGGGAGCTGCTGGCCTCGGGCCCCTGGCCCGCCCGCAACCCGGAACAGAATCTCGCCGACCTGAAGGCCCAGCTGGCTGCCTGCGAGAAGGGGGCGCAGGAGCTGGCGCGCATGGTCGGCCACTTCGGGCTCGAGGCGGTGCAGGCCTACATGGGTCACGTGCAGGACAATGCCGAGGAGAGCGTGCGCCGGGTGCTGGACGTGCTCCACGACGGCGAATTCAGCTGCGCCATGGACGACAGCAGCGTCATCCGGGCGGCGATCACCGTCGACCGGGCCGCGCGCACGGCACGGGTGGACTTCACCGGCACCAGTCCCCAGCATCCGGGCAACTTCAACGCCCCGGTGGCGGTCACCAAGGCCGCAGTGCTCTACGTCTTCCGCTGCCTGGTGCAGGACGCCATCCCGCTCAATGCCGGCTGCCTGAAGCCGCTGGAGATCGTGATCCCCGGGGGCTGCCTGCTGAACCCCGCCTACCCGGCGGCGGTGGTGGCGGGCAACGTGGAGACTTCCCAGTGCGTGGTGGACGCCCTGTTCGGGGCGCTGGGTGTGATGGCGGCCAGCCAGGGCACCATGAACAACCTCACCTTCGGCAACGCCCGCCACCAGTACTACGAGACCCTCTGCGGAGGGGCCGGCGCGGGGCCCGGCTTCGCCGGCGCCAGCGCCGTCCATACCCACATGACCAACTCCCGCCTCACCGACCCCGAAGTGCTGGAGTGGCGCTTTCCGGTGCTGCTGGACGCCTTCGCCCTGCGCCGGGGCTCCGGAGGGCGGGGGCTGCAGCCGGGAGGCGAGGGAGTGGTGCGGCGGCTGCGCTTCCGCGAGCCGATGACCGCCGCCCTCCTCTCCGGCCGCCGGCGGGTGCCGCCCTATGGCCTGGCGGGGGGCGCGCCCGGCGCCTGCGGGCGCAACGCCGTGGAGCGTGCCGACGGCCGGCGGGAGGAGTTCCCGGGCTGCGCCCGGCTGGAGGTGGAGCCCGGCGACACCCTGGTCATCGAAACGCCGGGCGGCGGCGGCTACGGCACGCCGGAGGGGAACCCGTGACCCGCGACACCGGGTTGCTGCTCGATGCCTTCGCCGAGCGCTTCATCGGCGCCTGGCTGGCCCGCCACGGCAGCCTGCCAGAGGCGGAGCACGATCCCGACTGGCCCTCCCCCTGCGAACAGGGGGAGCCCGACTGGCACGGCTTCGTCCACTGGCGGCCGGTGCCCCAGTCCGCGGCACTGGACTGGAGCGGGCTGGAGGCGGCCCTGGAAACCCCCGTTCACCCGGCGCTGAAGGCCTACTATGGCCGCTTCTGGTCCGGCCATCTTCCCGCCCGCCATGCCGAAGGGGGGCTGGATCTCATCCAGCTCTGGAGCCCCGCCGACTTCGATCGGCTGGTGGAGAACCTGCTGGGACACGCCCTGGCCAAGCGCCGCGCCCGCCTCCCGCTGACCCTGTTCTTCGCCTGCACCGAGGATCCGGAGCTGATCCTGAGCCTGCGCAACGACGACGGCAGCGTGGTGCTGGAGCGCCCCGCGCGCCCCCCCGAGCGCACCATCGCTCCGGATCTGGCCACGTTCCTGGAACAGCTGGATCCCGACGTGGGCGCCGGGGACGCCTCACCGGTACCGAACCAACCCCGCCCGGACCGGTCAAACCCTTGATTTGAAAATGTGTAACGGTCCTGACCACAAGCCGTTGCATGGTGATAGTATTAACAGTGTTGCGGTCAGCGCCCGGTCCATTCGCCGAACGCTGGCCGGGACCTGTCAGCGCGACGGCCGCTACCCTGCGGCCGCCCGCGTGATTGGAGCACCACCGTTTTCCACCGGCTCCCGGCCGCCATGCCAGACTCCTGCCAGCCTATGCGGTACATGACCAAATTCATCTTCCGGGCGTTCCTGACCGCCCTGCTGCTGCTCACCGCCATCCCGCCCCAGGCCTCGGTGGCGACGGACGCCTATCTTGCCCCCACGCAGACCCAGCAGCAGGCGGCTGTCCTCATCACCCACCTGATGTCCAAGTACCACTACCGGCGAACCCCGCTGGACGACCGGATCTCCGGCGCGACGCTGGATCGCTACCTGGAGAGCCTCGATCCCAACCGCAGCTACTTCCTGGCGGAGGACATCACGGCGTTCGAGAAGTACCGCAACGAACTGGACGACAGCCTGCTGCGGGCCGATCTCTACCCGGCCTACATCATGTTCGAGATCTTCCGTGAACGGCTCAGTCAGCGCGTGGACAAGGCCTGCGCGCTGCTGCAGGAGGAGTTCGACTTCGGCGCCGAGGAGAACTACCGCTTCGACCGCAGCGACGCCCCGTGGGCCCGTGACCGCGCGGAGCTCGATGCCATCTGGCGCCAGCGGGTGAAGAACGACTTCCTCGGCCTGCGTCTGGCCGGCAAGGCCGACGCTGAGATTCGTGAGACCCTGCGCAAGCGCTACCGCCGGCTCGAGACCCGCACCGCCCAGATCAACGCCGAGGACATCTTCCAGCGCTTCATGAACGCCTATACCGCGGCGGTGGAGCCCCATACCAGCTACTTTTCACCGCGCACCTCGGAGAATTTCCGCATCAATATGAGCCTGTCCCTGGAGGGCATCGGCGCGGTGCTGCAGAACGAGAACGAATACACCCTGGTCCGCCGCATCGTCCCCGGCGGTCCGGCGGACAAGTGCGGACAGCTGCACCCGGGCGATCGCATCACCGGCGTGGGCCAGGGCGCCGCCGAGGAGATGGTGGACGTGGTGGGCTGGCGCCTGGACGACGTCGTGGACCTGATCCGCGGCCCCAAGAACACCCAGGTGCGCCTGCAGGTGCTGCCCAAGGATACCGGCCCCGAAGGCCCGGCCCGCACCATCGGCCTGGTCCGCAACCGCATCGTCCTGGAGGAGCAGGCGGCACAGAAATCGGTCATCGAGGTCAACACCGGCGCGGAGGCCATGAAGGTGGGCGTCATCGACCTGCCCGCCTTCTATCTCGATTTCGAGGCCCGCGCCCGGGGCGACCAGGACTATCGCAGCACCAGCCGCGACGTGCGCCGCCTGATCGGGGAGCTGCAGGCCGAAGGGGTGAACGGCATCATCATGGACCTGCGCGGGAACGGCGGGGGTTCGCTGGTGGAGGCCACCGAGCTCACCGGCCTGTTCATACCCGAGGGTCCGGTGGTCCAGGTCCGTGACGCCGGCGGCCGGATCGAGGTGGAGAAGGACCCCGATCCCGGGGTGGCCTACTCCGGACCGCTGGCGGTGCTGGTGGACGGCCACAGCGCCTCGGCCTCGGAGATCTTCGCCGGCGCCATCCAGGACTATCGGCGGGGGCTGGTCATTGGCGAGCCCACCTACGGCAAGGGCACGGTGCAGAGCATCATCGACCTGGATCGCATGATGGATCCCCCCGGCGAGGGGCTCGGCCAGCTGAAGGTCACCGTGGCGCAGTTCTTCCGCGTCAGCGGCAGCAGCACCCAGCACCGGGGCGTCATGCCGGACATCCGCATGCCCGTCATCGCCGTGGACGATGACGAGCGGGAGAGCGGCAACGACAACGCCCTGCCCTGGGCGGAGGTGCGCCCGGTCAGCTACCACGCCGAAAAGCTCGGACCACAGCTCACCGAGGCCGTGCGACTGCGCCACCAGTCGCGCGTGGCGTCCAGCGAGGCGTTCCGCCTGCTGGCCGAGGCCCGGGATCGGCAGCGTGAGCTGGAAGCCGTCAAGACCGTCACCCTGAACGAGAAACACCGGCGCGCGGAGCAGGAAGCCCGCAAGCAGGAGCGCCTGGCCCGCGAGAACCGCCTGCGCACCATCGTCGGCCTGCCGCCGCAGGCGGCCGAGCCGGAGCAGTGGAGCGAGGAGAACCCGGTGGTGGAGGAGGAGAAGAAGGAGGATCCGCGCCTGGACGTGGTGCTGCAGGAATCCGCCCGGGTGCTCGCCGACCTGGTGGACCTGGCGCAGGTGCCGCCGTCGCGGCTGCGCACGGCCGGCAACGGCAAGGGGATCCTGGCCGACTGACGGCGGGTGGACATCCCGGCGGCTGCCGGCGCAGCCGCCGGGCGCTCACTTCAGGCCGGCGTGCGCAGCCGCCAGCCAGGCCCGTGTTTCCGGGAGGAAGTGGGCCAGCCCCTCCAGCACACCGGCGCTGTAGTTGCCGTTGAGCCCCAGAAAACCGCCCTCCGCAACGTACAGGCGCTCCCCGAGCCCCTGCGCCGCCAGGCTCCCGCGCGCCTCCGCCACCACATCCGGGAAGGCATTGCGCACCAGCACCGACTGCACCCCGCTGGTGACCACCGGGAGATCGTTGCCGCTGTCCCCGGCAAAGACCAGCCGCCGATCGGGAATGCCGAGTTCCCGGCGCAGGAACCGCACCGCGTGCAGCTTGGTGGCCCCCGCCGGGAGCACGTCCACGAGCGCGGTGCGGGCCTCCTCGTCGATGCTCCAGATCAGGCTGGCCCGGATTCCGAGGGGTTCCAGGCGCTCGCGCATTTCCGCCAGGAGCAGGTCCCGATCCTCATCCTCCGGTGCGTAGTAGCTGAGCTTGAAGGTGTTCTGCTTCTCCGGCTCCTGCGGTGTCAGGTTTTCCAGACCGGCCAGGCACTCCGCCAGCGCCTCCCGGCCCAGGCCGCTCCAATCCGGCGCAATCTCCTCCGACCAGGCACCCGACGGCCGCCAGTTCTCTCCCTCCACGGTGTACAGGGTGGTCCCCACGTCACCGATGGCGAAATCGGGCGTCGGCAGGTCGTAGTCCCGAATCGCTTCCCGGAGCAATCCCAGGTCGCGGCCGCTGACATAGGCGATACGCACCTCGGGCCGACGCGCCAGGGCCCGCAGCAAGGGCCGGGCCAGGGGTGATTCGGGCTGGCTGCCGTTGGGAAGGATGGTGCGATCCAGGTCGCTGCACAACAGGAGAGGTTCGGACATGGCCCTAGTGTACTGCTTCACTCCTGGAGGCACATTCAGCGAGTCGCTGGTCGGTTGATGGACTCCGCGTCAGGGTTGCGGGGCGGATTCCCGCCCCCGCACCGGAACCCTCTCCCGAGATCCACGCCGCTCCCGCGGGCACCCGATGAGGATCGGTTCCGCGGACCCGGCGCGGGACAGGGGGTGGATTCCGGGTTTCCAGTGTAGCAATGACGGGGCAGGAAATGTTTAACGCTTCGTTAAACCATAACCGGGTTCGGGTCTAACGATGCGTTTCCACAATGCGGAAACATCGTTATTTTATGCTGCTATTACAATAGGTTGTGATATGGCATAGGCGTTGCAGGGCTTCATCCAGACCCCGCTGGAGAACCAAGGAGCCAACCATGTCCGCAGCCGCCCTGAACCTGCCCGACTGGAGCCGTGCCAGTCCACCGACGCAAAACCGGCAGTACCTGTTCGAGGCGCTGGTCCAGGCCCACGCCCGTGACCTGCATCGCTATGCCCTGTGGCTCTGCCACTGTCCCGACACCGCCCAGGACCTGGTGCAGGATACCCTTCTGCGCGCCTGGCGCGCCCTGGACAGCCTGCGCGACATCGACTCCGCCCGCCCCTGGCTGCTCACCATCCTGCGCCGCGAAAACGCCCGCCGCTTCGAGCGGCCCTGCCTGGAAATCTCCGACCCGGACATCCAGGCCTCCGCTCCCAGCGTCGATTGCGATACCCGTATCGAGGCACTGGTGCTGCGCAATGCCCTCGCCCGGCTGGCGCCGGAGTACCGGGACCCGTTGCTGATGCAGGTTCTGGAGGGCTTGAGCTATGCCGAGATCGGCGCACGGATGGATTTGAGCGAGGCGGCCGTGACCACCCGCTTGCACCGGGCCCGGCGCAAGCTGCTCGAACTGCTCGGTGAAGCCTGAGCGCCGGCGATGACGTCCCCCGGAGGTGCACTCCCATGACCCGCAATCTCCTCATCATCGAAGACAATCCCGCCCTCGGCGTGATGCTCAGCTGGCAGCTGGAGGCCCAGGGATGGATCGTCCGCATCGCCCACGACGGTCGCGAGGCACTGGCGGCCATGCAGCGCGGACCCTATCGCCTGGTGCTGTTCGACTACCATCTGCCCGACGGCAACGGACTGGACCTGTTCCGGCGCCTGCGCGGCCTGCAGCCAGGTCTCGAGGGTGTGCTGATGACCGGCGACCGTGGTGTCGAGCCGGCGGTGGAGTCCATGGACACCGGCGTGCGGGGAGTCCTGCGCAAGCCGGTGTGGACCGCCCAGCTCGCCGCGGTGACCGATCGTGTCCTGGACAGCCGCTTCAACCCGGACAACCCCGGCCGGACCAGCCCGGCGGGCCGGGCTTCCGGATGAAGGTTACGGTATAAGTAACCACACGGCCCGTCGGAGCGACATATGTCCAAGAATCTGTCCAGAGCCCTGGTCCTGCTGGTGGTCGCGGTGCTCATTGCCGCCTTCCTGATCCTGGATCTCCAGCACTACCTGAGCCTGGACTACCTCAAGCAGCAGCAGGAGGCGTTCGAGGCGTTCCGCTCCCGCCACCCGGCGGCCAGCGTGGCCCTGTTCGCCGGTCTCTACATCCTGGTCACGGCGCTCTCCCTTCCCGGTGCGGCGGTGATGACCCTCGCCGGCGCCGCCCTGCTCGGCTTCTGGACCGCCCTGGTGGTGGTCTCCTTCGCCAGCACCATCGGCGCGACACTGGCCTTCATCGTGGCGCGCTTCCTGCTGCATGACGCGGTCCAGTCGCGCCTCGGCGACAAGCTGAAGGCCGTCAACGAGGGGATCCGTCACGACGGCGCCTTCTATCTTTTCAGCCTGCGCCTGGTGCCCGTCTTTCCCTTCTTCGTCATCAACCTGGTGATGGGGTTGACCCCCATCCGCACCCGCACCTTCTACTGGGTCAGCCAGCTGGGGATGCTCCCGGGCACCGTCGTCTACGTCAACGCCGGCACGGTGCTCGGCAGGGTGGAGTCGGCCGGCGATATCCTCTCGCCGGGCCTGCTGCTCTCCTTCACCCTCCTCGGGCTGTTCCCGCTCATCGCCAAGTGGCTGCTCGGGGCCTTCAAGCGCCGCCGCGCCCTGGCCGGCTGGCCCCGGCCGTCCCGCTTCGACTACAACCTGCTGGTCATCGGCGGCGGCTCGGCGGGCCTGGTGAGCGCCTATATCGCCGCGGCGGTGAAGGCCCGGGTGGCGCTGGTGGAACGGCAGCGCATGGGCGGCGACTGCCTCAACACCGGCTGCGTGCCCAGCAAGGCCCTCATCCGCACCGCGCGCGTGCTCGACGAAATCCGCCGCGCTCCCGAATACGGCCTGCGCGGAGCCCGGGCGGAATTCGACTTTGCCGAGGTGATGGAACGGGTCCAGGCCAAGATACGCCAGGTGGCGCCCCACGACTCGGTGGAACGCTACACGGCGCTGGGCGTGGAGTGCATCCGCGGCGATGCACGCCTGACCGGACCCTGGAGCGTGGAGGTGGACGGCCGTCCCCTGACCGCCCGCCGCATCATCATCGCCACCGGTGCCCGCCCCGCGGTGCCGGACCTGCCGGGCCTGAGCGACACCGATTTCCTCACCTCCGACTCCGTCTGGGAACTGCGCGAGCGCCCCCGCCGGCTGGTGGTCCTGGGCGGCGGCCCCATCGGCTGCGAGCTGGCCCAGGCCTTCGCACGGCTGGGGAGCCAGGTGACCCTGGTGCAGCGCGGCCCGCGCCTGCTGCCGAAGGAGGATGCGGACGCCGCCGCCGCGGTGGCCGGGCGCTTCGAGCGCGAGGGCATCACCGTGCTCACCGGTCATGCCGCCCAGCGGGTGGACGCGGCGCGGAAGGTGCTTGTCTGCCACCGGGGCGAGGCCGAGGTGGAGGTTCCCTTCGACCGTCTGCTGGTCGCCCTGGGGCGCACTCCCAACACCGCCGGATTGGGGCTGGAGGCGCTGGGGGTGGAGCTGGCGCCGAACGGCGCCCTGCGCCCGGACGCCTTCATGCAGAGCAGCCTGCCCACCCTCTACTGCGCGGGCGACGTGGCCGGGCGCTGGCAGTTCACCCACACCGCCGCCCACCAGGCCTGGTACGCCGCGGTTAACGCCCTGTTCGGCGGGCTCAGACGCTTCCGCCTGGACGACCGGGTGATTCCCTGGGCCACCTACACCGACCCGGAGGTGGGGCGCGTGGGGCTTAACGAGCAGGAGGCCCGCGAGCGGGGCATCCCGGTGGAGGTGACCACCTTCCCCCTGGACGACCTGGATCGGGCCATCGTGGATTCGGAGGAGCAGGGCTTCGTGAAGGTGCTCACCAAGCCCGGCTCGGACCGCATTCTCGGCGCCACCATCGTGGGTCGGCACGCCGGCGAGCTGATTGCCGAGTTCGTGCTGGCCATGAAGCACAACCTGGGACTCAACAGGATCCTCGGCACTATCCACGTCTACCCGACCCTGATGGAGGCCAACAAGTACGCCGCCGGCGCCTGGAAGCGGGCCCACGCCCCGGAGCGCGCCCTGCGCTGGCTGGAACGCTATCACCGCTGGCGCCGCGGCGGCTCCGCGACCCAGCCGCCTCCCCGGGCGGTGGGGCGTGATCAGCGGCAGCATTGAGCCGCGAAGGCAGCCCGGCCGCCGGCCGACCCCGCCTCAGAAATAGCGCAGATAGAGATAGGCGGTGCTGATGAGGATGGAGAAGATCATCAGCGGAAAGGCCATCAGCATGAAGGGCACGAAGCGGATGGGGTGCCCGGCCCGCTCGGCGAAGCCGGCCACCACCAGGTTGGCGCTCGCCCCCACCAGCGTGCCGTTGCCGCCGAGACAGGCGCCCAGGGCCAGGGACCACCACAGCGGCAGCAGCTCCTCGTGGCCGCCGAAGGTCGCCGCCATGGATTTGATGATCGGGATCATGGTGGCCACGAAGGGGATGTTGTCCACCACTGCCGAGGCCAGTGCGGATACCCACAGGATCGCCACCGCCGTGGTGTGCGGCGCCCCACCGGTCAGCGTCACCACCTGCTCGGCCAGCAGCTTCAGCAGCCCGGTGGAGTCCACCGCGTGGACCACCACGAACAGCCCCATGAAGAAAAACAGGGTCACCCACTCCACCTGGGAGAAGGCGGAGTGGACCCGGTGGGTCTGCTCCTCCGCCTTCACGCCGATGTTGGTGGCCAGCAGCAGCAGCGCCGCCCCGAACATGGCGATGCTTGCCGGCTCCTGGCCGATGGAGTGGGACATGACGAACCCGGCGATCACCAGCGCCAGCACCGCCAGCGCCTGGCGCAGCAGCCGCGGGTCGGTGATGGCCTTGCCCTCGTCGAAGTCCATCACCCGCTGGCGGTTCGCCTCGGAGGTGTGCAGCCTGCGCCCCCAGATGAGGTAGATGGGCACCATCGACGCCACCAGGATGATGGGCACGACGGGCGCCAGATTCCACAGGAAGTCGTTGAAGGTTAGCCGTACCGCCGAACCGATCATGATGTTCGGCGGGTCGCCGATGAGGGTTGCGGTACCGCCGATGTTGGAGGCGAGGATCTCGCTGAACAGGAAGGGATAGGCCGGAACCTCAAGCTCCTCGGTGATGAGCAGGGTGACCGGGGCGATGAGCAGCACCGTCGTCACGTTGTCCAGCAGCGCGGACAGGATGGCGGTCACCACGGTGAGCATCACCAGGATGCCCCAGGGGCGACCGTTTACCCGTTTCGCCGACCAGATGGCCAGGTACTGGAAAACGCCCGACTTGCTGGTGATGGCCACGATCACCATCATCCCCGTGAGCAGGCCCAGGGTGTTGAAATCCACCCCGCGCAGCGCCGCCTCCTGGGTGAGTACGCCGCCGAAGATCATCAGGCCCGCCGCGGTCATCGCCACGATGGCCCGGTTGATGCGCTCGGTCATGATCACCACGTAGGTGAGGATGAACACCACCGCCGCGAACCACTGCGGATCGAGACCGAAAACGACCGTCGTCGCCATGTCGCCGCCGGGGGTCATCTAGTGTACTTCGCCACTCTTGGAGGTACTTTCAGAGCCCCCCGAAAGCGCCGGGGCAAGGCGCAGTGCGCAGGCAATGGTTGTTTCCCTTGTCCGGCGCTGCAACGCGGTCATGGTGCTTTCGGGGAGCTCCCTGCGGGCGAGCCGCCGGTCGGCCGTCTGCGGCGTTGCGCTCGCTTGAAAGGGGGCCTGCCCTCCCTGCGCAAGCGCGCCTTGCATCCGACCGGCCGGCGACTCGCTGAATGGGCCTCCAAGAGTGGCGCAGTACACTAGCAGAGCCCTCCGGCCACCTTCCGCAGCACCTCCCAGTAGGAGATCACACCCAGCAGCCGTCTGCTCCCGCGATCAACCACCGCGAGGCTGCTGCGGGTCTGGTAGAGGATCAGCAGGGTCTCCATCAACAGCGTGTCCGGGTGCACCACCCGGACCGTGGTGTCCATGTACTTGCTGACCGGGTCGCCGGCCACCGCCTTCAGCCGAGCGGACATCTGCTCCAGGGTGTCGGAGACGTAGGGCGCGCTTTCCAGCCCGTGTTCCAGGGTCACGGCCCGGGGCAGCGAGAGGCGCAGCAGGCAGCCGATGCCGAATGCCCCCAGGTGACGCCCCTCCCCGTCCACCACCTGCAGGTTGCGGTAGCGCCGTTGCATGATGTGGGATGCCGCCACCGCGACAGTGTCCGTTTCCTTGAGCACTACCGGCTGGGTATTCATGACGGCACTGGCCGTCATGGGTACGCTGTGGGCATTCATGGGACCCCTCCCGGTCAGGGGGCGGCAACCGCACCCGGGACCGTGCACCGATTCACGCGCCCGCCATGCCGTCTCCGGCGTGCGGGCCTCCGCGCCTATGTGTATCACAGACATCCGTGCACAGGCAGCCGGCGATGCATCGGCGCGGCAGCCGGCGCCGGTGGCGGGGAGGGGGAAATGCGCCACCGGCGGCGGCCGTGGAAGCCGGCGCGGGCTGTTGAGCGGGGATGGGGCAGCCTGGCGTGGAGTGTCCGGACCGCAGGAGAGGACAGCCGCTATCTTCCGTCCCGGGAGCGGGACCCGATCGGCGTCAACCCACGGCCCGGGTTGGGGAAGCGGCGGACCACCGGCCCGCCGCTTCCCGGGCGGGCCTACTGCTGGGCCTTGACCTTGTCCATGTAGGCCAGGGCCTCCTTGTGATCCGGCTTGAGCTCCAGGGTCTTGTTCCACAGGGTCAGGGCGCTGTCCATCAGCTCACGTTCGTACAGGGACAGCGCCATCCGGTGGTAGCGTTCGGCGAGCTGTCCGTTGACGTTGGCCAACTGGGTCCTGGCGGCGGCATGGCCCGGCTGCTGGGCGAGCACCTGCTCGAAGGTGGCGGCGGCTTCGTCCAGCTGGCCGTCCTGCAGCTGGGCCAGGCCCTGCTGGTAGAGCTGCCCGGCCCGCGCCGCGCCGTTCAGCGCCATGTAGCGCTGCGCCACCTCGGCATTGGTCCGATCCAGGACCAGCGCCTTCTGCAGCAGCGCCTGGGCGCCCTGGACGTCACCGGCGGCGGCCAGGGCATCGGCCTGTTCGCTGTAGCAGCCCACCAGCCGCTCGCGGTCGGAGGCGGTCGGGGACTGCGCCATGCGCTGCTCGAGGTCCGGAATCCCGGCCGCGCAACCCTTGCCCGGCGTAGCGGTTGCGGCCGCCTTCGGAGCCGTCACCGCCGCCGGTGCCGCCGCCTTCTTCGCAGCCGCCGACGCGGCCGGCGCCTTGCCGGGGATGCGAAGCGTCTGCCCGGCCATGAGTCGCCCCGGATTGTCGAGCTGGTTGTAGCGGGCCAGGATGACGAACTTGTAGCGGTCGCCGAGATGCCGCCTGGCGAGCCGGGACAGCGAGTCGCCCGGCTGAATCGTGTAGCTGAAGTGCTCGCTGCCCAGGTCCTGCTCGGGATCGGCATCCAGCTGTGCCAGCAGGCTGGCCGCCCCCCAATGGCCGGGCTCCAGCGCCAGAACGGCCTCGAGATCGGGACGCGCCGCCTCGTACTGGCCTGCCTGGAGCTGCTTCAGCGCGCGATCGAGATGCTGGGAGGCATCCAGGCCCGAAGTGTCGGCCGCGGTCGCCTGGGTGGCTTCCGCCGGGGCCTGCGCGGTCTTGTCGGCCGCGGGCTGGAGGACCGCGCAGGCGCTCAGCGAGAGAACGAACGTGGTGACGATGACTGGATTTCGAAGACGCATGATCCGGGTTCCCTGGTTGGGGCGCCGGTCAGGGCGGTTCGGAGGCCGATGTGGGGGCTTCCGGTTCTTCGGACTGGATGGCCTCGCCCGCGTGCACACCCGGCCCGAGGACGGTGGACGCTCCCCCCCGGTACGGCGCTGCGGGCCTGCTCACGCAGCCCCCTGGTACACCTCGCCCGCTGCGCACATTCCGGACTGGACATCCGCCGTTGCATCCGCGCCGAATTTCCGGAAGCCCCCAGCCTGCCGAATGCCGGGACCTGGCGCGTCAAATGTCAAATTATGTGACGGAGTTCACATTTAATCCCTTTTCTAACCCAACAACAATTGATGTGGATCAACGTCTGCAATGGGCGCCCCATTGCCCCTGCCCTGCCGGGACGGCCCTCCGCCCACCTATACTCAGGGAGGAAAAACCGGGAGCCGGCCGCCAGGGGGAACACGGATGCGGGAACGGGAACGCTATCGGATCGAGCGGGACAGCCTTGGCGAGGTCCGGGTGCCGGAGGGGGCCCTTTACGGCGCGCAGACCCAGCGGGCCGTGGAGAACTTTCCCCTCGGCGATCGGGCCCTGCCGCCCCGCTTCATCCATGCCCTGGGGCTCATCAAGGCCGCCGCGGCACGGGCCAACGCCGCCCTCGGCCGGCTCGAACCGGAACGGGCGGCGGCCATCGCGGAGGCGGCCGAGGCGGTGGCGCGGGGCGAGCATGATCGCCACTTTCCCGTGCCCGTGTTCCAGACCGGATCCGGCACCAGCAGCAACATGAACGCCAACGAGGTGATCGCCCGCCTCGCCGGCCGCCGCCTGGGCGGCCCGGTGCATCCCAACGACGAGGTGAACCGGGGCCAGAGCAGCAACGACGTCATTCCCACCGCCATCCACCTGGCCGCGGCCCTCGCGCTCCGGCAGCTGCTGCTGCCGGCCCTGGCGGAGCTGGCGGCGGGCGTGGAGCGGCGCGCCGGGGAACTGGCCGGGGTGGTGAAGACCGGGCGCACCCACCTGATGGATGCCCTGCCCCTCACCCTCGGACAGGAGCTCGGCGCCTGGGCCCAGCTGGTGCGCGCCGATATGGCGCGACTGAAGGGGAGCATGCCGCGGCTCCTGCAGCTGGCCCAGGGTGGCACGGCCGTGGGCACCGGGCTCAACGCCCACCCCGGCTTCGCACGGCAATTCGCCGGGGAGCTGGCCCGTTCCACCGGGCTGGCCTTTCGGCCCGCCGCCGACGCCTTTGCGGCCATTTCCGGCCAGGGCACGGCCGTGGAGCTCAGCGGCCTGCTGCGGGTGGTCTCCACCACCCTGGGCAAGATCGCCGAGGACCTGCGCTGGATGAACAGCGGGCCGCTGGCCGGCCTGGGGGAGATCCGGCTGCCGGCCCTGCAGCCCGGCAGCAGCATCATGCCCGGCAAGGTGAACCCCGTGATCCCGGAGGCGGTGCTGATGGCCTGCGTCCAGGTGGCGGGCCGCGACCACGCCGTGGCCCTGGCGGGCCGCGCGGGCAACTTCCAGCTCAACACCATGCTGCCGCTCATCGCCGACAACCTGCTGCGGAGCATCGAGTTGCTCGCCGGCGCCGCCCGCCTGCTGGCGGAGAAGGCCATCGCCGGATTCACCGTCGACCGGGAGCGCCTGGCGGCGGCGCTGGCCCGCAACCCCATCCTGGTCACCGCCCTGAATGAGCGCCTCGGCTACGAACAGGGCGCCGCCATCGCCAAGCGCGCCTACGCGGAACAGCGCCCCGTCCTGGACGTGGCCGCCGAGATGACAGACATTCCCCGCGACGAGCTCGCCCGCCTGCTCGACCCCGCCGCGCTGACCGGGACGCGGGGAGAAAAGACCAATGGACAGGATTTACAGGATTTACAGGATTTACAGGATTTACAGGATTAAGACTGGATTAGGTTTGAACTCAGATGATTTCTGCCGTAGGCGTACTGTCTGATGCCAATTGCACAGGCTTATGAATCAGCTATCTCCGTGATCCGTGATCATAGTTTTTTTCAGTCCTGTAAATCCTGAAAAATCCTGTTAATCCTGTCTATTCCGGATCTTTCCCCTCAGTGCCGGATGCCCACACCGCGGTTGAGCAGGCGCAGGGCGAAGAGATAGAGTACCACGACGAAGGCGATGACGATGCCGAGCGCGGTGCCGATGGGGATATCGGAGACGCCCACCAGGCCGTAGCGGAAGGCGTTGATCATGTAGAGGATGGGGTTGGCGAGCGAGGCCTGCTGCCAGAATTCGGGCAGCATGTCGATGGAGTAGAAGACGCCGCCGAGATAGGTGAGCGGGGTCAGGATGAAGGTGGGAACGATGGAGATGGCGTCGAAGGTGCGGGCGTAGATGCCGTTGATGAACCCGCCAAGGGCGAACAGCGTGGCGGTGAGCAGCACGACCACCAGCATGACCCCGAAATGATGGATCCGAAGCTCGGTGAAGAACATCGACACACCGGTGACCACCACGCCCACCACCAGGCCGCGGGCCACCCCGCCGGCGATGAAACCGGTGAGGATGACATGGTTGGGGGTCGGCGAGACGACCATCTCCTCGATGTGGCGGTGGAACTTGGAGCTGAAGAAGGAGGAGACCACGTTCGAGTAGGCGTTGTTGATCACCGCCATCAGGATCAGTCCGGGCACAATGAAGTCGATATAGGGCTGCCCGCCCATCTCGCCGATGCGGCGGCCGATGAGGTTGCCGAAGATGATGAAGTAGAGTCCCATGGTCACCGCCGGCGGCACGACGGTCTGCGGCCAGATGCGGATGAAGCGCAGGAACTCCTTGAGAATGATGGTCTTGAAGGCGTGGTACTGCTGACGGAGATCCATAGGGTTTTACCCGGAGCTTGTGATTGCGTCGCCGCCTGGAGCGAAGGCGCTCAGCGCTGCGCGGCGCTGTTCTCGAGCAGGCCCATGAACAGGGCCTCCAGGCGGTTGGTCTTGTTGCGCATGGAGGCCACGTGGATGCCCAGGCGATCCAGCGCCACGAACAGCGCGCTGAGCCCCTGGTGCTTGTCCACGTCCACCTCCAGCGTGTAGGGATCCACCAGCCGGCTGGCGTAACAGGGCAGAACGGGCGTCTCGTGCAGGGGGTTGGCCAGATCCAGCACGAAGGTTTCCATCTGCAGGGTGGCCAGCAGGGACTTCACCGAGGTGTTCTCGATGATGCGCCCGTGGTCGATGATGGCCACGTTCCGGCACAGGCTCTCGGCCTCCTCCAGGTAGTGGGTGGTCAGGATGATGGTGGTGCCCTGGCGGTTGATGTCGCGCAGGAACGCCCACATGGAGCGGCGGATCTCGATGTCCACCCCGGCGGTGGGCTCGTCGAGGATCAGCAGCCGCGGACGGTGCACCAGGGCCCGGGCGATCATCAGCCGGCGCTTCATGCCGCCCGAGAGGTTGCGCGCCATCTCCCGGCGCTTCTCCCACAGGCCCAGGCGCTTGAGATACTCCTCGGCCCGTTCGAAGGCGGTCTCCCGATCGATGCCGTAGTAGCCGGCCTGGTTGACCACGATCTCCACCACCGGCTCGAAGACATTGAAGTTGAACTCCTGCGGCACCAGCCCGATGCAGCTCTTCACCGCGTTGGGGTCGCGGTCCAGGTCATGGCCGAACACGCTCACCCTGCCCCCGGACTTGTTCACCAGGGAGGTGATGATGCCGATGGCCGTGGACTTGCCGGCGCCGTTGGGTCCGAGCAGGGCGAAGAAATCCCCCTCCTCCACCGCCAGGCTGATGCCGTGCAGGGCGGTGAAGCCGTTGGGGTAGGTCTTGGTCAGGTTGTCCAGGACGAGAGCCTGCATGGGATACCGTGGCACTCCGAAAAACGTGCAAGGGTGCGACAGAGAAGGGCCGAGTTCAACCCCAGGAAGTCTGTGGGCTCGCCACGCCCGGAATGGTCGATTCATGGAGCGGGGCGAATCCCGCCGCAACAGGCCGGCAGGCACATCCTACACCAGGCGCGACGGGGCGGGATCGCCGGACCACCCCCGTGTCCCCGGCGCAGCCCTGTAGACGGTGACTCCGGACCCGATGCAATCCGCGTTCGATTATTGGAAGTGCCCGTTAGTGTAGCGCGACACGGTAGACTAGCAGCGTGCATTGGCTGCCGGACGGACGACGGTGAACGATATTCTGCAGAAAATCGCCGCGGCGCTGGGCCCCCGGGGGCTGGTGACCGCCGAGACGGAAATGGCCCCCTTCCTGGAGGAGAGCCGTGGACTCTACCGCGGACGGGCCCGCGCCGTGGTGCTTCCCGCTTCCACCGGGGAGGTGGCCGCGGTGCTCGCCCTGTGCCACGAGCACCGGGTGGGCGTGGTGCCCCAGGGCGGCAACACGGGCCGCTGCGGCGGCGCCGCCCCGGCCCCCGACGGCCGGGAGATCCTGCTCAACCTGAAGCGACTCAACCGTATCCGCGCCGTCGACCCCCTCGACTACACCCTGACCGCCGATGCCGGCTGCATCCTCGCCGACGTGCAGGCGGCCGCGCGCGGGGCCGGCCGCTTCTTCCCCCTGAGCCTCGGCGCGGAGGGCAGCTGCCAGCTGGGGGGCTGCCTGGCCACCAATGCCGGCGGCACCAATGTGCTGCGCTACGGCAATGCCCGCGAGCTCACCCTGGGGCTGGAGGTGGTGCTGCCGGACGGACGGGTGTGGAACGGCCTCAACGCCCTGCGCAAGAACAATACCGGTTACGATCTGCGGGATCTCTTCATCGGCGCGGAAGGCACACTGGGGGTGATCACCGCGGCGGTGATGAAGCTCTATCCCGAGCCGGTGGATGTCCAGACCGCGTTCGTCGCCCTGCGCGATCTCGACGCCGCCCTGGAGCTGCTGGCGCTGGCGCGGGGCATGAGCGGCGACGCGGTGACCACCTTCGAGCTGATGTCCCGCCGGGCGCTGGAGTTCGCCGTCCGCCACGTGCCCGGCTGCCGCGATCCCTTCGGCGATGCCCACGAGTGGTACGTGCTGCTGGTGCTGGCAGGGACCGATCCGGACGCCGGCATGTCCGGCCGTCTCCAGCGGCTGCTGGAGCGCGCCTGGGAACGGGGGCTGGCGGCCGATGCCGCCCTCGCCGCCAGCGAGGCGCAGGCGCAGGATTTCCGCCGCCTGCGCGAGGGGGTGGTGGAAGCCCAGCCCCTGGAGGGGGGATCCATCAAGCATGACGTGTCGGTGCCGGTATCGCGGGTGCCGGAGCTCATCCGCCGGGCCGACACGCGGGTGACGGAACTGGTGCCCGGCATCCGCCCCTGCGCCTTCGGCCACGTGGGCGACGGCAACATCCACTACAACCTCTCCCAGCCGGTGTCCATGGGCAGGGACGAGTTCCTCGCCCTGTGGGAGCCGCTCAACCACGAAGTGCACGACATCGTCGCGGCCCTGGGGGGATCGTTCAGCGCCGAGCACGGGGTGGGCCGGCTCAAGGTGGGCGAGATGGCCCGCTACAAGAGCCCGGTGGAGCTGGACCTGATGCAGCGGGTGAAACGGGCCATCGATCCGCTCGGGATCATGAATCCGGGCAAGGTGCTGCCGGAGTGAGGCGGCCGCCGCCGTGCCGGAACACCCCTCTCACCGGCCCTCAGCGCCGGATCAGCTCCAGCGCCCAGGACGAAACCAGCTGGCCGGCGCGCAGCAGGGTGCCGCGGTTGAGATAGCGCCGTTCGTCCAGCCGCACCAGGCACTCGGTGCCGCTGTGACGGCCGTCTGGTGAGCGGTACAGGGAGAGGATGGTGTCTTCCACCACCACGTACTTCCCTTCCACGCGGCCGACCGTGGGATTCTCCATGCGCCAGCGGGTGGAACTGCCGCCGGGTCGCATGGGCACGATCTCGTAGCGGCTGATCACGGACTGGGATGGCTGATCGCGCAACTGCATGACGGTGCTGACAATCCACAGCCCCGGTTCATGCTCGACCCGGCTTTCGCCTTCGAGCGCCACCTCCGCGCCGCTGCCGCTGTGGTAGTTGCCTTCGGCGCTCCACACCGCCTCCTCGAACATAAACGTATGCTGCATGGGCTTCCCTCTCCTGGTGCCTCCTGAATCATTCCCGTACACCGCCACTGCCCGGCCGGGGGGTGGAGCATACTACCCGATGCCCGGCAGTGTCCCCATGGGAGCCTCGCCGCGGCGCTGGTTCAGGAACGGCTGCCGGGGCGCTTTTCATCCCGTCCGGTTCGATCCGGGGTCGCGGCGATCGGGCGGTATCCCCGCCATGGGCCATACGGCGCCATCCACGGCGGTATTGTGAACCAATGTGAACAATCGCCGCCGCGCGGCCAGTGTCACGCCCACCTTCCATTACGATTTGCTTGCAGTTTGTGGCAAACGCGTAATAGTTTAGTGCCCAGCAGCACAACGGCCGCTCAGTCGGCCGCTTCCATATATAACAATTGCTGTTCGGATGCATGAGCAGACCTGCCGCAATGGCGCCGCGGAACATGGGTTCCGCGCCGGCATTGACGGTCGACCATTCATTCAGTCCAGACTGGAGATTCAAACACATGAGCAAGCTGCGTATTATGGCCGCCGGTACGGCTCTCGCCCTGCTGGCCTCCGGCACCACCGCCCAGGCCGGCGCCACGCTGGATTCCGTCAAGCAGAAAGGCCACGTGCAGTGCGGGGTCAGCACCGGCATCCCCGGCTTCTCCTCCGCCGATGACAAGGGGAACTGGACCGGCATCGACGTGGATGTCTGCCGCGCCGTGGCCGCCGCGGTGCTCGGCGACGCCAATGCCGTGAAGTACACCCCGCTGACCGCCAAGGAGCGTCTGACCGCCCTGCAGTCCGGCGAGATCGACATGCTCTCCCGCAACACCACCTGGACCGCCACCCGCGACAGCTCGCTGGGCATCAACTTCACCGGCGTCAACTACTACGACGGCCAGGGCTTCCTGGTGACCAAGAACCTCGGCGTGAAGAGCGCCCTGGAACTCAACGGCGCCTCGGTCTGCATCCAGTCCGGCACCACCACCGAGTTGAACCTGTCCGACTATTTCCGCGCCAAGAAGATGGAGTTCCAGCCGGTGGTGTTCGACACCTCCGACCAGACCATCAAGGGCTTCGAGGCGGGCCGCTGCGACGTGCTCACCTCCGACCAGTCCCAGCTCTACGCCCTGCGCATCAAGCTGGCCGACCCCAACAGCGCCATGGTGCTGCCGGAAGTCATCTCCAAGGAACCCCTCGGCCCGGTGGTCCGCCAGGGTGACGACCAGTGGTTCAACGTGGTGAAGTGGACCCTGTTCGCCATGGTCAACGCCGAGGAGCTGGGCATCACCTCCGCCAACGTGGACGGGATGAAGACCGGCACCGATCCCAACGTCAAGCGCCTGCTCGGCACCGAGGGCGACATCGGCGTGGGCATGGGGCTCGGCAACGACTGGGCCTACAACATCGTCAAGCAGGTGGGCAACTACGGCGAGATGTTCGAGCGCAACGTGGGCAAGGGCTCCCCGCTCGGCATCGAGCGCGGACTGAACGCCCTGTGGACCAACGGCGGCCTGCAGTACGCGCCACCCATCCGCTGACCGCGGCGGCATGCAGCTGAAGCGGCGGCGCTCCCCTGGCCGGGGGTGCCGCCGCATCCCCTTCCCGGCAATCGCAGGAGCCTGACCCATGGCGGCAGACCCGCGCGAGGACGACCTTCCGTCGAAACCACCGGTCTGGAACGATCCGCGCGTCCGCGCCCTGGTCTTCCAGATCGTGATCGTGGTCGCGGTGTCGGCCTTCGGCTATTACCTGTTCGACAACACCCTCACCAACCTGGAGAAGCGCGGCATCACCACCGGCTTCGGGTTCCTCGATTCCCAGGCCAGCTTCGGCATCATCCAGACCCTGGTGGAGTACAGCGAAACCTCCACCTACGGCCGCACCTTCATCGTCGGCCTGCTCAACACCCTGCTGGTGTCGGGGCTCGGCATCGTCCTGGCCACCCTGCTGGGATTCATCATCGGCATCGCCCGGCTCTCCAGCAACTGGCTCATCGCCAAGCTGGCGGCCGCCTACGTCGAGATATTCCGCAACATTCCCCTGCTGCTGCAGATCTTCTTCTGGTACTTCGCGGTGCTGCGGGCCCTGCCCTCGCCGCGCCAGAGCCATGATCTCGGTGGCGCGGTATTCCTGAACCTGCGCGGGCTCTACCTGCCGCGCCCCCTGTTCGAGCCGGGCTTCGGCTTCGTGTTCGCGGCCCTGATCGCGGCCATCGCGGGGAGCATCTTCATCGCCCGCTGGGCCCGCCGGCGCCAGGAGGCCACCGGGCAGCAGTTCCACACCATCTACACCTCCATCGGGCTCATCCTGGGACTGCCCCTGCTGACCTTTCTCGCCCTGGGTGCGCCGCTGGCCTGGGAACTGCCCGAGTTGCGCGGGTTCAACTTCCAGGGCGGGATCCCCGTCATCCCCGAGCTCTCGGCCCTGCTGGTGGCGCTGTCCATCTATACCGCCGCATTCATCGCCGAAATCGTCCGCGCCGGCATTCTCGCGGTGAGCCACGGCCAGACCGAGGCGGCCCATGCCCTCGGGCTGCGTCCCGGACTCACCCTGCGCCTGGTCATCATCCCCCAGGCCATGCGGGTCATCATCCCGCCGCTCACCAGCCAGTACCTGAACCTGACCAAGAACTCGTCGCTGGCAACGGCTATCGGCTACCCGGACCTGGTCTCGGTGTTCGCCGGCACGACCCTGAATCAGACCGGGCAGGCGGTGGAGGTCATCGCCATGACCATGGGGGTCTACCTCACCATCAGCCTGGTCATCTCCCTGCTGATGAACTGGTACAACAAGCGCAAGACACTGGTGGAGCGATAGACGATGGCTGCGACCCACGTGCCCCAACCCGACCTGCCGCCGCCCATCATCAGCGTGGGCGTGATTGGCTGGATGCGCCGCAACCTCTTCTCCTCGCTGCCGAATACGGCGCTCACCCTGTTCGCCCTCTACCTGCTCTGGCTGCTGATTCCGCCGGCCATCCAGTGGGCGCTCATCGACGCCGACTGGTCTGGCACCGGCCGCGAGGACTGCACCGGCGGCGGCGCCTGCTGGGTCTTCGTCCAGGTGCGCTTCTACCAGTTCATGTACGGCTTCTACCCGGAGGCCGAATCCTGGCGGGTGAATCTCGCCTTCGGACTGCTGATCGCCCTGGCCGTCCCGCTGTTCATCCGCGCCTTCCGCTGGAAGGGCTGGCTCAGCGCCTTCCTGCTGCTGGGCTACCCGGTGCTCGCCTACTACCTGTTCCACGGCGGCAGCTTCGGGCTGGAACTGGTGGAGACGGACCAGTGGGGCGGGCTGCTGCTGACCCTGGTCCTGGCCGGCGTGGGCATCGTCGCCGCCCTGCCCATCGGCGTCGTGCTGGCGCTGGGACGGCGCTCCCAGATGCCCATCGTCAAGGCGCTCTCCATCGCCTTCATCGAGTTCTGGCGCGGCGTGCCGCTCATCACCGTGCTGTTCATGTCCTCGGTGATGCTGCCCCTGTTCCTCCCCGAGGGGGTGAACTTCGACAAGCTCCTGCGGGCACTGATCGGCATCATCATGTTCCAGTCCGCCTACATGGCGGAGGTGGTGCGCGGCGGGCTGCAGGCCATTCCCAAGGGGCAGTACGAAGCGGCCGCGGCCCTGGGGCTCGGCTACTGGCGCACCATGGCCCTGGTCGTCCTGCCCCAGGCGCTGAAGCTGGTGATACCCGGCATCGTCAACACCTTCATCGCCCTGTTCAAGGACACCACGCTGGTGCTCATCATCGGGCTGTTCGACCTGCTGGCCATCATCCAGCTGGCCCTGGCCGATCCCAAGTGGCTCGGCTTCTCGGTGGAGGGCTACGTCTTCACCGCCGCGGTGTTCTGGATCTTCTGCTTCAGCATGTCACGCTACAGCCAGGCGCTCGAGCGCCGCCTGCATACGGGCCACGCCCGCTGATCGCCTGTGGAGGAATCACCCATGAATCAGGAAACGGCCCACGGCACCCCCGGCATGACGATCTCCGACGAGGTCATGATCGAGATGCGCCAGGTGCACAAGTGGTACGGCCAGTTCCACGTCCTCAAGGACATCAACCTCACCGTCAACAAGGGCGAGCGCATCGTCATCTGCGGCCCGTCGGGATCCGGCAAATCGACCCTCATCCGCTGCATCAACCGCCTGGAGGAGCACCAGACCGGCCAGATCATCGTCGACGGCGTGGAGCTGACCGGGGATATCAAGCACATCGAGAAGATCCGGCGCGAGGTGGGCATGGTCTTCCAGCAGTTCAACCTCTTCCCCCACCTGACGGTGCTGGAGAACTGCGCCCTGGCGCCGCTGTGGGTGCGCAAGATGCCGCGCCGGGACGCCGAGCACATCGCCATGCAGTACCTGGAACGGGTGAAGATACCGGAGCAGGCCCTCAAGTACCCGGGCCAGCTCTCCGGCGGTCAGCAGCAGCGCGTGGCCATCGCCCGCAGCCTGTGCATGAACCCCAGGATCATGCTCTTCGACGAGCCCACCTCGGCGCTCGACCCGGAGATGATCAAGGAGGTGCTGGACGTCATGATCGAACTGGCGGAAAGCGGCATGACGATGATCTGCGTCACCCACGAGATGGGCTTCGCCAAGACCGTCGCCAACCGGGTCATCTTCATGGACGGGGGCGAGATCATTGAACAGAACGCGCCCGAGGAGTTTTTCAACAATCCGCAGTCGGACCGCACCAAGCTGTTCCTGAGCCAGATCCTCGATCACTGAGGAGCGGCTGGCCCCGGCGCGGACTCAGCCCCCGCGCCGGGCGCGCAGGATGACGCTGGCGGACACGCCCGCGGACAGCGCGAAGCCGGCGACCATCATCACCCACCCCATGGGCGCAGTGCCGTAGACCAGCACCGCACCCAGGCCCACCAGCAGGGTGCCGATGGCGATGAGCACGTGGTCGAGGGTGGTGAACCCGGGTTTCTTCTCTTTCTGCATGGCTCCTCCTGGCTGTCGTTGTCGTCTGTGAGGGCGCACGGTTCGCCACCCCGGCGGCGGGGCGAGGCACCCTGCCGCGAGTAGTGAATCATAACAGGCTGGATGGGAAAAACATGGAAACCGGTGAGTGGCGAAGGACCTGGCGCCGACTGGCGGGGGACAACCGCTTCGACAGCCGCGAGTGGGCCGGCGCCTTCGGCGACCTCGGCACCCTGATCCCCTTCGTGGTGGCCTACGTCACCCTGCTCGGGATGGACCCGGTGGGCATCCTCCTCGGGTTCGGGATCGCCCTGGTGGCCAACGGAATGCTGCGCCGGACGCCGTTCCCGGTCCAGCCCATGAAGGCCATCGGGGCGGCCGCCACCGCCCAGGCCGCCGGCGGCGTGGTCTTCACGCCGGGGGCGGTCTACGCCGCCGGCTTCGTCACCGGGCTCGTGTGGCTGCTGCTGGCACTTACCGGCATCGCCGAACGCCTCGCCCGGCTCACGCCGCGGCCGGTGGTGGCGGGCATCGTGCTGGGGCTCGGCCTGGGCTTCATGGGCCGGGGGATCGAGCTCATGCTCGACACCTGGTGGCTGGCGCTGGCGGCGCTGGCCGCCAGCCTGCCGCTGCTCGACAGCCGGCGCCTGCCGGCCATGTTCGCCCTGCTGCTGATCGGCGGCGTCGCCGCCCTCCTACTCGAACCGGGGCTCATGGGGCAACTGCTGGCGCTGCGCCCCGGGCTCCACCTGCCGAGCCCGGAGCTGGGCGCCATCACCCTCGACGACCTGGCCGTCGGCGCGCTGTTCCTCGCCCTGCCGCAGATCCCGCTGACCCTGGGCAATGCGCTCATCGCGGTGACCGACGAGAACAACCGCCTGTTTCCGGACCGCCCTGTCCGGCACCGCGGGGTGGCGCTGTCCACGGCGGCGATGAACCTGGCCGCCCCGCTGGTGGGCGGCGTGCCCATGTGCCACGGCGCGGGCGGCATGGCCGGCCATGTGCGCTTCGGGGCCCACACCGGGGGCGCCCCCGTCATTCTCGGCAGCCTCCTGCTGCTGCTGGCGCTGTTTCTCGGCGACGCGGTGGTGTCCTTCATGGCCGCCTTCCCCCCGGCGGTCCTCGGCGTCATCCTGTTTCTCGCCGGCACCCAGCTGGCGCTGGGCGCCGGGCCCCTGGGCGAGGAGCGGGGCCCCCGCTTCGTGGCGCTGGTGACCACCGGCCTCGCCCTGTGGAACGTGGGCGCGGCCTTCATCGCCGGCCTGGCCCTGCACGCCCTGATCAGCCGGGGTGTGATGAGGCCGTGAGGGGGATTTAACGCGAAGGCGCAAAGGCGCGAAGACACGAAGGGATAAGGGACAAAGGTGAAGGGATAAAGGTCTACGCTACCCCCTCCGATTCGCCGTATACATTTATTTCCTGATGTTCTTGGCGTCTTCGCGTCTTCGCGTTGAAAACAACCTCACTCATCCAACAGCTCGCCGGCCACCCGGTGGAGGTAGAAGTAGCCCCGCAGCGCCATCAGGCCGGCGAGGAAGGGCCAGGGGCTCCAGATCGACAGTCCCAGGATGAGCAGTGTGATGCCGCCGAACAGGGCCATGGCGATCAGCCACTGGAGGAGGAGCAGACCGATGCCCTCCAGCGGTTCGAGCCGGCGGGCCAGCCAGGTGGCGTCCGCGGCCAGGGCGGGCGGGGTGTAATCGCGACGGGTCGGGTCGATCATGGGTGCGGAGTCCGTATATCCGAGTGCAATACTAAATTATTAGACCCCGTTCCCGCTCCCCGTCAACCCGCGCCCGCTCCCGGTCCGCTCCCCCCTGCCCCGGATGCCACCTCCGTGGCGAAGCGGTAGCGTCCGTCCAGAACCAGCTCCAGGCGGTCGCCGGGAGCGAGGGGACCGACCCCGGCGGGCGTGCCGGTCAGGACCACATCGCCGGGCAGCAGGGTGAAATAGCGGCTGATGGCCGCCACCAGGTCGAACACCGGGCGCATCATCTGGCGGGTGGAGCCCCGCTGGCGCACCTCGCCGTTGACGCGCAGCTCCAGCCCGGCGGCGTCGGGCTCAAGCGCATCGGCGCCCACGAACGGCGAGATGGGGCAGCTGGCGTCGAAGGCCTTGGCCAGCTCCCAGGGCTGGCCGCGCTCCTTCAGGTACTGCTGCACGTCCCGGAGCGTCAGGTCCAGCGCGATGGCGTAGCCGGCCGCCGCCGCCCGCGCGGCCGCCGCGTCGGCCGCGCTGAGGCGCGCACCGATGAGGACCGCCAGCTCCACCTCGTGGTGGCAGGCCCCCTGCCCGGCCGGCAGCGCCAGGGGACGCTGCAGGGGCGCCAGGGCGGTGCTCGGCTTCATGAACAGTACCGGCCGCTCGGGAACCGGGTTGCCCAGCTCACGGATGTGGTCCAGATAGTTGCGGCCCACGCAGACCACCTTGCCCGCGGGCCAGGGGCATTCGCGCCCGTCGAGCCAGGTGTGGCGGTAGCCCATGTCGTCACCTGCCATGTCGCATCTCCCGTGGATGGAATCAGCCGAAGCGGTTGGCCAGGATCAGCCCGCCCAGGACCAGCCCGCCGCCCACCAGCAGCGACAGGGTGACGGGTTCGCCGAGCAGCAGCCCCCCGGCGATCACGGCGCTGACCGGTACGAAATTGATGAACACGCCGGCCCGGGCCGGGCCGATGGTGCGCACCCCCTGGTAGAACCAGACAAAGCCGAGCACGGTGCCGAAGAAGGCCAGGTAGAACAGCGCGCCCCAGCCCGTGGTGCTGAGGCGCGCCAGCGCCGCGCCCAGGCCCTCGTGCCACGCCGGCAGCAGGAGCAGCGCGGTCCCGGCGATACAGGAGTAGGAGACCGCCTCCAGGGCGCTCAGACCCGACATGACCCGCTTGCCGAGCAGGGTGTAGGCGACCCAGCTCGCCACGCAGCCGAGAATCGCCAACTCGCCGTAACCCACCTGGCCCTGCACCAGGGCGAGGGGATCGCCACGGGAGATGACGGTCACCGCCCCGGCCACGGAGAGGACGATGCCGATTCCCTTGGCGAGGTTGAGCCGTTCGCCGAAGATGAGCGCCGAGAACAGGGCGATGAAGATGGGATTGCCGGCGATGATCACCGCCGCCCTCCCCGCCTCCACCGTGCGCAGCCCGGTGAAGAACAGCACGTTGTAGGCGAACACCCCGGTGGCCCCCAGCAGCACCACCGCGCCCCACTGGCGCGGGCGCAGCCGGCCGAAGCCATTGCCCTGCCGCAGCAGCAGCCCGGAGAGCAGCAGGCTGGCCAGGAGGAAGCGGACGAAGGCGGCGGAAAAGGGCCCGATCTCGGCGGACACCAGCCGCCCGGCGACGAAGGTTCCGCCCCAGAAGACCGCCGCCAGGGTCAGCAGTGCGTAGGTGGACCAGGGGGTGGCGGCGGGCGCGATGCCGGTGGCGCTCACGGGGTCTGCCTGCAGTGGCTCTCGCGGGTGAATAGCACCAGGACCAGGGACAGGGCGAGCCAGCCGAGCATCAGGGCGAAGCCGCCGCGGTAGGCCGCGAGGTCGTAGATCCGGACACCCTCCCGCAGCTCGCCGCCCCAGGCCCGGTCGAGCATCCAGCCCACCGCCGGTTGCAGAAGCATCGGGCCCATCATCACCCCCATGTTGACCACCCCCGACACGGTCCCCGACAGCCGGGCGGGCACCGACTCCTTGGCGAAGGCGAAACCGATGATCATGTTGCCGGAGAGAAAGCCCGCCACCACCAGCAGGCTGACCAGGCCCCACACCGGCAGTCCGGGCACCAGCAGCGCCGCCGCCCAGGCCGCCAGCATCCCGGCGCAGCCGATGACGTACAGCGGTTTGCGGTGCCCCAGGTGATCGGAGAGCCAGCCGAAGACGGGGCCGCCGACCGCCCAGGCCACCAGCAGCGCCGAGCACACCGCCGCCGCGGCGGTCCGGTCGAGGCCGTAGTGGGTGGTCAGGTAGGGCACGCCCCAGAGGCCGGCGAAGGCCAGCACGCTGCCCACGATGCCGCCCGGCACCAGGTAGAGCAGCCAGGTGTTGCGATAGCCAAGCACCTCGCGGATGCCCGCCAGCACGCCGTTGCCCACGCGGGTGGCGGCGTCGGCGGCGCGGGCGGTGGGTGCATGGCTGGCGAAGCCGCGCTCCGAGGGGTCGTCGCGCACCACCCACCAGATGCCGGCGGCCACCGTCAGGGTGACGGCGGCGGAGACCACCATCACCGGCCGCCAGCCGAAGGCTTCCACCAGCAGCCGCAGCGGCACCCCGGCGAAGACCGCGCCGATGATGCCGCAGAACAGCGCCATGCCGGAGGCCAGGGCGAACTGGCGCGGCGGCAGCCAGTGGCCCGCCAGTTTGAGCATGCCCACGAAGGCCACCGCCACGGAGCCGCCCACCAGCAGGCGTCCGGCACCGGCCCAGAACAGGTTCGGGGCCAGGGCGAAGACCAGCGTCCCCGCGCCCGCCACGATGGCGCCGAGAGTCAGCAGGCGCCGGGGCCCCCAGTGGTCGGCCAGCAGCCCGGTGGGCACCTGCATGGCCACGTAGCTGTAGAAGTAGAACGCGGACAGGTTGCCGAGCGCCGCCGCGCCGAGGCCGAAGTCGGTCATCAGCTCGCCGGTGATGACGCCGGGCGCCACCCGCTGGTAGAAGCCGATCAGATAGAGCGCGGCACCCAGACCCCAGACGGTCCAGGCGAGTCGCAGCGGCGGCGGATGGGCAGTTGACATGTAAGCTCCAGCCGGTTGCACGGGGGTACGGTCGATGCCGGAAATATTGACAGGGCAACTATAACCGCACCGCGCTTTCCCGACTACTGCAGTGCGTCACTCCGGCGCCGGGCTCATGTGCTTATGCACAACGGGACAGGTGACATCGCGGCGGAACGGGCAAATAGAGGGAACTCATGAGAAAGTATCGACAACAACTCCCTAACCAATTGTTTTTTCGTGCCCGGGCTCGCCGGTTAATTTTTGAACATTCTGTTACCCGGTACGTGCTGGCGTGGGTTGCGGTCGGGTTTCCATAAATCATCCACAAAGTTATCCACAGATTCTGTGGACAACTTTTCCGGCGGGAGCAGCCCATGAAGGCCGCCCCCCCGCGGGTACAACCTGCCGGTTCGCGGCCGGAAGCCGCTGCCATGGGAGGCCGGGCGGGCAACGGGGCCGGTCCCCGCTGGAGGCCGCGCCCTACAGGATGGGGGGTGTGGTCTCGGCGCCGGCGATGCGGCCGCACAGCCGCTCCGCCCGGCGCCGGTGTTCGGGGGTGCCTCCCTGCAGCTCCAGCAGCCGGCGCGCCCAGCGCAGCGCCGCCGTGAAATCCCGGGCCACGTGCTCGTGGTACTTGGCCAGCCGTTCCGCGGCCTCGGGGTGACCGGCCTCGGCGAGGGGCTGCCAGATGGCCAGCGCCTCCCGCCACCGCCCGCGGCGGCGATGGATCCGGGCCAGCAGCAGGAGCCCCTCCGCGTCCAGCGTCGCCCGCGCCTGCCCCAGCAGCGCGAGGGCCGCCGACTCCCGTCCCCCGGCGAGATGGGCGCGGGCCACGGCGAGCGGACTGCCGCCCCACTCCGCCGGCGCCCTCCAGGCCCGCTCCAGGACCGGCAGCAGGCCCGCCAGGGAGAGCAGGTCCCAGCGGTTGTGGCGCGCCACGTCGGGCAGCCGCCGCCAATCGCCCCGCCGGACCCAGTCGAACCAGGCGGCCGGGGCCTCGGACCCGGGCAGGTCGTCCACCCGCTCGAACCCGAGCAGGCGGCGCTCCGCGGTCGCCAGGCGGCAGTCGGGCCAGCGCTCCGCGAACAGCCGTCGGACCGGGTGCAGCAGGTCCAGGTGAGGCAGCCCGCTCCAGGGATCCGGGCGCCGGGCGAGGCGGCAGCGGGCGCTGAGCAGGGGGATATCGAAGGCCTTGCCGTTGTAGCTCACCAGGCCCCCGGTGCCCCGCAGCGCCTCCTCCGCGGCCTCGACGAAGGTCCGTTCCCCGTGGAAGCCGGTCAGCAGCAACTGGGTCAGGCGGAGCGTCCCGGCCTCGATCCGCAGCAGGCCGAGCAGGAACACCAGGGTGCCGGTGCCGCCGGCCAGGCCCGTGGTCTCGGTGTCCACCAGGGTCAGCGGCGCGCCCCCGAATCCCGCCGCGGGGCCCTCGTCCGCCGGCCGCCAGCGGATCGTATCGGACAGGGCCAGGCGGCCGTGCAACGCGGCCGGCGCGACGGTCTCGGCGAGGCGGATGACCCCCGGCGCGATGCACTCGCCGCCGCAGCGCCCGGCGAGCTCGGCGTCGCCGGGCCGGGCACGCGCCCGCCCGCCGGTCTCCCGGCGCGCCGGCCCCAGGCGCGCCAGCCGCTCCGCCACCGGGAGCGGGGACGGGGCGGCCGCCCCGCCCTGCCGGCGCAGACGGTCGAGGCGGTTCCTAACGGACATCCGTCGGCACCGTGCTCACGCCGGCGCCGCCGCCAGCAGGTCCAGCAGCCCCAGCGCCGCCTGCCGCGGCGAGAAGCCACGCACCTGGTCGGAGGCCAGGATCGGCCCCACGCAGGCGGGACAGCCGTGGCGACAGTCGCAGCCCCGCACCAGGGCCCGGGCCCGCTCCACCACCTCCCGGCGGCGGTCGTAGAGCGGCGCGGAGAGGCCGATGCCGCCGGGGTAGTTGTCGTAGAGGAACACCGCCGGCTGGAAGCGGCGGCCCGGCGCCTGCAGGTCCACCGTCTCGCCGCTCAGGGTGCGCGCGCCGCCCCGGCCCTGGGCGTCCACGGCGGCGAACCAGGTGCCCTGCCCATCGCCCACCGCCCGCCCCAGGTCATGGAGCTCGGCCATGCTCAGCAGGGCGGCCACGTGGTGCAGCGCGTAGGCCGCGCCGAGGAAGCCGTCCAGGGCCTGCTCGCGGCTCGGGAAGGCCGCCTCCAGGGCGTCGGCGTCGAGCTGCCACCACACCGCGGTGGTGTGCAGCTCCTGGTCGGGCAGATTGATGGGGCCGTAGCCCACGTTCTCGTGGGTGTAGTAGCGGATCTTCTTGTAGCCGGCCATGCGCCGCACCAGGTGCGCCTCGCCGTGGGCGCAGGCGCAGCCACCCGCGCCGCTGCCGGCGAACCGGTCCAGGACCTTGAGCCGCGTGTAGTCGATGGAGTCGGTGTAGTAGTCGGCGCGGGTGCGGGTCACGAACGCCTTGCGCCCCTCCCAGTCGAGGCGCTCCACCTGCCAGGGCCGGGCCTGCACCAGGTAGATGGCGCCCTCGTAGAGGGTCATGGGGGCGCTGGAGAAGTCCACCTCGGCGATGACCTCCTGGCGGCCCTCGGTGGTGTCGATGACGGTGAAGTTCCCCTCCGCCACCGAGCGCAGGGAGACCGCGTTGGCGGGGTAGCTGTCGGCCATCCAGTGCCAGCTGCCCCCCTCGCGGTGCAGCACCCCCTCCTCCTCCAGGTAGGCGAGCAGCTCCCCGGGCGGCCCGGCGCCGAAGCGCTCGCCCTCGCCGAAGGGCAGCTCGAAGGCGGCGCAGCGCACGTGGTCGAGCAGGATCAGGAGCTGGTCGGGGTCGATGCGGGCGTGCTCCGGGTCGGCGCCGAGAAAGAACTCCGGGTTGCGGATCACGTACTGGTCGAGCGGGTCGCTGCCCGCCACCAGCACGCCGAGGCTGGCGCGGTTGCGCCGCCCGGCCCGGCCGAGCCGCTGCCAGGTGCCGGCGACGGTGCCGGGGTAGCCGTTGAGCAGACAGACGTCGAGGCTGCCGATGTCCACCCCCAGCTCCAGCGCCGAGGTGGAGACCACGCAGTCCACCCCGCCGGCACGCAGGCGGCGCTCGGTGTCGCGGCGGGCGGTGGGCAGGTAGCCGCCCCGGTAGGCGCGCACCCGCGGCGGCCGGCGCGGGTCGGCGTCGAAGGTGTCCTTGAGGTACTTGGTGATCACCTCCACGGTCAGGCGCGAGCGGGCGAAGACGATGGTCTTCAGCCCCGCCTCCACCGTCTGCCGGGCCAGGCGCGTGGTCTGGGAGGTGCTCGAGGCGCGGATGCCGAGATCCGGGTTCACCACCGGCGGGTTCCAGAACAGCAGGTGGCGGGCCCCCTGGGGCGCGCCGCTCTCGGTCACCGCCGCCACCCGCGCGCCGACCAGCCCCGCGGCCAGCTCGCCGGGGTTGGCGATGGTGGCGGAGCTGGCGATGAAGACCGGGTCCGCGCCGTAGAAGCGGCACACCCGGCGCAGCCGCCGCAGCACGTTGGCCACGTGGGAGCCGAACACGCCGCGGTAGGTGTGCAGCTCGTCGATGACCACGAAGCGCAGGTTCTCGAAGAACTGGGCCCACTTGGTGTGGTGGGGCAGGATGCCCTGGTGGAGCATGTCCGGGTTGGTGACCACGATGTCCCCGCGGGTGCGCACCGCCTTGCGGGCGTCGCCCGGGGTGTCGCCGTCGAAGGTGAAGGCGCGGATGCCGAGCGCGCCCGCGGTGTTCAGCTCGTTGAGCTCGGCCACCTGGTCCTGGGACAGGGCCTTGGTGGGAAACAGGTAGAGCGCCTTGGCCCGCGCCTCCAGGGCCGCCTGCAGGACCGGCAGGTTGTAGCACAGGGTCTTGCCCGAGGCGGTGGGCGTCACCACCACCGTGTGGCGCCCCGCGCGCACGTGGTCCCAGCTCTCCGCCTGGTGGCTGTAGAGCCGCTCGATGCCCCGCGCCGCCAGCGCCCGGGCCAGGCGCGGGTCGAGCTCCGGGGGCAGCGGCGCGTGGCGGGGCGGGCGGGCGGGAATCACCAGCTCCCCGGTGATCCGGCCGGCTCCCTCCCGCTTCAGAACGGCGGCGAGCTGGCCGGCGTCGAGGCGCGGGCGGGCGGGCGGTTCCACCGGGAACAGGAACTCATCGGCAGGGGCGGACATGGGCGCGTTCTCCTTCGGTTCTCCGTTGGAGAATATAGAACGGAGAGAGAACGGGCAAGGGGAATGATTTACAGCGGTCAGGCCGCCTTGACACAGGGCGGGGCACGGCCGGCCGGATTCCCCCGGCACGGGTGAAAACAAATCGCCCCGAGGGCGGGCCTCCCACAGGCCCCCGCCAATGGCGGTGAAATCCTTCCAGGAGCAGCGCTCCGCCGCGATCTCCCCGCGCCCTCGAGGGAGGCGTCGGAGAACAGGATCAGCAGCGGCCCCGTCCGCCGCCCGACCGCCGGCGGCTGAAAACATTCGCGCCGTTCCCCGGTCTCATGGATTAATCGACTATTGCAGGGCGCCTCGTGGGCAGTGTGCGCGTGGGGCCCCCTGCCCGGACAAGACTGAGGACACGATCATGAAACGACGGAAATTCCTGTACACGCTGGCGGGCACGTCGCTGCTGGCCGTACTGCCGGGCGCCGGAAGCGCGGCGCGGATGGGCGATGGGACCCACGGAATTCCGCTGGAGGAGATCCGGAACAACTGGCGCGCGCTGCTCGCCGAGGGCGCCGAGGTAGCCACCTCCAGCGCCCCGCTGAAGCGCACGGAGGCGGAGTGGAAGGAGATCCTGCCGCCCGAGCGCTACGAGATCCTGCGCGAGGAGGGAACCGAACGGGCCGGCTCGAGCCCGCTCGACCGCGAGAAGCGCCCCGGCCTCTTCGTCTGCGCCGGCTGCGGACTGCCGCTGTTCAGCTCGCAGATGAAGTACGACAGCGGGACCGGCTGGCCGAGCTTCTTCACCCACATCCCGGATCACGTCGGCACCAAGCGCGACTGGCGCCTGATCATCCCGCGCACCGAGTACCACTGCATCCGCTGCGGCGGGCACCAGGGCCACGTGTTCGACGACGGCCCGCAGCCCACCGGCCAGCGCTGGTGCAACAACGGCCTGGCGCTGCGCTTCATTCCCGCCTGACCGGCACTCGCCCCGCCCCCTCGGCACACGGGCGGGGCGGATGGTGGCGCGCGCTGGCGCTCCCGCCGTCCGCCGGGATCTGCGCACACCTCCCCCGTCCCCCCTGGGCTATAGTGATCCCATCGAGATTCCTCACTTCCGGGGGTCGAACATGTCCCTGCGCGCCGGAACCGCCCTCGCCCTGGGGCTCTGTCTCCTCATCGGCGCCGCGCCGGCGGCGGAGCGGAAGGACAATCCCTGGAGCCGGGTGGACGCGCCACGGGGCGGCGCCCCCGAGGTGGTTGGCGGCTACGCGGCCGGCTGCCTGGCCGGCGCCGAGGCGCTGCCGGCCGACGGCGCCGGCTACCGGGTGATGCGCACCTACCGCCACCGCTACTTCGGCCACCCCGCGCTCATCCGCTTCGTGCGCACACTCGCCGGGGAGGCGCAGCGCCGGGGCCTCGGCCCGGTGCTGGTGGGCGACCTGGCCCAGCCCCGCGGCGGGCCCATGCCCGCCGGCCACGCCAGCCACCAGAGCGGCCTGGACGTGGATATCTGGCTGCGCCCGGCCCCCGCCGGGATGGCGGCCCAGACCGGGGACGGGCTGGAGATGCGCTCCGTGGTGCGGCTCGACGAGGGGCGGTTCGACCCGCGCTACTGGACCGCCCGCGAGCGGGACCTCCTCCGCCTGGCGGCCACCCGGCCGGGAGTGGAGCGCATCTTCGTCAACCCGGTCATCAAGCGCAGCCTGTGCGCCGCCGAGACGGACCGGGGCTGGCTGCGCAAGCTGCGTCCCTGGTGGGGCCACGACGCCCACTTCCACGTGCGCCTCGCCTGTCCGCCCGACAGCCCGCGCTGCCGGGCGCAGGCGCCTCCGCCGCCCGGGGACGGCTGCGACGAGGACCTCGACGGCTGGGTCCGCACCCTCCAGCGGTCCGCCGCCAATCCTCCCGGGGCGCACCCGGAGCGGCCCCCGCCCGCCCTGCCCGGGGCCTGCGCCGCGGTGCTGGCCGGTCCGGCCGCCCCGCCGCCGCTGGCGGTTCGCGACGCGGAGTGACTCCGGCCGCCGCTCACCCCGCCGACAGCAGGCGCTGGATCTCCCGCTCCAGGCGATCGGTCAGGTCGTGCACCAGCGCGTGGCCGCGGCCACCTTCCCGCTCTCGCTGCATGTCGAGGGGCTCCCCGTAGAGGATCCTCGCCCGGCGTTGGCCGAGGCAGCGGCTCCGGCCGAAGAGGTCCTCCTCGTACTTCTCGATGGTCTCGGCCATCCGCTCCGGGCTGGGCCGCTCCTGCAGGTAGTCGCCCGGGTAGCTGTAGAGCTGCAGCGCCAGCTGGATGTCGTCCAGCGCGTCCTGGAGGGCGAGGCGCCGCTCCGGCCCGGCGGCCTCGTCCGCCAGCAGGTCCAGCAGCCGCCGGCGCAGCCCCTTGACCCGCAGGGCGGTGGTGGCACCCTCCGCCGCGGTCTTCCCCGGGAAGGCCTCCTCGTGGCGGCGCAGGAGGGCGTCGATCAGGTAGCCGATGCGCCCCGGCAGATCATCCTCACCCTCCCGACTCCGACCCAGCTTCTCCTTCTCCTTCAGGGTCAGGAGCGCCTCCCCGAAGCGGACGATGCGCTCCGGCAGGGAGGCGTTCCGCGGCGCCTTCCACCACAGGAGGCGTTCCTCCAGCCGTTTCATCGCGGCCTCCAGCCGGGGGATCACGTCCTCCACGAAGCGATAGCGGATGGCGGTGGGGACGAGCCAGATCCGCGCCGCCGAGCCCGCCCGCTCCAGGCTGTGCTGGGCGCTCAGGGCAATGAAGGCCACACCGTCCAGCAGCGGCCTGATGCGTTCGTTCAGGTGGTGGATCTCGCCCTCGGGGAAGATGACCAGCGACCCGCCGGCGCACAGCAGGTCGGCCGCCTGGCGCAGGGAGCGGCGGTCGCAGCCCTCGCGGTCGACGCTGAAGGCGCCCCAGCGCTGCAGAACCCAGCCCTCCAACCCCCCGTGGGGCGTGAAGGCTTCCCAGGCCGCCATGTAGTAGAAGCGCCGTCCCAACCGGCGGGCGGCCTCGTGCATGACGTGGGCGTCGGCCGCGTGGCTGTGGTTGGGGGCGAGCAGAACTCCGTCCCCGGGGCCGAACCGCCGGTAGAGGGCCTCGACGGGGCCCACGTCCACTTCCGCGATCCGCCAGGTCGCGCGGGCCATGTAGCGGCGCACCGGCTCCGACACGGCCATCCAGAACGGGCTCTGCCGCGGCGGCCAGAAGCGGGGCATGGCGCTGTCCGTCCGGAACCGGACGGGATGTTCAGGCAGTCCGTCGCTCAAGGGGTCGCCCTCCTCCACCTTCGGTCAGCTTAGAACATGGACCGGCCCGGATCCCGAACCGGAGCACTCCCTGTCCGCCTGCCTGCACCCGCAGGCGCTGCCCCCGGTGGTGGCACCACCTCCCCATCTCCACCACCCCCCGCAGGAGCGGCTTCCAGCCGCGAACCCGCACGGCGCCCATATCGCCACTGAACACGCCGGGTGGCGCTCCCGCGGATGGGGGAAAACGGCCCCCCCTTCCCCGTGCGATACTTGGGTTCGACAGACCGCAGGAGATGAACCCATGGATTTCGTGCTCGACCCCGTCGAGGTGCGCGTGCTCGGCGCCCTGGTGGAAAAGGCCCTCACCACCCCCGACTACTACCCCCTCTCCCTGAGCGGCCTGACCGGCGCCTGCAACCAGAAGTCCAACCGCGAGCCGGTCATGGACCTGGACGAAGCCACCGTGCTGGAGGCGTTGAATGGCCTGATGAAGAAGCACCTGGTGGTGGAACGGGGCGGCTCCGGCAGCCGGGTGCAGAAGTACGCCCACCGGCTTTCCGACACCCTCACCCGGACCTACGACTTCTCCCGCGAGGAGCTCGCCCTCCTCGCGGTGCTCATGCTGCGCCAGGCCCAGACCCTGGGCGAGCTGCGCACCCGCACCACGCGCCTGGCCGCCTTCGACAGCCTGGAGGCGGTGGAGCGGACCCTGCAGGGCCTCGCCGACCGCACGGACGGCCCCTACGTGCAGGAGCTGCCCCGCCAGCCCGGACAGCGGGAGCGGCGCTTCATGCACCTGCTCGCCGGCAGTGAATTCGCCGCCGCGGCCGCCCCGACCGTCATCGCCGTGGAGAAGGAATCGCTCGAGGCCCGGGTGGCGGCGCTGGAGGAGACCGTCGTGGCACTGCAGCGGGAACTGGCCGGACTGCGGGGAGGATTCGGGTCGGCGGACTGAGGCAGCGGCAGCCGGCCCGCGGCCGACCGGGAGCCGTGCGGCGGGAGGCCGGGGACTCGCGGCGCGGGCGTTCTCAGAGCTCCAGGGACAGCCCCTTGGGATGGAACGCCTCGTAGCCGCGGGCGCCCTGGTCTTCCGGATCGGACCATTTTTCCGTTGTTTGCGTCAGATAGTTGAAGTGCAGACGAGGTTTCCCGCGGCCGTTATGGCTGCTCAGCAACAACTCCACGGCGCGCCCATGGGGGTGCCGGAAGACGGCGCCGCTGGTGGACACCAGGTAGTGTTTGCAGCTGAGCCGATCGAGCAGCGCGGCGCTCAGGTTGGCGACGCTGCCGTGATGGGGAATCTTGAAGCCGGTCACCGACAGCCTGGCATCCGCCCGCGGCAGCAGCCGGGCCACGGAGGCCTCCAGCACCGCGGGCCAGGCGTCGCCGGCCAGCACCATGCGCACCCGGGGATCGTCCCCGGGGTAGTCGAGCAGCACGGCGATGCTGCTGCCGTTGGCCCTGCTGGCATCGCCGCCGAAGGGCGCGTCCGCGCCCGCCTCCCCGCCGCCACCGCCCAGGGTATCGGCGCTGTCGCCGGCCAGATCGGCGTCATCGGGGGCCGGCAGCTCGAAGCGGCCGGCCATGGGCTCATCCTCCACGCCGAGCACGTCGCCCAGCGGGCGCAGATTCCGGCTCTCCTCGAGCTTGCGGCGCAGCGCCCGGGCATCGCCGGAGCTGATTCCGGCCTGGCGCAACTCATCGGCCCAGTGGTCCTTCAGATCGAGCAGCCGGTCGACGTCGGGGGACAGCAGGGTCAGCCGGCAATCGCCCGGCAGGTCGCAGGACGGCAGCGTGCCGGCGCCGCGATCGATGACGGCGATGCGGTCCGGCAGGCCGACGTTCCAGACCGGCCGGCCGGCGGCCGCCTCGTAGTCGGCGATCAGCACCCCCAGCATCTCGCCCTGCAATGCGCCGAGCGGCTGCCCGGCGGGGTCCGGCACCTGGTTGAGCTGGTCGCGGCCGTTGAACCAGATGCGGTCGAAGCGGCAACCCAGGGCCGGCGCATCCTGCAACAGCCGCACGATGCCCTCGATATGATCGGCGTCGATGTGGGTGATCACCAGCAGATCGAAGTGCCGCCGGTCGGCCGGCAGGTGCAGGATGCGCTCGCGCAGCGCCGGGTAGGTGTGCGCCGGACCGCCGTCGACCAGGATGCGGTGCACGTGGTCGCCGGCGCCATACTCGATCCAGAGGCAATCGCCGTGGGCTGCGGGCAGCATCTCGATACGGAACATCAGCACGACTCCCTGACTGTTTGCCGCAATGAATTCACCGCCCCTCGCCGGGCGGACCTACCACTCCCCGCGCCCGATGGGCCTCCCGATCGGCCCCTCAGGGGCCATTGCCCGGCGCCGGCCCGGGGCGCGGGGTCAGCCGCCATTCCGCGTCGCCCAGCGCCACCAGGCAGAGCGCCATCAGGTAGCCCCTGGCCAGCATCCGGCGGCGCACCCGGCGCATGATGGCGCCGAAATCGACCGTCTCGTCCGCCACCGCCAGCAGCTGCGCCACCAGCTCCCGGGCCACCGGCGCCGCGTGGCGGCCGAGCACCTGGGCCAGGGTGCCGACGACGATGGAGGAATGCAGCTGCTGGAAGCTCCGCGCCAGCTGCACGTAGCCCACCTCGGTCCGGGCGCCGGTGCGGCAGCCGAGCAGCAGCACGATGGGGCCCGGCTCCATCCCCCGCGGGTTGACGTAGTAGGCGTCCAGCTGGCCGCGGCTCAGGTGGCCCTTGGCGGGCGGCAGCTGCGCGTCGCCGATCTCGAGGAAGTCCAGCCCCGCCTCGGCATCGTGGTGCGGGAGCATCACCAGCAGCGGGCGGTAACGGGCCTCCAGGGCGTCCAGCCACTGGTCCCAGTCGTCCGCGAGGCCGGGCGCCGCGAACTGCGCGCGCAGCGCCTCCAGGGTCGACCGGCGCTCCTCCGCCGGCACGTAGTGGCTGCTGGCGAACGCCACATCGTCGATGACGGGCAGCCGGCGGCGCGCCGCCGTGGGTGCCGAGGGGTGCGCCGCGCTCCCGGCCTCCGCGCCCGCCGCCGGGTCGCGGCGCTCGATGATCTTCTGCAGCGACCAGAAGCCGAGCGGGCAGATGGTCGGCATCCAGCGCAGCTCCCGCGGGGTGGGCGCCGTCCGGCTGCAGGCGGGGCATGCGGCGGCGTCGGACTGCAGCGCCTCCAGCCAGCCGTCGCAGAGGGTGGCGTCGTCGGCGGGGTAGCCGCGATCATAGACGAACTCCAGCGGCACGTAGCCGCCGGGCTCCAGATTCAGCAGCTGGATGCGCTCGCCGGGGTCCCGGCAGGGGCCGGCGCGCAGCTGCTTGTGGATGGCGCTGCCGTGGCGGGCCATGTCCCGCAGCAGCCGGAGCACCTCCGGATCGGCGGCATCCAGCACGGTCCCGTCCGCCCCGGCGCCCTGCGCGGCGCGGCGGCGCACCAGGGATTTCTGGGTGGTGAACAGGTCCTGGTTGAGCCACTCCAGCGCGACCTCGGTACCCTCCAGATCGCAGCGGCCCGCCCCCGTGCCGCCGAACATCCACAGGGTGGCCGTCGGCGCCGGGCAGGCCTCCGGCGGCGCGGCCTCCTCGCCCCCGGCGACGGCGCAGGTGTCGTAGGGAATGCGGTCGGGCAGCTCGATCACCTCCCGCAGGCTGGCCTGGACCCGCACCCGCACCTCGTCGCCGGGCTGCTCCGGCTCGCCGGGCGCCCGGACCCCGGCGCTCACCTGCACCACCTCGAAGGCCCGGCCGCGGTAGCGGAACAGGACCAGCGCGCTGACCTGGCGTTCGCCTTCGGGGACACGGATTCTCAGGTCACAGTCGGCGGTAGGCGCCGTGCGCTCCTCGGGCAGCCGCAGCGGCTGGCGGTCGTGCTGGTCGCCCCAGCAGAGCTCCACCTCCAGGGGCAGGCCGCCGGCCGGGATGGCCACGTGGGGGATGTGCCGGTCGGCCACCGCCGCCCGCTCCCGCTCCGGCAGACCGATCCAGCAGCGGATCACGGTCTCGGCCCCGGCCACGAAGGTGTTCCGGCGCCGGCCCTCGTGGCGGAGCTGGGCATGGACGCGGCGCCGGTCCTCGGGCCCCGGCGGCGGCCCGGTTTCATCCGGCCCCGGCCCCGGGCCCGCGGCCGCCGCGGCCGCCGCGGGTGCGGCGGGTGCGGCGGGTGCGGCGGTGGTGTAGACGTCCAGCTCGTCGGCGGCGCCCGTGGCCGGCTCATCGGCCGTCAGCGGCGCCTCCTCGTCGCCCGGGCGGCCGGGCGCGGACGGCCCCCTGGCCGCGGCCAGGGGCCGGTCATCGATGAGCGGCCCGCGGCCGATGGCCGGCGCCCCGGCGGAGCCCGCGCCGGCGCCGCGATGGGGCGAGCCGCCCCGGCCCGCAAGGTGGTCGCCGGCGCGGCCCAGCAGCCCCAGGATGCGCAGCCGCTCCGCGACGGGACGCGGCTCGTCCAGCAGCCCGGCCAGCTCGCGAACCGCCTGCCCGGCCCCCCCGCGGGCGATGACCCAGGCCAGCTGGTCGTCGTCCAGGAGCGGCTGCTCCGCTCCGAGCTGCTGCCGGGCGAGCGCCGCCGCCGGCCAGTCATCGCTGCGCGGCAGGCAGCCGACCACGTCCACCACCCCGTTGCCGGGAGGCGGTCCGATGATCGCCCCGGCATGGCCCGCGCGGACGGACCCGGCGCGCCGGTTGCCGGCGGCCACCAGCCCGGTCACCAGGCCGGCGACCCGCCCGACGGGCAGCCCGCACAGCAGCTCCCGCTCCTCCGCCGACAGCCCGCCCTCGAACAGCCGCTCCGGCAGCTGGTCGGCCAGCGCCACGGCCGCCTCCGCCGGCGCGTCTCCGGGCGGCACCTCGATGTCGGGCGGGAGAGTCAGTGCCGGAACTTCGCCCTCGGCATCGGCGATGCCCGTGGCGGCCCAGGCGGTCAGCCGGACCAGCCTGGACTCGCCGCGCTCCGCCAGCATCGCCAGCAGGTGTTCGCCCAGCGCCCCCGGAACCGGCCGGATGGCCGCGATGGCATCGTAGGCGACCCACGGGCTGCCATTGAACAGCTCCGGCTCGGGCGCCCGCCCCGCCAGGAACTCATCCAGCGGCCCGTAGTCGCCCAGCCGCGCGCGCACCAGCGCGTGCCAGAAGCGGGTGGTGGCGGAGGCGTCCGGCGGCGGCGCCGGGACCTGGTCGGCTTCGTTCAGGACCTCTTCCACCGGCATGGCGGCGAGCAGGGCGAACGCCTCCTCGTCACCGGCCCCGGCCCACGCCAGCAGGGTGCCGGCCTGGGACGGGTCGCCGACCGCCGCCAGCGCACGGACCAGCGTGTCGTGGTCCGCATCGCCCGGGTCCCCGGCCAGGCGGCGCAGGTGATCGCGCACCGACCGCAGCGGCACCCGGACCGCCAGGGCCAGCGCCGCGCCCCGCAGTCGGGCCGGCCCGTCGCCGATGAGCCGTCCCAGCAGGCCGGCGACACGCTGCCAGGCGCCCTCATCGAGGGGAAAGCGGCACGCGGCGTCCAGTGCCGCCAGGCGCAGCGCGGGGTCGTCGGCCCCCTCCGCGATGGCGAGCAGCGGGGAGAGGACACGGGTTTCGACCGGCTCGGTCATGGGCTCTTCCTCCGTGAACAGCGCGGGCGGCGGGCCCGCTCAGGCGGACAGCAGCGCCGGCGTGTAGGTCTGCAGCCGATGCCCGAGCAGCGCCCCGCCGTGCCGGGCGAGCACCTTCATCTCCGCGTCGCCGAGGCGCTTCAGGTTGGTGCGGATGGCCGACGCGAAGGCCGCGTCGCCGTCCAGCGCCTGGCCCTCCTCGCTGTCGATGGAGAACCACACCGGCTTGGCGCCGCCGCTCCTGGCGTTGAGCTCCAGGCGCTGGAACTGCAGCCCCCGCACCTGCTCCATGAGGATGTCGATGGACGCCTTCAGGACCACGGCGCCGGATTCGGTCGGATTCTCGTCCACCGCGAAGGGCTTGCCGGCGTCGCTGACGATCAGGTAGTCCAGCGCATTGCGGCGCCGGAACAGGGGGTTCACCCCCAGATTGTCGTACACGCCGCCGTCGGTCAGGGTGACGTAATCGACCCCGGCGCCCGGATAGTCGGCGTGGTCCACGCGCAGCGGCGGAAACACCGGCGGAAAGGCCGAAGAGGCGGCCACCGCCCTGCTGATCGGAAATTCCGGCGCCGGCACCGCGCCCAGCTCCCACTCCCCCATCTCCGCCGGCCCGCCTCCACCGGTGACGAAGAAAAACATGTTGCCGGTGGCCAGGTTGGTGGCGTTCAGGTACAGGCGCGGCCCGCCCTGCAGGGACCCCAGCTTGCGGCCGCCGAACAGGTCGCGGTCGTAGGTGGCGCCGAGTTTGTCCAACCGGGTATGGAACGGGTCGAGCACGCCGCCGATCACCGACGACACCGCGATGGAGGTCGTGCGCAGGTAGCTGTCCAGGGCATCAAGCGCCCCGTCGTCGCCCCAGCGGCTGGCCAGGAAGGCGCCGGCGATGCTGCCGCCGCTGACGCAGCTGATCACGTCCAGCTTCCACAGCAGCCCCAGTTCCCTGAGCCTGCGGAACACCCCCAGGTGAAAGGCCGCGGCGCGAAAGCCGCCGCCCGAGAGCGCAAGCCCGACCCGCTTTTCGGTACCGCCGATCCTGACCGTCATGTCGCCTCCCTGTTCCCACGTTGTGTGCCGGCTCCGCCGGGGCGGCCGCACGGGGCCGATTGCGTGATGCCGCGGTCCTTGGCGAAGTATGGACCGTGATCGGCCCTGTTGCCCGCTCCCCGGTGTCTGCGGCGCGCTTGCCGCGATCGGGGTCTTCGCCGCCGGGACGACCGGTACGTGCCTGCCGGCAGCGCCGGCACAATCACTGCATCCGGATACCTGCCTCAGGCAGGCCCCACCGGTCCGCGCCGCAAGCGCGGGAGCAGCGCGCCTGTCACCGCCCCCTTCGTATCCCGCCGGCCCGGCTGACGGACCCTCGTGCTGACCGGCGTCAGCCTTCGCCGGCGTCCCCCCGGCCGGCTCGGGGAATGACCCCAGTCACGGCGCCTTCCCGGGTGAACAGGGCTTTCCGGTTGAGCCAGGTCACCAGGACGGCGACCGCCACGAACAGCGCCGAGTCGTAGGGCTGCGCATCGGGCCAGATCGGGTTGTTGAGCTGGAAATGGAACAGGGCGGGGAGAAGAATGCTGCCGCGGGACTGGTTGAACAGGGGGGTGAGTATCACGCTGACGGCCACCGAGCCGGCAAAGAACGGGGCGAACGACCAGGCGCCCTGGGGCGTGCCGCTCAGCAGGAACGCGGGCAGGTGCCAGAAGCCCCAGACGACGCCGAGGACCAGCCCGGCCCAGAGGGGCGCCAGCCGCCGCTGCAGCAGGGGAAGGGCCACTCCCCGCCAGCCGAACTCCTCCACCGGACCCTTGATGGCGGTGAGCGCCAGCGCCGCCAGCAGCGCCGGCAGCGAGGGCAAGGGAAACGGCTCCGTGAACAGATTGCCCTTCAACGCGGCGCCGCCGAGGAACACCAGGGGAATGCCGAGAACCAGGAACCCGTACCAGGCCGGGGCGCAGCGCCAGAGCAGCAGCCGGCCCAGATAGCGGCGCAGCCCCCCGGCGCCGCCGCCGCGGGCGATGACGGCGACCGCGGCAATGGCGGGTGCGTAGACGGCAAGGAAGAAGAGCGGGTGCTGGCCGGTCAAATCGCCGAACAGCGCGGTCATGGGGTCAGACAGGAAGATGTACAGGGCGAGGATTCCCCACGCCAGGCCGAAGGTGATGAGCAGGAACGGGAGCAGCGCGCCGAACGCCACCGGGTCGCGCCCCGCGCCTGGCGTGCCCGTGGTCATCGGGGTCCTCCGCGGGTGGAGTAGAGAGGCTCGCGACGGTCTGGGGGGGCGGTTGTCAGCCGGACCCGGTGCGCCGTCGCTTCATACCGATTCTCACCGTTCCGGGAAATATCGTCCAGCGTCCGCACGGATGCGCCTGCGCCGGAGTTCAGCGGAACGGACCGGCCTCTCCGCCGCCCCGGCCTGCCCGCCATTCCGCGATGTCTGCTCCATGAAGACCGTCATCAGCCGGGAGCCCACGCCCCTGCCGTGATGCCCGGCAGCACGAACATGCGCCCCATCTCGCAGATGGCCTCGCCCAGGTGACCTGCCCCCTTATCATCACTGTGAAAACCGGTCATGTGGCGAGATGATATTCGCGTCCCACCTGTGCCACCTGAACGGTATAGGATTGGTACCACCGCTCGCGTCCTGCCTGTTGGGCCAGGAGATGCTCGGGATGGTCCTTCCAGGCGCGAATGTTCTCCTCACTCGGCCAGTACGAAAGCGAGACTTCATTGACGCCTTCGGTTACGGAATGGAATTCGATGCAGCCGAACTGATCGACGGCCAACTCACGCATTTGCTTCGCCACCGCCGAGTACTCGGCATCCAGCTTGCGTACCGTTGCCCGGAATATCACGACGTACACGCCGTTGCCTCCTGTAAAAAATACTTGTTAAAAAAATGTCTACCTGAATAAGGTCGCAAATAATGCCGGCCGGATGAGCATCTGTTCCCTATTCATTCACAAGCACCCGATCGCCGTGCGCCATCGGCACAGACACAACGATGAATTCAAGATCCTCCGGGCCATCGTTTGCCAGCCTATGCGCCAGGCCCGCCGGAACGTGCAGCCCCTGGCCGGAATCCAACCGCGTAACATCACCATCGACCTCCAGGCTGGCGACTCCAGAGAGCACATAGAAGAACTGCCGGGCCTGCTGATGATAGTGCCTGACCTCGGCACCGCCGGCTGGTACGCGCTCCTGGATGATGCTGAGCTCCGGCGATTTGACCAGATGCCAGCCATCGCACCTCCCGCCCCAGGTATAGTGCTCCGCGTTATCCTTGCTGATTGCGCGGTCTGTCATATTAAGCTCCGATTCTCTCCCGACCGGTGCTCCGAGCAACCGGGCGACAATTTGGCACAGTGGCATTGCGAACCCGAATTGATGCGGCTGTCATGGAGCTCCATGATCCAGCTTCCTGGCAATATAGACACCGTAACTGTAATGCGCCTTGTACTTCTCATAGAGCTCGATTTCCCGGTTTTCTGCCTCAACGATGGCGCGCGCCTCCTCGCTATTGCCGTTTCGGTCGAGAAAATCCTTGAAGCGCTCCTGCATGGGCCGATAATAATTAGCCAGCCAGCAATGGTCGGGCAATACAAAATAGCCAACCGGAGAATAGCCGCTCTTCTCCAGGACACCCATCTTTGAAGAGGGCAAATCGATTTCCGGATATTCGCTTTCCCAATATTCCTGCAGCGCCGAAGGACGGGAGGCTGTAATCCAGGTAATTTCCGAAACGATCAGCATGCCGCCAGGCTTCAGGTACCGGTACCAGTCTGTCACGCCCTTTTCAAAGCCGATATTGTATATCGCGCCTTCAGACCAGATGACATCGAATTCCCCGTTTTCAAACGGCAGCTTGTCCATTGAACAGCAAAGGGGGGTTATTTTCCCGGAGAGCCCCAGACTTGAAGCCCTGCTTTCCAGCACTTCGAGAAAGTCCTGCAGGAAATCAACCGCCGTGATCCGGGCGTTCAACAGACGGGCGAGCAGCAGGGTGGAAGCCCCCGTGCCGCAGCCTATGTCGGCAATTTTCAAAGGCGCAGCGCGGTCTATCCCAGCCAGGCTGAGAGCTTTCTCAGTCTCTTCATCCCCGCCCGGACCCTGCCGGTCGGCACTCTTATGAAGGTCGATCAGGAGCTGATACTCTTCCACAGTTATGACCTTATCTACTTGCAGTCATGTTGCTTATGGCAAGGTGTGGCCTATGAAGCAGGGGGGACACGTGCAAAACCGAGGTCCCAAAGGATACTGAAATGGTAATGAAATGAGGTCGGTGACAGCTGTTAATACAAACTATTTTCATTTGTCACCGCCCCCTTCTTGACCCCTTTTCACGTGCTAAAAAGAAAGTGGTCGACTCGTAAGATGCGTGTCGTGCCTGGTATATACGCTCAGCGTGGTCGCTGTGACCAATATCAGAGCCATGCCACAAATCTGCGAGCCGACCAGAGTTTCATTTAAGACAACGACCCCGAATAGCGACGCGGTCACTGGTTCGACCATTGCCACAATTGAGGCCACCGCAGGCGCGGCATGGTGCAGGCCGACGATATAGAGAATGAACGACAAGCCCGCGCCAAGCACCCCCAGTACCGCGAACAATGGCCAACTCGGAGCACCCAGGGCGGCTACGACCTGGTCGGCATCGCTCGGCCAGATGAGAATGGTGGCGAGAACCGCAAACGCTATCGCGAGAATCGCCTGCGGGCTGCCGTGCGGCGCCGCATACTTGAAGCCGAAGATAAATACTGCATAGGACAGCCCGGAAAGCAGCCCGGCGCCTATGCTGATCGGCGTGACGCCGCCGTCCCCAATCTCGTATATACGTGTGAGCAGCATGATACCAAGTATCACCACCGCGATCGCGGCCCACTTAAGCGGAGTGGGTCTTTCGAGCCTTAGCGCGAACGACACCAGATAGACGAATACCGGTGCGCAATACATCAGCGTCACCGCAACCGCGACGCTGCCCTCCGCGATGCTCACGAAATAGAATGCGAAGTTGCCAGCTACGCCGAGACCGGCAATCGCCGACCAGAACCATAATCGGCGACTTGCCAATCCACTGCCGCGTGGGCGCAGTGCCAGCCAGACGAGGACGAACAGCAGCCCGATCGCGCCTCGGTAGAATGACACCACGAAGGCGTCCCAGCCGTTGGCCATGAGGACCCCGCCGATACCGCCTGATAGTCCCCAGCATAGGGCCGCCAGCGCCACGAATGCTGTACTCGTGCCTTTTATACGACCTCCTGTCCGATGATGCAATTAGGACGGTTTGTGGTGACGATTTTCGCACTGCTACGCGAATCCCTCAGCATCGAAAATGAAATAGAGTCGGTGACAGCTATTAATACAAATAATTATCATTTGTCACCGACCCCTTTTCACTTGACTTTACTGGTCGGAACTGGCCGGCTGTGTCGTCGAGTCCACCTATAACTGGTACTGGCTGGTTGACGGCCTGATGGACGCCGGGCTGGTGGTTCACTTGGCACACACGGCCGCTGTTCCCCAGTACGCGGGCATCAAGAACGGCTATCGGTATACGCTGCATCCGCCTTGATCCTGATGACCTGCCCCCCGATTTCCGGACCACTGTGAAGTTGGTACAGTCCGTCTAACCGTGAGGAGACGGACGTGAAGAAGAAGCGATTTACCGAAGAACAGATCATCGGGGTCCTGCGGGAGGCCGAGGC
>Ga0209270_1000476_pt1 | contig 85062 bp, 78 predicted proteins | sample MTBAKSrepl1MetaG_FD_187456 | JGI IMG/M metagenome (GOLD analysis project Ga0209270, IMG submission 187456) | Enrichment culture microbial communities from Arthur Kill intertidal strait, New Jersey, USA, that are MTBE-degrading - MTBE-AKS1... | ecosystem: Environmental > Aquatic > Marine >...
GTGACATACCGGATTTCAAGACCGTAATCCTCTTCCGCCAGCCGGAAGGTGAGAAACCGTCCCTTCAGGGTGTCCTCTTCGAATTCGAAGCCGGATTCTTCTTCGACGGCTTTTCTGGCCGTGTTCTCTGCCATGGGTCTAGCCTCCTTTGTTTCTTTGGTTTGTTCGTGGCAAATTTTTTGGATAGATTCTTTGGTTTCTCACTCAGGCGTTTGCCGCCTGCAGTTGCTCCCCATATGCCAACTCAACCAGGGAGCCGATATCGAGAATCAGGCAAACATCTCCATTCCCCAGGATAGTACAGCCGGAAATACCCCGGACATTACCGATGTAATCGGACAAGCCTTTGATAACGGTTTGCTGCTGGCCGAGAATTTCCTCCACCTGGAGGCAGAAACTGGTGCCCTGGTCTTCCATAACCACAAGGACACTATCTTCAATGTTGTCGCAGTCGGTCGGTTTTTGGAGGACATCGGCCAGGCGGCGGATGGGAAAGAACTTTTCCCGGATTTTGGCCAGTTGCTGACCGTTGGGAGTTACGGTAATGTCTTTGCTGCAAGGCCGGATAATCTCGCGGATGGCGATCAGCGGGACGATACATTTGGTTTTTCCGACTCGAACCAGCATACCGTCAATGATCGCCAGGGTCAGAGGTATGCGCAGTTTAAGCTGAGTGCCCTCGCCCATCCGGCTCTGAACTTCGATCTTCCCTTTGATCTTTTCCAGGTTCTGTTTAACGACATCCATGCCGACACCGCGGCCGGAGACATCGGTGATCTTATCTGCCGTGGAAAATCCTGCATGGAAAATAAGGTTGAAAATGGCCTTGTCCGACATGTCGGAACCGTCGCCTTGGATCAATCCCTTTTTACGGGCTTTTTCCAGGATTTTTTCTTTGTTCAGGCCGCGCCCGTCATCTTCAACGGTAATCCAGACCTCGCCTTCCTCGTGGCGGGCCGAAAGCTTGACCGTCCCCTTTTCCGGTTTTCCGGTTTTTTCTCTCTCTTCGGGAGTTTCCAGGCCGTGGTCGAGGGCGTTCCGCAAGAGATGAACGAGGGGATCAGTAATGGTTTCAACTACCGTTTTATCGATTTCGGTTTCTTCACCAATAAGTTTCAAATCCACCTTTTTCCCGGATTTGACCGAAAGGTCGTGAACCAGGCGAATCATTCGTTTGAAAAGGCCGGAAACCGGAATCATGCGGATGGTCATGGCCATTTCCTGCAACTCGCGGATCAGTTTGCCCATCTGTTGGGCGGCTTTATTAAAGTTTTCCAGATCGAGGCCTTGAAGGTCGGGGTTATTGACCAGCATGTTTTCGGCAATGACCATTTCGCCGATCAGGTTGATGAGGTCATCGAGCTTGCCGAGGTCGACACGAATGTCCTGGCGCTTGGCCTGGGATGAGGAAGCTTGGGTTTTTGCCGGGGTTTTGCTGGGTTGCGGAGCCCCATATCTTTTCTGAGCCTGTTCATTGAGAGCTTCTTCAACCTGGTCCTGGGTAACTTTTCCCATCTCCACCAGAAAGTCCCCCACCGGACGATTTTTCTTGGCGAGCACTTCATCGATGACTTGTTTCTCCACCAGGCCTTTTTCCACCATGATTTCGCCGAAACGGGGAACAGTCAGGTTTTTTATGGCCTGAATATGTTGCTCGAGATTTTCAATGTCGCCCTTTCCCCCCTGGTTGATGTCGGAGAGAGCGGTTTTGATGACGTCGAGATAGTCAAGAAGGAATTCCCCGGGATTTTCAACGGTAAGCTGGACACCTTCCCGAACCGAATCGAGCAGGGTTTCCATATGATGAGTGAGCTTTTCCGGATCCCCGAAACCGAAAAACCCGCAGTTGCCCTTGAAACTGTGAACATTGCGGAAAATATCCGAGACCGGCTCCAGGTTTTCCGGCGCTTCGGACCAGCTCAATAGGCCGTGTTCGATTTGTTGAACAAGTTCGTCCGATTCCTGGACAAAGTTGCTGATCATTTCGGGGGATATGAGATTGGCCAGATTGTCGAGATCTTTTTTGGGTTTATGGGCTGATGCAGATTCGGAGACGAGTTCCTGAGCATTTTGTGCCCCTGCAGTGGGGGATACAATGGTGGCGCCCGAAGGGGGTGCCACACCCTCAGACGGACTCCCCTCAGCGGCTTTTTCAGCAAATTCAACCGCTGCTTCCAGAAGCTGTTTCATTTCCTCCGCTTGGTTCGCCATGCCTGTGTCGTCCCCCTGGTTCTCCAGGTGATCGAGGGCTTCCTTGGCAAAGTCGCAGGACTGGCAAAGCAAATTGACATGGTCGTTTTGCATTTTTATTTTCCCGGCCCGGATGCGGTCGAGAAGGTTTTCGGCGGCATGGGCAACCCCGGAAATATTGTTGAGCTCAAGAAATCCCGCGCTTCCTTTCATGGAGTGGAAGAGGCGGAAGATGGCATTCATGGTTTCCCCATTGCCGTTGGTCTGTTCGAAAACCGGACATTTTTTACAGCCTTCCTCCGAATCGGAAAAAATGCAGCTCTGTTTTCCGTTTCCGATATAACCCATATGCAGCCAGCAGGGAAAACCAAGCTGTTGACTATGGCGGGAGCAATCGCTTTTTTCGCAGCCTTGGGTTTCCCAGCAGTTTGCGTCATGACAGCTTTGCCCCAATTCAATAATTGTCGGCTCAAGCTGATCAATCATGTCCCGACTTTCTTGAATAAAGTCAGCAATGATTTCATCTAGTTCGGAAAAACTGTCACTCATTGGTAATTCTCCCGTGAAATAATTTTAATATTAATGCTTTACCCGCTGTTCACCCTCTGAGCAAAATTCAAGCCATTGGGATTAGCAGAGGTTTTTTTATGTCCTATCTGAGAATATTCGTGCCTTACACCGTGGCAGCAAAGGCTTAAAAAGGGTGGTGCCATCTGTTTTCAAAATATTTTTATTCTAAACTGCAGCCAAAATATTGACACACATCTTCGGTGACCGATGGATAAGGGGGTCCGGTAATTGATTCATCTTGTTGACTGATAGCCTGGTACTGCTCATTTCCCCAACTGCCTAATGCCTTTGGCCGCTGTCCTGCGGGCCCAGTTCGGCATTTCCATGAGCACGGTGGGCCTGGTGCAGGGACGCTACGGCAGCATATAGAATGAATTACGAAACTAGAGGGCGTGGCACATATTTAGCAAAGTTGTTGGTGGAATCGGCTTAATGAAAGGATTTCCAGCACCATGCGGACCCTAATATTTATCGCAGCTTTTTTCTTAGCCATGCAGTCTCCGCTGTCAGCCGAGAACACGGTTTTTCTGAATGAACTGTCCAAAAAGAACCAGATGGGTTTTACCCGCCTGACCCTTGATTTCTCCTCCCTTCCATCCTGCCAGGTGAAAACCTATGGACAACGTGTCGATCTGCGTTTTCGGGGGGTGGACCTGGGATCTAAATTCCGCAATCTTCCTGAGGACGATGCCATCATCCGGGTCATTCTGGCTCACAACAACGGTGATTTGGTCCTCTCTATTCTTTTCAGAAAATTGCCGGTAAAAGTGGAAACCACGCCGGTAGCGTCCACTGATCAACTCTATGTCGACATCCATTGGGAGGAAAAGAAAGCCCGGCCGGTTCGGCTTGCGGTCGATATGCGAACCCGGGAATTACCCCTGATAACGGGTGATGGACAAGCCCATGTAGGTCAGGAAAAGTCAAAATATGCCGGTAACTGGAAAGAATTTTTCTACGCTTACCAGGCTGTTCCTCAAATTAAAGCCCCGATCAAATTTTCCCTGCCGGAGTTACCAGCTTTTCCTGAAAAATTGGCTGATGGAGAACTCCGGGAGGTGTTGGGGGTTGCCAGAAACGAAGGCTGGGCAGTCATTGAGTCGCTGCTCGCAATGAAGGCGGAAACCAACAGCGAGTTGAAAAAGAATGACGTTTTTCAAGCCATCCTGATGGAAGCCAGGGTGCGGACAGGACAATACGGCGCTATTCTGGTCGATACGTTCGAACCCAAGGAACCGGAACTCCATTCCCGTTGCTGGTATTTCAAGAATTTTGCCCGGGCCGCATCGGCCAACCTTTATCTCGCCAAGACCGATCTGGACCTCGAACTAGGTCGTATGCAGGAGGCGGATCGGTTTCGTCCTTATTTTCTCCTGCTTCAGGCTGAAATTGCCCTGGCGCGGGATTCCAACCATGAGGCCGGTCAATATCTCTCCGAAAACAAGGTTGCCTGGGAGGGAGAACTTGAAAATATCCGCCGCCTGAGAATGGTTGACAGCCAGAAGCATGAAGCCTTGCCATCAACACCAGCGCCTTCCACCGCTCCTGTGGCTGAAGAGACCGTGACTAAAACCGAGATCAAAACTGTCCCGGGGCAAACAACTACGGTCCACAAGGGCGATTCCTGGTGGAGTCTTGCCAAGCGCTTTGGAACCACTGTCGCGGAGCTAAAAAAGCTGAACAATGTTTCAGGCAATATCCTCCAGATCGGCCAGACTATAATGGTTTCCCCTTCTAAAGAAGTGGAGGTTTTGAAAGAAGTCCTGGCTGAGGCTAAGCCTGCCCAAAAAGAAGTTCTGAACCCTTACGCGCCGTTTCTGAAAGATCACACGGTTTTTTTTAAAAAACCCTTTTCGCTCTGTCGCGCTGCGGACCTTTTTCTGCAGCAGGGTAAGGTGAATGAAGCCCTGTTCCTCTATGAAAAGGCCAAGCCGATCCTGGATGAAGGGGATTTAAAAGCCCTGGTCGAATTTTCTATTGCCCGTCTCCTCAAGGCGGTGGGGAAGAAAGACATGGCCTATGAAAAGCTTACCGGTCTGGCCATCCAGGAGACTGCGGCAGAGGCTGTTCTAAGGGCTCGCCTCGCCTTGCAGGAAGACCTGATGCAGGAAAGCCAGCTTTTTGGATTTTTACCCATGGCCCAAGAGTATGAGGTTGTTGCCCGGCAGGCCCGCCTCAGAGATTTGCGGGAAGCGGCCGCCTTTAAAAGCGCTTTGGCATTGTATTTTGGCGGCGAAAAAGAGAAGAGCGTTCAGGCCTTTGATGAATTCAAAAAGAACTTTTCAGCGGGCAAACTGGTTTCGGAGGTGGACGCCTTCTTGAGCGAAAAGCTCCCTTCCCTGATTGTCGAAATGGTGATCAAGAAGCGCGATTTTGAAGCCGTGGTGATGTTGGACAAACATCGCGAAATACTGTTGGCCCGGCAGAATGACAGGACTTTTCTTTTTCACCTTGCAGATTCCATGACGCGCCTCGGTCTGATGAATCGAGCCGCAAAAATTTATTTATTTCTGTTGGAAAATTATCGGGGCAGGGATGAAGAGAAGCTTTTTTACCTACCCCTGGTCAAAACCTACATGGAGCGTCATGAGTATCCGGCCGCGGCCGATTTCGCCGGCCGCTACCTGGAGCGGTTTCCTCAGGCCGCTGATTGGAGGGAGCTTTTGTACCTGCAGCTTTTGGCCAATCAGAAAGGTATGCGCTTGGATGAGGCCATCGCAGCCTGGGAAAAATTCCAGGACCGGGCCGACAGCAGAGCCAGAATTGTGGCAGCCCAGGTGTTCTGGGAAAAAGGACGATACGGGGATGTACTTGATTGCCTCGAGATTGAGCCTGCTGGAGGTGAGACATACCCCCCTGCAATTCTCATTCTGAAGGCTGAATCCTATCTCAAGGAAAAGCGGACAAAAGAAGCGTTGGTGCTGTTTCAGGAGCTGGCGAAGATAGAAGAGTTCTCGCAGCATTCCCTTTACCGCTGTGCCCAGATCGCCTTGGCCACGGGGCATGAAAACGAGGCCCTAAACTATCTGAGTCAGGTGGTCGAAAAGGGGGAAAAGGGCGTTTGGTACGATCTTGCCCGCACTTCCATGACGGGAATGAGAATGTAGAAGACATTTCAAGAAGCTTTGCCCTTTTGAAATTTTGAAAGTCAGAAAAGAGGCCTGAATGAAATTAACCGGTATTTTTGACCAGACAACCAATTTTTTGAAGAGAGCCCTGGATCTCCGGCTGCGCAACCAGCAGGTGATTTCATCGAATATTGCCAATTCCGACACCCCAGGCTACGTTCCGGCCCGTCTGGAATTCGAGGGAAGCCTGCAAAGTGCCGTGGGCGGTTCTGGATTAAAACTTGCAAAAACCCAATCCGGCCATATCGGACCTGACGGGGACTTGGCGGAAATGAATGTGAAAGTCGTCCGGGAATCCAAAGGGATGAATATCGGGGACCGCAACGAAGTCAGTATTGAGGAGGAAATGGTTCACATGGCGGAAAACCAGATCCTCTATGAAGCAACAATCCAGTCTTTGAACAAAAAATACGGATTGTTGAAATATATCGTTCAGGGCGGGCAATGACAGGTGCCATTTGAGGCGTCTCCGGCCAATTCGTCCCGCTAACGTGGGTTGTTAAAAAATCGCTTACCGGTCAGTCAACAGCCTGAGAAGGAGATTTCGAATGGATCTTTTCAATACGATTAAAATCAGTTCATCGGCACTCAAGGCTCAGCAGGTCCGGCTGAACACGGTCAGTTCCAACATGGCCAATGTGGAAACCACCCAGACTCCCGAGGGAGGGCCCTATAAACGCAAGTCGGTAGTCTTCACAAGCGATGGTTCCCTGTTCTCCGAGAACCTTGATCACGAAATGCAGGGAGCGATACAGGGTGTCCGGGTGAGCCGCATCGTGGCCGACAATCAGCCGCCGAGAATTATCTATAATCCTGGGCATCCCGATGCCAACGAAGATGGCTATGTTTCCATGCCGAACATCAATGCCCTTGAAGAAATGGCGGATATGGTCTCCGCGACCCGTGCTTATGAAGCCAATATCAACAGCATCCAGGCTTCCAAAAGAATGGCCTTGAAAGCCCTGGAATTAGGAAGGTAGGTAAGAAGTGAGCAACATTAACCCAGTAGGTAATGCGGCACTGAATTTATCCCCGGAAGTGGAAAAGCAAGCCGCTTCCGACGCGGACTTCACAGGGTTTCTGACCGATGCCCTGATGCATACCCAGAAAGCCCAGCTTGAGGCCGACCGGGCCATGGAAAAACTCGCCACCGGTGAGGCCCGGAGCATTCATGAAGTTATGGTGGCCATGGAGGAAGCGGATATCTCCATGCGCATGGTCGTCCAGATGCGCAATAAAATTGTCGATGCCTACCAGGAAATTATGCGCATGCAGGTTTGAGGGGATTTACGGACAATCCTGCAGGTTTCCCCGAATTGGCTTCATGCTGACAATGTTTTGTGTCCTGTTCCTATGAACTGTCGTTTTAATGAAATTTAAAAGGATCTTTTCCTATGGCGGAAGGGAATAAAAAAAGCCTCCTGGGCTCCATAAATCAATGGCCCCGCAGCCGTAAAATCAGCCTGGCCGTGGTGACGGTCGTCTCCATTGCTGCGTTTGCGCTGCTGATTTTACAGTATCGGACGGCCGACTACCGGGTTCTTTTTGCCAATCTTTCCAACACCGATGCATCTTCGGTTGTCGAATGGCTCAAAGAAAAAAAGATCCCCTTTCAGTTGAAGGATTCCGGACGTTCCATTCTGATTCCCGATGACCAGGTTTATGAAGCCCGGCTGGAGCTGGCCGGGGTCGGACTGCCCCGGGGCGGCGGAGTGGGTTTCGAAATTTTTGACAAGCAAAGTTTCGGGATGACCGATTTTGCCCAGAAGGTAAACTATCTGCGGGCGCTGCAGGGGGAGCTGGCCCGGACCATCTCCTCCCTTGCTCCCGTGGAGGGAACCCGCATTCATATCGCCCTCCCTGAAAAAAGACTTTTTAAAAACCAGCAGAAAGACACCACGGCATCTGTCACTTTGAAGCTGGTTCCCGGTGAAAAGCTGAATGAAAACCAGATCCGGGGCATTGTCAATCTGATTGCGGGGAGTGTCGAAGGCCTGGAAGCTGAAAAAGTGACTCTGGTCGATGACCAGGGACGCATCCTTACCAAGGACGCGGGCAAAGCTCCCGAGGGGGATATTTCCCCTGAAAAGTTGGGTTACCAGCAGGCTGTCGAAAAGCGCTTGGAAGACCGGGCCCAATCCATGTTGGATCTGGCTTTGGGGAGGGATTATTCGCTGGTCAAGGTGACGGCGGAACTCGATTTCAACCGGGTTGAAAAGACCGAGGAGATTTATGATCCGGCGGGGACGGTGCCGCGCAGTGAGCAGACTGTCGAGGAGAAATCCGGAACCGAGTCCATGAGTGGAATTCCCGGCGTCGATTCCAACATGAAGGGGAGTGGCAGGTCGTCCGGCTCCTCTCCCGCAAGCAAGTCATCAGAAATCATTAATTATGAAATTAGCCGCACCATCAACCATATCAAGACCCCGGTCGGGGAGGTGAAGAAGCTTTCCGTTTCGGTGCTGGTTGCCGATAAGATGATTGAAGGGGCGGAAGGGGAGGCTCCGAAGTATGCCCCCCGTGCGGAAAAGGAGCTGAAAAATATCGAGGAGATGGTCAAAACCGCGGTCGGCTTCAATGTCGAAAGAGGGGACCAGGTTCGCGTTGTTTCCATGCCTCTGCCCGGAGATTTCTCCCAGGGGACTTGGTCCGAGCCCTCTTTTATGGAAAAAATCTATCCTCTGATGCCGCTGGTAAAATACCTTTTCATTGCGGTGTTTGCCTTTGTGCTTTATTTCCTCCTGCTGAGACCGCTGATCAGGACTCTGAAAACCGAAAGCCGCAGGGTCGTGCATTATAAAACGGTTGAACAGCTGGAAGCGGAACTCGGCAGCGAAAGCGCCCAGCTGTTGGCCGGCCGGCAGGATCCGGTAGCGAGAATCCGCAAGGATGCTCTGGAATCCAAGGAGCTCCCCGGGATGGTCATCAAAAACTGGCTGAGGCAGGATTAAACCATGCTGAAGCTTGGCTCAAAACAGGTTGACAAACTAACAGGAGCACAGAAGGCTGCGATCCTTCTGGTCTGCCTTGGCGAGCAAGCGGCGGCCAAGATTTTTGAAGGCCTTGCCGACTCCGAAGTTCAGGCCATCAGCCGCTGCATGATGGAAATCGAGCATGTTCCCACGGACATTCTCATGGATGTGCTGAGGGAGTACGATATTGTCGGCAAAGAGGACTCCGGCATTTTTGTCGATGGGGACGTATTCGTCAAAAGGGTCCTGCAGACCAGCAATGACCAGAAGAGGGCCGCTGCCCTAATGGAACAGTTTTCGGCCGTGGCTAACGATCACCCCATGGGCACCATCGCCAACATGGCACCCAATACGGTTGCCGGTCTCATCGGTTCCGAACATCCCCAGACCATCGCCCTGATTCTCTCCACCCAGAAGAACGAGCATACGGCCCGGATCCTGGATAATTTTCCCGAGGACCTTAGAGGGGAAATACTTTACCGCATTGCCAAGATCGAAAAGGTCTCACCCGAAATCATTTCCCAGATCGAAGCAGCCTTGCAGCGGGAAATTGGCGGGATAATTATCAATGAATATCAGAAAGTCGGCGGAGTTGAGAAGGTTGTTGAGATTCTGGGGAAAATGAAAAAAGGAGCCGATGAGGCGGTTCTGGAGACTATTGAAGAGTCGGATACGGAAATGGCGGAGGAAATCCGCAAGCGCATGTTCACCTTCGAGGAACTGCTCGAACTTGACAAGCGCGCCCTGCAGAAGATCCTTCGGGAAATCAATTCGGATCAGTTGACACTGGCCCTGAAAACAGCCTCTACCGAATTGAAATTGACAATCTTTGCCAATATCAGCCAGCGTGCCGCCAATATGATCGAGGAAGACCTGGAGTCCATGGGCCCGGTTAAGTTGTCGGATGTGGAAGCCGCCCAAATTGCTATTGTTAAAACAGCTTTCCGGCTCCAGGAAGAGGGGCAGATTTCCTTGCCGGGGCGGGGAGGAGACGATGTCCTTGTCTAAAATCCTTCGCGGTTTGGGTGAACAGGAATTTCAACCCTTTGAATTCGATTCTTTCGATAACCTGGAAAATTTCCCCGGGGGCGGAAAACCGTCCGAACCCGAAGGAAATTTTCAGGAAGAGCAGCAGGCGTCTTCTTTTCCCCAAAGGGGGGTGGGCGTCGGCCCAGGTGATATTGAAGATGCTTTTGTGAAAGGACGGGAAAAGGGTCTCAAGGAGAGCGAGGAGATCCTGAGTACTACCGTCAAGGCTCTGGGAACAGCCCTGGAAGAAATAAGCCAGCTGCGCAAAACCATTATTCGCAACAGCAGTCAGGATATGCTGCATCTGGTTTTGACCATCGCCCGCCAGGTCCTGCATTGCGAAGTGGCGGTCAAGCCGGAGACGATCCTGTCCAGTATTGAGCGGGCCCTGTCCGCTTCCATCAGTACCGATTCCTATAACGTCAAAGTCAATTCCCATGATCTGGAACTGGTCAAAGAGAAAAAGCCGTTTTTTCTGGCCAGAGTCACGGGTTTGAAAAATATCAATTTCGAGAGCGATGACAGCATTTCCCGTGGTGGCTGCCGGGTTGAATCGGAACTGGGAGAAGTTGATGCAACTATTGAGACCCAGCTGGAAGAAATCAGACAATATCTGCTGGCATCCATAATGGGGTAAGGCATGCAGGAACTTGTCAGAAACCTCGAAAACCTGTCTCTTATTCGCCCCAAGGGAAAGGTGGTTAAGATTGTCGGGCTGGTTGTCGAGGGGCATGTGCCCGGAGCAACGGTCGGTACCTTATGCGAGCTGATTCCCAGCGGCGGCGGCAAAGGGGTGCTGGCGGAAGTTACCGGTTTTCGCGAGTCCTGCGCCTTGTTGATGCCTTTGGGCGAGATTCGCGGTCTCGGACCGGGGAGCCTGATTCAGGTAAAAAGTCAGAGCGCTTCCCAACAGGTCGGCGAACAGCTTTTGGGGCGGGTCATTGATGCCATGGGGCAGCCCATAGACGGCCGTCCGGGTCCTCTCCTGGAGTGTGAAATGCCCATTTACGCCCTTCCGCCCGGCCCCATGGACAGAAGAGTGATCAACGATCCTCTGGATTTGGGGGTCCGGGCCATTAACGGGCTTTTGACCTGTGGCGTAGGGCAGCGCATGGGCATAATGGCGGGTTCCGGGGTCGGAAAGAGCGTTTTGCTGGGCACCCTGGCCAATGGCACCAAGGCCGATATCAACGTCATTGCCCTGATTGGCGAGAGGGGAAGGGAAGTCAAGGAGTTTATTGAGCGGGATCTGGGCCCCGAAGGGCTCAAGCGGTCGGTTCTGGTAGTGGCGACATCGGACCAGTCTCCTTTGCTGAGGATGCGGGGAGCATTCGTGGCCACCGCCATTGCTGAATTCTTCTGCCGGCGGGGCAAAAATGTTCTGCTCATGATGGATTCCGTTACCCGTTTTGCCATGGCCATGCGGGAAGTCGGGCTCGCCATCGGCGAACCCCCGACCACCAAAGGCTACACCCCTTCGGTTTTTGCTACCCTGCCCAAGCTTCTGGAGAGGGCCGGAAGTTTCGAGGAAATGGGTAGTATTACGGGTCTCTACACCGTTCTTGTCGAGGGGGATGATATGAACGAACCGATCGCCGATTCCGTCCGCTCTATTCTCGACGGGCATATCGTCCTGTCCCGAAAACTGGCCGCTAGAAATCATTACCCCGCCATCGACATTCTCAATTCAGCAAGCCGTGTCATGCGCGATATCATCTCCCGGGAGCATCTGGATATGAATGCCCGACTCCGGGAGATTCTGGCGACCCATCAGGAAAATGAAGAACTGATCAATATCGGTGCCTATCGGGAGGGCAGCAACGCCAAAATTGATTACACGCTTTCCAAGATCGACGCTGTTACAAGCTTTTTGCGTCAGGATATGCATGAACACATAAATATGGAAACGACATTGGCGGAAATGGAGAACATTCTTTCCTGACCTTTAAATTATCAACCAACTGCTGAACGACATTGGTGTTATGAAAAAATTTAAACTTGATCCGGTCCTGAACTACCGGAAAATGTTGGAAAATGTGGAATGTCAGAAGCTTTCCGATGCGCAGCTGGAAAAACGAAAACTCCTGGATGCCATCGACGAAACCCGGGAAAAACTCGAAAAAATTTACGACAACCTCGAAAAACGGCGCAACGAGGGGATTCTGGTTCAGGAACTGATGATGCTCGAGAGTAATGTCCAGCACCATCTGGAAATATTTGAAAAGCTGACGAAAAAACTAAGTCAGATGGAAAAAAAGGTCGAAGATCAGCAAAAGGTTTTAAAGGAAGCACGCCGCAACAAAAAGCTTCTTGAAAGCCTCAAGGAAAAATTTGTCGAAAAAGAGAAGGGGTTGCTTCAGAAGCAAGAACAGTCTGAAATTGATGAAATTGCCGTTCTCTTTCACAAAAGGTAGAAAAATGACACGAAAAAAGGTCCTTCGAATTTTGTTTTGGGGCATCTTTCTAATCTTTTTTGCCATACCTCGGGCCTATTCCGAACCCGAAGCGGCTAAAAACACTTTTTTGAAAGGGATCGAGTCCGTTGAAGAGCGCAGACTGCTTCTGTCCCTTCAAAAAGAAAAGGCGAAAATCGAGGAAAGAGAAAAAAAACTCGATATGAAGGAAATAGAACTAAAGACTCTGGCCCAGGAGGTCGATAAGAAGCTTCAAGAAGTCAAGGAACAAAGAAAATTCCTTGAAGAGCTTCTGGCCACCAGGGACGAAGTTCAGATGAAAAAGATCCGTTCGTTGAGCAAAATTTTCGAGAAAATGGATCCGAACCAAGCAGCGCCCATTCTCGATTCCCTGGAAGATGACCTGGCTATTGGAGTTTTGGAAGGAATGAAGTCGAAATCAGCGGGGAAACTGCTGAGCCTTTTGGAGACGGAAAAGGCTGCGAGACTGAGTGTCTACTTCACCCTGCACCAAAAGAGATAAAATACATTGAATTCTGTTCAGGATAACCAAAGAAAAAAGAGAGAACCACATGGAAATGATGCCCGTCATCCCTTTGGTTGTTGAAAATATTCCTAATCCTGCTGTTTCCGGCGCTTCCGCCCAGGCAGGGGTAAAGGGGAGCTTTGAATCCTGGATGGCAGAGTTTTCCAACCTGTGTGCTGCCCAAGGGCTATCCGAAGACACCATTTTGCCCGGTTTGATTCTGAAAGGGGCCGGCCGTCAGAACGCCCTGTCGCCCGAAGAACTGAATATCTTTTTATCCATTGAAGATCCGGACTCTTTGGTCGAGGGCGATGAAGCCGATTATGCCGCGTTTCTGAATTCTTTCCCGTGGTGGGAAGCGGTCAAGGCAACGCCAGAATCAACTAATGAGGAACCTGCGCAAGGAAAGCTTCCCAAAGCCTACGAACTCCCAAGCTTTACGGGCCGGGAGGTTGCCGTCGCCTTGAAAGAAGCCGCACAATTGACGGATGTCGCCATTCAGGAAGTGCAGGCAAAGAATGATTCTGCAGGCATCTCGGTCGTAGCCCAAAAGCTGAGTGAAAACCCTCATATCCCAGTGGCTATAAACCATGCCGAGGCATCTGACAAAGCCCTTCAAACAGCTCCCGTATTCGATGAGGCCCTCCTTACGGAAGAGGGTTCCGCTTCTCGGCAAAAGCCGGTTGTGGAACTGTATAAGACTCTCGATGAGACGCCCCCGGGAAAAAACCCTGAGCAGGTAAGAGAAGTTTTGGACAGGCGTTCTCAAAGCGGGAAAGAGCGCGTGGATATTCCTCTGACATCGTCTGTTGCCGATGAGCCCGCTGCAGACTTTGCCGAGGAGCTTCCGAGCCGCCTGGTTCTGGAAAGCTCTGAAACCGGTTCCGCCGATGTCGCTAAAAGTACGGCAGGTCAAGCTCATTCCAGGACCGATGGGCCTGCGGCGAATGTCAATCTTGACGGCGTTTCTGCTGCGCTGGGAGCCGACCCAAGAACGGAAGCCGTAGGCAAGGAATTCGTCAATGTTCGCGAAGGTGTGGAATATGTCCGGCTTCCTTCAGGCGAGATGATTGACAAGCAGGCGGTTTTGGACCAAGTGATTCAGCATGTCTCCCTGCGGAACGCCGCGGAAGGGAAAACCCTGACTATCCGCATGCATCCCCAGGAACTTGGGGAACTCAAACTCGACCTGATCCTTGAACATGACAAAGTCAGGGTCAATATTCAGACTCAGACCCATATGGTGCAGGATGTCCTAGAGCAGCATCTCCCCCGTCTGCGTGAGGCCCTGGAAGCCCAGGGGGTGCGGGTTGGTGAGATGCAATTGAGTCTCGACTCCCAGCAGCAAAGTCCCGAATCATTCCGGCATTTCAATTTCGGTCAGGATGCGGCGCAGCAGGGCTTTCGATTCAGCCGTCAGGGAGGAGAAAGCCAGGGACAGGAGAGCTTCGAAAGACCCTCACCGGAACATTTGGCAGGAACCCGTAATAGTGACGGAACAGGTTTAAGTCTCAGGATCTAATTAAATAAAAGGGAAATCCAGTCATGGCAATTATTTCTTCGGCAACGGCCACAGCGGCGGCGACAACCAAAACCAATGCCTCTTCCATCAGTGAAGCGGCCATGGGTAAGGAGGATTTTCTGGCTTTATTGGTCGCCCAGCTTCAGAATCAGGATCCCCTGAATCCTTCTGATCCCACGGAGTTCACTGCTCAACTGGCACAATTCAGTTCCCTTGAGCAGCTTTTCAGCGTCAACAGTAGTCTTGCGCAGATGGTTGACATGCAGGGCCAGAACAGCTCCCTTTACGCTTTGGGGATGATAGGACAGAACGCGGTGGTGGCCGGAAACGAGTTTACACTGAGCGGCGAAACTGTTGAGTTGGGATTTGAACTGGAGACCGCAGCGGAAGGGGTCACCCTTTATGTCATGGATCAGAATGGTACGACTGTCAAAACCCTGCAACAGGATGCCCTTTCGGCTGGCAATCATTTTGTCGAGTGGGACGGCACCAACGATGCGAGTGAGGCCGTCGGACCGGGTCAGTACCGGTTGGTGGCCGTTGCAAACTATGGGAGCGGCCAAGAGTTATCGGCTCAGACCCTGGTTGTTTCCGAAGTCAAGGGTGTCGATTTTAACCTCGAAACCCCTCGAATTATCACTGATCTTGGCAGCTTTGATGTCAACGAGGTTAAAAGTGTCCGTCAAATTTGAGTTGGGGTGGCCGAAAGGCTTTATCAACCGAAAAAAGTTTTTCCATGAACTTGTTCCCGGTTTTCCCAGAACCGGGAAGGGGAAAACCGACGCAAAAAACTGGTTCGGTCTTCAACCTTTGGTAAAAACGGTTTCAAACTGAATAAATAATAAAAAAGAATTTTGATCCTGAATAATCTTTGAACAATAAAACCTCTCAGGCCGGGTGCCTAGGGGTAAATGGGACTCCCCGAAGAAAGGAAAAAATCATGGGACTTTCATCAGCGCTCTACAGTGGTGTCAGCGGAATGGCAGCAACCGCCAATGCTATGAACGTTGTCGGCAACAATATCGCTAACAGCAATACTGTCGGTTATAAAGCGAGCCGGACGGTTTTCTCCGATCTCCTCTCAAACCAGGTTTCCAGTTCCGGTGGGATGACCCAGATTGGGACCGGTGTAGGAATGGCCTCGGTGGACAGCATTTTCAGCCAGGGAACCTTCGAAAATACGGAATCGAACACCGACCTGGCCATTGAAGGGGCTGGATTCTTTATCCTTGGCGATTCCGCGACGGGAACAGCCGTTTACTCCCGTGACGGCTCCTTCCATTTCGATAATACCGGTCAACTGGTCAATACCGAAGGTCTGATCGTCCAGGGCTATTACCTGGATTTAAATAACGATCCCACCGGCGACTTGACCAACATCCAGGTCGATACCAACTCCTATTCTCCGGCTAATGCAACCACCGCCGTCACCCTGACGACTAACTTGGATGCCCAATCCGTTGCATTGCCAGGGGGAGCGGCTTTCGATGTAGTCAATCCGGCCGATACCTCCAACTACGCTGCATCCCTTCAGGTTTTCGATTCCCAGGGGAATACGCACCTGATGACTAACTATTTTCGCAAAACCGCCTCAAATTCCTGGGAATATCACACGGTGGTTGCAGGTAGTGATGTAGGGGATCCGGCGGAATTCGTGGAGGTGGCCAGCGGCACGTTGACTTTCGATGTGAACGGACGCCTGATTCAACTGGATGGAAACGATATTTACCAAGCCGACGGAGTGACTCCTGTCGATCCGCGGCCGGTTTCTACCACCGCAGCATTGGCCTGGACAAATGGTTCGGATGCCACACTCCCCCTCGAGTTCGCATACAACATGACCCAGTATTCCAGTAACTCGGTCGTGGTCTCCCAGGTCCAGGATGGTTACGGTACCGGCAACCTGGTCCAGCTTTCCATCGATGAAGAAGGCAACATCATCGGTAACTACTCCACCGGCGAGCCTCGCCAGCTTGCCCGCATCGCTCTTGCGAAATTCACCAACCCGGCCGGTCTCTGGCAGGAGGGTGGAAACCTCTTCTCCGCGACCAACGCGTCAGGCGTTCCGATTATCGGGACGGTCGGTTCTGGGGTCGGCTCCCTTTATACCAACTCCCTGGAACAGTCAAACGTAGACCTGGCTGCGGAATTTGTCAACATGATCACCATCCAGAGAGCCTATCAGGCGAATTCCCGCATTATCACCACTACGGATGAGATGATGAACGAGATGATCAACCTGAAACGCTGATCCTGATTAAGTCAATTAAATGACTTTTAAAAAGGGCCTTTTGAAAAGGCCCTTTTTTCGTTTTTTCCGTGAAAGTGACTTTAAAATTTGAATTTTCCTCCCTTTTTTTGTTCCAGCCCTTCCCAAATGCTGCGCCTTTTCCTGCCGAAATCAGAACCCAAGGGTGGCATGTTAATTGCCATTGAATAGTGCCGTCAGACTTTGCCTGGCTGGATTCTCATCCTCTTGCGGGGGCTTGGAAGTACATATGGACTTAATGACGATAGTTGGTTTGGTGGCCGCTTTTGGACTGATGCTTATGGCAATCGGACAGGGCGGGGGCATCACCATTTTTATCAACATCCCCTCTATAATCATTGTCGTCGGCGGCACGCTGGGGACGACTCTGGTGCATTTCCCGCTCAGAGAAGTTAAAAAAACCATGTCGGTAATTCAAAAAGCCTTTAAAAACTATCCGGCCAATCCCACCGGTCGAATTTCCCAATTGGTGGACTTTGCGGGCAGAGCGCGCAAGGAGGGGATTCTGTCCCTCCAGACGGTTATGGGGGAGATTAAGGATCCCTTTTTTATCAAAGGAATCCAGATGGCGGTTGACGGCTATGAACCCGAATCATTGAAAGAAATGCTGGAAAGGGAAATAGAGTATCTTGAAGAGCGCCACAGTAAAGGCTCGGAGATGCTGATGGCCATGGGTACCTACGCCCCTGCCATGGGGATGGTCGGAACCTTGATCGGTCTGGTCCAGATGCTTCAGACCCTGGAGGACCCCTCCACTATCGGGCCGGCAATGGCGGTAGCCCTTTTGACAACCTTTTATGGTGCGGTGATGGCCAATGTCATATTCATTCCCATGGCCGGCAAACTGAAAGTCCATTCTCAGTCCGAGGTTCTCGACAAGAGTCTGGTGGTTGAAGGGCTCAAACTGATCCTGGAGGGGGAGAATCCCCGCATCATTGAATCGAAACTGCATGCTTTTGTGGCCCCGAAACTGCGCAAAAGTAATTTCAATTGATTTTTGAAAGATGGATTTCAGGGCTTTGAAGAAGAAAAAAAACCAGGAGAGCGGGCAAGGCGGTGCGCCGGCCTGGATGGTAACTTACAGCGATATGGTGACGCTGCTGCTGACCTTTTTCGTGTTGCTATTGTCCATGGCCCGTCTGGATAAGGTTTTATTCCGCGATGCCGCCGGGTCGCTCAGGGGTGCTTTCGGGGTGATGAACAGTACCCAGAACAATGAGGTGGCGGTTCCTAAGATCGTCGAGTTCAGCCCCATAGACGACGATTACGTGGCCCGGGTTTACAAGAGGGTGCAGACCCAGATGAAGCGTCTCAAGCTGGATCGGGATATTGAAATTGTCAAGGACCGGGGCGCGGTTATTTTACGGGTAAAGGATTCGGTCCTGTTCGATTCCGGTTCGGTCTTGATCAAGCCTGAAGCCGATCCGGTATTAAAAAAGATTGCTGAACTGGTCAAGCCCCTCCCATTTGGTTTGAGGATCGAGGGGCATACGGATAATGTTCCCCCGACGCGGGATAATGTAACCAACTGGGATATTTCCATGATGCGGGCGGTCAATGTCCTCAAATTTTTCCTCAAGGAGGATATTTTCCCGATTCAGAGAATGTCGGCTGTCGGCTATGGCGCGCAAAAACCGATTGTGGCGAATGACGATGAGAAAGGGCGGACACTGAACCGCCGGGTTGAATTTGTCATGGAAAGCCTCAGCGACTACCGGAGCGATCTGCCGTACCTGATCGATGCGAATGAACAAGCGCCGTTTTAGTCATAAGGAGAAGGTGAACAATGGCTGCGGAAAAGGAAAAGAAAGAGCCTGAAGAGAAGAAATCGTCTGGGCTGATTAAGAAACTGCTGTTTGGGTTAATCGGTGTCCTGCTTCTGGCCGGTGCGGGGACGGCGGGATTTTTTGTCAGCAACAGTAATATTTTTGCCGGCAAGGAAGAAACGCCTGCGGCACCCGTGGTTCAGGCAGGCCAGGAAGCCGGGGCTAGTCCTTTACAGATCGGCCCCATGCTCGACATCGATTCATTTATCGTCAACATCCTGGATGAACAGGGAACGCATTATCTCAAGGCGGCCATCACCCTGGAGGTGGATAACCCCATGACTCTGGATGAGATTAACAAAAGAATGCCGCAGATCCGGGATACCATACTCCTGCAGGTCGGAAACAAGACTTTCAGGGAGTTGGCTGATATGGAGGGCAAACTGCAATTGCGGGCGGAGCTGGTCAGCAGCTTGAACGCAATTCTGGAAACAGGCGAAATCAAGAAAATCTACTTCACGGATTTTGTTGTTCAATAAAAGGATTTCGTGTGGAACGTATTCTTTCCAAGGAAGAAATTTCCGAGCTTTTGAACTCGATTCGAGAGGGCCAGATTCCTCTTGAGGGGGACGTGGTCGAAAACGGACCCCGGGAAAAAGCGGTCCAGTTCGATTTGTTTCAGGGCAAGGCGAAATCCTTCGAGTTGGGTATTTTCGATCTGATTCTGGATAGTTATGCCAGAAATTTTTCTATTTCCCTGACCAACCGCCTGCAGCGCTCGGTGACGGTTAAAAGGACCACCATCGAAACGACCAAGTTCAGGAACGCTCTCGATCAGATTGCCCCAAGTCACGGGGTTGGACTCATTTCCATGGCACCCCTTCGCTCGGGCGGGTTAATCACCCTGGATGATAAGGTAACCTTTCCCGCAGTTGAAATTCTGCTGGGGGCTACCGATGTTCACCGCATCATTGTTCCGGATCGAGCATTGACAAGTATCGAAACGAACATTCTGACGGCGATTTTCAAGGATGCCTGTGCGGATTTGAATAAAGCTTTCCAGCCGGTCGAAAAGCTCTCCGGATCGCTGGTAAAGATGGAGAACAACCCCCGTCTTATCAATTTCGTGCCGCCGGATGCCCAGATTGTCAAGGCTCATTTCCGCGTCCAGATGAACAATTTTACGGGAAAAATGAACCTCATGATCCCGTACCTTTCACTGGAGCCTTTGAAGGAAAAATTCCGGGTGAAAACTTCGGATGAGTCCCAGGCTGAAAACTGGCGAAGCTATATGGTCGACGAGCTGATGAATGCGGAGGTCTCCCTGGAAGCGCAATTAGGGAAAATCACCTTTTCCCTGCGGGACATTTTGAATTTCCAGGTTGGCGACATCATTGAAATGCGGGCCTTTCGAAACGAGCAATTGCGGGTCCTGGTCGAGGGAAAACCCAAATACGTGGGGGTTGCAGGTGTGCGCAACGGCAAAAAAGCCGTCCGCTTAACTGGAAAGCACAGGAAGGAAATGGAAGATGGAAGAAGATAAGGTTGTAGGAGCTGAAAACGGGGGAACCGCGCAGGACGTTGCCAACGGGAAAAGCGGGGCAAAAGACCTTGCCGGTCCTCAGCGCAGTATAGATTTCCTTCTCGATGTTCCCCTTGAAATATCCGTGGAGGTCGGCAGGACCCGAATTCTGGTCAAGGACCTTCTTCAGATGCAGGATGGGTACGTCGTCGAGCTTGACAAGGCAGCGGGGAAACCCCTTGACCTATACGTTAACTCCAAACTCATAGCCAAAGGTGAGCCGGTACTGGTCAATGACAAGTTCGGATTGCGCCTGACGGATGTTATCAGTCCGGCGGAAAGAATAGAAAAACTTGAAGAATAAGAGATTTTTCAGCGGCCACGCCATCCTGTCCGGTGGCCCCCGAATATTTCGCGCTTTGGCCGGTTGTTTCCCGCCCCAAGGGAAACGGATTTTATGCGTGCTACGCCTTTGGTTGTTCCAATTGCTGATTCCCACCCCGGCCTTTGCGGCGCCTGCAGCTGAGACTCCGGATTCCATGTTTCCCATGGCCGGTTTGCGTCTGCTCATCGCCCTGGGGCTGGTGCTCGGGATATTTCTTCTTTTTTATGCGCTCAGCCGGAAAGGGCTGAAATTAATGCCCGGCAACAAATCCGGAGTCATCAAGGTTGTGGAGATGCGTTCCCTGGGACCGAAAAAAGCGGTCTGTCTGGTGGAAGTACGAGGAGAAGAACTGCTTCTGGGGGTTGGAGCGGAGAGAGTCGAGTTGATATCGAAAATGGGACCGGCAGTTCAAAAAAAATCTTTTGAAGATGAAGTACGGGCCCATTTTGAGGAATTGAAATGAAAAAATGGGTATTTTTCCTGTTTCTAATTCTTTTCCTCTGTTTGCCCCTGGCGGCATTGGCTGAACCATTCCCGACCCTGACCCTCGGTTTCGGGGGCGCTCAGGAAGGGGGACAGGCTTCGACCGTTGTACAAATCCTGATCATGCTGACCGTCCTATCCGTTGCCCCGGCCATCCTTCTGATGACAACCGCGTTTATCCGGATCGTTATCGTCCTCTCTTTTGTCCGCCATGCCATGGGAACCCAGCAGATGCCTCCCAACCAGGTCATCATCGGTTTGGCTCTCTTTTTGACGTTTTTTATTATGGCTCCCGTTTGGAGTCAGGTTAACGAAAAAGCGATCCAGCCCTTTGTCAACAATAAGATCAGTCAAGGGGAGGCTTTAAAGGTTGCCGTAGTTCCGGTCAGGGAATTCATGTTCTCCCAGACCAGGGAAGAGGACCTTGGGCTCTTCATGGAAATTACCGGCAAGCCTGAACCGCAAAACCCCGATGATATTTCGACTATGACGCTTATTCCGTCGTTCATGCTCTCCGAACTTAAGCGCGCCTTCCAGATCGGTTTCATGATTTTTATTCCTTTTCTGGTCATCGACATGGTGGTGGCTTCGGTTCTGATGTCCATGGGAATGATGATGCTTCCGCCGATTATCATTTCCCTGCCGTTCAAATTGCTCCTCTTTGTTCTTGTGGATGGATGGAGTCTGGTTGTCGGATCGCTGGTCCGCAGCTTTATTTAGAACTCCCAAAACTTTACAAATGATACGGGCTTTGGCCCGGGGACCTGAAGATGACCCCTGAATTTGTCATTGATATCGCTCGCAAGGCCATTGAAACCGTTCTCCTGGTTTCCGCTCCCATGCTGCTTTCGGCCCTGGTCATCGGTCTCGTTATCAGCCTGTTTCAGGCTGCGACCCAGATCAATGAGCAGACCATGACCTTCGTTCCCAAGATTGTTGGGGTCCTGGTCTCCCTCCTGCTTTTCGGGCCCTGGATTATCAAGGTTATTCTGGCTTTTACCCAGGGTGTTTTTGACGGCATACCTCTCATCGGGCCCTGAGTGCGAAAGTGGAAATTCAACTCATACCGGTCGATCAATTTCAAAGTTACCTGGTCTGTACCGTGCGGGTGGCCGCCCTGCTCGGAGCTCTGCCGGTTTTCAGTGGTGCGCAGGTTCCCGCAAAGGTCCGTGTCTGCCTTATTCTGATCATTACCCTCGCTCTGTTTCCGGTCCTGGAGCCGTTCAGCAAAGGGGTTGATTTCAGGCCTCTGACTGTCACGCTGCTGGTCTGCAAGGAGGCTCTTCTCGGGGTTCTGATAGGACTGTTGGCGCGCTTTATTTTTATTGCCGCCGAATTCGGCGGGACCATTATCGGCTACCAGATGGGCTTTGCCGCCGCCAATATTTTCGACCCCCAGAACCAAAGCCAGACCTCACTGGTGTCCCAGCTGCAGAATATCATTGCCATTCTAATTTTCATCACCATCGACGCTCATCATATTTTCATTAGAGCCATTGTCGAGTCGTTTCATATGTTGCCACCTGGAAAGCTTGATTTTACCGGCGAGGCGATACCGTATCTGCTGGAAATGGCAGGCAACATATTTGTTCTCGGAGCAAAAATCAGTGCCCCCATTCTGGCGGTGCTTCTCCTTTCCGGGCTGGTGCTGGGACTGATGGCAAGGATTTTCCCCCAACTGAACGTATTTTTGCTCTCTTTTCCGGTCAACATCGGCCTGGCTTTTATCGGCATGAGTCTGACTCTGGATCTGACCGTGGCTCTTATGAGCAGTGAATTCCAGTCCCTGTCAAGGAATATTCTCGAAGTATTCCAATTGTTTTGAGGAAGTAGATGGCTGACGATCAACAGGAACGGACCGAACAAGCGACTGCCAAGAGACGCCAGGATTTCCGGGAAAAAGGGCAGGTCGCCCAAAGCAAAGAAGTTCAGAGCGCCCTGCTGTTGACCGCTTTTCTGATCCTGTGGTTTTTTTACAGCCCGGTTTTCTGGGAAGACCTTTCCTTACTGACCCGGGAGCTGTTTTCCCTGGCCGGCAGTTTTGCCATTACCCCGACCTCGTCACTGGAACTGGCTTTGCTCATTTCCGGGAAAATAGCCCTTTTATTGGCGCCGCTTCTGCTGCTGGTCATGATTGTCGGATTTTTGGCAAGCTTCCTTCAAATCGGCTGGCTGTTTACTTCGAAACCTTTGCAGCCCGATCTCAACAAGCTCAATCCTGTTCAGGGCCTGTCCCGAATGGTTTCCAAACGCTCTCTGGTCGAGCTGCTCAAATCCCTGGCCAAGGTGATACTGGTCGGTTACGTTGCCTATAAAACGGTCCGGGCCGAATTTTCAGAAGCCCTGTCCCTCGTCCACATGGACCTTTTTGAAACCATGCGTTTTCTCGGCCGGGTTTCCGGCCTGGTGTTGATGAAAACCTGCGGGATTCTGATTGTGCTCGGGATTCTTGATTTTCTGTTTGTGCGCTGGGAAATGGAAGAACGGATGAAGATGACCAAGCAGGAACAGAAGGAAGAGTTCAAGGAGAGCGAAGGGGACCCTTACATCAAGGCCCGTATCCGCTCCATCCAGCAGCAGATGGCCCGCAAAAGGATGATGGCCGAAATTCCCAAGGCGGATGTGATTGTCACCAACCCGACCCATATTTCGGTGGCCCTGGCTTATCGGCGCGATGAGATGAGCGCCCCCAGGGTGGTGGCCAAGGGCGCCGACCATCTGGCTATGAAAATCCGTGAGATCGCAAAGGAAAACAATATCCCCATGGTGGAGAACGTACCTGTGGCCCGGGCCTTGCACAAAGTCGATCTGGGCGCTGAAATCCCGGAGGAATTGTTCAAGGCCGTGGCCGAGATTTTGGCTTATGTTTACAGCATTAAAGGCAGAAAAGCATGATTGACGCTATAAATATTCGGCGTTTGCCGGATTTGCTGGGTCGTAGCGATATCCTGGTGTCGGTGGGGATCGTAGCCATTTTGATGGTCATGATCATACCCCTGCCGACAATTCTGCTTGACGTATTTCTGGCGCTCAACATCACCATCGCTTTGCTGATCCTGATTATCTCCCTTTATACTTTCAAGGCCCTTGAATTTTCGGTATTCCCATCGGTTCTGCTGGCAACGACCCTGTTCCGCTTATCCCTTAACGTCGCCTCCACCCGCTTGATTCTTCTGCATGGGGAGGAGGGGCCGAGCGCTGCCGGCAGCGTCATTCAGGCTTTCGGGCAGTTTGTGGTGGGCGGCAATTATGTTGTCGGGATTGTGGTTTTCCTCATTCTGGTGGTGATCAATTTCATGGTCATCACCAAAGGCGCCGGCAGGGTGGCGGAAGTCGCTGCCCGTTTTACCCTCGACGCCATGCCCGGCAAGCAGATGGCTATCGATGCCGATCTCAATGCCGGCCTGATTGACGACAAAGAAGCCCGCAGACGCCGCAAGGAAATTTCCCAGGAAGCCGATTTTTACGGGGCCATGGACGGTGCCAGCAAATTCGTGAGAGGCGATGCCATCGCCGGGATTCTGATCACTCTGATCAACATCGGCGCAGGCTTCATTATCGGGGTCGTTCAAAAGGGGATGGCGGTTGACCATGCGGCGGCCAACTATACCATCCTGACCGTCGGGGATGGACTGGTCGGTCAGATTCCCGCTCTGATTATATCCACGGCCGCCGGCATCCTGGTAACGCGCACCGCCGGTACCAGCGATTTCGGTACCGAATTGAAAACGCAATTCAGTTTCAATCCGAGGGCCATGTGGGTGGTGGCCGGAATTCTGTTCGGATTTGCCCTGATTCCCGGACTTCCTCATGTTTCTTTTTTCCTGATCTCGATTTTACTCGGCTTTCTGGCCCGCAAGATTCAGATGAACAAGGCGAAAGCGGCGGCCGCGGAGGAAAAGATCCCCCCTGACGCCCTGATCCCAAAAGAAGAAAACTATGAGGAGATGCTGACCATCGACCTGCTGGAACTGGAGGTCGGATACGGGCTCATTCCCCTGGTTGATTCAGACCGCGACGGCGAGCTTCTGGGGCGGATCAGGTCGATACGGAAACAGTTTGCCCTCGATCAGGGCTTCATTGTCCCGCCGGTTCACATCAAGGATAACCTGCAGCTCAAGCCCAATGAATATGCCATTCTCCTCAAAGGTGTCCGCATCGGTTCAGGGGAGATCCTGCCGGGTCATTGCCTGGCCATGAATCCGGGGGGAGCAACTGAGATGCTGAAAGGGATAGCCACCATCGAGCCGACCTTCGGTCTTCCTGCCACCTGGATCAGCGAGGACAAGAAAGACCATGCCCAGATGAGCGGCTATACCGTAGTTGACGGTACCACGGTTATCGCCACGCATATCAGCGAGATAATCAAGCAGCATGCGCATGAGCTTATGGGCCGGCAGGAGGTACAGAATTTGCTGGATAACTTCTCCAAGCAATATCCCAAGTTGGTACAGGAACTGGTGCCCAACCTCCTTTCTCTGGGTTCCATCATGCATGTTTTGAAAAACCTTTTGAGGGAAAACGTGGCGATTAGAGATATGCGAACCATCCTTGAAACCCTCGCCGACCGGGCTTCCTCGGTTCAGGACCCTGACTCTCTGACGGAATACGTTCGTCAGGCCCTGGCCCGCTCCATCAGTGCGCGTCTGGTGAAGCCCGACGGAACCCTGCCTCTGATCGCCTTTGAACGGGGTCTTGAGGAAAGGATCCAGAACTCGCTCCATCATTCCGGCGACGGCAGTTACCTGGCTCTGGAGCCCAGGACGGCACAGGACCTGATTGAGAAACTGGGAGAGAAAATCAACAAGTTCAGTGCGGATTCGACCCCCGTGCTGTTGTGTACGCCGGTAATTCGCCCGCATGTCAAAAGGTTGACCGAACGTTACCTGCCCAATCTGATCGTGCTGTCTCACAACGAGATTGCGCCGCATCTGAAGGTCAGGTCCATAGGGACGGTGAGTTTAAATGCAGGTTAAAGTTTTTGAATCCGAAGATATGGCCTCCGGGCTGCAGAAGATCAAAGAGACACTGGGGCCTGATGCCCTGATTCTTTCGACCCGGACAATCCGGAAAAAGGGTTTGGGTCTGCTGGGAAAACCTTATCTGGAAATTACTGCAGCCAAAGACTCACAGGGCCTTGACGCTCAGAAGGCTCTTCCGCCCCGGAAGGAAAAACCGCCCATTCCTCTTGGGGTTCGCGACAGCGATCTTGAAACGGCTGTTCCGGAGCAGGAGGAAAAATTTGGGATCAACCCCCTGGCCAGGGAGATCGAACAGATAAAAAGCCAGCTGGCAGGACAGGAAATCAAGAGCATTCAGGCCGAAATCAACGAGTTGAAACAACTTTTCCGGGATTTTTCCGGCAAGGCGCTCCACACGGCATCGCCCCAGCCGGCGCCGGCCGCGGTCAGGAAGAGCAACCCTCCCGGCGGCGCCCTTTCGAGGTTGACCGAGGCAGGGATACAGTCCGAAGTTGCCCATACCATTATCAGTTGTGCTCAGAGCAAATACTCCGCAGCCCAGTTGGAAGATGAAAAATTTTTTGAGGCTTTTCTGGAAGAAACCGTTGCCGATCTGATTTCTGTTTCCGGTCCTTTGACAGCTTCTGAAAACGGGCCTCGCAAGGTGGCTTTGATCGGTCCTACCGGGGTCGGAAAAACCACGACCATGGCCAAGTTGGCGGCCGAATATCTGTTTCGCACCAAAGGCACTGTAGCCCTCGTCACCATCGATACCTACAGGATCGCGGCGGTCGAGCAATTGAAGGTTTATGGCGAAATCATGAATCTTCCCGTGGAAGTGGTTTTTAATCCCGACCAGCTCGACCAGGCTTTTGCCAAACATAAGGACAAGGATCTTATTCTGATCGACACCGCCGGCAGGAGTCCGAAGGATGCGCTGAGAATTAAAGAACTTGCCGCATTCCTGGGAGCCGAGAGCGGGGTGGAAAACCATCTGGTGCTGGCGGCCCAGACCCGGGACCGTGATTTGCTTGAAACCATTCGGGCCTTCGGCAAGATGCCCCTGAAAAATCTCATTTTCACAAAACTGGACGAGTGCGAGGAGTGCGGCGTGCTTCTGAATATCCCTGTCTGTCAAAATCTGCCGGTTTCTTTTCTGACAAACGGGCAGCGGGTTCCTGAGGACCTTTTGATTGCTGAACCGAGTACTATCAAGGATTTTATTTTAGGAAAGATGTAGGGAACTGAATATGACTTTTTCTGTTAATTCTTCCGATCAGGCCAAGACCCTGCGTAACTTAAACCGTTTTGCCGTGGTGGAAAGCCCTGCCATTAAGAATATAAAAAGGGCGTCCAGGCCTACCAAGGTTATTTCCGTTACCAGCGGCAAAGGAGGCGTCGGCAAAACGGCGGTCGTTGCCAACCTGGGCATTTCCCTGGCCCGCTTGGGAAAACGGGTCCTTATTATTGACGCCGATCTGGGGCTGGCCAATATCGACGTTATCTACGGATTGACGCCGGAATATAACCTGAACAATTTTTTCAAGGGTGAGGCTGACCTTAATCAGATATTGGTTGAAGGTCCGGCGGGCGTAAAGATACTTCCGGCCGGGTCGGGTTTGCAACAGGTGACCCATCTTAACAGTCTCCAGAAAATTCAGTTCATTGAAGGCCTCGAGGCTCTGGACGAGGATTTCGATATAGCTCTCGTCGACACCGAAGCTGGAATCTCCGAGAATGTGACCTATTTCAATGCGGCAGCCAACGAGATCCTGGTCATTGCCACATCGGATCCGGCCTCGATAACTGACGCCTACACACTCATGAAGCTCCTCTCCATTGAGTACAAGCAGAAAAAATTCCATCTGATCGTCAATGTTGTCAAGGATGCCGAGGAAGGTCTGGATGTTTTTCAGAAGCTGACCATGGTAGCCAACCGCTTCCTGAACATTTCCATCAATTATCTCGGCTGCATTCCTTTTGACAAGAAGATGCGGGAATCTCTTCGCCGGCAGAAACCGATTGTCGAGTTGCTGCCCGACGGTCGAAGCAGCTCGGCCTTTGAAAATCTGGCCCAATGTCTGATTTCCCTTCCGGCGGAAATGCATCTTAACGGTTCACTCCAGTTTTTCTGGAAAAAACTCCTGATGGTCAACCAGGGAGAAGCGATTTGATTCCGGAGCTTGCCTACCAGACCTGGGGACCTGAGGATATCAACCGGTTGATTCAGAGCCATCTTTCCATGATCGACTTCTGGGTCGATCGTATGAGAACCCAGGTCCCGGGATACCTGAGTCGGGATGAAATGGTCAGTGCCGCGCGGCTTGGACTGGTTGATGCGGCACACCGCTTCAATCCCGCCAAAGGGGTACTTTTCAAGACCTTTGCCGAGCAGAGAATCCGGGGTGCGGTTCTGGACGAGGTCCGACGCTTGGATTGGGCTTCCCGTTCCGGCCGGGAAAAATATACCCGTCTATGTGAAATCGTCCATAAGCTTCAGAACCAATTGGGGAGAGCTCCTGCTGAGGAGGAAATCGCCCGGGGTCTGGGCGTTTCACTCGATCAGTACCATAAGCTTCTGACCGAGGTCAGTCATTTGAGCCTGATCAGTTTGGAGGAGACCATGTCCGTCTCCGAAGACGGGCAGTCGCTTTACGACAAGTTGGAAGATCCGGACAGTGAAAATCCCCATAAGGTTGTTGAGGAAAACGAACTGGCTGAGATCCTGGCGGAGCAGATTCAAAACCTTTCCGAGAAGGAACGTCTGGTCGTCTCCCTTTACTATTACGAGGAGTGCACCCAGAAGGAAATCGCGGAAATTTTGAGCATCACCGAAGGCAGGGTTTCCCAGATTCACAGCCAGGCCCTGATCCGCCTGAAGGTAAAACTCCAGAACATTTTCAAGCCCTCACGCAAATAGGTTTCTGCCGGTGGAAAAACTGACTTACATGCAATTGTCTGAAAAAATACGCGAAATTGTTGTGCTTGATCCCGCGGGCGCAGTAATTATCGGGTTGAGCGTTTTTTGTCTGCTGGGGCTGTTCCTGACTTTGCTCCTAATTGCCAGATTGCGGGGCAGTCGAAAGCAAGTCCGCCTCCTTTTGGAAGCAGCCGCCGAAAAAAATTCTCCAGCCTTGGAAGATCACGGTCCGCGGCCTGATAAGCTGGCCAATCCTTTTGGAGATGCGATTTTTGAAGCCGAAACCAAAAAGAAGCTCAAGGAAGGGGTCCCCGCTCGCCAGGTTCCGGAAAAGTATCGTTATGCCCCCTGCCTGCTGAAAAGGGGACTGAAAAACGACGAGATCGCCGAAGTTTTAAGTCTTTCCGCGGACGAGGTGGATCAGATCGCCAAATTGACCCATATCGTTCTTCAGGTGAACAAGGCTACCATGCACTGAAGCGTCGGCTCGGAGAAAAAATTAAAGTTCTGGCCCCTCACGACGATAAGTAAACTAAATCATCCGATCAATTTATAAAGGATAAATATGAGTTCAGGTTATTATTCAGCACTCTCAGGGGCCATGGCCCGCATGCAGGCCCTGGATATCCTCAGCAACAATCTTACGAATGTCGGAACCACCGGTTTTAAAAAAAGCACCCTGAATTTTGGTTCCTGTTTGGATGCGGCAAGTCAGGCAGGCAGTGCGCAAGGGATCAACTATACCTATATCCATGGCGTGGTCCCGGATATGGCGGATGGTACGGCCATTGAAACCGGCAATCCCCTCAACCTGGCCATAATGGGAGAAGGTTTTTTCAAGGTAGAGAACGACAAGGGCATCTTTTTCACCCGTCAGGGCAATTTCCGGCTCAGCAATGAGGGTTTTCTCGTGACCTCGAACGGTGCCAAGGTTTTGGGAGAAGGAGGACCGATTTCCCTGGATACCAAAGAGATTACTATTGGCAGGGATGGCACCATCGCCACCGAGGGCGGCGGGTCGGCCGGCAGGATCCAGCTTTACACCTTTGACGATGTGGCGCAACTGAAGCGGGTAAAAGAGGGTATGTTCAAAGCTGCTGAGGGGATGCAGGAAAAGGTCGTTCAGGAACCGGGGCTTCTCCAGGGTCGATTGGAAGGTTCCAATGTCAATCTTCTTTCTGAAATGGCGCAGATGGTTTCGGGTTCCCGTTTTTTTGAATCTTACGAAAAGGTCATGAAAACCTATTCCGAGCTGGCCGCCAAGGCCAATCAGCTCGGCGTGTTGGGCTGACCGGGAAAAAATAAGGAGAACTATTTATGATCAGAGCGTTATGGACTGCAGCAACCGGGATGGATGCCATGCAGCTGAACATGGACGTTATTTCCAACAACCTGGCCAACGTCAACACCTCGGGATTCAAAAAAAGCCGGGCTGAATTTCAGGACCTTCTTTATCAGACTGTCGAAGTGGCTGGGAGTGACACTTCAGAAGACACCGAAGACCCGACCGGCGTGGAAGTAGGGTTGGGTGTTTCAACGGCATCCGTTCAAAAGCTGTTTGCAGTTGGCGATCTCCTGCAGACCGGCAACGATCTCGATCTGGCCATCGAAGGGAAGGGTTTCTTCCAGGTTGAATTGCCCAATGGCGAGACTGCCTACACCCGCAACGGGGCTTTGAAAAAAGATGGCACCGGGCGTCTGGTGACCTCGGAAGGGTATCCAATTCTACCGCAGGTCACTATCCCGGAGAATGCCACAACCATTTCTATCAGCCAGGATGGTACCGTCCAGGCCTTTCTTGACGGTTCCATGACAGGCAGCCAGATCGGTACCATCGAGCTGGCTAATTTCAGTAATCCCAGTGGCCTCAGCAGCCAGGGGAAAAGTTTGTTTAAAGAGACCGTTTCGTCCGGTGCACCTATTCTTGGGGTACCGGGGGACGCTGGAATGGGAACTCTTGCTCAGGGTTTTCTGGAAGGCTCCAACGTCAGCGTTATGGAAGAAATGATATATATGATTGCCGGCCAGCGGGCCTATGAAATCAATTCCAAGGCGGTTCAGGCGGCAGATGAGATGTTGCAGATGACCAATGACCTCGTTTAGCCTGGATTATTTATGAAAAACTTGGCTAATGGCCTAATTTTTCTGATTTTTTTTCACCTTTTTGGTGGTTTTGCCGTGGCTGGGGAAGTTTCCTTCAAGAACGCGGCGACCGTTGAAGGGGAATTTTTTACCTTGGGTGACATCGCCGTCTTAAGCCCGTCTTCAGACGACCTGGCCGGACGGGTTATCTACAGGTCGCCGGCCCCAGGGAAAACCATGACCTACAAGGCGGCGGATATTCGCAGCTATCTGGAACAGACCGATGACGACTTCAAGGAGCTGACTTGGACCGGAGTTGAATCCATCCAGGTTACCCGCGAAGGAGTTGTCATTACGGCAGAAAAAATAGCAAATATCATCAACCGCTTTCTCGAAAAAAACCGCCAGAGCACCCAGATAAAAGACATTCATATGGAATTCTCGTTTACGCGTCAGCCCAAGTCCTTTGTTTTGCCCAAGGGAAAGATGAGCTGCCGTATTATTCCTTCCGACAACCCCCTTTATCAGAGCAGGAGTTTCAACCTGACGTTCAGCATCGACGGCAAGGTGGAAAAAAACATCACGGTTCGGGGCAATCTCAAGGCTGTGGCCCCGGTGGCCGTTGCTGCCGCAGATATTTCACGGGGGACCCTGCTGTCGGGCAGTAATATCCAGGTTGTGCCCATGGACCTTGACAGGTTGCGGGACCCCTGTTTTGAGCCGCAAGTGCTTCTCGGCCAGAAGGCCAAAAGAAATCTGCGCAAGGGGGCGCCGATTGAAAAGAGTATGATCGATTTTCCACCCCTGGTGAAACGGGGAGAAATAATTACCATTGCGGCTGTTAACGGAGGCCTCAAGGTAACAGCTACAGGAATTGCCAAATCCAACGGTCAGGAAGGGGATACCATCAGGGTTAAAAACAGCGGCTCCGGAAAGGAAATCCTTTGTAAAGTGATTGGCCCAGGCCTGGCGGCAGTGGAGTTCTGATATGACGAAAACAATAATTTCTTTGCTAATAGGTTTTCTGCTTTTCGGCTGTGCTCATCATGAAAAAGCTGCCGTGTACGAACAGCCTTTTCCCGACGTGGCTCCCTCTGAGATGAAAATGGTAAAAGAACCGGTTACCACCGGGTCTTTGTGGACCGATGGCCAAGGCGATCTGTTTTCCGATAACAAGGCCCGGAATCTGGGCGATATCCTGACAGTTGTCATATATGAACAGGCCAGCGCCAGCAAGGAAGCCACCACCGAGACCGACCGGAAAAGCAGCGCTTCGGCCGACATCACTAAATTTTTAGGTCTGGAAGAAAAAATAGCCGATATTTTAAGTAACAGCGATCCGACCGATCTGATCAATGCCAGCTATAAAAGCGATTTCGAAGGCAGCGGCACCACCACCCGCAAAGAAGACCTGGTGGCGACCCTTACCACCCAGGTTGTCGGGGTCCTCCCCAACGGGAACCTGGGTATCGCGGGGAAGAAAAAGGTGACGGTCAACAATGAAGACCAGTACATCCTTCTCACAGGCATTGTCCGTCCCATGGATATTACCGCCGACAATCTGATCGACTCGAAATATATTCTCGATGCCGAAATCTCTTACACGGGAAAAGGGGTTATCAGCGACCGGCAGAAACCAGGCTGGTTGACGCGAGTGCTGGATCATATCTGGCCGTTTTAACCATTGGCCATTAGTCAATAGTCATTTGTCATTAATGTTTGTTTTGGGGCTGCCATTCGTTACTCGTCACCTGTTACCGGATTAAAAATATGCATTATTTCAGGAAAATTTTCGTGTTGTCTTTGGTGGTCGGGTTGGTGCTGTTTTCAGCTGCTTCGGGAATAGCTTCCCGGATCAAGGACATCGCCTATCTGGAAGGGGTGCGGGAGAACCAGTTGGTCGGTTATGGTCTGGTGGTCGGGCTGAACGGCACCGGTGACAGTGCCGGAACCAAATATACGGTTCAGGCCTTGGCAAATATGATGGAGCGCATGGGGTTGTCCGTGGACCGCAGCAAAGTCAAGGTCGACAATGCGGCGACGGTCATTGTTACGGCACAGCTTCCGCCCTTTTCCAAACCCGGCAGCAGCATCGATGTGCTGGTCTCCTCCATCGGTGACGCCGAAAGTCTGACGGGCGGCACCTTGCTGATGACCCCCCTGAAAGGCCCGGATGGTAAAGTCTATGCTGTGGCCCAGGGTTCTCTTATTGTCGGCGGGCTTGCCTTTGGGGGTAAGGCCGCCAAGGTTCAGAAAAACCACCCGACGGTCGGGCGCATTCCGGGCGGAGCATTGGTTGAACGGGAGGTTGCCTTCAGTTTGCCAAGAGGGGACCACCTCACCTATCGCCTCCAGGATTCCGATTTTACGACCGTGACCCGGATGGCTGGAGCCATCAACCGGAAATTCAGCGATGAAATCGCCAAACCGAGGGACAGCGGTGGTGTCAACATTCTCATCCCCGAAATCTACCGGGACAGTGTCGTCGATTTTATCGCCGCCATCGAAAACCTCGAAGTGCGTCCCGACTTTCCGGCCAAGATCGTCATCAATGAAAAGACCGGGACCATTGTCATGGGTGAGGATGTCCGGCTCTCCACCGTTGCGGTCTCCCACGGCAATCTCAGCCTGATGGTTTCCGAATCGGCCGACGTCTCCCAGCCCAATTCCTTTTCTCAAGGACAAACCGCAGCCGTGGCTCAGACCGATATGGACATGATGGAAGAGACCGGCAATATGGTGGTCATGCCCATGGGGGTCAGCATCGGTGAAATTGCCAGGGCCTTAAATGCCATCGGCGCTTCGCCCCGGGATCTGATCGCCATTTTTCAGGCGATCAAGGCGGCTGGAGCCCTTCATGCCGAACTGGTTATTCTTTAGAGGTTAATACATGAAAATCAATTCAGGGAACGGACATCCGCCACCCGTCGACCCGGTCGGCAAACAAGATCAAACTTCCAAGAACGGTCACTCCGCCAAGTTGCGGAAGCTTTGCCAGGAATTTGAGGCCATATTTATACACACCATGTACAAGGGAATGAAGGCGACTATCCCTGACGGCGGTTTGCTCGACAAAGGTCTTGACTCCGAAATAATGGAAGAGATGCGAGACCTCGAATTTTCCAAAGCCATATCTCAGAACCAGAGAATGGGTATTGGAGAGGCCTTGTACAGGCAGCTGTCTCAACAGGAAACACAAAAAGCAGAAAAATCCGGTGACTGAGATTTTGAGGCGGAATTCCCTCCCGTGTAACCTTTCCTTAAAAAAAATCTGATTTTTCCCTAAAGATTATTTCAAAAAGGCCGATAAAAAGACCAAGAGCCTTTTTCACTTGCTTCAATTCAAACAAACAGGTGGGGATTATGAGCATCAAAATTTCAGGAGACGGCGGATTTAATCCATCGTCACCACTCAAAAAAATCCAGCAGAACCAAAAGATGTCAAACGCCGAGAAAACCGGGCAGAAAGACAAGGTGGATTTTTCATCTTTTCTCCAAAATGTCGATCAGGCCAAAAAGGTCAGTTCTTCGGCCGCGGAAAACAGGGCGGAAAAAATCCAGGCCCTGAAAGATCAGATTGCCGCCGGAGAATACAACCCTGATCCCAAGGCGGTTGCTGAAAGTCTGTTGAAGAATATCGGTGTGGAGTAAGCGATGAGTCTGGAAACCTCTTTTGCAAGCCGTCTTGAAGAGTTGCGTCAGATCCTTGTGGAGGAGCGGGACTGTATCCGTGAGTTGAACATGGAGCGCCTGATGGAACTTCAGGAGAAAAAGAAAGATCTGCTTCCTCTTCTTGAAAAGGAAAAAGATCTTTCCTCCCATATTCAGGAGCTTGCCCGGAGTATCCGCTTTGAAAATCGTCGCAATGCCTATCTTCTGAAATTATCCCTAAACTGGATCCGCAGTCTCATGGAAATGTTCGGCAGGAGCAAGCAGCCGGCGGCTTACGGCAGAAGCGGGCACCAGGTTTTTATGCAAATGGGCGGCGGACTCCTTTCTGGGAAGGTGTAATATGGGCGGCCTTTTAAGTGCACTGAACACCGGTAAGATCAGCCTGGCTACCAATCAGAAGGCTATTGAGGTCACTGGCAATAATATTGCCAATGTCAACAACGAAGACTATTCCCGCCAGACCCCGGAACTCAGCCCAACCCCCACCTTGAATTATAAGGGCTATTTTATCGGGACCGGTGTGAAGATCAGTGATATTACCAGGTCGCAGGACATCTTCGTAACCAACCAACTCCAGGAAAAGTTTGCCGATTACGGGGAAGCCAACGCCAAATCGAGCCCCCTTTCCGAACTTGAACGGGTTTTCAGCGTTTCCGAAGAGGGCCTGGCCACGGAAATCGACAAGTTTTTTGACACCTGGCAGGAGCTTTCCGCGAACCCCGGCGGGACGGTGGAACGTCAGATGGTTATCAAGCAGGGAGAACTTCTGGCTGACGCCTTCAAAGATGCCACGGCTGACCTCGACTCGATTCAACAGAACATTGATGACAGCCTGGTTTCCAAAGTTTCCGACATTAATCTCAAAATTGAGGCCCTGGCTGAACTCAACAGCCGTATTGCAACGCTGCAGACAGCCGGGACCAGTCCCAACAGTTTTCTCGATCAGCGCGATGCCATCCTTCAGGACCTGACCGAGGCCCTCGGTGTGCAGGTTTATGAAGACGATAACGGCATGGTGTCGGTGCAGCTGCCCGGCGGCACTCCGCTGGTTCAGGGGACGACGACCCTGGCCCTGACGGGAACCGTAGTCAACGGTTTGACCCAGTTTTCCGTTCAGGACAATAACGTCAGTATCGATATTAATTATGACGATGTGGGCGGCGAATTCAGGGGCCTGCTCGACGTCCGGGATAATCTGATTCCCGACCTCCAATACAGCCTCGACGAACTGGCCTACAATATCGTCACCTCGGTTAATGCCCAGCACCAGGCCGGAATCGGGCTCGACGACGTCAGCGGCCGCTCGTTCTTTGCCGATCTGGACTCCGATCCCACCATCGGTATTCCGGGGGCCTGCCGCAACATGTCCGTCGCGCTGACCAGCACCACGGAAGTGGCTGCCGGCACCGATACCGGCGACGGGGGCATGCTCGGCGACAACTCCAATGCCCTGCTGATGGCGTCCCTGGCGACCCAGAAAGTCATCGGTGGAACTTCTTCGTTTACCGATTATTATGCGACCCTGACCGGGCAGGTAGGGTTGGAAGCGGCGCAGAACAATCTGGAATTGAGCAATGCCGACGATATTATCGTTCAGCTGAAAAACCTGCGGGACGGTGTCCAGGGCGTTTCCCTGGAAGAAGAAATGATCAGCCTCATGCAGTATCAGAAAGGTTTCGAAGCCTCCGCCAAGTTTTTAACGGCGATTGACGAGATGATGACCATGGTTCTCTCAATGAAACAGTAGAAATGGTGATTATATGAAAGCGACCCAAGGCACCACATTTCGTACTCTTCAGAACCACCTGAGTGACCTTGTCACCAGGATGAGCAGTCTGCAGGTCCAGTCAACCACCGGCAAGCGCATCAATACCGCTTCCGACGATCCGGCCGCCATCGGCCCCATGCTTCATGCCCGTGCTCAGATCCGGCAGACCGATCGCTATATAGCAACATTGGGAACTGCCGGCGACAGACTTGCAATCCAGGAAACCTTTCTGAACGGGACAGTCGATATTCTGACTGAGGTTCGGGATGAAGCTCTGAGCTCAATCAACGGGACTCTGAGTGATTCCGACTTGGCGACCATCGCTGACAAGATCGCTTCTCTGAAGGAGGAACTCTTGGGCACGGTCAACACCCAGGTCGAGGGGAAATATATCTTTGCCGGCTACATGGAGGATGTCCGTCCTTTTACCGAGAATCCGGCCTATGATCCCGCCTTGTACAGCCCGTCCAACCCGGCCACCTGGCCAGTTATTTACCAGGCCAACGACAACCCCATTACTCTCGAAATTTCACCCGGAGAAATTATCGAGGTGACAGCAGCAGGGTGCGCAGTTTTTCTCGGTGACAGTGACAATGACGGCACCATGGATGCAGGTGGTATCAATTTATTTCAGGTTTTGGCTGAACTGGAAACCGCTATCAGGACCAATGATGTGACCACTATCCAGGCAAATATCGCCACATTGGACGAAGGCATGACGCAGGTCATCGGAACCCGGAGCATGCTCGGTATCAATGCCGAAAGGGTGGAAACGTCTCAGTCCCAACTGGAAGAGGTCAAACTTGAATACCAGAAATCACTTTCCCGTTATGAGGATGCGGACCTGGTGGAGACCCTCTCCGAATTGCTGGAGCAGGAGACTGCTTTTCAGGCAGCTCTGGAGGTAACTTCCAGGGTGAACGAGTTGTCCATATTGGATTACCTCTGATTAAAACCCGTTTTAGTTACGGTTAATTTGACAACATAAAGACCAGGATGGTTCAAACAGACCAGGGAGGGTTGAATGCTCGTCTTGACCAGAAAAATTGGAGAAGGGATTGTCATCGGCAACGATGTCAAAATTACGATCCTTGAAACCCGTGGGGGGACGGTTCGCATCGGCGTCGATGCACCGAAGACCAGGAAAATTTACCGTCAGGAAATCTACGAACGGATTTGTGAACAGAACAGGGAGGCACTGCAGTGGGATATTGCGGATCTGAATGTGTTAAGCGGGAAACTTACGAGCCGGAAATGATGGACACCCGGAAAATCAACTCCAGGTTCGGGGAGATCGAGTACGATCCCGCTAAAACGATCTTGTTTAGCGAGGGTTTGGTGGGTTTTGAGAACCTCCGCCATTTCGTCGTTATTCCCAACCAGAAGGAAGGGCCGCTGTTCTGGATCCAGAGTATCGAAGACCCTCAGGTCGCCTTCATTCTCACCGATCCCAGCCAGTTTTTTGTCGACTACCGGGTAGTGCCGGAAAAAGCGGAAAAAGAGAAGCTCGGCCTGGGTGAAGGGGGTGACTGTTTTGTCCTCAGCGTGGTGACGGTTCATCCCGACAAAACGATTACCCTCAATCTGGCCGCACCGGTTTTGTTTGCCCCTACCACCAACAGAGGGCTGCAGATGATTCTCGAGGGGACCCCTTATCAAACCCGCACGCCCTTGCCGACAATTGCCGGTTAAACGTTCTTTAACCCGGTGCCGGGTGGATGAAATCGCCTGGCTCGAATATCTGAATGCCATAACTAGCGAAACCCTTGTTCCGTCATTCCAGGTTTTTCAGAGAGTTTTATTTTAAGAAAAGAAGGGGCAGGTTTTTTATCCCCTAATTTGAATCACCCAAAGAGAAACTTTTTCAAGAGGCTAATTAATATGTCGATTTCCTCACCATGTAAGAAGCCTACCAATTCGGAAGTTGAACAGGAGCTTGAGCAGACCATCACCCAGGCTTTGCAGCAGGCAGAGCAGTACCACCTGTCCGGAGAGTTTCAGGCGGCGGAGGAGCTTTATCGGGGCATCATCGAGATTCAGCCAAATCACCCTGAGGCCAATCACAACCTTGGGGTTTTGCTTGAGGAGTCACAGGCTCCGGGAGCCGGCCTTCAGCGTTTGCTCATGGCCCTTAAAGCAAGGCCTGATCGTGAACACTATTGGGTGAGCTATATTGGCGGGGCCATTCAGGCTGGCCAATTGGAAACCGCCAGACAAATGCTGGAACTGGGTCGTCAGAATGGTTTGGAAGGTGCAGTTGTTGAGAATTTGGAGAACCTAATCAAGGGGCAACTGGAGCCAGTTGCGCCGGTCAGTGTGTGCGTGAATCCGACGGGAACCGAAAACTTGGCAGGTAACGTTATACCTTTGACCTCAAAAGAACACGGGCCCAGTTCCCAAGACATTAATAAGCTGAAACACTTGGTACAAAAAGGCGATAAAGCAGGTGTTGAAGCCTTTTCCCGGAATTTAACGAGACGTTTCCCTGGCCATGGGCTTGGTTGGAAGGTTCTTGGCCAAATGCTGAGAGAGCAGGGGCGGGTCGACGAGGCTTTGCAGGCAATGCTGAAGGCGGTGGAGTTGCTGCCGGAAGATCCTGCTGTTCACAATGATTTGGGTATTGTTCTGCAAGACAAAGCACTAATTCCTGAAGCTGAAAAATGTTATTGCAGGGCCCTCGAGTTGCAGCCTGAGTTTGTATCGGCCCTCACCAACCTGGGAAACATCTACCGACGTCAGGGGTGGCTTCAAAAGTCCGAAAAATGCCATCGCCGGGCCTTGAAAATCGAAACCAAGGCCATCATCTTCAGTAACCTTGGTGCCACTCTTATGGATCAGAAACACATTATTGAAGGTGAAACATGCTACCGTCAAGCACTCGAATTAGACCCCGGTAATGGTCAGGTACATATGAACCTGGGGATCAGTCTCCGTTACCAGGGACGGTTGGAAGAAGCCATTGCCAGTCAACGCCGGGGTCTCGAGTGTGATCCCGATTGCCTGGAGGTTCTTTCCAACCTGCTCTTTACACTTAACTATTCTTCGGCGAGGGCCGAGGAATCCTATCTTAAGGAAGCGTTAAAATATGGCGATTTGGTAAAAAGCAGGGCCAAAACGCCCTTTTCTGAATGGCTCTGCAATCCCCGGCCCACCCGGCTGCGGATAGGCTTTGTTTCAGGAGACATGCATAACCACCCTGTAGGTTTTTTCCTGGAAAGTCTGCTTCGCCATTTCAATCGTGATCGCGTTGAGCTGATCGCTTATCCTACGAACCCCGACGCCGACGATCTAACTGCACGTATCAAACCACGCTTCGATGCATGGAAACCTTTGTTCGGCTTGAACGACGAAAATGCTGCGCACCTTATCCATGGTGATGGCGTGCATGTTCTTCTGGACCTTTCCGGACATACCTCACACAATCGTCTTCCCATGTTTGCCTGGAAGCCGGCGCCTGTGCAGGTGTCCTGGCTGGGCTATTTTGCAACCACAGGTGTGGCCGCGATCGATTATTTTTTGGCCGATGAAGTCGGGGTGACCCCAAGCCAGAAAAATCATTTCACCGAAACCCTCTGGTATTTGCCTGGTACCCGCCTGTGCTTTAGTGCACCGGGTTTTGATTTGTCTGTTTCAAATTTGCCTGCGAAAAAAAATGGCCACGTCACTTTCGGTTGTTTCCAGAACTTGACCAAAGTGGGGGATAAGGTCCTGAAGCTCTGGAGCGAGATTTTTGGGGAACTGCCCAGTGCCCGCCTGCGCTGGCAATGCCGTCAGTTCAACGATCCGGCGGTAGTTGAGCAGGTTTGTGAGAGGTTCCGATGCGTTGGCATCGACCTCGAAAGGGTAACAATTAAGCCTTCTATGTCCAGGAAAGATTATCTGGCGGCCCACGCCGAGGTCGACATGATTCTTGACACCTTCCCCTTCCCGGGAGGCACGACCACCTGCGAAGCCTTGTGGATGGGGGTGCCGACCCTCACCCTGGCGGGCGAAACCCTCATTTCCAGGCAGGGTGCGAGCCTTCTTACGGCGGCCGGTCTCGAGGATTGGATTTCCTCCAGCGAAAGCGAGTATATAGCCAAAGCCGTTGCCAGAGCCAAGGATCAAGGTAATTTACAGTCTCTGAGGTCCGGTTTGCGGGCAAAAGTGCTGGACTCACCGCTTTTTAACGCCACCAGTTTTACCCGCAACTTAGAAACAGCCTTTTGGGAAATGTGGAAGGAAAAAGAGCCGTATAGGAAATTTGTTGTGTCGGAGGAATTTAGGGAAAGGAAGGCTGTTCCTTCTGGGAATCCAGGCATGTTGAAAACCTTTCTTCACGTTGGCTGCGGTTCACAACGCAAAGACACTACAACAAAAGGCTTCGATACGGTTCAGTGGGAGGAGTTGCGCCTCGACATCAATGAGGCGGTTAAGCCGGATATCGTTGGTACCATGACGGATATGTCGCAGGTGGAGGATGCGTCGGTAGACGCCATTTTTTCCAAACACAATATTGAACATCTTTATCCGCATGAGGTTCCGCTTGCACTGGAAGAATTTATTCGGGTGTTGAAGGAAGACGGCTTCGTGGTGATCACCTGTCCGGATCTTCAGGCCGTTTGTGCTCTGGTCGCCCAGGACAAGCTAGATGACCCGGCCTACATTTCCCCCGCCGGACCTATCGCACCTCTTGACATCCTTTACGGTCACCGGGGCTACATGGCTCAGGGCAATATCTACATGGCTCATCGCTGTGGTTTCACTGAGACGGTTTTGAAAAAAACATTGCAAGAGGCGGGCTTTGCGTCTGTCTTAACGGTGGCTCGCCCCGCATCTTTCGATCTGTGGGCCCTAGCCAGCAAATGTTTCAGAAGCGAAGAGGATCTCCAGGCTTTGGCCGCTGAACATTTTTCCCAACCAGTGAAAAAAAGCTGAAGCATAAAAAAAAATAAAAAAGCTAAACTTTAGAGCCATGACGGCCGAAAAGGATAGCAAAAGAAAATAGGAAAGGAGGTGAGTATCGCCAGGTTCTAAATAAGAGCATTTTTTAAAGCAGCACCATTTTCAAACCTTTCAACCGGGCAAGGAAGCCCAAAACACAAACTCAAGGAGGAAAAATCATGGCACTCACTATTAACACCAACGTAATGTCCCTCAACGCCCAGCGCAACCTGGGTCAATCTCAGTCCGCCCTGGCGAAGTCGATGCAGCGCCTCTCTTCCGGTCTGCGCATCAACAGCGCCAAGGACGACGCTGCCGGCTTGGCAATCTCCGACCGTATGACCGCCCAGATCCGCGGCCTCAACCAGGCAGTCCGCAATGCTAACGACGGTATCTCCCTGGCGCAGACCGCTGAAGGCGCCCTGCAGGAAAGTACCAACATTCTGCAGCGGATCCGCGAAATCGCCGTTCAGGCCGCCAACGACACCAACAGCTCCGACGACCGCGCATCTCTGCAGGCCGAGGTAACTCAGCTTGTTCAGGAGATGGACCGTATCGTTGACAGCACCTCGTTCAACGGCCGGGTTTTGCTCAATGGTGATATGTCCGGAACTGACGCAGCCGTCTTCCAGGTGGGCGCCAACTCCGGTGAAACCATCTCCGTCTCCATCGATCAGGCTGATACAGCAACCCTCGGCGTGGCAAGCTCGGATATATCCGTTACGGATGCTACCGCAGCTTCCGCAACTATGGACGCCTGCGATAGTGCCTTGACAGATATCGACGGTATTCGTGGCGCCCTTGGTGCGGTACAGAACCGCTTCGAATCGACCATCGCCAACCTGCAGAACGTTGCCGAGAACCTGACCGCTGCCCGTTCCCGAATCATGGATGCGGACATCGCCCAGGAGACCTCGAACATGACCAAGCAGAATATTCTGCAGCAGGCGGGTGTTTCGATTCTCGCTCAGGCCAACCAGGTGCCACAGCTGGCACTCTCCCTCCTCGGTGGTTAATACCGGGTGACCGGATGGATCGGGTGGAGGACCGGGTGACCGGCCTCCACCTTTTCAAACCGGTCTATTACGGTTCATAGAAAAGGAGTAACGTCATGAAAGTGGAAGGTGTAAACGCTTTTGATTCGTTCGCTTCTTCCCAGAAGACTTTGACGGCTTCAGAAGAAGTCGAACGTACCAGGAAAGAGCCTTTTTTTTCGGAGCCAAGCCCCGAACAGGTTGAAAAAAAACAGCCCGCCGAAGAAATCCTTACCCGGATCAAAGAAATCACCGAGGATGGGACTTACAGCATCCGTTTCGAGAAGGACCAGGAAACCGAGGCTATGGTTGTGCGTCTGGTCGATCAGGAGACCGGAGAAGTCAAGCGGCAGTTTCCCCCTGAAGAGATACTTCAGTTGAATGAGCGCCTCGATGAATGGCGGGGCAACATCATCGATACGGAAAGTTAATTTAGAGCGGGGACAAAATGTCTACAATCACTTTCGGCGGTCTGGCGACCGGCCTTGATACGGCAGCACTGGTGGAAGAGTTGATGGCGGTGGAGCGGCAGCCCCTCACTCTTTTGGAGAATGACAAGACATGGCTCAACAGCCGTCTGAAGGCTTTGCAGGAGTTTGACAGCAAGCTCAGCAACTTTCTTTCGACCATTGAGGAACTGGGTTCAGGTGACGGTGTAAGCGCCCGCCAGGCTTCCCAAACCTCCGATGCCTACTTTTCCGCCAGTGCTTCGGCCGAGGCGCTTCTCGCCAACTACCAGGTTGAAGTGGTTTCCCTGGCCCAGGTGCAGAAAGATGTCAGCCAGGGCTTTGCCGATTCTTCGGCGCAGGAGTTCGGTACCGGCAGTCTGACCTTAACTGTGGGTGACAACGATCCGGTGACGCTGGAGATTACCTCTGAAAACAATTCCTTAGCAGGGATTGTCTCGGCCATCAACAATGCCGACGCGGGCGTTACCGCCTCTATCATCAACGATGGGACGGGAACTCCTTACCGCATGGTTCTGACCGCCGATGATGTTGCCAGCACGTTTGTCCTGGATGCCTCCGGGCTGTCGGGTGGAACCTATGCAGCACCTGCTCTGGTCAACACCCAGGCAGCATCTCAGGCTCACATCCGGGTGGACAACGTCGATATCTATCGCGAGAGCAACTCTATCAGTGGCGCCATCCCCGGCGTGACTCTCGATCTGCTGGCAGCCGAGGAGGGTGTTACTACCGGTGTCGGCATTTCTTTGGACAAGACGACCATTAAAGAGAAGGTCAATTCTTTCGTCACGGCCTATAATGAGGTGATGTCCTTTATTCGCAGTTCTTCCGAGGGTGCTCTGGGTTACGATTCCGGGGTCAGCACCATCAAAAGGCGTCTCCAGAGCATGATTGCCGAACAGATCCCCAATTCCGGGAATTTAACCAGCCTGTCGCAACTGGGTTTCGAGACCCAGCGGGACGGGAGTTTGACTCTGAATAACAGCGTACTTTCTAATGCCATCGATAATGATTTTGAAAGTTTTGAAAATCTTTTCGCTGGCGAAGGAGAGGTTCAAGGCGTTGCGGAACGTTTTACAAGTTATCTGGAGAGCCTGACCGATTTCAGTGATGGTTTCCTGGCCGGGCGAAAAGAGAGTATCGACAGCAATATCGCCCGGATTGACCAGCGGATTGAAACGACGGAAAGGCGTCTCGAAAAACGCGAGCAGAATCTCATGAACCAATTCAATGCGCTTGAATTGCTTATCAGCGAAATGAATGCAACCAGCAATTACCTGACGAAGCAATTGGAGTCTTTGGAAAACATGTGGAACTACAACAAAAATTAATAATATAGACAGAGTGGGGAATGATGAATCCATATATGCATCAATACCGACAGAACCAAGTCCAGACCGCATCCCGGGAGCAAATCCTGATCATGCTTTATGATGGTGCGATTCGCTTTGTTGCCCAGGCCAGACTGGCTATTGAGAAAGGCAACAGAGGGGGAGAAATTGAGCCGATCAAGCGCGCTATGGCCATTGTCTCGGAACTTTCCAATAGCCTCGATCATAGCATCGGTGGAGAGATAGCGGAGAATCTCGATGCTCTTTACCACTTCATGATTCGCAGCCTGACCCAGGCCAATATCAAAAAGGAGGTCGAGCCTCTTGGGGTTGTAGAAAACCTCCTGCGCGATTTACGGGCAACCTGGGTTGAGGCTATTGAAATAGCTAAAAGGGAAGAGCAGGCCGGCAAACAGGAAGTTCAGAATGAGGCCGGAATGGTTCCGGAAGCCTACCGAAGGTTTTCAGCTGCCCTGTGATTCTCACTGTTCTCCGACCGGTAAAAGGATGTGGGAATAATGAACACGACCGATATGTTCCAAAAAAAACTGGAAGACTCCAGCGCCCTGTATCGTCGGTTTCTGGAATTGTCGCGCGACATGGATGCCAACCTGAGCCGTTGGAATGCGGCCCGGATTTCCGAGTACCTTCTCGAGGCGCGTAAATTGCAGAATAAAATCCGGGTCTTAGATCTGGAAATCGTTACACTTCAGGAGTCGGTTCCGGTTTCGGAGGCCTGCCGGGACCTTCTGCGGGAACGTGCCGAAATCATGCGCCATGTCCTTTCCCTCCTGGAGAAAAACAAAACGGTTATTTCACGCATGTTAACCATGCTTGCGGATGATCTGGCCAAAAGCAGGAGTTTCAGACATGCCGCAGGAGGCTATTTTAAAAAGAGCCCCATGACAGGGCGGACTATTGAGCAAACCGTATGATCCATTGGAAAAAAACTTCTCACAGTAAGCAATGCTCATGCAGGCACAGGATGCATTAAAAAACTTCACTGTCGCAAAAATTTCCATTCCCGTCCATGGAAACGGCACGGTGGAACTGGACTGTGTCGTTCACATGAGAAATCCTCCCCATTTTGAGGCCACCTTCCTGCCGAATCAGCTTCCAACAAATCGTCTGGATACGGAAAAAACCTGCAAGGTATTTTACTTCGCCAATGGTGAAGGCCATTTGATCAACTCCCAGATCAACGAGATAATTTCATCTGAAAAACTCTTGTTGGCCGTAAAAAAGAACAAGATTTTTCAGCATGTTCGGGATTATTTCCGGGTCGAAGCATTTGGAAGGGTGCAATATCAGGTGGTTTCGAAAGGAGACGCCGAACTTCATGAGTATGAAGGTGAAATCAATATCAGTGGAGGAGGTGCCCGTTTCCCGGTTAGGGACATATTCAGCCTCCATCAGAAGGTCAGACTGAAATTGTTTTTCAATTCTCCTCTCGAAATTGAGGTTGATTGTCTTGGCGAAATAGTCAGAACCAGGAACTTTCATCATCATAAATTCATTGCTCTAAAATTTATTGAAATCGAACCCAAAGCCCGGGAAAAAATCATCTCCCTTTGCATGGCCATTCAAAGAGAGGAACTTCGCACCAAGGTCAGGGTCACCGAATCCTTTTGACTTGAATTGCCAGCCGGTTGGATATGCTTGTTGAATTTTTTTGTAAAACCCGCGGTGTTGGGAAACTGTCTCAGGAGGAGACATGCCATTAAACCCCATTGAGAAAAACCTTGTCTCGGGGCTGCTGGCCAAAATATCCATCCCTTCCAGGGAATGTCTGGCTCAAACCTATTTTGCCCGCCTGCAGGGATTGGATTACCCTTTCCTTGAGGCTGAATTTCCAGGCGAAAAGTTACCCGATTGTGGTTTTGGCGAGGACTGGATTGTCACCATCAATTCGGGTGTCCATCTTGTTTCCATTCATACCCGGGTTGCAACCCGCCTGAAACCAAACCTGTTCAAGCTGCAAATCCTGCGTTCCCAGCATCATATCCAGGGGCGTCAGCATCAGCGCGTGGAAGCCGACGTCTACCTCCGGTGCCTATCCAACGGACAGGGTTTTAAAGAATGGGTCAAGCCATTGAGAAAAACAGTGGATATCAGTCAGGCAGGTATCCGCTTTTTTGCCGAGGGAGAATTTCCGCTGGGAAGTATCATCCAGGTCGAACTCTTTCTTCTTGGGCCTTCTCTGGAAAACGTTTTTTTCGAGGGAAAAGTCGTCAGAACAGCCGTTAAAGAGAGCAAGGGTTTGGAAGTTTCAGTCCAAATAACAGAGATCGATTCTCCGGATGAGGAGAAAATAGCGGCATTCTGCATGGCGCAACAGTTTCAAAACATGAAAAACAAGGCGGAAGGGTTCGCTTTTCTGGAAAGCCTTCCGGTATTGACCCGCTAAATTTTACCCGAGCGGCAAAGCGGTTAACATCCTGGAGAATTTTGGTCAAACCCAGGCAACTGGATACCCTGAAGAATGCTCACCATAAAGCCCGTCTTTGAAGCTATTCCAGCCAAAACTCTCCAGTCCACCCAGGACCAGGCCGGCAGAATTTTTAAGGCTATGAGTCCCGGCAGGATCCTCACCGTTGAGGTCGTTCAGGGGGGACAGGGGAACACCTTGCTAAAATGGGGGAATTTTCAATTCCGGGCAGAATCCCGAATTCCCTTGTGTGAAGGCCAAAAACTCACCCTTCTGGTCACGGAAAACTCATCCCAGATCAAATTGAAGAATTTGGGAAGTAGCTCCCAGCCGTTGCGGTTCTGCTGGCCGCTTTTGACGGAAAAAAATTTACTGCCGCGCTTGCTGGATGCCGTCTTGGCCCAGCCCCACCTCCTGGGAAAACCCCTGGATGCTGAAACAGTCAAAAATCTGGAGTTGTTTCGAACTCTTCAAGATAGTTCAGAAGAACTGGACCTGGAACAGGTCAAACAGTTTTTACGAATGCTGGGAATGAAGTTTTCCTCCCTGGACGAAGGGGGCGGGCGGGATGCACAAGGGAAAACCTTGAAATCCTGTTTGCAGGAATTATTGGCGGGTTTGAAGGAGCCGGGTTCCGATCTGGGCAAAAAATTGGAGGCGGTTCTCGGCGGGCTTGGCAAAGCCAACATGGAAGGCCAGGACGGGAAAACTGCAGATGTCGGTTTTGTTTTTCTACCTCTCCCTTTTCTTGAAAAAGGGTTTCTGGTTTTCGAGAAGCCAGGCGGGGAAAGCGGAAATGAGAAAAAATCCCCCTGGCTGTTAAGCCTGTTTTTGGAAACCGGAGCTCTGGGCGAACTGCAGATAGATTTTTTGGAGCACGACCATGGCCTGCTTTTGAAATTTATTGCCGAATCTCAGGAGGTAAAAAGGTTTTTGGAAGCCTGCGGGGATGATTTTAGAAAATATTTCAGCGCTCTACCGTTGCGGAGCCTAACGTTTGAAACCGCACCCGTTCCACCCGGGAACTCTCTGTTAAAACGCATCGCCGGTGGGAATAAAGGGGTATTGGAGACTTGGGTATAAAAAGGAGGAGAAAACAGGCTGATAGACCGAAGGCTATAGTTGTAATAATAAAACTTTGCCCAAGGCATTGACTCGTGCCGCTATTTTTTTCTTCGCGTTCTTTGTGGTTAAAAAGAGTCTTGTCTTTTCCCCAAAAGTCTTCAGCCTTTAGCCTGAATATCTAATTTATGGAAAAAACACCCAAAGTGAAAAAAGCTGCTGCGCTGCTTTACAATAAAGAGAAGGATGCCGCCCCACGGATTGTTGCCAGCGGGCGCGGTCTGATCGCCGAGCGGATTATTGAAACCGGCCGGGAGGCGGGGGTCGCTGTGATGGAGGATGCCGAGCTTGGCGAGGTCCTGGAGGCTCTGCCTCTCGGATCGGAAATCCCGCCGGAGCTTTACCAGGCCGTTGCCGAGGTCCTGGCTTTTGTTTACCAGACCGGGAAAAAATACAAGCATAGTAAAAAAATGGCCTGACAACAAAGAACCCCGTCTGCCTTTTCCGGCATGCTTTGGTGTCAATAGTTGATGACGAAGCTAGGTTCCCGCTGCCACATGTCAGCACTCCACAGTGGGAAGGCACTGCTGTCTTGCCAGCCTGTGGAACACATGAGATAAACTTGCACATGGGGGTATTCCACGGCAATGCAATCCAGCATACCTTTCCACCACAAAGGGTCACGTACCGTAACGTGGGCGTTTTCACCATTGGGAAGCTTGGCCGCCGCGGGGTAGCTGGCAACATTAAGGAACAACAATTTTCCCGCATACGAGAACATGTCGCGTAGCACTGCGGGGACATCCGCGATAAAAATATGCTCCAGAACATCAAAGGAGATGACACAATCCACCTCCTGACGCTCGTCTAATCCTCTCGCAGGTTCGTAGCGATAGACCTGTTGGAGATTGAAGTAATCGATCGCCGATTGACCGGTTGCTTTATCAAAACCCTTGGCCTGCCAATTCGAACCCCCGCAACCGTAATCCAAAACAGTCGTAATTTTTTGTTTGTGAAAGACAGTACGTATATTTTCCCGGTAGTCCCGCAGCTCAAAGTCGCTGAAAGCCTCTTCGACCTTTGTCCGGTCGACTCGCTCATAGCCCTGTTCTGCCATTGTCGTATACATGGCGAGAAGTTGCCGCCCTTTTTTGCTGAACTGCGGGGTTGCTGTAAAATCGATCTGATTTGGTTCTTCAATGCAAGGCTTCTCTAATGGCGGATTGGCCAGTGGAAACAATAGCGGCCAAAGTTCATACTCCAACATGTCCGCTGCCCAGAGATAATCTTTGCGCTCAATAGCACCTAATGCCTCTGTCAAAATGGGATTTATTTCCAAAATCAGCTCTTGCGGCGCCTTGTTCAGCAATCCTTCAAGCATGTCGATCAGTTTTACCAGATGCTCGCTGGCCTGTCCCTCCATCCCCAGTCGATAGGCATTGATCACCGATTCCAGGGCGATGCCAAACGCAGACGTGGCTTGGGGAATCATGGGTTCTCCTTCCATAATTCAGTTCCCTTTATGCGGGCGCCATCCAGGCTGCTGTTGAAAAAACGTACTTGAGGTTGAGTTTTGATATAGCTTTCAAGGTCCCTTAGGTAGCCGCGAAGGGCGGCAGTGGTTTCAACCTGGTTGCCGTGCCCGTCCAAGACCCAGTGCCTCATACCTCCCACTTCTTTGCACTGCCAACCTGCACCATGGGCATATTGTTCTCCCCTTGGGAAGGCGAGGTCTGCGCCGAAGAGGATGACGGCAGCAGCGTCCATTCGGACCGCCAAATCTACGGCAGTGTGCAGGACGCTGCCCGATGAATAGAGTCTGCCGCGCGGATACTTTTTGGCGATTGTTTCATAATGTGCATGCCCGGAGTAAGCGGTCAACCGGGGTCCTGGCCAACCCGCCAGAACCGTTTCCGGAACCCGTGGAAAATAGACCAGCGGGACGTTATGAAAACATTCCAGATCATAGCCCTCCAGGCAGGAGAGAATTTTGGGATCAGGATCGATCGCCACGGCTGCATCGGGAACGATACCTGCTTGCGCCAATGGCTTTAAAGCAGAATTTACAGCAACCAAAGGAAAGCGGTCTCTGTTGGCGGCAATGCGTTTCAAGTTAGGAGTTAACGAAGGACCTGCCGCAGCCACCATGAAGGTGGCTCCGGCTTGTGTACCGAAGAGCGTACGGACATCTCCGTCATCTTTGATAAAGCGTTCGTTGGCGGCAATGCGGGCCTGGATTTCCGGATTTTCGGCAGCGTGACGTTTGTTGATAAATGGGGTGGCCAGTTCCAGAAAAACGCGGTCACGCAAGCTTGCGGAACCGGCATCTGCCAGTATCAGGCAGGCGGGATTTACCGCCAGGGGCACCGCAAGATTATCTTCGTTGCCGGGAAGTAACTCGACCCGCGGATCGGTCAGCCAATCGGAATGATCGAAATATTTCAGCGTGGCGAGAGCAACAGAGGGGTTGAGCAAGACAACGTTCAATGTTTTGATGCGGCCGCGCTGCAATAAAATCCGCGGCAAATCACCCAGACCGATACCGTAAACCCAGGCATGTTCACTGTCTTTTGGAATTAAACACGCCTGCCGATTGGCCTCAAGCTTTCGATTGTAGGAACTGCTTAAATGGATGCCGTTGATCACCAGGGTGGGGTCAGGGGTGTTTGTCACCATTTCGACCGAGGCCGGCATTCCGGTTTTTTTCAACATTCTTGCCAGTAACGGCCAACGATGTTTGATAAGCGTCAGGTTTTTCTCTAACAAGATAGTGCTTCCCTATTGAGTTTGCTTCAGAACAATTCCGATGCGGAGTGTCAGAATACCGTTATTTTTTGTCCAGGTTTTTGGGGTCGCAATATTTGGGCCAGCGTTTATGCCAAAATTTTTATAAACCCTTTCTCACCTGATGGATGGCCGGTCGGTTCATGGAAATGAAGCAAATCAGCTTTATCAGCTTGAGGGATGAAATGAATACGGGTGGTATTTATTTGTCGTTGAAAATCTCTGCGGAAAAAACGTAAAGCCGGGTGTCTCCGTCTTTCCAGGCATTGCGAGGTAAACCCGCCTTTACACACGTCTGTTCCAGGAAGGTGGTCCTGTCCCAATTGTGTTCGGTTGCCACCTGAGGAAGAAGTACGCCGCGACTGAAACCTTTCTCCAGATAAATTCCATGGGTGCCGACCTCGATTTGTTCCGGGCTGGCCGCTTCTACAAGCGGCGAGAGGACGGAAATCTCGAGGGTAAAATTTTCCAGCTCCTCTTTCCTCATGGGGCGAAAGCGCGGGTCCCGGGTTGCCGCGGATATGGCCATCTCGGCCACTTCCATATAGAGCGGCCTTTCCGAGGAGAACACGCCGATACAGCCGCGCAAATCGCCATCCCGGCGAATGGTGACGAAGCAGCCTCGCCTCTCGTTCAGGGTGGGATCGTCCGTTGGTTTCGGGTCCAATATCCCGGTACGGACAAATGTTTCAATGGCTTGGCGGGCGGTGGAAAGCAGGATGGATTTCTGCCCGGCATTCAATTTTTCTGACATGGTTCCTCCAACAACTGAGCTGCCTGGCCTGTAGACGGAAGGTTGTGCAATGAATCAAAGCTTTTCCGGAAAATCGACCGGTGATCGAAATGCCTTTGGGCCTCAGCCATCAAACCTAAACAGCCAATTTGTGCTGTTTTTTTCTGTCATTGGCACTCAGGGTTTTTTTTCTGAGGCGGATGGAGGTCGGCGTGATTTCGACCAGTTCGTCCTCTTCAATGAACTCCAGGGCCTGCTCCAGGGAAAGCTTGCGGGGCGGAACCAGGCGGACAGCTTCGTCGCTTCCGGAAGCCCGCATGTTGGTGAGTTTTTTCCCTTTGGCGGGGTTGACGACCAGGTCGCTCTCCTTGGCGTGCTGACCTACGATCATTCCCTCGTAAACTTTGACGCCCGGACCAATGAAAAGAATCCCGCGCTCCTGCAGGTTGAAAAGGGCGTAGGCCACGGTTTCACAGGGCTCCATGGCAATAAGCACGCCGTTTTGACGCTTTGAAATGCCCCCTTTTTCGGGACCGTATTCCCTGAAAGTATGGTTCATGACCCCGGTGCCGTGAGTGTCGGTCAGAAAGTCGTTGCGGAAACCGATCAGACCTCTGGCGGGGATAACGAATTCCATGCGGATGTTTCCCTCGCGGGGCTGCATGGCCAGCATCTCAGCCTTGCGGCCGCCCAGCTTTTCAATGACCACGCCCTGGTATTGTTCCGGAACGTCGATAACCAGGGTTTCCATGGGTTCGCAACGCATGCCGTCAATAGTACGGTAAATGACTTCCGGTTTGGAAACGGCCAACTCGTAGCCTTCGCGACGCATGTTTTCAATAAGGATGGAGAGGTGCAGTTCTCCCCGTCCGGAGACTTTGAAGGTGTCCGTATCCGCGGTTTCCTCGACTCGCAGAGAGACGTTGGAGCGGAGTTCCCTGAACAGCCGTTCGCGGAGCTGGCGGGAGGTCACGTATTTCCCTTCGGTACCGGCGAAGGGAGATTTGTTGACCATGAAGAACATGGACAGGGTGGGCTCATCAATGGCGACGTAGGGAACGGCCTCGGGATTTTCCGGGCAGGTGAAAGAGTTGCCGATGTTGACCTCCTCAAATCCGGCGATGGAGACGATGTCCCCGGCCGCCGCTGATTCCAACTCCACCTGTTTCAAACCGTCGTAGCCGATGAGTTTGGAAATCTGCCCCTTGACCACCGCGCCGTTGTTTTGGATAAGAGCTGTCTGGTCGCCTTTGCGAATTTTTCCGCGAAAAATTTTTCCGGTTGCCAGGCGGCCGATATAGTCGTTGTAGTCGATGCTGGCAACGAGCATCTGAAAAGGGCCATCCGGGTCGCCCCCAGGAGGGTTGACCTTTTCCCGGATGGTCTGGAACAGGGGCTCCAGGTTGTCTGAGGGCTGGTCCAGGTCGAGGGTTGCATAGCCGGCCTTGGCGCAGGTGTAGACAATGGGGAAATCAAGCTGCTCGTCGGTGGCGTTCAGTTCGCAGAAGAGGTCAAAGGCCAGATTCACGACCTCCTCGGGGCGGGCACCAGGCCGGTCGATTTTATTGATAACGACAATGGGCCGGTGTCCCAGTTCAAGAGATTTTTTTAAGACAAAGCGGGTCTGGGGCATGGGACCTTCGAAGGCGTCAACCAGGAGCAGAACCGAGTCGACCATTTTTAAAACCCGTTCCACCTCACCACCGAAATCGGCATGACCCGGCGTGTCGACAATATTGATTTTGATGCCGTTATGCCGGACAGCCAGGTTTTTTGATAAAATGGTAATACCTCGCTCTTTTTCCAGGTCATTGCGATCCATGATCCTTTCGGTAATAGCCTGGTTGGAGCGAAACACGCCCGACTGTTTGAGCATGGCGTCCACGAGGGTGGTTTTCCCGTGGTCGACATGAGCGATTATGGCGATGTTGCGGATATTCTGGGACATGAAATTGGCCGTTCTGGGTGTGAAAGGGTTATTAATCTCAGTTTAGCAAAACTTTTAAATACTAAAGCAAATTCTTTCATATTGCCAGATTAAATATTGACTTGGCGGAAGTGGATTTGCTCTTTATGTTTTCCTGGGAAATTCTTTCCGAAAGAAAATGCGTCGCTGGGACACGGTTGGAAAAAAAGAGGGTATCTAACGGCTTGTGCCTTGCCCGATCCTGGATCTTCTGGCAACGGTTGCCGGCCTTCCAGACTTAAAAGCCCCATTGCAATCTTCAAAGTGCAGCAACTGTCAGCGTCGGCTCAAGCTGTTTCCCAGGTAATGGGCACGCCCATGGGAATGTGATAATTCTCGGTTGTGGAGGTTTTTTTTGACCGGAATCAGGGAAGAACACGGGCCGCTTTGAAGGGGGTATCAAAATTCGGAGGTTGATATTAAGTTTTTCGAATCGTTACGCATGGAACCAGATTGATCGGTGTTTTGTTGCCGAGCAAGGCTTTGGCCTGTTCAAAAAGGGACCGTGAAATATTAGCTACCGATTCATGACTCGAACCTCCGATGTGCGGTGTCAACATCACATTATCCAAGGTCATGAATCTGCTGGTTCTTTCTAAAGGTTCGTTGCGAAAGACATCCAATCCCGCAGCGGCAATCTTTTTCCGGGCCAGCATATCGGCAAGCGCCTCTTCATCGACAATCCCGCCCCGGGAGGTGACGATCAAAACGGAAGAGGGTTTCAATAGCCGCAATTTTTCGGCATTCAGCATGTCCCGGGTTGCCTCGGTCAGGGGCGCATGGACAGAGACGATATCGGCTTCCTTCAGCAGTGAATCGAGGCTACAGGGTCTGGCCGTTCCCTGCGGGGACAAACCGTTCTCATAATTTGGGTCATGGAAGCAGACCTCCATGCCAAAACCTTTCCCGATCTCGGCAACACGCCGGCCGATAGCGCCGAAGCCTATAATCCCAAGAAGCTTGTTTCTGAGTTCGGTACCGGTGAACTTCTCCGGGAGTTTACCGCTGTCCCCGCTTGTCCACTTTTTTTCTCTGATATAGTGGTGGGCGTCAGCCGTTCCCCGGAGGCAATTCAACATGAGGCTGAAGGTCAGTTCGGCGACCGCTCCGGCATTGGCACCCCGGGTGTTGGCGACGGGAATCCCTTTTTCTGCGGCGGCTTCCAGATCAACATGGTTGGTTCCCGTTCCGTAGACGAGCACCCCCTTGAGCTTTTTCCCCCGGTTTAAAAAATCACTGTCGATCCGCGCATATTCCGCGATAACCAGATCGGCGTCGGCAACTTCCCGCAACAGCGCTTCTCTTTGGTCCAGGGTCAATCGGACGATGTTTCCAAGGGCATCGAACCGTTCCCGGATATCATCTGTCAGGTTGAAGGAATCGGCAAAAATAATCTTGGCTTTCATAAAATGCCAGTCGAAAAGGATTTGAAAATCTAATTACTGAGAAGAAACCTGACTACCCGACATTGGTCGGTAGCAAACAGCTGGGCTTTAAATGGGATTGGGTTGCCCATGGAAAGGGCATCTGGCGCCCGGATGGCGGCAGTTAAGCGCCCAGGGATGGGTTTATGCGGCCCTTGGAATGGGCGGCCCAATCCCAACCACCGAACAGGAAAAAACGAGAATAATTTTTCTGTATTTAGGATTTGAGATTTTGTCTGACACTTAACGTTCCCCTCAGTAATTCTTCCTCCCCTGCAGGATAAGCATCAGTTTCAGGTCATTGACATTGGTTCCGGTTGCACCAGTCAGAATGGCGTCACCCAGTTTTGTCAGGGCCGAGGTGGCGTCATGTCTGTTAAGGACGCTGAATAGATCGATGCCAAGCTCCCTGGCCCGGCCTACGGTTAAATTGTCCCCGATGCCGCCGGCAAATTCAGTGGGGCCGTCCGAGCCGTCTGAATCGAGGCCGATGACCGCAATTTCCCCGGCCCCATCGAGCCACAGGGCGGCTCCGAGTGAAAATTCCTGGTTTGGCCCCCCCTGACCGGCCTCGCCGTTTATCTTTACCGTCGTTTCACCCCCCCCAATCAAGAGGCAAGGGGGGTGGAGGGGCCGGCCGTTCATAATAATCTCTCTGCCGATGGCCGCAAACATACCCCCGACTTCACGGCTTTCCCCCTCCAGCATGGTGGAGAGGATCATCGTTTCGAGGCCCATTTCCCGTGCCTTTTCAGCCGCCCCCTCGCAAGCCGCCGTCCCTTCAACGATGACATAGTTGTCCAGGCGGCGATCGGCAAAATCCTCCGGTTTGGGTGTTTCCAACGCCGGGTCATCCGTGTTCAGATGTCCGGCGACAGAAGCGGGGACCTTGTCCCAGAGTTCGTACTTGGAAAGGGTGCGACGGGCATCCGCAAAACTGGAGGTGTCGGGGACAGTAGGGCAGGTGATGTAGTCAAGCGGGTCCCCGATCACGTCGGATACGGTCAGATTGATGAGATGGGCCTGAGGATGGACGGCTTTGGCCAGCAGTCCCCCCTTGACTAAGCTCAGGTGCTTGCGAACGGCATTGATTTCAATAATGTTGGCACCGCAGGTCAGGAGCAGCCGGTTGACGAGTTTTTTATCCTCCAGGCTGATCCCTTCCGCTGGATAGGGCATCAGGGCGGAACTGCCGCCGGTGACACAGGCGATTACGATGTCCCCCGGTCCGGTTGCCCGGGCCAGGGCGATGGCCTCCTGGGCCGCCTCAAAGCCCGCCTCATCAGGGATAGGATGGCTGGCCAGGTAGAGCCTGGAGCGGTCGAGGGTGCCTTGTTGTCCATATTTGCAGATGATCACGCCATCGGCGATGCGGTCACCAAGTATTTCTTCCAGGGCTTTCGCAATGGGAAAAGTAGCCTTGCCCGCTCCGAGAAGAAAAATTCTCCCCTGCTTTTTGAGTTCGAGACGGGTCTTCCCGACCTGCAGCATATCATCCCGGAGATGGACAATTGCCCTTGTTGCCCGATAAGGATCCGCTTTTTCCAAAGCATGATTGACGATATCCAGAGCCATGCGGCGCAATGTGACGTTGCCGTGCGCTAAAAGCTCATCCAGATTTTGGATATAATTCAAAAAACCTCCGCCTCAGGGTTGCAGGGGGCGGGAACGGCGCACCACCGCTCCCCGGCCCCCTGGATATTCATGGAGTTAAAAAGCCGCCCGGAAATCCCGGCCCGCATAACGGGCCTGCGAACCGAGTTCCGCCTCGATCTGGAAAAGGCGGTTGTATTTGGATGTTCTTTCCCCGCGCACACCGGCCCCCGTCTTGATCTGGCCGGCATTGAGACCGACCACGAGGTCGGCGATTATCGGGTCCTCGGTTTCGCCGGACCGTTCAGAGACCATGATGCCGAACCCCTGGCGGTAGGACAACTCCGCGGCATCCAGGGCTTCGGAAAGGGTCCCGATCTGGTTGAATTTCCACAGCAGGGCGTTGGCCGCGCCCAGGGGCGCCCTTTCCCGGACGCGGTCGGGATTCGTGCACAGGAAATCGTCGCCGATGATCTGAATCCCCAATTCTTTCGTGGCCCGCACGAAGCCTTCAATATCGTCCTCGGCAAACGGGTCCTCAATCGTCTTGATCGGATATTTTTTGATCAGAGCCTTGTAGTAGTCGAGCAGCTCGGCCGTTGTCAGCTCAACACCCTCCAGGGTGTACTTTTGGGTCTGGGGGTCGAAGAAATGGGTCGCTGCGCAGTCGAGGCCGTAGACGATCTCTTTTTCATATCCGGCTTTTCCGACCGCCCGGACCAAAAAATCCATCGCCTCATCGACCTTGACGATGGGGGTTGCAAATCCGCCCTCATCCCCGACGTTGGCCGCGATTTTCCCGTATTTTTTGATGACGATTTCGCGGAGTTCGTTGTTGACCGCGTTCCCCATGGCCATGGCTTCGGAGTAGCTTTCGGCACCGATGGGGAAAATACAGAATTCCTGAAAATCAAGATCATTGGAGGTCAGTTTGCCGCCGTTGAGAAGATTCAGGAGCGGGACGGGAAGAATGTGGGCGTTGCAGTTGACATAGCGGTAGAGAGGAAGATGGACGGCCGCGGCCGCGGCGCGGGCGACGGCCAGCGAGACCCCGATCAGGGCATTGGCGCCTAATTTTGATTTGTCCGCGCTGCCGTCGGTCAGGCGCAATTTTTCATCAATTTTCCGCTGGTCTGTCACGTCCATGCCAATAACCGCGGGTCCGAGAATTTCACAAACATTGCGAACGGCCTTTCGGACGCCCAAACCGGCATAGCGTTTTTCGCCGTCACGGATCTCTTTCGCTTCATTTGCCCCGGTGGAGCGGCCCGCAGGTACATCGGCCCTGCCGAGAATTTCATCATTGACCCAGACATCCACCTGAACGGTCGGGTTCCATCGGCAGTCCAGTATTTCCCTGGCGGTGACCCCTGTAATCTTGAATTTTTTCATGGTTGTTAACTCCTTTAATATCCTCTTATTTGGTTGCTGCCTGATGCAAAACGGTTAAAGCCCGTTGGGGCTGGGGAAAAAACAAAACCGATGGGTTCGGTTTTTTAATTATCCGGAGGGCACGATTCAAGGCCTCCTGAGGCGAATTTGCTGACGCGAGAAACATTTTTTCAAGAACCGCGGATCCCACATGCGGTGTTGTTACGACAATATGCACGCCCTGCTGAAGGATTTTGCCGATCAGAAGAGCGTGATCCATCTGGATTCGATAATCGGACTTCAGGCGGCCTATGACCTCGTCAATATTTTTTGCTCCCTCATAGGGGATCAGCATATCCGTGGTCCCGAGCCCGTCCCGGCAGAAGGAATAAAGAACGAGAACACCTCCGGGCGCCATTACCGGGGCAAGGGCGATCATGGGTTTTACCGATTGGTAGAAATCTATGTTCAGAGGTTTTCCCGGGGTTGTGACAATGACATCGGGCTGCTGGTTCAGGGTGATCTGACAGAAGCTCCGCATGAACTGGACCGCAGCCAGGTGAGCCTCCTGCAGGCCTCCGGTAAAAATGCCAATGGTTTCTTCGGCTTTATTAAGAACCAGGTTGATGGTAAATTGCACCCCCAGCTTTTGGGCCGTTTCAAGCATATCGAGATGGATCGGGTTGCCCTCCAGCTGCCCGGGACGGGCAAGGGGCGACATGAGCATTTCCGGACGGTGGTTGTGGCGGATAGCCCTTTCGCTGGCGATTCCCGGAAGGATGGATTTCCGGCCTCCGGAAAAACCTGCAAACTCGTGGGGCTCCACCTTGCCGACGATGATTCTCAGATCCGCCTCGTAAACGTGCCTGTTGACTTCAACCGGTGTTCCGTAGGAGGTGTTTCCCAGGTTGACCAGCTCATGCGCGGCAAAAGCGTCATGATTGACTACCTTTACCTTGTCCGCATTGTCGATTCCGACGATCGCATTGATCTCTTCGGAGGTTGCCGGCCGGTGAACGCCTGTTGCGATGACAACGGTCACTTTCTGGGGGGCGATGTCCGCAAGTGCCAGTTCCTTCAAAATCATCGGCATGACCGCCGAGGTGGGAACGCCGCGGGTCGAATCGGAAACCATCACGGCAACCCGTTTGGTTCCAGCTGCCAATTCCCGCAGGGGGGGAGTGCCGATGGGGCTTGCAAAGGCGGAATTGAAATCTTCTGGCCAGGAGAGGGGAGAGGGTTCCCTGATCTGCAAAAGGCCCAGGCAATTCGCGACGGGGGTTGAAATGGTTACCTCTTCGATGTCGTCACGAAAGGTTGCCGTTTCGTTTTTCTTGACAAGGGAATACATATCTCATCCGGTTTTAAGATTTTTATAGGAACCGGCCCTGAAGCCATAGATAGAGCCGGATTCGAGGGCGGGAAATTTCTTTTGTGTCAAAGTGCGGACAGGCGATTTTATCTTTAGGAAAATTTTAAATTTTGCCCCCAAATACGGCTTTTCATTGGCGCCGCCGGCTGCCGGTGTATGCGGCGAAAATCCATGTCCCTTCGATAAGATACGGAAATAATAACAATGATTTTATTCGTCAAGCTGCTCCGAATGAAGGGGGGGGAGCCCCTTGATGTCCCGAACAATGTGTAAGATGCCGTAAACCGTCATTAATAAAAAACTGACGGGAATGGCCGCATAGGGCCAGCTGACGGAAATTCCGAGAGCGGGCGTAATCTGAGCGCGGGTGTTGTAAACCAGAACGGCACCGGAAACGGCCACCATAACAATGGTCAGAACACCGAAATAGATGACCGACCTGGCCAGAATTCTCTGCACCTTCTCGGGCATCATTTCGCGGAAAATGGTGATGCCCAAATGGCCGTTGCGTTTGTAAAGAATGCTGGCACTCAGAAGGGCATACCAGACGATGGCGAAACGGAGAAATTCCTCCGACCATGTAAGTGCGTCATTAAAGACGTACCTTTTGATCACATGCATCCAGGCGACGACGAGCATAACCACGCACATGGCCATGGTTATCCCCAAGGTGATTTTTTCGAGATAATTACAGAGCGCTTCCAGTCTTCCCTCGTCCATTTCCATGCTCTCCGAAAACTCTGCTTTTTCGTTGCTCCAAAAAGTTTTTCCCCGGGTTTCGATTGCCGGAGGGGAAAGGCAATGGAGGCCCATCCCCTCCGGCCAGGCATCCTTACATTCCGGCGTTTACATCTTTGTTGAAATCTTTGATTGCTTCGAGCCACGCATCGACAAATTTTTTGTCGGTGCTGGACTTTATTTGGGCCACGACGGCGCCCTGAGATTTCTTTCTCATTTCCTCCTTGGCTTTGGCCGATAAGTCGTTGACTTTCATCCCCTTGGCCTCAAGCTTTTCGACGAGTTCCCGCTCGCGGGCCTGGTTGACGAAACGGCTGTAATTCTGTCCCAGCAGCGCTCCCCTTTCAATGATGGCCTGGTGTTCTTTGGGCAGTTTGTTGAACCATGCCAGATTGGCGACCAGCGGCATCGGGTCGTAAATATGCCCCGTCAGCGAGGTGTACTTCTGTACTTCATACATCTTTAATTCCCAGATGTTAGCCAGGGGGTTTTCCTGGCCATCGACAATTTTCTGCTGCATCGTCATGTAGAGTTCGGTCCAGGGGACAGGGGTCGGGTTGGCGCCGAGGCCTTTGAAGTTCGCCATGTGCATGGGAGCTTCCATGGTCCTGATTTTGATGCCGTCAAGGTCTGCAGGGCCGTTTATCGGCCGGACGTTGTTGGTCACATGACGGAAGCCGTTTTCCATGTAAGCCAAACCCTTCAGGCCGATGCTTTCGCTGGATGCCAGAAGTTTTTGCCCCATGGGTCCGTCCAGTACTCCCCAGGCGGCGTCATAGCTGTCAAATGCGAAGGGAATGTCCAGGACCATGAATTTGTTGTTGAAGGTTGTCAGAGGACCAGCCGAGGCCGTCGCCATTTCCAGTGCCCCGCTTTTGACCTGCTCGACGGATTCCCTTTCTCCACCAAGCTGGGAATTGCAGTAGATGGCGATTTCCACCGCTCCCTTGGTTTCCTCTTCAACGTATTTCTTGAAAAGCATCAGGCCGAGCGTTTGCGGATGGGTCATGGAATTGCAGACCGAAATTCTTGCTTTGGTGGTTTTGGCGAATACTATTCCCGAAAATAGGAATAGCGATGCCACCAGGAGAGCCGTACCGGTAAAAAGGTGCCTCTTTTTCATGATCCTACCTCCTTTTTAAATTGTAGCCGTTGCCTCAAAACGGCAGTTCGGGAATCTCGGATTGCCGAACTGCCAACCTATCTAATAGCCGAACATTCGGGGTAACCATAAAGTCAAGGCCGGGATGTAAGTTACCAGGAAAAGGACCAGGATGCTGATCAGGATCATCGGCAACCCTTCCTTGGCGGTTTGTTCGATGGTGACTCCCGCCATCGGGCTTGTCACGAAAAGGGTGATCCCAAACGGGGGGGTGGCCAGGCCGATAACCAGATTGACGCAGATGATAACCCCGATCTGGAGAGGGTCGATTCCCATGGCCCAGGCGATGGGAGCCAGGATCGGTCCCAGAACGATGACAGAGGCATAGTCATCCATGAACATGCCGTTGATGAGGAGAAGAATATTCAGCAGAAAAAGGAAAAGCCAGACCGGAATCTGTGACATGGGACCGCTTACGGTCTGAATAATCTGTTCGTTCGAAATGGCCCATGCGGTGATCGTTGCACTCCCCGCGAGCATGATGACCAGGCCGGAAGTAAGTGCGGTTTCCATGAAAATGGAGGGGAGATCGGACCATTTGACATCCTTCATGACGAACATGGAGAGGAAAAAAGCGTACGCGGCGGCGGCTGCCGAGGCTTCAGTTACGGTGAATATCCCACCAAAGATGCCGCCGAGGATGATGACCGGCAGCATCAGTGCCGGGCAGGCCTTCCTGAACTGTCTCCATTTCTCCGGCCAGTCTCCGGTTTCATGGCAGGGGTAATTCCTCTTACGGGCCAAAAAATAAATCACCAGCATCTGCGCGAGGGCAATCATGACGGCGGGAATGATTGAAGCCAGGAAAATACCGGCAATGGAAGTTCTGCCGACGGCAATGCAATAGATGATCATCAAAACGCTGGGCGGCATGATCGGTCCCAGCAGGGACGCCGAAGCCATGACCCCGGAGGCGTATCCTGCTGAATATCCCTCCTCTTTCATCATCGGAATAAGAAAAGAACCCAGTGAGGCTGTGGCTGCAACCGCAAGGCCGACAATGGCCCCCATGAAAAGACAGGTGCCGACCGTTACGAGAGCAAGAGCCCCACGTACGTGTCCCACGAAGGCGTTGACGAAATCGGTCAGTGATTTGAGAAGGCTGCCCTTGACCATCAATTGCCCGGTGAGGATAAAGAAAGGGACGGCCAGCAGCGCGAAACCGTTCATCCCCTGGAACATCCGTTGCGAAACCAGAGTCAGTGGGTAATCCCCGACCAGAAGATAGACGATCGAACTGAGGATCAGATTGAAAGCTATGGGGAATCCGATCAGCAGCAACACAACAAAACAAACAATCAAAGACAGTAAAGCCACGTTAAGCCCTCTCCAGAAAAATTAACCGTCCAAATGGTTTGTTAAATCTCTGTCTCTTGAAGAACCTGCCTGTATTGCATCGAAATCATTTCACCAAAATTTCAGCGGTTTTCCTTCTTGTTTTGCAGATTGAGTTTTCCCAGGATTGTTGAAATTTCATGCGCAGCATACCGAACGGCTTCGACGTTTTTTCCCAGCTCTGTTTCGGAAAGGCGGAAAAGTGGGCCGCTCAGGGATAGGCTGGCCACAATTTTCTCATTTTGATCGAAAATCGGCGCGACAATCGAATAAGCCCCTTCTTCCCGCTCTCCTTTGCTGACGGCATACCCGGCCTGGCGGATTCTTTCCAGGTCCATCTCCAGACCTTCCGGATCGATGATAGTTTTGTCCGTAAATTGTTCCAGGCTTTTTTTGTAAATGATTTTCTTACGTTGAGATGCCGGAAGATACGCTAGAAGGATCTTACCGGCTGCGCCGCAATGCAGGGGTAAAATCTTACCCACGGGTGTGACTTTTGCCAGGCCGAAACGGCTTTTTACAGCCTCCAGGCAGATTCTCCGGTCTTCGTCGAGCCCGTAAAGGGAAACCTCTTCCCCACAGGAGTCCCGAAGGTTTTCCATCACCGGCCTGGCCAGATCCGGCAGATTCATTTTTTTGCGAAGGACAGCAGCCCATTGGTGAAACTTGATTCCAAGGCGGTATTTTCCGCTTGGAGCGATTTGTTCAACACATTGTTTTTTGGCAAGGGTGGAAAGAATGCGGGAGACGGTACTCTGGTTCAGGCCGGTAAGTTGACTGATTTCGCCAACCTTCAGGAGAGGTTTTTCAAGAGTAAAACAGGAGAGGATGTCAACCGCTTTTTCAACGGACTTGATAAATGTCATAGGTGAATTCTTTTGCACATAGTGCATGAGTGTTTCACATTGTTCAATAATATAATCCCAGCCGCATTTGTCAAGCGTAATATCGTGCCGTTATCAAAAAGCAGGGCTTTGAACTCAGGGAGAATGTTGCTGGATTTCCGTTGGGAAGAGAATAAACTTATGGAAGAAAGGGCAATTCCCAACAGGCGTGTTCATGTCCGGCCACCACCCTGGAAGGAGGGCGTCATGAGAATCCGCAAATCCGTATGGCTTGCACAGATCCTTTTTTTCTGTTGGGGCTGTGCTTTTGTCCCCACACCGATAAGAGAGGATGTTCCCCTTCTTCAGGAGGTTGCCGTCGGCAAAAAACTTTTCCCCTGGGCGGTGCAGAAAATGGGAGGATCTTGTTCCGATCCCGGGCTGCTTGCTTATGTGGAGGGGGTGGGGCGCAAACTTGAAAAGCACAGCGGACGTTCCGAAGTGACCTACCGTTTTCAGGTGGTCAACTCTTCAATCCCCGGCGCCTTTGCTTTTCCCGGCGGTTATATCGGAATCAGCCGGGGATTGCTGCTGAAGCTGGAAAACGAAGCGCAACTTGCCGCTGCCATGGGCCACCTTATGGCCCATGTGGAGGATTACCATCTGAACGATGCCCTGCGGGACAGCCGGAAATACTCTCTGATCCGGAATCAACTGCCGGATGAGGTGAATGCGCTTTCCTATGATCAGACGGTTGCCGTTGCCCGGGAGTTGACCGAGCAATTGCTGGCTTGGGAATTTACCCTGCGCCAGGAACGGGACGCGGACCGGATCGCCGTCGGCTACCTGGTGCAATCCGGGTATGATCCCCGGGGCATATTGTGGCTCATGGATACCTGGTCCGGTTTTCAAAGCAGCTCCGGCGGCAGCCTTCAGTCCCATGAGGTAAGCCCGGAACGCAGGATTGTCACCAAACGCTATGTCGATAATTTTCTCTATCCGGGAAACAGGAGCCGTTTTGTAGGAGAGGAGGCTTATGCCCGAGCGATCGCCAGGTTGCGGCAATATTCCCGGAGTTATGACTATTTCGATCAGGGCGTGGAGCGGGAAAAGCGCGGTGATCTCAACCCTGCCGTGGCTTTTTATCTGAAGGCCGCGGCCGAAGCGGAAGACCAGCCGTTGATCCTCTGCCGTCTCGGGCTCGCTTATCTCAAGGCCGAAGATCAACGCTCGGCGGGCCATTACCTGCGGCAGGCGGTCCGTCTCGCTCCGGATTACTACAGTTCCCGCCTGGGGATGGGTTACCTCCTGCTGGAAGACGGCCAGGCTGATCAGGCTCTGGTTCATCTGGAAGCCGGTATGCGCCTTCTCCCCACCCTGGAGGGAGCGTTCCTGCTCGCCGAGGCCTATGAGCGGCAGGGAAAAGTGGGCCAGGCCGCGAGGCTTTTCGCGGATGTGGCCAAGGCCGATCCGGCCGGCAAATTCGGCCGCCGGGCTTTGGAGCGGCAGCGTCTTCTGGCGACTCCCTGAGAAGCGGCAACATAGTTTTTTCCTTCCGCAAGGAATGGCATGGTCAGTTCATTTTGCCTGCCGAGCCCGCCGTCGGGTTTATCTGAAAATTTCCCGTCTTGGTAATCAGCAACTCGGTTCTTTTAATCCGTTGACTTTTCTCCGGGCGTTTGCTTACCATTTTGCATCATCGAAAGAGAGTGACGGATAAATATCAATGATAAAAAAGTATTACCTGGAAACTTTCGGTTGCCAGATGAATGTGGTGGATTCCGAGCAGATAGCCGGTCTTCTGGAAGATCTGGGCTACGAGCCGGCCAGCGCTCCGGAAACGGCCGATCTGATTCTGCTCAACACCTGCACGATCCGGGAAAGAGCGGAGAGAAAGGTGGTCGGCCACCTCTGGCAGTTCAAGCCCCTCAAGGAATTCAAGCCGGATCTGGTTATTGCGGTGGGCGGCTGTGTCGCCCAGCAGGAGGGAGGGCGTCTGCTGGAGCAGCTGCCCCATGTCGATCTGGTGTTCGGTACCCACAACATTCACCGCCTGCCGGAATTGCTTGAAAAAGCCAAGGCTGGCGGGCGCTGTCAGGAGGTCGCTTTCCTGGATAAGGAGACCCGCCTGGGGCTGTTCCCGAAAAGGCGCTGCCACGGGGCCGTATCCCGGTTCGTCACGGTCATGCAGGGATGCGATAATTTCTGTGCTTACTGTGTGGTGCCTCATGTGCGGGGCAGGGAAATCAGCCGCCCCAGTCCCGAAATCGTCGCGGAGGTCCGGCAACTCGCTGAAAACGGTACCCGGGAGGTGACCCTGGTCGGCCAGAACGTCAATTCCTACGGCCGGAATCTGGCCCATGAAATTTCCTTTGCGGAGCTTCTTGGTTTGGTTCATGAGGTATCGGGTATTGAAAGAATCCGTTTCGTGACCTCCCATCCGAGGGATATCTCCGATGAGCTGATCCGCTGTTTCGCCGAACTGCCGAAACTCTGCAGTCATGTTCACCTTCCCCTGCAGAGCGGCTCCGACCGGATTCTCGAGCTCATGGGGCGGGGCTACAGCCGCCAGGCTTACCTGGAGAAGGTGACCTTTCTGAAGCGCGCATGTCCGGAAATCCGTCTGACCACCGATATCATTGTCGGTTTTCCCGGTGAGACGGAAAGGGATTTTCAGGACACCCTGGAAGTGGTGGAAAAAGTGAGGTATGCCGATGCCTTCACCTTCCTTTATTCACCGCGGCCCAACACCCGGGCTTTGAATTTGCAAGATGACACTTCTGCCGCCCTGAAGCAGGAGCGCTTTCAGCGCCTCCTGGATGTCCAGGAGGCTGTCAGCCTGGCCACCTGGGAGGGCGATGTCGGCCGTCTTCTGCCGGTTCTGGTGGAAGGGGAAAGCCGGCAAGGCAACGGCCAGCTTTTCGGACGAACGGAATGGAACCGTATCGTCAATTTTATCGGCAACCCGGAACTTGTCGGCAGGACAGTGCCGGTGAGAATTGTCGCTTCCTATAAAAATTCCCAACTGGGAGAATTAGTGGAAAATGCTTCCGCTGTTGGTTCATGAAGTAATGATCCCTATTCTTTTTTAGCATGTCGTGAGGCTAAATAGGTTGCGGACTGAAAGCGTCAGGGAAGAGCTTGGATACTCAAAAGTCTTCCCTTTGGCGCATCAGCCATCCGTAAAAGTTTCCCCTTTTTCGCGACGATTTCCTTCTTTTGATCGGTTTCCGGCGGCGCCCCGGCTCTCAACCCATTGGTGATATTCATGGCAAAGGGTAGAATCCTGGCAATTGACGATGAAAGGTTTTTCAGAAGGTTTTATGAAGATCTTCTCGGGGTCGAGGGCTATCAGGTGGTAACCGCCGTCAGTGGCAGCAAAGGACTGGATCACGTTTACCGTGAGGAATTCGATCTCATCATTCTCGACATGGATCTGGGGGAGGAAAACTCCCTGGAGGTGGCGGAGCTCATCCGGCAGCTGAATCCCGATCAGGAAATCATGGCGGTGACCCGGCAGAAAGATGTCAACCTGGCGGTTCAGGCCATGAAAAAGGGGGTTGCCGAATATCTTCTCAAGCCCATTGATCCCGAGGCTTTTCTCCTGCTTATCAATAAAGTGCTCTTTCGCCAGACCCTGAAGAGCGAGCATGCCAAGCTGATCGACGAAAATGTCGACTACTTTTCCATCCTCGCCTCCTATCGCAAGTGCCTTGATCTGTTGAAAATTCATGAACTCGATCGCCTCACGGATTTTATCGCCGACCTCATGATGGAGGTTCTGCAGGCTGACGGCGCCGCCCTCTGGCTTTTCCGGGACGGTGCCAACCATTACAGCCTGCGTTGTGCCAGGGGGCTGGCCAATGTGCCGCCCGAAAAGGATGTATTTCACCCGACAGAAGCCGAGCGCCGTGCTTTTATCAGTGGCGAGGCCATGTTCGGGGATGAGGCCACAACCCTTCAAGTCCCCATCAACTTCAGTAAGGAAACCCTTGCCCTGGTCAGGTTGGAAGCTCCCAGCGGGCGAAAAAACTTCAACCGCCGGGATCTTAAGGTGGCGGCCATGGTGGCGGAGATTGCCGCCACCGGTCTGCATAACGCTCTTTTGTTCCAGAGCCTGGAGCGCAACATTCTCCGCTCCCCCCGGAGCGAAGCTTACAATATGGTGTTTTTCAGGGATTACGCCTCAAAGGAGATTCACAAGGCCCAGCGCTACGGACGGGACCTGTCCATTTCCAAGTTGCGGATCAAAAACTATGCTCAACTGAAAGGGGAATTCCCGGACCGCGACGTCGAGGATGCCATCGGCAGTCTGGTCAACTCCGTCAACGTCATACTTCGGGAGGCCGATATCATTGCCATGGACGGCCCGGACGAGTTTTTTATCTTTCTTCCGGAGACCGATTATTGGGGCGCTCTCTTAACGCAGCGGAGGATTCTGCGTCTCCTGAAACCCAAACTTATAGTAAGCAATCTTCAGAAAAGCCTTCCCATCCAGCTGGCCCTGCGCTCGGCCTCCTGCCCGGTGGATGGAACCTCCTATAAGCTTTTGACGGAAACCGCCGAGGAGCGTCTCAGGGCCTTCGATTCAAGCCTGATCTTCAAATACGGACTGGAGGACCTCAGCTTCTGGGAGGCGGTGGACAAACTCCTGACCAAAAGCCCCGAGACTTTTTCGGAGGAAGCCGGGTATCGGCAGCATTGCCATGTCCGCTTAACCGAGGCATGTGTCGAAAGGGTATTGCGCTCCTTCTGCCGCGAGTTGGTCGAGGCCAACCGGGTCCGGGGCTTTATCTATCATGGCTGCGGAAACTTTGAAACGGTCAGGGGGCAGCTGCCCCATCCCGGTCTGATTGAAGGGTCGGCGACTTCCATATTCCTGCTCGGGGGAAACCAGAGAGAAACCTGGAGCTACAAGCGCATCATTCCCATCTATATTTCGGAGCCCAATTTCAACGAATCCCCCTTTTTTCTTTACCTGAGCGAGGAATATGCCTATGCCCTTCTGACCCGGCGGAAAGGGGATCAATGGTTCGGTTTCCATACCTCTGATTTCTATTTTGTCGAAAGCATGATTCTCAAGCTACAGGAGCAGTATCGGCTTCAGGAAGAAATTTGAACAATGAGCAAAAGACCACTTCATCTGGTTATCGCCGGTGATATTCCCGAACTGGCATTCTTGCCGAAATTTTTGACTCAGCAGGGGTTTTTCGTCCACTTCTGCAAGGACGGTCCCGAGGTCCTGCAGGTTTGTCTGTCCACCCCGCCACAATTGATTCTGGTCGACACGAACCTGGCACTTCTTCCGCTGGCCAGGCTGGTGAAAATTATCCGAAGTAACCCAAAAACCCTGGAAATTCCTTTTTTTGTCGTGGGTGGGGAAGAAGACGGAAAAAAGGTCATGGAACTTCTCCGGCCCGACAAGGATTCCTTTGTTCCACGGCCTTTTAACCAGGAGCAGATGACCAACCGTATCGGCCAGATGCTGAAAAAATCCCTCCATGTGGGAGAACTCGCCGATGGCAAGAGCGAAATCGAGGGCAATCTCAATCAGATTTCCCTCGTCGATTTGCTTCAGATCTTCCATTTGAACCGCAAGGACGGAATTCTTTCCCTGGAGCGCCAGGGAGAGAAAGGGAAGATTTTTCTTCTGGAAGGGAATATCGTCGATGCCCAGAGCGGTTTGGTTGACGGTGAAAAGGCGTTTTTCCGGTTGATGGAGTGGGAAAAGGGGAATTTCTGGTTCAGTCCCGGAGGAGTGAACTGTGATGGCAAGATCAATCACCCTGCCGACTTCCTGATCATGGAGGGTTTACGGCAGAAAGACGAAATGGCATCCCAGGGCGATTCTCTGCCGAGCCGGGAAACCTCCATCAAACTTCGTGTCCCCCTGGCTCGCCTTCCCAAAGGACTGCGCCCATCGACTCAGGAGATTCTCAGCCTTCTCAACCATTATGAAAAGGTGGCGGATATCCTCGACAAATGCCCCCGTCCCGATTACGAGGTGTTGCATATTCTGAGGATTCTGCTGGAAAAAGGCCTGGTCGAGAAGATTCAAAAAGGCCGCCCGGGCCTGAAAAAAGACACCCAGCCCCTGGTTTCAGCTGAAACCATCGTTTCTATCCGCGACTGTCTGGGCGAGAAGGATTCTCTCCTGCAGGAAGGCTCCGCCAAGCTCATGGTTCTAACCTCTTCGGATCAAGAACTTGCTTGTTTAACGGCGATATTCAAGGGCTTCCAGGAATTTGAGCCGGAATCCGGCTGGAACTCCGGCAACACCGTGTTCCGGGTTGGCGATTTCGGCCGGCTGCGCGTAGCGGAAAACTTTTTTCTGCGGCTTTTTTCCATCTCCTCGGCCCCTGAAGCGGGCCCCATGTGGGCTCCTTTCTGCCGACGGGTTATCGGTGTGGTTTCCCTTTATCCGTATGGCGGCAAGAGCATAGCCGAATCTTTTTTCCAGTCCCGCAAGGTTCCGGTTTTCAGGGTTCGACTGGACAAACCGCACGGCGATGAAATATTCTTGACAGCGGAAGACCGAACAAACCTGCGAAAACTGTTGAACAGTTTTACAGCGACGTTTCTTGCCAACCATTTTACGACGAGGGACCTCTCATGATTGATCTGCATACCCATTCCATTTTCAGCGACGGCGAGCTGATTCCGTCCGAGCTTGTCCGGCGTGCGGCGGTTGCCGGCTATCGCGCCATCGCCATAGCCGATCATGCCGATTTTTCCAATTTCGACCATATGATTCCCAGGCTTTCCCAAGTGGCCCAAGAACTTGGCAGGCATTACGGATTACCCGTTCTTTTCGGTGTTGAGCTCACCTATATACCTCCCTCGCTGATCGATAAGGCGGCGAAGGAGGCACGAAAGCTCGGCGCTCAATTGGTTATCTGTCATGGGGAGAGCCTGGTTGAACCGGTACCTCCGGGCACCAACCGGGCGGCCATCGAGGCGGGTGTCGATATTCTCGCTCACCCCGGTCTGATCAGTGCCGAGGATGTCATTCTGGCCAGGGAAAAAGGGGTCTGCCTGGAAATCAGCACCCGCAAGGGACATTCTCTCGGTAATGGCCACTTGGCGGCCATTGCCCGGAAATTCGGCGCGGATCTAGTCATCAATACCGACACCCACTCTCCGGATGATCTGACACCCTGGGAAAAGGCTCGCAAGGTCGCCCTTGGCGCCGGACTTTCCGAGGACGAGGTTGAAAAGGCGCGGGGCAATTCATTGCGGATCGTCGAGAGGATTCTCGGGAAGAAGCTCGATTGATAAACGTTTTTTTACCGCAGAGTACGCAGAGAAAAACCAGATTCAGGGGCTTAGCCTGAAGCTGGAAGACTGTTGGGAAAACCCGTCAACTGCCCTTTGTTATGTGTCCCTGGCCATGGCTTTTCTTTGTTTTTCGCCCGCAGACAGACAACCGGGCCGGGTAACTAATGACTAATGACCAATGACTATTGACCAATGACCCTTTTCAGGAGAAGGAATGAATAAAAAAGATCTGAAGTTTCTGCAGGAACTGGTTGAGACCCCCAGCCCGTCGGGTTTTGAACAACCGGCCCAGCGCCGGATCAGGAAAGAACTGGAGGGGGTTGTCGATGAGCTGAAGACCGATCTCATGGGCAATGTCATTGCCTGCATCAGGGGCAAGGGGAAAAACAACCTCCGGGTTATGCTTGCCGGCCATTGCGATGAGATCGGGTTTATCGTTCAGTACATCGATGACAACGGCTTTATCTACTTTTCTCCCATCGGCGGGGTGGACCCTCATCTGGTTCCCGGTCAGCGTGTTCACATTCACACAGACCAGGGGCCGCTTCTCGGGGTTGTGGGGAAAAAGCCCATTCACCTGATGGAGGCGAAAGACCGCGAAACGGTTGTCAAGTTCAAGAATCAGTTCATTGACATCGGTTGTGCGAGCAAGGATGAAACCGCTGCTCTCGTGAATATTGGCGACCCCGTGACGATTGCCGTAAAACTTGAGCATCTGCAGGGGGACCGCCTCACCTCCAGGGCCTTTGACGATAAAATGGGGGCTTTCGTTGTTGCTCAGGTGCTCAAGGAAATCCGCCGCCGGGGCCCGCTGAAAGCCGATGTTTACGGGGTTTTTACGGTCCAGGAGGAGGTCGGGTTGCGTGGTTCCAGAACCAGTGCCTATGGTGTCAATCCCGATGTCGGTATTGCCGTGGATGTCGGTTTCGCCACCGATTTTCCGGAAATCGACAAAAAGGAACTCGGCGAATTCAAGATCGGCGCCGGCCCGATTATCTGCCGGGGGCCGAATATCAATCCCGCCCTGTTCCAGATGCTGGTCGCAACGGCCAGGGACGGGAACATTCCTCATCAGATAGAAGCCTCGGGCCGCCCGACCGGAACCGACGCCAATGCCCTTCAGATATCCCGCGAGGGAGTGGCTGCCGCCCTTATCAGCGTTCCCTTGCGCTACATGCATACTCCGGTGGAGGTTCTGTCCCAGTCCGACCTCGAAAATGCCGTGGCCCTTCTCTCCAGCTTCCTTGACCGGGTCGAAAAGCGGGAGGACTTTATTCCGAATTAAGAAGATAAACAGGCTGAAGACTGAAGGCTGAAGTGAAAAAACAGGTGGAAGGTGAAAAGACTGAAGGCTTTTAGGTTTTGGTTTTCCTTCGGCCTACAGCCTTTCGCCTTGACCACTGGTTTTCTAGCAGCCCCCCAGCCTTATCCCCCTCATCCCAGCCTTCAACCTCAACCCCTGAATTGGTTTTTTCTTCGCGTTCTCTGCGAACTCTGCGGTAAAAAATTGCAGGTCCGCCCCATTTCGGTTTTCTTTGACTCCTGAAATAAAAAGGAATAAAATCACCGTTTAATTAATTTGAATCCCTTTTAAAGCGAAAGGAGGCTGGCATGGCGGATTCAGCAATCAGGGAAGGTCTCACTTTTGACGATATTCTGTTGCTTCCGGCTCATTCGACTTTTTTCCCAAAAGACGCCGACCTGACCACCTGGTTGACGCGGAGCATTAAGCTCAATATTCCGTTGGTATCCGCTGCCATGGATACGGTGACCGAATCGCGAACCGCCATCTGCATGTCCCGTGAAGGGGGGCTGGGGGTCATCCATAAAAACATGAGCCCGGCCGACCAGGCCCTCGAGGTTGACCAGGTCAAAAAGTCGGAAAGCGGCATGATCGTTGACCCCATCACCATGAATCCCCGCCAGAAAATCCGGGAAGCTTTGGAGCTGATGAAAAAATACCGGATTTCCGGTGTCCCGATAACGGAAAACGGCAAGCTTGTCGGGATTCTTACCAACCGCGATCTTCGCTTTGAAACCGAACTTGACCAGCCCATCGATCATGTCATGACCAAGGAGAATCTGGTCACGGTTCCCCCCGGCACGACCCTGGAAGATGCCAAGCAGCACCTTCACAAACATCGTATCGAAAAATTGCTGGTGGTCGACCGGGAAAATATCCTGAAAGGTTTGATCACCATCAAGGACATCGAAAAGGTTCGCAAGTATCCCAACGCCAGCAAGGACAATCTCGGACGCTTGATTGCCGGTGCCGCCGTCGGCGTCGGCAGTGACCGGGAAGAACGGGTGGAAGCCCTGTTCCGGGCCGGGGTCGATGTTATTGTCATCGATACCGCTCACGGTCATTCCCAGGCCGTTATCGATGCGGTCCGGGATGTCAAGAGAGGCTATCCGGATCTGCAGCTGGTGGCGGGCAACGTGGCCACGGCTGAGGCCGCGGAAGCCCTGGCCGATGCCGGAGCCGACGCCATCAAGGTCGGGATCGGACCCGGTTCCATCTGTACGACCCGCGTCATCGCCGGAGTCGGGGTGCCGCAGCTGACCGCCATCCGGGATGTCGCTCGGGTTACCCGGAACAAAGGAATTCCCATAATTGCCGATGGCGGCATCAAGTTTTCCGGCGATATCCCCAAGGCTCTGGTTTTCGGGGCGGATGTCGTCATGATCGGTTCACTTTTCGCCGGGACCGAGGAGTCCCCCGGCGATACCATTCTTTATCAGGGGCGAACCTACAAATCATACCGCGGCATGGGTAGTATCGGGGCCATGAACAAGGGGAGCAAGGACCGCTATTTTCAGGCCGATGTGGAGAGCGAAGTCAAACTGGTTCCGGAAGGGATCGAAGGCCGGGTTCCCTACCGTGGCAGCCTTTCGGAAAACGTTCACCAGCTTCTCGGCGGGTTGCGGGCTGGGATGGGTTATACCGGCTGCCGCAATATCCGCGAGCTTCAGAACAAGGCGGAATATATCAAGATTTCCAACGCCGGCCTCAAGGAGTCCCATGTTCATGACGTGCAGATTACCCATGAGGCGCCCAACTACCGTTTCAATCCGAACTTCTGATGGAGCGGGGGCTGAATTCAGCAGGAAAACCTGGATGATGGCATACCGGGAGGGGATAGCCACCGTCACGGATTTTATTTGAGGTTGATAGACTGAAGGCATTTAGGGAACCCCCCAAATCTCTTTGGATGGTTTTTTATCGGAGTTTATCGGCTCATTCGGCGGTTGATTCAGGGTTTTCCTTCAGCCTTAGGTCTTCAGCCTATTTTACTAATTGACAAACTATGACCAAAGACATTCACAGCGAAAAAATTCTCATCCTGGACTTTGGTTCCCAGTACAGCCAGCTCATTGCCCGGAGGATCCGGGAGACCCATGTCTATTGCGAAATCCAGCCTTATGACATGGCCCTGGATGCCATTCGTAGTTTTGCTCCCCGGGGCATCGTGCTTTCCGGCGGGCCGAAATCGGTCTACGATCAGGGCGCCCCGGCGGTTGAGGAGGAGCTCTTCGAACTGGGTATTCCGGTGCTGGGGATCTGCTATGGCATGCAGCTCATGTGCCGCCATTTCGGCGGCGCCGTGGTGCCGGCCGGAAAGCGCGAATACGGCCATGCCGAAGTTTTCGCCCAGGGGAAGCCGGGGCCTTTGTTCGAGGGTTTTTTCGTGGAGAGGAAAAATTCGGTCTGGATGAGCCACGGCGACCATGTCGCGAAGGTTCCCGAGCAGTTCGAAATCGTGGCCGGTTCCGAAAACGCTCCGGTCTGTGCTATCCAGCATATTCATCGCTGTCAGTACGGCGTCCAGTTTCATCCCGAGGTCAACCACACCCTGCGGGGCGATCTCCTCATCGAAAATTTTGTCCGTAATATCTGCCGCTGTTCCGGCCAGTGGACCCCCGGCAACATCATCCAGGACGGGGTCGCCCGCATCCGCGAACAGGTTGGCGGGGATCCGGTCGTGCTCGGTCTGTCAGGTGGGGTCGATTCCTCCGTTGCCGCGGCTTTGCTGCACCTGGCCATCGGCGACCAGCTGACCTGTGTTTTCGTCGATAACGGCCTCCTCCGTCTCGGGGAGGGGGACCAGGTTATGGCAACCTTTGCGGAAAATCTCGGTGTCAGGGTAATCCGGGTGGATGCCGAGGAGAGATTTCTTTCCGCACTCAAGGGGGTGGCTGACCCGGAGCGGAAACGAAAAATCATCGGCGGCCTGTTTATCGAGATATTCGAGGAAGAAGCCAAGAAACTGGGGAATGTCCGCTGGCTGGGGCAGGGGACGATCTACCCTGATGTCATCGAATCCGCCGGGGCCAAAACCGGAAAAGCCCACAGCATCAAGAGCCATCACAATGTCGGCGGCCTCCCCGAAATCATGAAACTGGAGCTGGTGGAGCCGTTGCGCGAACTCTTCAAGGACGAGGTGCGTTCCATCGGCGAGGAGCTTGGCCTCCCCCATCAGCTTGTCTATCGGCATCCCTTCCCCGGCCCGGGGTTGGGGGTCCGCATCCTCGGGGAAATTTGCAAGGAGTTTGCCGATACCCTGCGTTATGCCGATGCCATCTATATCGACGAACTGCGCCGCACCGGCCACTACGACAAAATCAGCCAGGCTTTTGCCGTCTTCCTGCCGGTCAAAAGTGTCGGCGTCATGGGCGACGGCAGGACCTACGAGTATGTCATTGCCCTGCGTGCCGTGGAGACCAAGGATTTCATGACGGCTGAGTGGTACCCTCTTCCCTATGCCATCATGTCCCGCATCAGCAACCGCATCATCAACGAAGTCCGGGGCGTAAACCGGGTCGTCTACGACATTTCCGGCAAACCTCCGGCCACCATTGAGTGGGAGTAAGACAGTCAAGCAGGCTGAAACCGGAGCCATCACGTTTGTTCTAGGATTCTTCCGGTTTGGTTTTTCAGGTTTTTTTCAGTGTTCAACCTGAGTCCCTTTGCCCGGTTCTTTTCCCCGTCCCGGCGCCATTCACAGCCCCCCAATACAATTCTCCCCGTAACAGCCGTGCCGAAGACTATTTTTTTTCGCGTAATCCTTGCGAGGCTGTTGACTGATAGATAGCAACAATCTAGACTATATGATGTTCTAAACTAAATTGATTCAAACACTTATTCCGACGATACCTTTTCTTCTTTTTGGCCAGTCATAACAAAACATCGGCCTTTTTTACCACCTCATGAAGGCATGAAATCAGTTTTGACGCGTTATTTCCGGTTTTTTTCTGAGGGGCAAGAAAAAAAGGAGTAAAAAATGAAAATTTTAAGTAAGGCTCTACCCTTTTTTCTGGTTTGTACCGTCCTGCTTTTGTTCGGATGTGGCGGTGGCGGTGGCGGCGGCGGTGGAGGGGGCGGTACCGAATGGTCGACCCCGGTTGCCCTGGATGGCTTCCCTTTGATTGCCAGTCAGCCCCAGATTGCCGGGGATGGCAGCGGCGGATATATGGCTGTCTGGAAACAAAATGCTGCTGTCTGGGCCGCTTTGTTTAATGGCTCATGGAATACGGCGGTTTCGATTTCTTCCGGGGCTTCCAATGCACCCGAGGTTGCGTCAGACGGCCAGGACGTGTACATGGCGGTTTGGGAGCAAAATGACCGGATTTATTTCCGCCGTTTCTTCGATACCGGTTGGACGGGTGTCGCCCAACCCCTTGATACGACTCTTACCGGAATTGCTACGTCTCCGAGGATTGTTTCGACCGGAATCGGAACGTTTGTTGCGGTCTGGTTGCAGCTCAACGGGACAAGCTACAGTATTCAGGCAAAAGTTTATAACGGCAGTGACTGGGTTTCCTTGCAGACCTTGGGGGCGGCTGCGGATCCTGAAGGCATATCGTCTTTTAAGGCAGCCTCCGACAGTGCCGGCAACGTCATGGTCGTTTGGCTGCAGGGGGACCCTGTTTCTGAAAGTGTTTACGCAAATTATTACGATGGGAGTTGGGGCGGAGCGGTTCCTTTGGAAAACAGTGATGAAAGCGCCGATACTGTGCAAATTGCCGGGGGTGGCTCGGAAAACTTTATTGCCGCCTGGATTCAGGACGACGGCAGCGGTTTTTACAGGGTTTATTCCAGCCGTTTTATCAGCGGCTCCTGGGTTCTTGATGGCGGTAATGTGGAAAATATCGCTCTCGATGATGGTAGCGAGGATGCGGGCTTTATCCTCGGCATAGCTGCAGACGATTCAGGAAATTTCATGGTGGCCTGGGATGAATGGAATGCCATCAGGATTAATGCGCGTTACTATGTTTCAGGTGGCGGTTGGAGCGGTCAGCCGGCGACCCTCAACTCAGGTCTGGACAGCGGCATCTCCCCCAGGGTGGCTTCAGCCGGTGCAGGAAACTTCATGGCTGTCTGGCTGGAACTCGCAGGCGGTGTCTATGATGTTTATGCCTGTCAGTTCAATGGCAGTTGGGGCAGCCCTAAACTGGTTGATAATCTCGATACGGATGCGGGAAGTACTGCTCTCGAGGATTTACGGATTGCCGGCGGGTCTTTCGGCAGTTACATGGCGATCTGGCAGCAAAGTGACGGAACGGCAGAGAGCATCTTTGCCAGTCTTTATTAATCCCCGTTGAGTTTACCCCGCCATTTGCAAGAAAAGGACAGGCGCCTGGTTAAAAATCGGGCGCCTGTTTGTTTTGTTTTCCGGAAGATTATCGGCTGCCGTCACTTTTCTCCTCCACATCGCTCCATCAATCTGTTAAATTTCTGGCAAGGCAGGTTCCCGCGGATAAAAGTGGCATTTGAAAGCCTCCCTTTCGTTTTCGGATGGCCGTGGCAGGAGCGATCTGCGTTTCGGGTGGTGTGAAAAATGGGTGACGAGAATACGACTCTGGGTGACCTGAAAATTCGCGTTGCGGAATTCGTTCGCGAGCGGGATTGGGAACAGTTCCACACCCCAAAGAATCTCAGCATGTCCATTGCCATCGAGGCTGCGGAACTGATGGAACACTTCCAATGGCTGAGTGTTGAGCAGTCAACCGCTCTTTCTTCGGAGGAACTGAAAATGGTCGGAGAGGAACTGGCCGATATTGTTCTTTATGTTCTTTCCCTCTCCAACACTCTGGGACTCGATCTCTCCGATGCGGTATTCGACAAGCTGGCCAAGAACGCCCGCAACTATCCCAAGGAAAAAGCCCGGGGAAAATCCCATAAGTATACCTATTATGAAAAGCCAGGTGGAGAGACTGAAGGCTGAAGGCCGGAGGGCAAAAGCAGTGATGAGTGACGAATTAAATTTTTGACCGCAGAGAAAAAATTATTGGCCGAAGGTTTTTGGCTTTTCCATTCAGTCTTCAGTCTATTTACCTCATTAATAATCATTGACGGTTCAAAAATATGCGAACAATAATTCTGGCCTCAACAAGCCCTTACCGGTTCGAACTGATGAAGCGTCTCGACATCTCCTTCAGGGCTGTGGCCCCTCTTTTTGAGGAGAACTATGAGCCCGGCATCGAACCGGCATTGCTGGTCAAACATTTTGCCTGTCATAAAGCCAGAAGTCTGCGGGATGAATATCCTGACGCCCTTATCATCGGTTCGGACCAGGTGTTCGTCAACTGGCGTGGGGACATTATCGGCAAGCCCCACACTTTTGCGGCGGCCCGCAAGCAGCTCGCGGAAATGTCGGGACGAAAAAATATTTTTTACACCGGCCTTTCTCTCTTCGACAGCCGGAAAAACGAAACCCTGACCGATTTTACAGTTACCGAAGTGACCTTCCGTTCTTTGAGCGCCGGGGAAATCGACACTTATCTTCACAAAGAGAAACCTTTTGACTGTGCAGGTTCATTCAAAATAGAGGGCCTCGGGATCGCTCTCATGGAGAAGGTCACATCCGACGATCCCACCGCTCTTATCGGCCTGCCCCTGATCAAGTTGACGCACATGCTGCAGGAAATGGGTGCCCCGGTTCTGGCTTGAATGCGGAATCGGTTTTTTTTCATCCGGGAATTTGTAATAATACCGGTCACGGGAAAGGCCTGAAAAACCTGATTACCGCAGAGAACGCGAAGAACGCAAAGGGAAACAAAAGCTTAAAACCATCTTTTTGTTGGTTTTCTCGGCGTCCTCTGCGTTCTCGGCGGTAAAAAATCCTTTTCAGTTTTCATGAATAACCGATTGGACTTTTATATTATTCAATCTTCAACCTTAATTTCTGCAAAATGACTAATAACAGTTTCGTCCATCTCCATCTGCATACCGAATTCAGTCTTCTCGACGGCGCCATTAAAGTCGACAAGCTGATTGAAAAAGCCAGGGAACACCGGATGCCGGCCCTGGCCATCACCGATCACGGCAATATGTTCGGGGCCCTCGAATTCTACCTGAAGGTCCGGAAGGCCGGCCTTAAACCGATCCTCGGCTGTGAAATCTATGTGGCCCCCGAATCGCGCTTTGAAAAAACCAAGGTCCGCAAATCAAAAGAAGCTTCCTTCCATCTTCTTTTGCTGTGCCAGAATTTGACAGGCTATAAGAACCTCTGCTCTTTGGTTTCTTCCGCCTATAGAGAAGGTTTTTATTACCGGCCCCGGGTCGATTGGGAACTGCTGCGGGAAAAAAACGCGGGGCTGATCGCTTTGACTGCCTGCCTGGGTGGAGAAATTCCCGACCTGATTCTCAACAACCAGCCGGACCTGGCCAGTCGGCGGGCCACCGAAATGGCCGAAGTGTTCGATAACGAGCGGTTCTTCCTGGAGATTCAACGCAATTTTCTGCCGGAGCAGGATATTGTCAACAAGGAGCTGATCACTATATCGCGGGAACTGGGCCTGCCTCTGGTTGCCACCAACGACTGCCACTACCTGGACCGCAAGGATGCCTATGCCCACGAGGTCCTCCTTTGTATCCAGACCGGCAAGACCATGGAAGACCCCGACCGGATGCGCTTTAAGAATGACGAGTTTTATTTCAAGACGCCGGCCGAAATGCAGGAATTGTTCGCCGACGTTCCCAAGTCTCTGGAAAACAGTCTCCGCATCGCCGACAGGTGTGAACTGGAAATTCCCCTCGGCTCCTACCATTTTCCCCAATACGAAAAACCGGAGGATAAAACCCTCGATCAGATTCTCGGGGAGCAGGCAAGGCAGGGTCTCGAAGAGCGCCTTGAGGAAATAAGCCTGGTCCGCCCTGATTTTTCCGATACCGATAAAAGGGAATATGAGGAGCGCCTGGAAGAGGAAATCGCCTGCATCCAGCAGATGGGATTCTCCGGCTATTTTCTGATCGTGGCCGATTTTATCAACTGGGCCAAAGATCACAACATCCCGGTCGGCCCCGGCCGTGGCAGTGCGGCAGGCAGCCTGGTTGCCTACTCATTGCGTATAACCGATATCGATCCGATCCGCTACCAGCTTCTTTTCGAGCGCTTTCTCAATCCCGAACGGGTCAGCATGCCGGATATCGATGTCGATTTCTGCATTCACGGGCGTGAGGAGGTTATCCGCTATGTTCAGGAAAAATACGGAAAAGCGAATGTCGCCCAGATTATAACCTTCGGCACCATGGCGGCCCGGGGTGTTATCCGGGATGTCGGCCGCGCCCTGGACATGCCTTATGGTGAAGTCGATCGCATTGCCAAGCTGGTGCCCAGCGTTCTCAATATCCAGTTGGAGAAGGCCCTGAAGCAGGAACCGCGACTCCGGGAGATGATCGATAACGATCCCCGCGTCAAGAAGCTGTTCGAGGTGGCCCTGGCACTCGAGGGCCTGACCCGCCATGCCTCCACCCACGCCGCGGGAGTGGTTGTGACACCGGCCCCCCTGGAGGAGTTCCTGCCGCTTTACACCGATCCCAAATCAGGTGCCCAGGTTACCCAGTTTTCCATGGGAAATGTCGAAAAAATCGGCCTGGTCAAATTTGATTTTCTCGGCCTTAAAACCCTTACCGTCATCAACAACGCGGTTCGTCTGGTTCGGGAAGGGAAGGCGCCCGATTTCGATCTGCAACTCATTCCCGACGATGACGAAGCCACCTTCCGGCTTCTCTCGGCCGGGGAAACCACAGGGGTTTTCCAGCTCGAATCCTCGGGGATGAAAGAGCTCCTGGTCAAACTGAAGCCGAACTGCTTCGAGGATATCATCGCTCTGGTAGCCCTTTACCGGCCCGGCCCTCTCGGTTCCGGCATGGTTGAGGATTTTATCCAGCGCAAGCACGGCCGCAAAAGGATCACCTACGATTTCCCGCAATTGGAGCCGGTCCTGAAGGACACCTATGGTGTCATCCTCTACCAGGAGCAGGTCATGCTCGTTTCCCAGATTCTGGCCAATTACAGCCTCGGCGGGGCCGACATCCTGCGCCGGGCAATGGGCAAGAAAAAGCTCGACGTCATGGCCCAGGAACGGGAAAAATTCCTCAAGGGTGCGGCGGGGAACAAGCTTGACCCGAAAAAGGCGGAAGCCGTTTTCAACCTGATGGAGAAATTTGCCGAATACGGCTTCAACAAATCCCATTCCGCGGCCTACGCCCTGATCGCCTATCAGACGGCCTATCTCAAGGCCCATTACCCGGTGGAGTTCATGGCCGCCCTGCTTACCGAGGACATGGAGTTTACCGAAAAAATCATTAAAAATATCAGTGAGTTGCGTTCCATGAATATCCAGGTTCTGCCGCCCGATATCAATCAGTCGAGCAGCACCTTCACGGTTCATGAAAATGCCATCCGCTTCGGCATGGGAGCCGTCAAAGGGGTTGGACTTGCGGCTCTTGACTCGATTCTCGAGGTTCGCAAAGAGAAATCCTTTGAATCGCTCTATGATTTCTGTGAACGGGTCGACTCCCGCAAGGTCAACAAGAAGGTTATCGAAGCCTTGATCAAGTGTGGAGCCTTTGATTCTTTGCCGGGCCACCGGGCGCAGGAACTGGCGGCCCTTGAGCATGCCATGGAAGTCGGTCAGAAGATTCAACGGGAGCGGGAGCAGGGTCAGGAGTCGCTCTTTGGGACCGCCGAGATCATCTCCAACAACGGTCATGGTTATCAGCAGTTGCCCGATCTGGAAGAGTGGCCGGAAAAAATCCGTCTCGGGTTCGAGAAGGAGGCTCTCGGGTTTTACATCACCGGTCATCCCATGGCCGGTTTTGAAGCTGCCGTCAAACGTTTCGCCTCCTGTGATGCGGCCGGACTGGCTGAGCGCAACGACCGGGAAGAGGTCGTGGTTTGCGGGATAGTCGCGGCAATCAAGGAACTGAACACCAAAAAGGGGGAGCGCATGGCCTTTGTCTCCCTGGAGGATCTCAGCGGCGTCGTTGAGGTCGTGGTTTTTCCGGAGGTTTACAAGGCCGGCTTCGACGGTCTGCATGGTGAGGAGCCCCTCCTGGTTCGCGGCACTCTCGATGTCGGGGAGGAGAGCCGTAAGCTGATTGCCTCCGAGGTCGTCGCTCTGGCCGACTATCAGCTGCGCCAGACGAAAAGGGTTCATTTCCGTCTCTCCGCGCCGAGTCTGGACGAACAACTGTTGAATCATCTGTATGGCATCGTCCGCGACAATCCGGGCGACTGCGAGGCGATGATTCATGTCATCATCCCCAACCTCAGCGAGGCGGTGATCCGGCTTCCCAAAAATCTCAATGTTGCCGCCTGTGATGCAATGCTGAAAGACACGGAAAAACTTTTCGGTTATAATGTGACGACTTTTGAATAATTCCGTTTGGTAACATGTTGAAAAACCGGCATTTGGTTTTCCGGCAGGGCCTGCTGGTTTTGAAAAGCGGAGGATATGTTTTCATATGTGGGCCATGGAAAAACCTGCGTAACGCCGTTTGAGAGCCCGAATATCCCTTTTCCAACAGCCTGTCAGGGGAGTGCTTTATGCAACCTTACCTAGATTTTGAGAAGCCTTTGATTGAACTGGAGACCAAGATCCGTGAGCTGAAACAGTATTCCACCGGAGACGTTTCTTTCTCCTCGGAGATTGAAAAACTGGAGAAGAAGGCGGAACGGCTTCACAAGGAAATTTTTTCCAAGCTGTCACGCTGGCAGCGCACCCAGCTTGCCCGGGTGCCCGGCCGGCCGTTCACCCTTGAATACATCAATTACATTTTTAGCGACTGGTTCGAGGTTCATGGTGACCGGGTTTACCGGGACGATCCCGCCATCGTTTGCGGTTTTGCCCGCCTTGAAGGCGAGTCTTGTGCCATTATCGGGCATCAGAAGGGGCGGGACACCAAGGAAAAGGTTTATCGCAATTTCGGCATGCCGCACCCCGAGGGGTACCGCAAGGCTCTGAGGGTCATGAAAATGGCGGAGGAATTCGACCTGCCGATATTTACCTTCGTCGACACACCCGGAGCTTTTCCCGGCATCGGCGCGGAAGAGCGCGGCCAGGCCGAGGCCATAGCCCGCAACCTTCGGGAAATGGCAGCCCTGCGGGTGCCGGTGATCACCACCGTTACCGGCGAAGGGGGATCCGGCGGCGCGTTGGCCATCGCCGTTGCCAATCGGGTCCTGATGATGGAATACTCGATTTACTCGGTTATTTCCCCGGAAGGATGTGCGGCGATTTTGTGGGGTGACGGGACCGTGGCCCCCCAAGCCGCCGAGGCGCTCAAACTGACGGCCCAGGATATCGAGCGCCTGGGGGGTGTCATCGACGAAGTGATCCCGGAACCTCCGGGGGGAGCGCATAACGATCCTGAAGCGGCTGCCGTCAAGGTCAAGGAATACCTGCTCAAGCACCTCAACGAACTGAAATATCTGTCTCCCGAGGAACTGGTTGAACACCGCTATCAGAAGTTCCGGGCCATGACGCGGGTTCAGGAATAAGTTTTGGAAAACAGGTGAACAGCCTGAAGACTGAAGGCGGTAGGAAGAGCAAAACTCAGGCAGTTTGAAAGGTTTGGGATTTTCCCTACCAGACTTCGGACTTCAGCCTGTCAACCTTATCAGGGAAATTGAATAAACGGTCTGCATGAAACAGGCGGTCACTTTTCATAAAATTCTCGTGGTTCTGTCAATGGCTTTTCTGGCGGCGTCCTGCAGTTCGCCCAACCATGTCATTGATACCCCCGAATACAAAGGGCTGAAATACTGGCAAAAGCCCTACGTGGTGGCAGGGCAGCGTTACGACCCGCTTCTCGATTGCCGGGGATATTCCGAAAAAGGGATAGCGAGCTGGTACGGGCGGGATTTTCACGGCCGTAAAACCAGCAATGGTGAAATATATAATATGCACGCCATGACGGCGGCTCACAAGACCCTGCCCCTCGGTATATTCGTCCGTGTCAAAAACCTCCGTAATGGCCAAGAAGCGGTGGTGCGTCTCAATGACAGGGGGCCCTTTGTCGAAGGCCGCATTATCGATCTCTCCTACGCCGCGGCCAACAAGATCGGCATTGTCGGGCCGGGCACCGCTCCGGTTCGGATCGAGGTGCTTGGTGTCCCCCAGACCGACCCGGAAACCCAAAAGGTGGCCTATCAGGCTCCTGCGCCTTGTAAAATAGGCAGCTATGCCGTTCAGGTCGGGGCCTTTTCCGGTTCCGAGAACGCCCGCCATTTTGCCGGACGGCTGCAACCCCAGTTCGGACTGGCAAATATTCAAAGTGTCGAGGTGAACGGGAAATTATTCTACCGGGTTCGCGTCGGCAGTTACCCCTCTCTGGAAGCCGCCGAACAGGCCCGTCTTGATATTCAGCGCAGCGGTTTCCCCCACAGTTTTGTCGTCGCCAACGATTAGCCTCTCCGGATTATTTCCCCCCTCTTTCCTCCCGCGAAAACAATCTGAAATATCTTTTGGGGCATCAGGCTTAACCTTTTCATTTTGTTGGCCGGCTCCCCTTCTAATGTCCGATACGTGCTGTTTTTGCCGCCAGGAAGTTTCTTTGGGACCTGTTATTGGAATTTTTTACAGTCGGAGATCTTGCTCCAACCTATTGAAAATCAAGGAAAAAGTAATTCTTGTTTGAATCTTTGGAAAGGGGATGTCAATTCTGGAAGGAGAAATTGTGTCGGGAAAATTTACAATTTTGGAAGGCTTGAGACAGGGACCAAACGTGCATCGCTTTTTGATGAAAAATTTCTGTTGTGAAATTCGGTTTCTTCTGAAAGTAAGTGTAAATAAATCAATAAAATTAATATGTTAAAAATTTATGACGGAAATTGTAAGGTTTTTTTGGGGAAATTTAAAGTTTATTATTTTTTGTAATTGAATTGAAAACCAATGTCGAAAAACTTTACACGGCCCGTTTTAGCAAACGGAAATTCATATAAAACCGGTAGGTTATGCTGCTGGAACAAAATATGCTCAGAAAATTAATAACTGATTAATTTTAAAGGAAAATTTAGAACAGCAAATCCCCCAAACACAAGAGCCCATTATCCTCGTAACCGGGAACATCTGAGAGCCAAAGCGCCAAGGTGGTTGATCAATAAACAATTTTTTCGGTTTGGGAAAAGGAGGCGGGAATGAAGAACTTAATCGCTATTTTAATTTTAGCTGGGGTCTTTATGGTTGGAGGTTTGGGGAATGGACTTGCACTTACCTATTCAGAGGACATTTCGGGCGATTTGAATGGCACCAATATTGGCCCCCTGGATGTGGGCGATAATACCGTAACAGGGAATTTCTATGTTGATGATATTGAAGGAGGTTCCGATTTTGATGTTTTTTCCTTCCAGATAAATTCTGGTGAAAATTTAACATCTATTGTCTTTAATGTATTAGGACTGTCATATAATGATGCCAATACCCAATATGGTACGTATGCTCATGCTGCGCCTCTGTTACATGATTTAACGCATAGTATTTCTTATGAAATTATTGATATAGATTTGCTTTCTGCAGGTTCGGTTATTTTTTATCCAGGAATGGTTTTTGGTGAGGGGAGCTATAGGCTCCATTATTCCTCTCTTTCTATCTCCCCTGGTGATGCCTTTGATTGTGATTATAATTTTACTTTGACGGTTGCCCCTGTACCTGAACCCGCGACCCTGCTGCTTTTTGGATCAGGCCTGCTCGGCTTGGCTGCCACCAGAATCAGAAGAAAACAAAAATAATATAATATTTAGGGTCGGTGGGACATCGCTCCCCGGCTTTT
>Ga0209270_1000480_pt1 | contig 84162 bp, 70 predicted proteins | sample MTBAKSrepl1MetaG_FD_187456 | JGI IMG/M metagenome (GOLD analysis project Ga0209270, IMG submission 187456) | Enrichment culture microbial communities from Arthur Kill intertidal strait, New Jersey, USA, that are MTBE-degrading - MTBE-AKS1... | ecosystem: Environmental > Aquatic > Marine >...
AGCGCGAAGTGCTGGTGACCGTGAATGACGAAGGTCTTGTCTCTGCCTGGTTGGATGGTGTTAGATTGGAATTGAAACAGGTGGATCAGTATGCCAGGCCTGCCCCCGTCGTTGACTTGAAACATGTTGCCCGTATGCCTGTATCTCCCCCTGTCAACCACCCTTGGAGAACCTATGGAAAAAAACTGAATGGCAAGCCTACTGCTGTGATCAATTAGGACATTTCTATTTAGCCAGCATTAGGACATTTCTATTTAGCCTTGACATACACCGGGCTTGATTGGAACCCGGTGTATTTTTTTTAGTAAGAAAGTGCCCTCCGCCGGGAAATGGAGGAGGGAGACGACGATCAGGGTATTTGTGGCAGCGCGTCTTCCCGGGCGTAAATAATCCCGACCAGACCGCGACCGGTGTGCGCACCCAAAGCGGTTCCAAGTTTGACATCTGGCAACCAATTGACCTGGAAGATGCGATTCATAACTTCTTTGAGCATAACTGCTCCTTCAGGATTAGCGGCAGTACAGATCTGAGCTTGCAACCTGGTTCCTTCGGGGAAATTTTGCAGCACTAATTCCGTAAGACCAGTGATGGCTTTTTGGAATGAGCGCTTTTTTATCTTGTCGTAATACTTCCCATCCATTTTGCTCACATCGATCACGGGTTTAATGCCCAGCAGGGAGGCGAGCAAGCCTTTGAGGTGACTGATGCGACCACCAGCGATGAGATATTTTAGATCGGGTAATGTGAAATGCGTGTAAACTGCCTTGTGAAGCTGGCTTAATTTTTCAAGAACTTCATCCACTGGTTTTCCAGCATCCCGCATTTTAGCAGCGGCTAAAACGGACCAGGCCTGACCAGCTGACAGGGTGAGCGTGTCGATCAGGTGAATGCGAGGATTACCTATGGCATCAACAGCTTGTTTTGCAACGTTATAGGTGGCGCTTAGACCAGAAGAGATGTGAATCGAAAGAATGTCTTCATCTTCTTCTGCCAATTTCTCATAAACGCTGGTAAAGTCGCCTATGGAAGGGGTGGAAGTGATGGGCATGGTGGGACTGGCATCCATCATGTCATAAAACTTTACGGGGTCAATATCAACGCCAGCTTGATAGGAGATACCATCGACCTCGACTTTGAGGGGGACCATGGTCACGCCAATTTGCTGGCATTCTTCGAAGGAGAGGTCAGCTCCGCTATCAGTTACGATTTTCATTTTTACCTCTTTTTGACAAATTGGGATCAATTTGTTACTTGTAATTCTATAATAAAATGGATTCTCTTTCAAATTTTACACTATACACCTAAATTTTTCGATTTGCTATAAAAAATGATGACAAACGTCAACTTTTATTTGAAGCAGGGCAGACCTGCCACGGTCTGCCGTTGGGCGGGACGGCGTGGACCCTTAGCAGGGCAGGACCGTCCCCCACAGCCCCGTTAACCATCCGTCATTGTAGGGAATTGGCCTGCCAATTCATCACCAACAGGGCGAGGCAGGCCGTCGCCCCTACATCTTTCCACACCCTTCCAAGGTTTGTTTATAACCCATGTGTCGGGACGGCATGGACCCTTAGCAGGGAAGGACCATCCCCCACATAAAATTGGTTTGTACCGGTCTTGAGATGGGTAGGATGGGATTGTTTCGTTGGGGAGACTTTCCATGGTTTGCCGTTGGGCGGGACGGAATGGCAGCCGCCTGCCCTGGAAGCGAAGCGGATAGGGTCCCCTACACAAAATAATAGCAGAGGATCCATATTTTTTCGAATTACGGGGCTAAATCAGCTTAATTATGATACTATTGAGATGTCTTAACAATTCGATCCCAACATTCTCTGGAGGAAACAAAATGAAATCCATTCCAAAACCATTTTACATACTGATGGTTCTTGCCATGCTGTTTGGCATGCTCGGCATGCAGCCTGTGAAGGCTGTGCAAGCTATTTCACCTGATGTTCGCATCAGCCAGGCTTATGGAGCTGGCGGAAACAGCGGAGCTATTTATAAAAATGATTTTATAGAACTATATAATTCGTCTACAGCTGCTGTTAGTGTAGACGGATGGAGTGTCCAATATGCTTCTTCAGCTGGAACTAGCTGGCAGGTTACAGTACTTTCAGGAACCATTCCAGCCAACTCCTATTATTTAATTCAAGAAGCCCCAGGTGCTGGGGACATGCCACCTTTACCAACACCAGATGCTACGGGTGTTATTGCAATGCAGGGGTCCTCCAATTTTAAGATCGCCTTGGTGAATTCCACTACTGCTTTATCTGGTAGCTGCCCAACTGGAGTAATTGATTTACTTGGTGGTGGCACGGCAAATTGTTTTGAAGGTTCTGCGGCACCTGGCACGACAAGTGCTACAGCTTTGATTCGTAAGCAAGGCGGTTGCCAGGACACAGATGTTAACGCCAACGATTTTGAGGCTCTTACCCCAACACCCCGCAATACCGCTTCTCCTGCCTATGTTTGCCCTGTCGGAGATACTGCCCCGACAGTTGCCGGTACGGTACCCACTAATAGCGGCACGGCACAAAAGTCTGACAACATCGTTATCACCTTCAGCGAACCTGTGACTGTGACTGATCCCTGGTTCAGCATCTCCTGCACGACTTCCGGCGCGCACAGCGCCGTTGTGACCGACGCGGACCCCGTTTTCACGCTCAACCCTAACGCAGACTTTACTGTTGGGGAAACCTGCACAGTCACCATTGACCACACCAAGGTCAATGATGACGACCTTGACGACGCGACAGCCGATTACATGATCGCCGATTACAGCTTCAGTTTCACTATTGCAGCCGGCTGCGGTGATCCCTACACTTTTATTTACGACATCCAGGGCACTGGGACGGCTTCCCCAGTGGTTGGCACCACCGTTACCACCGAAGGTGTGGTGGTGGGCGACTTCCAGGTGGGCGGCAAGAATGGTTATTACATCCAGGAACCAAATGCGGATGCAGACCCCCTCACCTCCAATGGGATTTTTGTGTACAACACATCCGTTGGGGTGAACGTAGGCGACCGTGTGCGCGTCACTGGTTTGATCACCGAATGGGCAACTGGCACAGGTGGCACGATGACTGAGCTCACGCCCACTTCTCCCGCCGGTTCAAACGTACTCCTTTGTTCCACCGGGAACTCTGTTGCAGCAACCGAAGTAACCTTGCCGGTCACGGCAGTCAGCGACTTTGAGCAGTACGAGAGCATGCTGGTCACTTTCCCGCAGAGCCTGATCATCTCGGAATACTTCAATTTTGACCGCTACGGTGAGATCGTCTTGACCTCCACACGGCATATGACCCCGACCGCACTCGTGGAACCCGGCGCGCCAGCCCAGGCAGAAGCTGCGGCTTACCTGCTGGACCGCATCACCCTGGATGACGGACGCACCGCCCAAAACCCTGACCCCGCTATTCACCCCAATGGGCTGACCTTTGACATGACCAACCTGTTCCGCGGTGGCGGTACGGTAACCAACGTGACAGGTATCCTGGACTTTTACCAGAGCCTTTACCGTGTACAACCCACTACTGGGGCTGTGTATGCCGATGCAAACCCCCGCACTACTGCTCCTGATATCACCGAAGCGGATTTGAAAGTGGTCAGCTTTAACGTGCTGAATTACTTTGTCACTTTGGATGATGGTGTCAATGACATCTGTGGTCCAAGTGGTACCCTAGAGTGCCGCGGCGCCGACAACGAGGAAGAATTCACACGCCAGAAAGCCAAGATCGTGGCTGCTCTGGCTGCCATCGACGCGGACGTTTACGGGCTGATGGAGATCGAGAACGATTCGCCCGTTGCGGTTAATGATGCCGTTGCAGACCTTGTGGCCGGATTGAATGCCGTTGCAGGCGCTGGCACCTATGCTTATATCCAAACTGGAGCAATTGGTGGAGACGTCATCAAGCAGGCGATCCTGTACAAACCCGCTTCCGTGACCCCAGTTGGAACCTACCAGATTCTGGATTCTACCGTGGATTCACGCTTTATCGATACAGCTAACCGACCCGTTTTGGCGCAGGTCTTTGCCAGCGTGGAAGGCGGCAATACCTTCGTGGTGGCAGTTAATCACCTCAAATCCAAGGGCTCGGCCTGTGTTGGCGACCCTGATCTGGGCGATGGACAAGGCAACTGTAATCTGACCCGCCTTGCAGCCGCACAAGCACTGGTGGACTGGCTGGCTAACCCAACTTACTTCCCGGAAGTCGAAAAAGCACTGATCATTGGCGACCTGAACTCCTATGACAAGGAAGACCCCATTGACGCGATCAAACTGGGTGTAGATGATACCGCTGCTACAACCGATGATTACCTGGACATGATCTTTGAGAAACAGGGAGACAATGCCTATGGTTATGTGTACGACGGGCAGACCGGTTACCTCGATCACGCCCTGGCGAACCAGGCTTTGGCAGAGAACATTGTGGATGTCAACTTCTGGCATATCAATGCTGATGAGCCCGACCTGATCGACTATGATACAAGCTTTAAGAAGGATGCGCAGGACGCGCTTTACGCGCCAGACGCCTACCGCTCCTCTGACCACGACCCCGTGCTCGTAACTCTGGATGTGTTCACCCTCGAAGAACAGATAACAGCGGCAGTGGATTATGTTTATGATCCTGTTTACCCCTATGTTGGTCTGATCAATTTTGATGATCCGAATAATATCTTCACCGGCACATACACTGATGCTCAATTCCTGGCTGGCGGCGCTATGGACGACCTTGCCCGCTACCTTGGTGCACTTTACCGCCAGGAAAACTCGAGCATTAACAGCATCGTCTTTGATGGTGTCACTTACACCTGGAATGTGGATGGTGGCTTGAAGGGCAGCAATTGGGAAGACACATCGGGCAATACTCTGGTCAGCGCGATGGTGGACTACTTCTTCGGTGCCGCCTACGACCCTGCGGTTGGTTTACAGATCGCAGTTAGTGATGAAGTAGCGACGAGCACTGTCACTTTTATGTTGATCAATGAATATGCAGCTCTTACCTGGTTGCAAATGAACACAGTATTGAGTTCAGTCAGCGGCACGATTGCGGACCTAAAAGCGACCTTCCCGTCGACCATTCCTGCAAATATTGTCGATCTGCCTTATGTGATCGACTCCCGCATGACTTTGGCCGCGGCCTTACCTGTAGGGTCGACTGTGACCATTTACCGCGAGGGTGTGGCAATACCAGGGTTGACCGACATCACCTTGGACGGTGACGGACCCTTCTGGTTCACCGAGTTATTTGTCCCAGGTCCTGCACCAAGAGCCCCATTCGATGCCAATTACGGCAACGCGATTGAAAACTATGTTATCGAAGTCACCGGACCAGGTGGCAATATTCTGGACTTTGACACGACCGTGTTGATCGAATCGGTCATCTCCAAGGACGGCTACCTAACAGAAACCGTTTTGGATGATATCACCCTGGCTGTGAATATCCCGGCGGATGAGCTGGCGGCATTGGATTGGCTGCAAGCCAACACCGTGCTGAGTTCAGTGAGCGGCACGATTGCGGACCTAAAAGCGACCTTCCCGGCGAGTATACCTCCAGTGATTGTGGCTGAAGACTACGTGATCGACTCCCGTATGACCTTAGCGGAAGCTTTACCTGTAGGGTCGACTGTGACCATCTACCGCGAAGGCGTGGCTGTACTAACAGACATCACACTCGATGGTGTTGGTCCATTCTGGTTCACCGAGCTGTTTGACCCAGGCCCCGCACCAAGAGCGCCATTTGACGCTGGTTACGGCGGCGCGGTTGAGAACTATGTTATCGTGGTCACTGGACCTGGCAACAACCCGCTGGACTTTGACACGACCGTGTTGATCGAATCCGTGATCTCGAAAGATGGCTATGATACCGAAACCGTTCTGGACGACATCACGCTGGGTATCCATATAGACGATGCGGTTGCACCTACGATTGAATCAGGTGTGGCTCATTCTTCCTCTCACGACGATGTCCCACTGGTGGACGGTGCATTCACTGTTGTCCAGGGCTTTGTGGTGGATACGATTGAAATCACCATGGACGAAGACGTGCTGGTTACACTTGGCACGGTTGTCACCATGGAAGATTATGGCCCTTACGGAACTGTCACTGCGCATGACGGGGCAGTGATCACTATTACACCTTATTCAGGTTATGAGACAGCAGCCTTGATAGGCACATTCACCTTCACAGTTCCTGCCGGGTCTGTCACGGACCTGAGAGGTAACGCGTTTGTTGGTAGCATCGCGTTGGAAGTCTTGAACGTGGCTCCTGTTGCAATGGATGACGCTTACACAACCGATGAGGATGTTACGCTTACGATTGACCCAAGGGGCGTCCTGGCGAATGACACCGACTTTGATCCAGTGATCTTGACCGCGATCTTGGTTGATGAACCCGCCAATGGCACCGTGGTGCTGAACTCGGACGGATCCTTCACCTACACCCCCGATCCCGACTTTACTGGTACGGATACCTTCACATACACAGCGAACGACGGCATGGTTGACAGCAATATTGCTACGGTTACCATCACCGTGACCCCGATCAATGACGTGCCAGTGGCTGTTGACGATGCTTATTCGGTAAACGAAGACGGCGTTCTGACAGTTGCGGCACCTGGTGTGATGGCTAACGACATTGAGGTCGATACCGATGGCATGGTTGTGGTGCTGGTTTCCAACGTCAGCCATGGTTCTTTGGTTTTGTTGGGAGACGGCTCCTTTACTTACACCCCCGACCCTGACTTCAATGGCACAGACAGTTTTGTTTACAAGCTGATCACTTACCCCGGCCTCCAGGATGCCTGGACGGACGATGCTACTGTCACCATCACGGTCAACCCAGTCAACGATGCCCCTGTGGCAGAGGACCAGGACGTAACCACCGCAGAAGATACCGCCAAGGCTATAACCCTGACGGGATCCGATATTGACGGCGATACACTGACCTTCTCGATTGTCGACGATCCTTTACACGGCGATGTAGTTCTGGCTGGCAGCGTTGCTACCTATACTCCTGACCCTGATTTCACAGGCGAGGATAGCTTCACCTTCACAGCAACCGACGGAACGGCTACCAGTGACATGGCTGTAGTTACCATCACAGTCACCCCGGTCAACGACGCTCCAGTGACTGTAGAAGACGTCTATACAACCGATGAAGATACCGTTCTGACAGTGCCTGTGGCAGATGGCGTTTTGGCCAATGACACCGACGTGGACGGCGATGTGCTTACGGCTGTCCTGGTGAGTGATGTTAGTTTTGGTACATTAACCTTGGCTGACGATGGTTCATTTGTTTACACTCCTGATGAAAACTACTCTGGCACTGACTTCTTCAGTTATAAAGCGTCTGACGGAACGCCGATAAGCAATGTCGTCGACGTCAGCATTACGGTCAACCCCGTCAATGACTGGGTGGTGGCGAACGATGACGAATACGAGACCATGGCTGGTGTAACGCTCGATGTTGCAGCACCCGGTGTTCTGACCAACGATGTGCTGCTGGATCCGAATGAGACGGTCACACTGGATGTGCTTGTCCAGCCAACTGGCGGAACGCTCACACTCAACGCTGACGGCTCGTTCACCTATGTGCCTAACGCCGGTTTCTTCGGTGTAGACACGTTCGAATATCAACTCAACTCGACTCTGCTGCAAGGCGAGTTCAGCGACACGGCAATAGTTACGATCACTGTTACCGCAATGCAAATCTTCCTGCCGCTAATCCTCAGATAGTTGATCAAAAGTTTTTAGACAGCAGCGCCCCGGACCCCCGGGGCGCTGTTTTTTTATGACCTCGTAGGGAACGTGGCTCGTCCCGTTCCTTGTCCCGTTCCTTGTCCCAATGGTCGAGGACAAGCCGTCGACCCTACGAAAAGATGAAATTGGTGGAAGCTGGTCATCGACCTCACAGAGGATGGTTCGACCGATCAAACCAGGGTCACCAGAGTATAATTAGCGCGTTTCGAAAAGAGGAATATGATCAAAACCCAAGGTTTGACAAAGATATTTAAGATTGGAAAGAAACAAGAGACCGAACTTGTCGCAGTTGACGAATTGAGCCTGGAAGTAGAGAATGGAGAGGTTTTTGGCTTTTTAGGCCCTAACGGTGCCGGCAAAACCACCACGGTGCGCATGCTGACCGGTCTGATCCGACCCAGTGCTGGCAGTGCTCAAATTGCTGGCTTCGAGTTGGGCAAAAATGACACCGAGATCCGCCGCAACGTGGGCATCCTGACCGAGTCGCCCGGCATGTACGAGAGGCTGACGGCTGAGAAGAACCTCAGCATCTTCGCCAACCTTTATGATGTGCCTGATGTTGAAAAATCGGTAAACAAATACCTGAGCATGCTGGGATTATGGGAACGCCGGAATGATGCAGTTGGCAGTTTTTCGAAGGGCATGCGCCAAAAACTGGCGGTTGCCCGCGCTTTGATCAATGAACCGCAAATCCTGTTTCTGGATGAGCCCACCACCGGGCTGGACCCGGAAGCCTCAAAAACCGTACGCGATTTTGTGGAAGAGCTTAAAACCGAAGGACGCACCATTTTCATGACCACCCACAACCTGGATGAAGCCGAAAAGCTTTGTGACCGGGTGGGCATTTTTCAGCAGCGACTGCTCACGCTGGATAGTCCCACCAACCTGCGCGAAAAAATGTATGGTCGCAGAGTAGTTTTCCATCTGCGAGAGATGCAACCTGGTTGGGCAGAGCTGGTATCCAGTATTCCAGGAACAGGAAGTGTTGAGGTCGCAGATAATAAATTGGTGGTTTCTCTCAAGGAGCCTGAAGAAAGCAACCCTGCAATCATCAAAGCATTGGTGACGGCAGGAGCTGACGTGCAATTTGTTGGGGAAATCCGGCACAGTTTGGAGCAAATCTATCTCGAAATGGTAAACAGCAGTGAAAGGGGGCAGCGATGAAACACATCAAGACGATCATCAATAAGGAATGGTCTGAAGTCTTCAAGAACCGTTGGGTGATCAGCACCATGACGCTGCTACCGATGTTGTTCACGGCTCTTCCGCTGGTTATGCTCGCCACGACTGGCGGCAGCGCTCTATCGGCAGAAATAAGTGCTGAAAGCAGCGGGCTGCCAGCAGGGTTTGTTGCCACTTGCAAGGGGTTAAGTGCCACAGACTGTATGCAAATCTACCTGCTCAACCAGTTTATGCTGATGTTTATGATGATGCCGCTCATGATCCCGACCACCATTGCCGCCTACAGCATCGTGGGTGAGAAAACCACCCGCAGCCTGGAGCCGCTCCTGGCAACACCCATCACGACCATCGAGTTGCTTGCTGGGAAGGGGCTGGCAGCAGTGATTCCTGGCACATTGATCAGTTATGCCGCCTTCGGAGTATTCATTTTAGGTGGTTTCATCATTGGCTTAAGCCCGGCAGTTTTGGCACACATCCTCAGCCCAATTTGGATGTTGGGCATCCTGGTCCTGGGACCGATCCTCTCGGTAATTGCGACCATCTTTGCCATTTACGTGTCCTCCAGGGTCAGTGACCCCAGAGTGGCTGAACAGCTCTCTGGCATGGTGATCATGCCGCTTATGCTGGTGATGTTTGCTGTTTTAGCTGGAAAATTGGTGATCAATATCTGGTTTATGGTGATTGCGATCGTGGTTTGTGCCTTTGTCGCCTTTGGAATGTTGCATTTGGGAACGGTGATCTTTGACCGCGAAAATATACTTACAAAATGGAAGTAATCGGATGAAAAAGACTCGCTTTTTGATTGGACTTTTGCTTATTTTGGCGCTTGTTTTTGTGTTTTCGGAAGCACAGGCGCAAAGTGAATCAGCGTGGGTCCTGAGGCTTACCAGGAACTTTGGGTATGGGTCCGGCTCGGACATCCAGGGAAATATGACCTTATACCTGGATGGAGATATGGCCTCTGTCGTGCGGGTTGTCTATTACATGGATGATGAGGTCATGGCAGAAGTGACGCAAGAACCGTTCAAGCTACCTTTTAGTACAGGCGATTACGCACCTGGGGTGCACAAAATGAGAGCTGAAGTCACTACTGCAGATGGTAATGTGGCTTCCGCGGGACCGATTGTATACAATTTTTTGAGTGCGGTTGAATCCGGGAAAAAGACTACCAGTATTCTGGTCACGGTGATTGGCATCAGCCTTGGCGCGATGGCAATCAGCTGGTTTATTTCTTCCCGACAAAAAGGTGGGGTGGTCACTTCTGGTGGAATGTTTGGACTGGCAGTCTGCAATCGCTGTGGGAAGGTTTTTGCGCGGTCAATTATGGGGATGAACATTGTGGTGGGTAAGATTGAACGCTGCCCGCATTGCGGCAAGTGGCAGATCACCCGGCGAGCCAGCCCATTGGAAATCGAGTGGGCAAATGAGGACACTCGCCCGGAAGAGCCGATAGAGCCCGAGGAAAAGCCGAAAAAAGATGACCTGGACGAAAGCAAGTATATTGACTTGTAGGTGATCAGGGTGGTTTCATGTTGTAGGGAACAGGCCTGCCTGTTCCTGATGTGGACGGTCGAGGCAGGCCATCGACCCTACATCAAGATGGCCACGCTGCCTGTTCCTGAGGTGGACGGTCGAGGCAGGCCATCGACCCTACATCAAGATGGCCACGCTGCCTGTTCCTGATGCGGACGGTCGAGGCAGGCCATCGACCCTACATTAAGATGTCCACGCTGTCTGGTTCAACCCTCACCAGAATCGGAAGCGGAACGCGGTCTGCGAGGAGAAAACAACTTGTAGGGAACAGGCCTGCCTGTTCCTGAGGTGGACGGGCGAGGCAGGCCATCGACCCTACATTAAGATGGCCACGCTGCCTGTTCCTGATGCGGACGGTCGAGGCAGGCCATCGACCCTACATTAAGATGGCCACGCTGCCTGTTCCTGATGCGGACGGTCGAGGCAGGCCATCGATCCTACATGAAGACGGCCACACTGCCTGTTCCTGAGGTGGACGGTCGAGGCAGGCCATCGACCCTACATTAAGATGGCCACACTGGCGGGTTGAACCCTTAAAAGGGCAGGTTCGCAACCCGGACTATAAAGCCATACCACGACTACACAAAGTGGATTCAGTGGGTGGGGTTATGTTATGATGAAATCACTCAAAAATTGCATCTTTCACTATGAGTAAAGGAGACAAAATGACACTCAAAGGTAAAAAAGTAGCTTTCCTGGTAGCGGAAGGCGTTGAAGATTTGGAATACTATGCTGTTGCGATGCGCTTGCAGGAAGAAGGCATTGTCGTACTGACGGCAGCCATGGATTTGAAACCGGTCAAGGGAAAAAACGGTCTCGATATCAAGCCGGATACCAAGATTGAAGACTTGGTCGCTGACGAATTGTTTGGGCTGGTATTACCTGGCGGTTGGGCTCCTGATAAGGTGCGGCGCTATAAGCAAGCCACCGATTTGGTTGCCAAAGTCAACGAACAAGGCAAGATCATCGGCATCATTTGCCATGGCGGCTTGTTGGCGATTTCCGCAAAAATTGTTGCCGGTAAGAAGACTGTTGGATCGCTGGGCATCAAGGACGATTTGCTGAACGCTGGTGCCACCTGGGTGGACGAACCTGCTTTTCGTGATGGCAACCAGGTGTGGGGCAGAGTCGTGGCGGATATCCCGGACTTCAATCGCGAACTGGTAGCCGCTTTCAAACAGGCAGCCGCTTAAGACAAATGAGCTGCGGTTGGTGGTACAATCGCAATACAAAAAAACAAATTGTTTGGAGGTTGCATGGAACAAGAAGTATCGGGATTTGCTGTGAAAAAAGGACTCGCTGAGATGCTTAAAGGTGGCGTGATCATGGATGTGGTTAATGCCGACCAGGCAAAAATCGCTGAAGACGCCGGAGCAGTGGCAGTGATGGCTTTGGAACGCGTCCCGGCAGATATCCGCGCAACAGGTGGAATTGCCCGTATGAGCGACCCTGAGCTGATCATCAAAATCATGGAAGCCGTCAGCATTCCGGTGATGGCAAAATGCCGAATCGGGCATTTTGTGGAAGCTCAAATTTTAGAATCACTGGGTGTGGATTACATCGACGAATCAGAAGTTTTGACTCCTGCAGACGAAGCCTACCACATCAACAAGCACAATTTCAAAGTACCCTTTGTTTGCGGCTGCCGCAACCTTGGTGAAGCCTTGCGCCGTATTGGCGAAGGCGCTGCCATGATGCGCACCAAGGGCGAACCCGGCACTGGTGATGTGGTCGAAGCTGTACGGCATGCCCGCTCAGTCTATGGCGATATCCGCCACCTGCAGTCACTTCCTGAAGAGGAAGTGATGACCTTTGCCAAGAACATCCAGGCGCCCTTTGAACTGTGTATGCAAGTCCGCGAACTGGGTAAACTGCCAGTAGTCAATTTTGCCGCTGGTGGTATTGCCACCCCTGCGGATGCTGCTCTGATGATGCAATTGGGTGTTGATGGTATCTTCGTTGGCTCTGGCATCTTCAAGTCGGGTGACCCATCCAAACGCGCTCAAGCCATCGTTAAAGCTACTACTCACTATCGTGAACCTGGCATTTTGGCTGAAGTCAGCCGTAATCTGGGCGAAGCTATGGTTGGTCGCTCGGCAACCCAATTACCAGACGAAGAAAGAATGGCTGGTCGCGGCTGGTAAGATAGAAAAGCAAAGCATTCAACAAGATGAAACTTGGAGTCTTAGCCTTACAAGGCGATTTTCGTGAACATCGCATCAGCCTCGAAAAACTCGGGGCTGATGTCTCTGAGGTCAGGCTGCCGGAACAATTGGACGGTCTCTCCGGGTTGATCATTCCAGGCGGTGAGTCTACCGCCATTGGAAAACTGATGGTCGCTTATGGATTAATGGATGCGATTCGTGAGTTTGGGCAAAAAAAGGCCATCTGGGGCACCTGTGCGGGTGCCATTTTGCTTGCCAGGAATGTCGGAAACAATCAACCCCTGCTGGACCTGATGGATATCACCATTCAACGCAATGCTTTTGGACGCCAGATCGATTCTTTTGAAATTGACCTTCCCGTTCCGTTTCTCAACCCGAGTCAACCGGATTATCACCTGACGTTCATTCGGGGACCGATCATCACTGAAGTTTATGGAGGAGCACGACCGCTGCTGAGTTTACCAGATGGCAGGATCATTGCAGCACGGCAAGGCAAACTACTGGCAACCTCTTTCCATCCGGAACTCACCAACGATTTACGTTTCCACCGCTATTTCATGGAGATGGCATTATCGGAATTCGAAATTTAAGTTCTTTCGACCTCTATAAAATCAGCCGGACCGGTGCTGTGACGCAAAGCCTGGACTCGGTCCGCTATTTCACACGCGGTGAACCGCTCAACCTGCGTAATGTCATGCAACGGGTTGCGCCATTGGTCGAACAAGCTGCAGTAAGCTGGGAGGGGGAAGACAGCGAAACTTGTTACGCTCAAATCGAGAAAAGACAAACCCGCCAGTACGCCCAAATGTGTTACCTGGGCTGCCAGGAAGAGCCAGATCCGGTAGATATTTGCCGACTGCTCGAACACCTGGTAAAAAGTGCCGGGACCTGGAAGGCTTGGGGTGTTTTGGCTGATTTGCCTGAGTCCTCCCCACTTTTTGAAGGCTTTCGAAAAGCCGGGTTCTCCATATGGGCAAGACAAAATGTTTATCAATTAACTTCAACTGATAAAAATTATGATAAGGATGCCATCCGATGGCGTCTGTGGAAATCGGAAGATATCAACCCCATGAACGCCCTGTATAAAGAAGTCGTGCCGGGTGTAGCGCAGTGCATTGAGCCAATGACCCGCAAAGCAGCGCTTGGTTTGGTTGCATATCAGCCTGATGGAAGCCTGGCTGCCTATGCAGACCTTGAATATGGCCCCAAAGGAATCTGGGTGCAAGTTATCAGCAGCCCGGAGTTGAAGTCAGCGGGTTTACTGAAAGCCCTGCCCGCAGCAATTCCGGAGTTGGCTGGCAGACCGGTCTATCTGTGTGTGCGCTCTTACCAATCCTGGTTGGATGTTGCCATGCAAGAGGTGGGTTTTTCCAGGAGTGAAGCCCAAGTACTGTTGGTCAAACACCTGGTGTTAAGAAAGTCACTTGAACGTAATGCGGTAAAGCAATTATTTGAAAGCAGTACGATGGAAGGTTCATTACCAATAACGCAAATAAAATGAGAACAAGGTGAGGGGGACACAAAATGCCCAAAACAAATTCCAGAAAACTGTTTGACAGAATTTCGCCATTCTACAATCGCTTTTATGAGCGACAACGTCAGAATTACTCCCGGCTTTTTAAGCAAATGCACCAATGCAACCTTTCGCATTTCTCTACCATACTAGATGTCGGTTGTGGAACTGGAGCCATGGCGTCAGTTTTTACAGAGATGGGCTTGAAAACCTATGCAGTGGATCAGTCTATAGGAATGTTGCGAGCAGCAAAAAAAAGGCGAGAAAATTCGAATGTGAATCTTTGCCGGGGAAGCATCATGGGCGGGCTGCCCTTCTCTGAGAGAAGTTTTGATGTTGTTATTGCAGCATTTGTTGCTCATGGCATGGTTGCAGAGCAAAGGATTATGTTATATGCAGAAATGAGACGGGTCAGCAAACACCTGGTAATCGTGCATGATTACAACGGAGTGCGCTCATTGGGAACAAGCATAGCTGAGTTTGCTGAAGGAGGAGATTATTTCAATTTCATCCGTGTCGTAAAAGATGAATTGATGGACTTTTATGGAAATCTTGAGGTGGTTGAAACCGAGAAACAAAGCTGTTGTTACGTCTGCAATATTGGGTAAAATCAGAAAACAATTTACTCGGTGTAAGCTGATGAATCAGAAGAGTGAGATAATGTTTCGTTGATCCTTGCTGTAGTAACCCATTGATGTTACAGACCAGTGATAGATCGAAGGAGATCTAGCCAACCGGAACTTAAAAGGTTCCGATTAATTTTCTATTAGAAATACTACAAGCTCGGGCAATTAACACTGGCATAGGTTAAAATCTAGGCATACAATAGTGAGTATGAATTTTATGACACAAACAAAATATATAACCGATGATCTGGCGGCAATGCTGAACGTGTTTCCTGAAGAAATCGCCAAGGCAGTTGTCGAGGCAGATCATTTTGACGATTTATTGGAAGTAGTGCTCGACCTGGGTCGGGTCCCAACTGCTCGTTTTGTCGATGGGGAAGTGAAACTGCTTGATCGCCACGTTGATCATGAAGATATCGATTGTGTAATCAGTCGTATTGGCGAATTCGATGCAGATAATCGTGCTGGCATGGAGAGCACACTTCACCGCATTTCGGCGATCCGAAACCGCCGAGGCAATGTGGTTGGTTTGACCTGCCGGGTGGGGCGCGCTGTCTACGGCACGATCAACATCATCGAAGACCTGATCGACTCGGGTGAGAGCATCCTGATTTTAGGCAAACCTGGTGTTGGAAAGACAACCATGCTGCGTGAGGCTGCCCGAATTTTGGCAGAGAAGAAACGCGTTGTCATTGTTGACACTTCCAATGAAATTGGCGGAGACGGTGACGTCCCTCATCCAGCGGTAGGCGCTGCCCGGCGTATGCAAGTGCCCAAGCCCTCCCTACAGCACGAGGTCATGATCGAGGCAGTCGAAAACCATAACCCCGAAGTGATCGTTATCGACGAGATCGGGCGCGAATTGGAAGCACTGGCTGCCCGCACAATTGCCGAACGAGGCGTCCAGTTAATTGGTACAGCGCATGGCAATGCCCTGGATAACTTGTTGGTCAACCCAACCCTTTCCGATCTGATTGGCGGGGTTTCTTCCGTGACGCTCTCAGATGATGAGGCCAGGCGGAGAGGGACACAAAAAACCGTTTTGGAACGCAGGTCTCCTCCCACTTTTACCATTTTGGTCGAAATCCAGGATCGGAAACGGGTGAAAGTGCATCGTGATGTGGGTGCTGCGGTCGATTCGATCTTGCGCGGTTATCCAATGCTGCCAGAGGATCGTTTCCGGGATGAAGACGGCAAGGTCCACATCATTAAGCAGACCAAGCCAAACATGCCGACCGTATCGCAATCGATGCGCAGAGGCAATGGCATGGAGAGAAGCCCCTTCGATCGCGGTAGCAGCCAGGCTGTAGCCCCAAGACAGCCAAGTTACGCTCCATCCAGGCATGCTGAACGATTTGAAGAATTGCTTGACGGCGATGACTACGAAAATCCAGACCTTGACGGAATGGAAGGTGAAAAGAAAATTTTCGCCTTCGGAGTAGCACGGAACCGGCTTTTACAATCCATTAAAAGCCTGGGTGTGCCCGCTGTGGTTGTTAAAGACCTGGCAGAAGCGGATGTTTTGCTCACCCAGCGGCGTTACTATCGCGATCGGCTGCAGCCAATTGTTGAAGCCGAAGGGCGAGGCATGCCAATTTTCGTGGTGAAATCCAATACAGTTGATCAGATTGAGCAGTTCCTGGCTGATTCTTTTCAAGAGCACCAGGCACCGGTCAGACGAACCTTGGTTGAAGAAGCTGTGCGCCATGCCGAACAGGCTATCATGATGATCCAGGCAGGAGAAAAATTCATCAACCTTCCGCCAATGCCATCCCCGGTCCGACGGGAGCAGCATGAATTGGCAAAAAGAGCGCACCTGGTTTCCCGATCTTTCGGGAAAGACCCGAACCGATATGTGCGTATCTACAGGGATTAAGTATGTTCATCACATTTGAAGGTCCAGAAGGTAGCGGAAAAAGCACGCAACTGCCGAAGTTAGCCCGGTTCCTGGAGGAATCAGGTTTGTCGGTAGTGAAAACCCGCGAACCAGGAGGAACAAAAATCGGCGACCAGATCCGTGAGGTGCTGGTTAGGATGGACAACACCGAACTGCACCCTCGAACGGAAATTTTGCTATTTCTGGCTGCCAGGGCTCAACTGGTGGAAGAGTTGATCATCCCCAGCCTGCAGCAGGGCAAGATCATTTTGTGTGATCGTTATGGTGATTCGACCCTGGCATACCAGGGTTACGGTCATGGTCTTGACCTGGAAACTTTACGGGCTATGCTCCACTTTGCTACTGGTGGATTGAAGCCGGACCTGACGATTCTGCTGGATGTCGACATTATGACCGGTTTGAAAAGGAAAAAGATCAAAGAGGAGTGGAACCGACTTGATGCTTTTGAGTTATCATTCCATGAACGAGTTCGGGCAGGCTACCATATCCTTGCCGAACAGGAACCTGAGCGCTGGAAGATCGTTGATGCCACGCAGGATCCTGATCAGGTGCAAGAGGAAATCAGGGCGCTTGTGTTGGACGCGATAGAAAAGAAAAAAGACTAAAAAAGCAACGGGACACAAAGCCCTGTTGATCGAAAGGAATTTCAGTATGAAAAATGCAAGGAAGTATCTGTGGATCGTAATGATCTTTATGTTGGCACTAGGTGCCTGTCAAATCCAGGAAGTGACCCCTCCGGCGACCGAGACTCCTGTAGTCCTGGAAACCGAAGCTGTCACGCCTGAAACAACCGGGATAGTTCCTGCGGTTCCCACCGAGGAGCTGCCCCTGTTAGGCGAAGATGGAAATATGAGTTGTAATCTGGTTGGTCCTCTTTTCGCAGAACTGACCGAAGAACAAAAAGCTCAACTGGCGATCTTCCCTGAAATCAGCGAAGAAGACTGGACCAAAGGACCAGAAGATGCCATCCTGACCGTCATTGAATATACCGATTTCTTCTGCCCCTATTGTGCAATGGCGTTCTCTGAGCTGAACACACTGATGGAAAAATATCCGGATGATGTTCGGTTGGTCTATCGCCCTCTCCCGCTTGATTCCCTCCACCCCAATGCCCCACTGACAGCTTATGCTGCTGAAGCAGCCGGCAAGCAGGGAAAATTCTGGGAGTTGTATGATGCCATCTTCTCGAACCAGGAGACCCTTTCTGCATTTACGACTGAACAGGTTACTGACTGGTTAAAGACTACTGCAGGCGAAATTGGACTGGATGTGGAACAGTTTACTGCCGACATCGCCAATGAAGAAGTGATCAACAAGATCACAACCACCCAGCAAGCCATGTTTGCAGCTGGTGTCAGCTCTACCCCGACCATTTTGGTCAATGGACGCCCGGTAGGCAACTGGCAATCAGCTTACCTTAGCAACTTCATCGAAGTGATGAAAGCGGAAAAAAACATGATTACAGAGTGTCCTCCTTTTGTAATCGACCAGGATAAAGAATACACTGCTACGATAACTACTGAAAAAGGCGATATTGTGCTGGAACTCTACCCTAAGGCAGCTCCTTTGGCGGTGAACTCCTTTGTTTACTTAGCTCGTGAAGGTTTTTATGACGGCGTCACTTTCCACCGTGTGTATCACAACTTCATGGCACAGACAGGTGACCCGACCGGTACTGGTTGGAGCGGCGCTGGCTATCAATATCGCGAAGAAATTGTGCCTGAACTGACTTATGACGAAGGCTACATGGTTGGTGTTGCCCGCGGTCAGGCAGAAGATACCAGTGGAAGTCAATTCTTCATTACTTATGTGCCCTATCCTTCTCTCAACGGCGGTTACACCATTTTTGGAAAACTGATTGAGGGTATGGATGTATTGGGACAAATCACTGAACGTGATGCGGATAACAATCCCGAAGCACCGGCAGGCGATAAGATCATAAGCATCACGATTAATGAAAAATAGTGGTCGAGACAGGTACTGAGCCTAGACTTTTAAATAGAACCAGCCCTCGCTGGATGCACTGGATAAACCTTTTTGGGAACATCGCAGTCATCCTCGGGGCTGGATCGCTTTTCCTTTTCTTGCTGAACTGGCAACCTGAGGCAGGCTCAGACACAATTATTGGTCAACTTTCAAACCGCACGGTATTCCTCTGGGCATATACGTGCGGTTTTGTTGCTCTGATGGCGTTTATTGGCGCTGTAGACAGCATCCTGAGACTGAGCAGTAAAGCAAAACATCCGAAACGGAAACAAGCAGGCTGGCTGCGATTCATCATCTTGTTGTTCCCATTCATCCTTTGGGCTGTGGAAGCCTGGAAGTATTCCATCATCTTACCTGACTGGATCTTTTCGAGCCTGATCTTCCTGGGTGTTCTGATCCCGGTGGTGTGGCTGCTGAGAATGGCAAGCGGCCAGTTGTGGGGGCAGCATAAAGGTCGTGATGCTTCAGTGATCAGCTTTTCGAGCAGCGTTACCATGCCGTTAATTATGCTGGTGCAATTGATACTAATATTCATCACTATTTTGGTCCTGGCAGGGTTAAGTCCAGTTGGTTTCTTTAAGGTGCCCGAGACCATGCGCGAGACCGAAGAACTTCTAAATTCACCGCTGGTTCTCCTGGCTCTGACCGTTTTTGTAGCAGTTGTTGCACCGGTTATGGAAGAACTTTTCAAGACCCTGGCAGTCTGGTCACTAGAAGGTTTGGATATCAGTGACGGTGACGGTTACGTTGCTGGGATGATGAGCGGAGCCGCTTTCGCCTTGGTGGAGGGCATGCTCTATGCAGCTCAAACGGCCATTGCTCCTGGAAATGATTGGCTCTACTTCTTGCTTGGTCGCTTTGGCGGAACGTTAATCCACATATTCAATGGCGGCCTTATTGGCTGGGCACTGACAAAAACCTGGCGAGATCGCAAATTAGCCCGCCTTCTGCTTATCTATTTGTTGACATTTATCATCCACGGCTTATGGAACCTGGCGGTCGTCCAGACCCAGTTGATTCCCAGCTTAAAGGGGGAAGAGATCAACATGGTTTTATCCAATGGCATTTTGGCAGTTTTAGCGTTGTTGGTTGGGGCTGGTTTTTTTGCATTTGCGCACCATGTTCTGAAGAACACAAAAAACCAGCAGACAATTATTGAAGGAGAAATGAATGCCTTCTAATACCTTTGGTACACGTGAACGAGCATTGAACGTTGTGCGGTTCATAGCGCGCATCGTGGCAGATATTGAAGTAGTCGGTAGTGAACACATTCCCGATGAAGGAGCTTGTGTGATGACAACCAGCCATATCAGCCGATTGGACACACCTTTATTGATGTTGTCGACTTCCCGGAAAGATATTATTGGTATGGTAGCAACCGATTATCAACACTCTCCTTTTGGTGGAATTCTGAAAAAGCTGGGAGTTATCTGGATCAATCGGGAAGGTTACGACTTCGAGGCATTCAGAGATGCAACCGCTTTTCTGAAGAAGGGTGGAATCGTCGGATTGGCACCGGAGGGAAGGCGATCGAAAGATGGGCAATTGTTGGAAGGCAAGCCAGGGGCGGTCTTGCTGGCAATGAAGAATAAAGTATCAATCTTACCAGCGGCTGTTCTTGGGTCGGCAGATATGGTGAAAAGCTTTCTAAAATTGAAAAAAATGCAGATTAAGGTGATTTTCGGTAAACCATTTGACTTGCCCCAAGCAGATGAAGGTCAGAGTGAGAAGGATATTCTCGAGCTGGGTGTGACCGAGGTGATGTGCCAAATTGCCGCACTTTTACCAGAGGAACGTAGAGGTTTCTACCGCGACCATCCCAGGTTGAAGGTAATATTAGCTGAAAAACAAGCATCGAATTGGATATAGAGAGGAAAAACCATGATCCCTATTCGCGACGAAATTAAAACTCACCGCACTCCCATCGTCAATTATGCCCTGGTTGTGATCAATGTGCTGGTTTTCTTATGGATGTTTCTAAATACCGCAAATCTTGAAAGCATCTATTATGAATACGCCTTGATTCCAGCGAATTTCCTGAATGGGATCGATTTCGGGGATATTAAGGACATATTCACCAGTATGTTCATGCACGGCGGCTGGATGCACTTGATTGGCAATATGCTCTACCTGTGGATTTTCGGCGATAACATCGAGGACCGGTTGGGTCATATCGGCTACCTGATCTTCTATGTGGCTGGAGGAATTGCCGCAGCCTTATTGCAGACCTTGATCAGCCCCAGCTCACAGATTCCCATGGTGGGAGCCAGCGGTGCGATTGCCGCGGTGTTGGGTGCTTACCTGGTGATGTACCCCAACAGCCGGGTCTACACGTTTATCCCAATTGGCTTTTATGCCCGCGTACGCCTGATGCCGGCGGTTGTCGTTCTTGGTTTGTGGTTCTTACTACAACTGATTAGCGGAGTTGGTTCGCTGGGTGCGCTGGACCAGGGCGGTACGGCTTACTTTGCCCATATTGGCGGATTTGTATTCGGGCTGGTTTTGGGTTGGATGTTCAAGAGAAGCGGGCGGGAACCTCAGCCAGCACCACCGAGCTGGGGTTAGGGTGTTTTACCCTTTGCCTTGCCTTGATTAATAACAAACCATAGTATAATATGGCGAAAGCGTTTAGACGGTTGCGACCCTCGAAGCGCATTTTATATTTATCCCTTTGGGGAAGAATCATAGAAATAAGGAAAAAGAGATGCCAAGTTCATACCTGACACGTGAGGGTTATGAAAAATCCGAACAAGAATTAGTTTATCTGCGCACCATAAAACGCAAAGAAGTCGCCAAACGGCTGCAAGATGCCATGGAAGACGGTGAGTTGATCGAAAACGCAGAATTTGAAGCCGCGAAAAACGAACAATCTTTTGTCGAAGGGCGCATTAAGGACCTTGAGATCTTACTTGCCAATGCTCATATCATTGGTGAGGATGATAATCCACAGGGTGTTGTCAAGGTTGGCTCGAAAGTAACCATCCTCGAAGAAGGCAATGAGCCGGAAACCTATATGATTGTCGGTCCTGCTGAAGCCAATCCCCGTGAAAAAAGGATTTCTAATGAATCCCCCATCGGTCATGCGTTGATCAACCATAAGGCTGGCGAAAAGATCAAGGTAGAAACGCCTGGTGGCGCTTTCGAAGTTGATATCTTGAAGATCGAGTAAAAGAAACCAACTGAATGCCCCACCCAACCAGGTGGGGCATTTTTAATGTAAAGGACATACTATGCTAAGAGACGAATTTTCCGAATTAGAAGAACAACGACTGAACAAGCTGGAAAAACTGCGTGAACAGGGCATCGAGCCTTACCCAACCCGATCGCATAAGAGCCACAGCAACGCGGATGCCATTGCTGCTTTTGAGAAAGCCGAAACCGAAGGTACTTCGGAAACCGTGGAAGTTACACTGGCTGGTCGATTGCGTGCTATCCGAAATATGGGCAAGTTAAGCTTTGCTCACATTGAAGATGTGAGCGGAAAAGTTCAGCTCCTCCTTCGGGTCAATGAACTGGGTGAGGAAAAACTGGATGAATTTGTCCGATTTTACGACCTGGGTGATTTTATCGAAGCCAGTGGAACGATGTTCCGCACCCGCCGGGGCGAAGTGACCCTGCAAGTGGCAGACTTTCGTATGCTGGCAAAGACGCTCCTGCAGCTGCCGGCTGACAAAGACGAGGTTGTGGATGGCGAAGTTGTTCGACATGCCCAGTTGAGCGACCCCGAGACACGCTATCGCCAGCGCTACGTGGACCTGGCAGTCAACTCGGATGTACGTGAAATTTTCAAAATGCGCGCTCAAACCATCAAGGCGTTAAGGGAATTCCTGGATGAAAGAGGCTTCCTTGAAGTCGAAACCCCGATTTTGCAGCCGATTTATGGTGGCGCAGCAGCCAAACCTTTTACCACCTATCACAACCAACTGCACCAACAACTCTTCCTGCGCATCAGTTTTGAACTATACCTGAAACGCTTGTTAGTGGGCGGGTTGGACCGTGTTTACGAAATTGGGCGGGACTTCAGGAATGAAGGTGTGTCATTCAAACACAATCCGGAATTTACGCAGCTTGAATTTTACATGGCATATGCCGATTACATGAAAATCATGGAAATGACCGAGCTGATGGTGGCTCAGGTTGCTCAAAAAGTATTGGGCAACATGAAAATTCAATTCGATGGGACGGAAATCGACCTGACCCCACCCTGGAATCGCTTGCAGATCCGTCAGGGCTTGATTGACCAGGCTGGTATTGATATCCAGCAGTATCCGGATGCCGAATCGTTAGCAGCAGTGATGAAAGAAAAGAAAATCGATTTCAAACCAGGTGTCTCGAGAGGCAAACTGATCAATACACTGCTCGAAACCTACCTGGAGCCTATTATGATCCAACCTACCTTCCTCTACGACTACCCACGGGACATTTCACCCCTGGCAAAAGCCAAGCTGGATGACCCGACCACTGTTGAACGTTTTGAAGGCTACATCGGTGGTATGGAATTGTGCAATGCTTTCACTGAACTGAATGACCCTCTCGACCAGGAACAGCGCTTTCTGGATATGGGGCATACCTACAGCGAGGATGAAGAGGAACGCAATCCCATGGATGAGGATTACCTGCGAGCGATGGCTTATGGCATGCCGCCAAACGGTGGGCTGGGGTTGGGCGTAGACCGATTCGTTATGCTGCTTTCTGGGCAGCACACCTTGCGCGAAGTGATTTTGTTCCCGCATCTACGTGATACAGACCAGGAAATAAAAAAAGATTGAAATATTAAGCGATAAAATTGAGATCAGGAGGGCCTGTATTATTTGGCTCAGGACTTGCAACACCTATGATTATGGAAGAGTCACTTCTGATCGAAAAGGCTGCCGATGGCGATCTGGACGCTTTTAACCAGTTAGTTCTTACATACCAGGAACTTGCATTCAACCTTGCTTACCGTATCATGGCGGATGAGGCCGCTGCGGCTGATGCCACCCAGGATGCGGTTATATCCATGTATCGAAAACTGAACAATTACCGGGGAGGATCGTTTAAAGCCTGGTTTTTACGGATCGTGACCAATGCTTGTTACGACGAACTGCGCAAACAGAAACGCCGCCCAACTGTCGCACTCGAACCGGAAACGGAAGAGGGTGATCCGATGGACTCTCCCGAATGGATCGCCGATAAGTCACCAGGGCTGGAAGAAACAATGATGAATACACAGCTGGAGAAAGCAATCCAGGATTGCCTTAACAATCTCAACGAAAAACACCGGGTTGTGATGGTCATGGTGGACGTCTCGGGTGAGGATTACGAAACGGTCGCTGAGGTGATTCAAAGTCCGGTAGGAACAGTGAAGAGCCGGCTGAGCCGGGCGCGTTTGAAGATGCAGGAATGCTTGCAGTCGGCGAGGGAACTTTTACCTGATCAATTTCGTCTAAATTCCGAGGAAGATGATGATTAGGCAAGAAAATGTTACCTCCAGGGATCTGGAACTATTAAACGTTGCTCTCGACCATGCACTGACACCACAGGAGCAAATCGAGTTCAATAAACGTTTAAGCGAATGCCCCTATCTGACAAGTCTTTATCAACAGCAAAGACATCTCAAGAGTACGATAGGTCAATTGCCTTGCCGCAAGGTGCCTCATAATTTCACGCTTACCCGCGCTGAAGCCCGAAAAGCAAAACGAGCTGGCTTTTTACAGCCCATATTTGGTTGGGCAAGCGCGATCTCCGTTTTGTTGGTTGCGGTAATTTTTGGCAGTGAATTGATCTTCCGTAATGTCTCCCTGACAGCGCCTATTCCCGCGGAGAACCCCCAGATTTTCTCAGCTCAGCAAGATGCTGAAACTGGTCTTGCTCCTGAAAGCATGTTAGCGGTGGCTTCCGAGCCCATCTACCTGTTGAATTGGGGCTATGGAGCAACCGGGCTGGGTGGAATTGGTGGAAAAGGCGGCGGAGGCGGTGGAGTAGAAAATTCAGGAGGGGTGAGCATTAATATCTCGATTGCCCCTGAAGTAGTTTATTCTGAAGAAATGGCGTTGGAAGGAGCCGGTGCTGGAGAAATCACTGAAGATGTTCCGATGGATATGATCATCGGTGCAATTCCAGCAGAAGAGGTTCCCGAACAGGAAGTTCTGCCAGAAGAAACTATTTCAGCTACCCCATTGCCCATGAAACGTGAAGCGCCCAGAATTTATGGTATTGACTCCGAAAATGTCGGCACTATTTTAAAGATGACCCCCGACTCAAGTGCCCCTCAAGCTGAGCAACCCCCAGAAGCCCAGGCTCGCACCGCAGAAGAAGATCGAACTGGATCGTTTGTTTCGACCCAAGTTCGAATCGCTCTGCTGGCTGCCGCCTTGGTCTTTGGATTGATCTGGTTGGTTCTTAAGTTCAAGCGGTAAGGATGCTTCTCCAATAGAATTTTGAAACAGTATCGTTTCAATGAAAACAAACAACCCCAGGTAGATCACCTGGGGTTGTTTGTTTCATAGTCTGTTAGCGCTTACTTACGCTTGGTAACATTTGCTTTACGAAGAATTGTGTTCAAGGCAATCCCTAACCCTAACGTTACCATTCCTGTGAGGATAAAGCCGGGACCAAAAAAGCTGTCGTCTCTACCTGTATGTGGAACCGAGAAGGTTGCCGATACGATGGTATCTGTGGGCACAACCGTTCCGGTAGGATCAGTGGGCACAACCGTTCCAGTAGGATCAGTGGGCACAATCGTTCCAGTGGGATCAGTGGGCACAATTGTTCCGGTTGGATTGGGAGTGCCAACCGTTGCTGTAGGATCAGGTGTGGTCGTCAACCTGGTCGGCTCAGGAGTGCTGCTCGGTGTCTCCGTAGGCGGAACGACTGTGTTGGTAGGTGTGTTTACCGGTGTCTCCGTAGGCGGAACGACTGTGTTTGTAGGTGTGTTTACCGGTGTCTCTGTAGGCGGAACGACCGTGTTGGTAGGTGTGTTTACCGGCGTTTCCTTAGGCGGAACGACTGTGTTGGTAGGTGTGTTTACCGGGGTCTCCGTAGGCGGAACAGGTGTGTTGGTAGGAGGAATGGGGGTGTTTGTGGGTTGTTGCTGGCAGCCGTAATAACCGGCATAAGAACCAGGGTTATGAAGCGTGACTAACGTACTGTTCACCGATACGCTTGCACTGGTGATGTTATAGTACCCAGGCGCAACATTATCAGTAAAATGAACAACGTTACCAGTACGGGCGCCGGGTGGGATCGTCCCGTAGGTATAGGTGAGATTGGAAATGGAATCTCCTTCACTGGTATTGAGCAACACAAAATGAATTTCAACATAAGTCCCCTTACACTCAATGTGTGAGAGGTTGAGTTGGTAGTCTTGACCTGCGTTTACAGGCAGTTCCACTTGACTGAAAGTGACAAGCAAAACTAACGCGATCAGGATTGTGGATATAGTTTTCATAGTGCAACCTTTCTACTGTAGTACAGAAAGCAATATAGAAGCGGAATTTTACCTAAAGCGAGTGGAGATTTCTATTGTGTGTATAAGGTATGTGGAATATTCTCGTTGAAAATCTTGACCCCCAGAAAAGATAAAGTGCTGATGAAACCTGGACAAATCCAGGACACGCACTTGTACCGACTTGAAAAATAAAGATTTAATTAGTGATGAAAGGACCCAGAGGGGTGATTTTGCCTATGACCACAAAGCGCTGACCTTTCCAGTCGTTGGTACAGGTGTAAAGCGTAACCAGGTGGTCTCTGGGTGAAAGTTCGATTTCAGTTTCAATTACAGAATTCTCTTTAATTTTTTGGATCAGACTGCGAAATTCCATGTCGGATTGGAAATCGACATCCAGGTAGGTAATATCCGTTTCAGAGACAACGATGCCCGCGGCAATATCAACGCGGTAGACTTGCTCGGGTGTATACAGGTAATAAAAGGGGTTCTTTTCATAAAACTGCTGGCTCTTGTACCAAACCAGGTTGCTAAACATCAGTCCATTGTCGAAGTTGTGTCCGTAAATTATGGTGTTGCGATCACTGAAATCTGTTTTGTTGCGAAAATCGAAAAAGATCGAGCCCATCGCTTTGTAGGAAAGGTCTACATCGTGTGTGAGGTAATATTCGTTGTCCGGCGCTTTCAGGATGGGATGATCCACACGAATGGCTTCGTTATGGATCCAGGCTTGAACATCCTGGTTCAGGCTCTGCCAGGCAGGAAAGTCAATCCCGACCAGCTCCAAGGCTTGCTGTAATTCTTCGGCATGCGGGTTGGGTGTGGGCGTTGGAACAAAAGTGGCGGTTGGCGGCAGCAGCTTGTTGGCCGGCTGATTTGGCAGGCTGGTTGGTGTGGGGCTGGGGGTGGCGCTCGGTTGTGTTGTGGCGGTCTGGTAATAGTTTGCCAGAAGCGCGTCGATTTTATCAGCCTGCTGGGTCATCTCGAGCAGAGCGCGGTTTTCTTCCTGGATGTATTCCAGCCCGAAACTGACCGTCAGAACGGCGGAGAGCAAAAAAAGCACGCTCAAAATCGCAACCAGTACTTTCTGTTTAAGTTCCATTTGACAAGAATAGTAGCCTTTTTGCAGTGCCTATGTCAAGCCAAAGTGAACGAGAGTTTATACAAAAAAGAAGCAGATTTTTATATCTGCTTCTTTTTACGTTTTGATTCTTACAAAGAATCGATTAGGATTTATAGACCAACTGCTTCGCGCAAGGCATCGGCTTTGTTGGTTTTTTCCCAGTTCAGGTCGAGGTCGTCACGACCGAAGTGACCGTAGCTGGCAAGTTGGCGGTAGATCGGGCGCAGCAGGTCAAGATCGCGGATGATGGCACGTGGGCGCAGGTCAAAGACCTGGCTGATAGCTTGGGCGATTTTTTCGTCATCCACCGTGCCGGTTCCGAAAGTTTCGACATTGACGCTCAGAGGTTCGGGTACACCGATGGCATAGGAGAGCTGGACTTCGCAGCGTGCGGCTAAGCCAGCGGCAACCACATTTTTGGCAACCCAGCGGGCAGCATAGGCAGCAGAGCGATCGACTTTTGTCGGATCTTTTCCGCTGAAAGCGCCGCCGCCATGGCGACCCATACCGCCGTAAGTGTCGACGATGATCTTGCGCCCGGTCAGACCGGCGTCACCCATGGGTCCGCCAATAACAAAGCGACCGGTGGGGTTGACATAGATCTTGGTGTCGTCGTCAATCAGTTCGCACGGAATGGTAGGTTTGATAACGTGTTCGATCACATCAGCACGGATGCGTTCGTTGCTTAATTCGACATCTTCGAATTTGTCTGCATGCTGGCTGGAAACTACGATGGTGTGGATGCGGACGGGTTTGCCGTAGTGGTATTCAACGGTAACCTGGCTCTTGCCATCGGGGTACATCCAGGCAAGGGTGCCATTTTTGCGAACTTCAGCCATGCGGCGGGTAAGTTTATGCGCGTAGAAGATGGGCATAGGCATCAGGGTTTCAGTTTCATCGCAAGCAAAACCAAACATCATGCCCTGGTCGCCGGCGCCACCGGCAGCAATGTACTCTTCCGTGTAGGAAAAGTCCTGGGTGCCACCGTTTCGGTCAACTCCTCGGGCGATATCGGGGGATTGGTTGGCAAGCGCTACCAAAACACCACAGGTGGTGCCATCGAAGCCTTTCTTACCGCGATCATAGCCGATGTCATTGACCACTTCACGCACAAGGGCGTCGATGTCGACATAGGTCTTGGTAGTAACTTCACCATAGGTGAGTACAAAGCCGGTCTTGATGGCGGTTTCGCAAGCCACACGGCTGGACGGATCTTCTTTGATCATGGCATCCAGGATGGCGTCGCTGATCTGATCACACATCTTGTCGGGATGACCTTCGGTCACCGATTCAGAAGTGAACAGATATTTGGGTGATTTCATTAATGTTGTTGTCAAGTTAACCTCCTCAGGTTAGATAAAAAAATGCCCCTGCAAGTGAGGGGCATTCCGCAAGGTATGCTTTAGCCTCTCATCTTCCAGATCTGTCTGCCGGAGTTGGCACCATACACTTGGTTGGTTGCCGAGGTTTCGTAGGGCCGGTCCCTCCACCTCTCTGGATAAGAGTGCCACAAGGGCTGTTATTAGCACATTTTATACCACAATGCAGGCGGATGTGCAAGAGCTATGAATCATTTTGAAACAGACCTGAAAGACCCACCCCCTTCATCCCCACGCCTCCGGCGCGCAAGCAGTCCCACCGTCCCAAAAAAGGGGACTGGAGGGGGTAAAAACCAGTTACTTGGTCTGGACAATATCATTCACTCGGTCAGGAGACCCTCGGTAAACGTAACGCCATTTATTAATTCTATGTACGGAACGGACACCGGTCGTTCCCTTCAGAAGATCTAAATGTGAAAAGTTTAGAAACAACAACACCCACCCCCTTCATCCCCACGCCTCCGGCGCGCAAGCAGTCCCATCGTCCCAACAGAGGGGACTGGAGGGGTAAGGTCAATTGCTCGATCTGCTTACAGATTATCCTTCCATTGTCACCAGCGTGCCGACGGGTTCGCCATGAATGGCTGCCAGAAGAGCGCCGGGCTCCCACAGGTTGAGGACCAAAATTGGCATATCGTTATCCATGCACAGTGAGATAGCCGTGCTATCCATGACGTTGAGACGCTGGCTGATTGCCTCGATATGGGTGATATGGTCAAAGCGAACCGCGTCCGGGTAGATTTTTGGATCACGATCGTAAACACCATCGACCTTGGTGGCTTTGATGACTACATCGGCACCAATTTCGGTGGCACGCAGAGCAGCAGCAGTGTCCGTGGAAAAATAGGGGTTGCCTGTTCCTCCGCCAAAAATGACCACTCGACCTTTCTCGAGGTGGCGGATGGCGCGACGGCGGATATAGGGCTCGGCAACTGTGCGCATCTCGATGGCGGACATCACGCGGGTGGTCACATCGATCTTCTCGAGGGCGTCCATCAGTGCCAGGGCGTTGATCATTGTCGCAAGCATACCCATGTAGTCAGCGGTGGCACGATCCATACCGGTGTTTTCACCGGTAGCACCGCGCCAGATATTGCCGGCACCAATCACGATCGCTACATCCACACCAGTTTCAAAGACAGTCTTAACCAGTTGGGCAATATTAGTGGCTTGTGCCGGTGCGATACCAAAACCACCGGGTTCTGCCAGCGCTTCACCTGACAGCTTGAGCAGAATTCGATTGTATTTGTGTGCCTGTTTCTCTTCGCTCATAGATCCTCCGATTTTTCTGTAAAGTTGCAAAAAGAGAGCCAACTTTTGGTTGGCTCTTGAATGTTTAGGCTGCTTCTTCTTCGGTAGGAACTGGGGTGGTTTCACCCAAAGCCCAGCGCACAAAGCGGCGGACAACGATGCGCTCGCCCAGGGCGGCGACTTTGTCGTTGATCATGTCAGAAACGGTTTTGCTTTCATCGCGAACGTATTTCTGATTGAGCAGAACGTTCTCGTCCATGAATTTCTTCATAAAGCCATCCACGATCTTGGGGACGATCGCTTCGGGTTTGCCTTCTTCGCGAACACGAGCTGTGATGATCGCTTTTTCTTCTTCGATCACTTCGGCGGGAACATCAGCTTCGGAGATGTACTTGGGAGCGGCTGCAGCGATTTGCAGGGCGATCTCGTGGGCAAGTTCTTTGAAAGAATCGGACTTGGCAACAAAGTCGGTCTCGGAGTTGACTTCAACCAACACCACCAGGCGACCTTCAGCGTGGATGTAGACTTCCAGACGACCTTCTGAGGCTTCGCGGTTGGCGCGTTTTTCGGCTTTTTTGAGACCCTTTTCGCGCAGTTCCTCGATGGCTCCGTCCATATCGCCATTGGAGGTACGCAGAGCGGCACGACAATCCATGATGCCACAGCCGGTTTTTTCGCGCAGTTCTTTGATCATTTCAATAGTAATTTCCATATTATGTCCTTTCGGGCTTTTCCTGTTTATTCTTTGTCTTCAGTTGCAGTTTCAGATTCAGTTTCGGTGCTTTCGACTACTTCTTCATCAGCGCGTTTTTCGAAGACGATCTTGGCGCGGGTGCTCTCGCCCAGCAGATCTTCATCGTTCAATTCTTCTTCGTCCTCGATCTTGCGGGAAATCATGGAGCGGGTGGGGATGATTTCTTCTTCAATTTCATCGTCTTTACGCATCATCTTGCCTTCGATCGCTGCATCAGCCATGTGACCGATGAGCAGTTTGATGGCGCGGATAGCGTCGTCGTTGGAGGGGATAACGTAATCGATATCGGAGGGGTTGCAGTTGGTATCAACCATGGCGATCACGGGAATCTCTTTGGAGACAGCTTCGCGGACAGCAGTGTCTTCGCGTTCGATGTCAACGATAAAGAGCAGATCGGGCAGGGTCTTCATGTTGCGGACACCGCTCAGGCGGGTTTGCAACCGGTCGATTTCGCGTTTGATCAGGAGACCTTCTTTTTTGGTCAGGCGATTGATTTCGCCGGTCTCGAACATCTTCTCGAGGCGGGTTAGTTCAACGATACGCTGTTGAATGGTGACCCAGTTGGTGAGAGTGCCGCCCAGCCAGCGCTGGTTGACGTAGGGCATACCACAGCGTTCTGCTTCTGCCTGGATGGTTTCCTGCGCCTGGCGCTTGGTGCCGACGAAAAGAATGGTGCCGCCAGCAGCGACAGTGTCGCGGACTTTGTTGTAGGCATCTTCGAGCAATTTGACAGTTTGCTGCAGGTCAATGATATGGATACCATTGCGCTCGGTAAAGATGTAGGGGCGCATCTTGGGATTCCACTTGTTGGTTCTGTGTCCGAAATGGACACCACTCTCGAGGAGAGCTTTCATAGATACATTTGGCATGATAACTCCTTTGCGTTATGCCTCCGCCTGGTTTTGCGAACCTCCTCACCCTGTTGCGGGCACGCAGGAGGGTCTGACCCAAGGCGTGTGTAATAGTGTCCCCGTCTTCCAACGGAGCGGATGAAAGTATATCATGATTTTGGTGAGTGCAAGGGGGAAAAAGGGTTAATTCTGCCATCCTGGTCGTCTTGTAACCCTTTGTTTTGTCATCCTGAACGAAGTGATACGAAGTGTACTTCGTAAGGATCTTAACACTGACCTAATCGAGAATAGGCAATAGAACGGAAAGCGCCTTATCCTTCCCCGTCAATGGAACGAATGGGGTTGCACACTCTGTTGTTGAGAGTTGTGATAGCCAGGTCGAGGAACGGTCAATGCCCGCCTGCCCAGTAAGCGTAGCGAGAAGGGTTCCGTACAAAAAAGTGATTATTTGTAGGGCGGAATGAGGTGGGTGAGGCAATAATAGAGACGAGAACCTCAAACCACCTCACTCCGCCACCTGATATATCAACGTTTGCAACGTCGGAGTGAGACCGCGCAAGGAAAGATTAAGACAGACGCTCATTGGCGGTCTCATTCCGACCTACGCTAACCGGCATACCGAACAAAGAGACCTGCAGTCAACACCCCTGCTCGGGCAACCCGCGCCCCCTTCGGTGGAGAGGCACTCCACAAGTACGACGGCATGATCATTGTGTCGTATTTTTCAAGCACGCAAGAAAATAGTTTGAGAAAATATAAAAATAATAATAATAGTATAATGCAATTATTCTAGTTATTCCCCGGAATAAGGAGCAATAAATCGGAAAAATGTTGAAAGTATCACTGATGTGAAAATTATTTTCCAAATGGAGCGATAGACGGCAGGTTAGCGCCTGCTTGAGTAAAGGAGAAAAAATGAAAACGAAATCAGTTTATATAATCTTTCTGATCCTAGTCTTGCTAATCGCTGCTTGCACCCAAGTCCCGATCGCAACTGAGCCGGAATTTGAGTTTGAAGAAACAATACAAGACTATGCCGATGATGCCGGAAACATTCAGATGGAGGTTCGAAATGTCCAGGTTGAGGATCAGAAAATGACCGTCGATCTGACCATCTCCGGTTTACAGAATGTGGTTGAGAAAGATGCAGACTTCAGCAATCGGGTTTGTGACCCCCTGTTAAGCCTTGACCCGGCTATATCTTTGACAAAGACGGGAAGCTCAGCTGAACTCACCGATATCAACGATTGGAGCAAACCAATAAATGTCAGCTACATCTACGAACTAAACCAGCCGCTGGCTGCTCAAACAAGCGCTACCATGGATTGGACGATTGGTCCGTGCGGACCTTGCTTTGATGAACAAAACATTCCCTGTGATGTATTCCCGTTGGTGACCAATCACCGTTTCAACTTTGTCATTCCAGAAAAATAGGCTGTAGGGCGGAATGAGGTGGGTGTGTTAGTAATAGAGTCGAGAACCTCAACCCACCTCACTCCGCTACCTGATATATCAACGTTCTCTACCGATTCTGTTTTTTAATAAAAGATCAAACCCCGCTACAGCTCGGTCACTGCGAGCCCCGAATAGAAGAGATTCGGATTCCTTGAATTACAAGCAGGGGGCGTGGCAGTCTGCCTCTAATTGGTTAACTAACGATTCCGAAATGGAACAACTTGGGAATGCAGATTGCCACGCCGTTTTGCCACAGCCAATGTAAGAAATCCCTCCAAACGTTACTGGCAAAACGGCTCGCAATGACCGGGATCTTTCACTCCAAGATCAATTCCCACAAATGAACGTGGGTGGGCTCAGGTTCATTGATGCTTTCAATCCATACTGTCAATTGGCTGATCTGGTACCTTGTCCCAAGATCGATCAAGATTGGGCGAATTTGGTCGGAAGACGGCACCGCTTCAGTGAATATGAGTTTTTGTCCGCTATCGGCAAGGATAATGGCGACATACAGGCGGGTGGCAGGTGCTCCAACCATGGCGGTAACCTTTTGCAGAGTGACCGGTTCTGGAAAATCGATTTTTATCTCCAGCGGGTTGGCTTCGAGCGTGCGCATGGGTGTGGCGTTATCTCCGTCGAAAATATGGGCGATCGTGCCCAGGTCCAGGCGGGAAAAGGTGATGTTTACACGTTGACCAAGCAGGTCAAATTCCGAAACCTCTGGCTGGCGGCGCTGCTGCAATTCGACTTCAAAAATCTGCTCTGCATCCGGTGCATACGCCAAGCGCAGGAAGGTAAAGCCTTTACGTCCATCCGGCCAATTCAGGCTATCAAGTACTTCAATTTGATCGAATTTTGGGTTCTTGATCAACCAATTGTATTCATCCAACGTGATGATGAAGACCTGGTTGGGGTCGATTTGCTGGTAAAAGAGGTCATATTCTTCGATCGTGCCAATTTGGAGGGGCAGCGGATCGCCCAGGAAGTAGCGCATGATAATATCAGTGTTGTTTGCCCAGCTTGGGCTCAATTTCAACTGGGCACTGGGGTTTTCTATTTTAAAGCTGGTGATTTTTTGGCTAAGCTGCTGTCCACCCCATTGCATGCCATAGAGCCCATAGTCAGAATACCAGACAGGCCCTTTGCTAATAGCAAACCAGGTCATCCATATTGAGAAAATGGCTATAGCCAGTGCGGAGAGGTAGGCAGGTAATATTTTTAAAGGTATTCTTTGGATGAGCCAATCGAGTGTCTGGTTTAGTCCAACGAAAATCAACATACTGAAGGGCACCACCATCACCAAGACCCGGGTGATGGTGATATCTGCAATGGCCGCGCCCAGTGGACCTATCAGCAGGGCGATCAGCGCCAGGCGATAAGACGATTCTTTCCAGTGCTTGATGGCTTGCCACAATCCCAGCAGAAAGAAGGGCAGGAAAAACCAGGGCAGGTGCCCCAACCCCTTCATTTGATGCCGGATCAGGTCAGTTTGGTTGGGGAAGAACCAGTAGAGCGGGTTGAGACCCTGCAGCCACTTGCCCAAAAAGATGCCCAACTTGTTGAGGAGGGGGATGTTGCTGAGCCAGTACGATCGTAACAGATGCAGATGCGTGCTGAGGGCTTGTTGGTGGCTAAGCTGGAAAATGAAGTACGGCGTAGCAACTAAGAAAAGCGTCAGAAGCCCAATTAGAAGGCTCTTCTTTTTTTCGAAGTGATAGCGCCAGTCCGCGATCAGCAAAACCAACCCACTGACGACTACCACCAGTTGCAGAGGGGCGTAGGCATAAAAGGCACAGGCACCAAACAAAAGAGACAGAGGAAGATTCTTGCGATTTTTAAGACGGTATCGTAGGTAGAAGAAAAGGAACAGGCTGTAAAAACTGACACCGAGCGAGGTTTCAAAGGCTGTGCGCGAATGTAAAAACCAGGCAGGTAGGGCGCTTATGAGCAGAGGTACCAACCACCAATGTTTGCTCTTGAAGAAATCCCGAGCCCAAAGGGAGACCGAAAGTGGAAAGACAAGGCTGATCAGGGCTGGCAATCCACGCGTGAGCCAAACAGAGTGGGGCAGCCAGGCAATCAGCACTTGCAGCCAAACAGAAAGGGAGAGGTTGAATTGCTGCCCGTTTTCGAAATAAACCGGGAAGAGGCTGCCTTGCACGTCACGAAAACCGCGATTGATCAGGTCGAAGGCAGACATGGTTTGGATGGCTTCGTCAGAAAAGAAGTAGATCGGGAATTTGTTGAGGGCAAGGAAGCGTGTGAGCAGGTAAAACGCCATCGCCAGCCAGAAAAGGATCAGGCTGGTTTTGGGTTTTCCTTCAGTTGATGGCTGCTCTGACATGGTTTGATTTTAATGGATAATGGAATTGTTTGTCATCCTGCGTTTTGTCATCCCTTATCCTGTCATCCTGAACGAAGTGAAGGATCTTTGTGTTGATTTCTTGAGGAGCACAGTCCGGAAAAATATCTCGTCAGTGCGAGCCCCGTTGCAGGAACTGTGGGAACTTTCTCGTTGTGAGAAGGGGCGTGGCAGTCAGCCTTAATCTTTTTTTGGAATCTTAAAACACTAAAATGCAGATTGCCACGCCGTTTTACCAAGAAGATGCTCTCTGATCCATTGAAGCTTGATGGCAAAACAGCTCGCAATGACCGTTAATTTTTCATATAGTCGTTTGTAAACGGATAAAGTATCGGTTAAACAAGTACCGAACTCTGACTGCGCCCCCTCCAGCGAAGCGATAGGAGGAGGATGAAGGGGGTGAGTGTTTTGATCGTTGGTGTCCGATGTTGATAGCGCGACCACCTGGCTTTGTTGGATAATCATGCCTTTAAACGCGGAGACCTGCGGTCAAATCGCGTGCTCGGCGAGGACGCCGGCACGATCAAGGACAACGTCTCAGTCTTTTCGCAGCCAGAGCAGCAGGGCGGTCAGACCGAGACCGTCGTCCAGCTCTCCCCGCTCGATCAGACCTTCGACTTCCTGGTGGGTGAACCAGCGCACTTCACTGATCTCGTCCGGGTCGGGTTGCCCGGTTTGCTCGCAAGCCTTACAGAAAACGATATGAAACTGCTTGTTGCTGCTGCCTTGCTGCGGGTAATAGGAATAGATCAGTTGATGATCAGAGGTTTCGTAGCCTGTTTCTTCCCAGGCTTCCCGGCGAGCAGCTGCCAGAGCGTCCTCCCCTTTTTCCACGCCGCCAGCCGGAACGCTCCAGTTGCAGGTATTAGTGGTGTAACGGGGGACTCGGCACAACACCACCTGCCCCAACTCGTTTTCAACGACCACACCGACGGCAGGTCCCGGGTATTCCACATAGTGAAAGCGCTCAATTATTGCTCCGTTCGGCTGCTGAACGCGGTCGAGGTAAAGGTTTAAATAATCGCTCGCGAAAATGGTTTCCCGCCCTAATCGCACCGGCAGATCACATCTCTCGTTCATATTTTCAACAAGAACTAAAAAAAGCTACGCCACCAGTTGGCGGATCTCGTTATCAAGTGCCTTCAATTCATCCTGCAGTTGCAGCAGGGTCTCGTGGCTTGACTGAAGGCGGGTTTGTTCGTCTTTTACATACTTGACGTAAGGCGAAATGTTATCCTGGAGCCTCTCCACCGCGCTGTCGGCTTCCTTGGTAAAGGTGTTCGAGAGGGTCTCTTTAAGCGTGGTGCGCAGTTCCGCCATTTTCGTCTTAAAGTCTTCCTTGGCTTGCTTGCGTTTGTAGGGGATCACGAAAAATCCGAGCACTGCCAGGGTGCCCGCAGTGACGATACCAGTCACATCCAGCGCCTTGGTGGTCAGGACCGTGGCAACCATAGCGCCTACTCCCAAGGCACCGATGCCAAAAAGGGCTGTCTGAGCAACCGATTCCTGCACGTAATCACCCAGCTGTTCGGCTTCTTTCTTTCGGTCATAGCGGTTGACAATCAGCTTGATGGTTTGGCTGACATTATCGATCAGCTCCTGCCGGCGGGCGGATTGAGGCGATTTGCTTGCTGGCAATTCGTGCTGGCTTTGCGCCTGGCGGCGCTCCAGGGCTCCAGCCACCTGGTACCAGGTGTTCAGGTCCTTATCGACCATCCAGTCGATCATGCCACGAACCTTATTATCGATCGCGCTCGAGACATCTCCCTGCACTTCCTCCTGGAACTGCTCTTTGATGCGGTCAGTTTTGGCAAGGTTGAAGATGTTGGTCAGTTTCATCGTGCGGTCAAAAAAGTCGTGGCCGCGATTTTCGAAATTGATCAAAATGTTTTCTACTTCTGCCAGGCGGGGTGGAATTTCTTCCCGCAAGCCCTGCTCGTATTTCGAAATGGTGGTTTCGAGGTCGGCTGTGAGGGCAGAATCCTGCTCCATGTCGGCGATTTGCAGTTCGATAGCCTGTGAGGAGGTCCTTTCCAGGTTGGAAGCAACGCCAATGGGATTGCGAAGTTTCAGTTCGAGGCGGGCTTTGTTGTCCAGCGTTTGGGTGATAAAGCGCTCCAAATCTTCGATACCGCTTGCCTGGCGCAGCTGGGAGGCTTCAGTCGGGTCGCTGGCTTGAGCTGCTTTTTGCGCTAATTTGGCAGAGACCAGGAAGAGTTCTGGCTGGTAACCCAAAATCATCTTAGCATTGGTGCTGACAAATTCACGAACCTGCTCAACCGCCCCCTCGCCTTCCAGAATATCGGCTTTATTGACCACCAGGCTCACTTTTTTACCCCAGGTCAGGATTTTTTCGAGGAAGAGCCGTTCACTTTGCGTGAGCGGGCGGTCCGCGGAGGTAACGAAAAGCACCAGGTCAGAGCGGGGGACATAATCGCTGGTCAGGCGCTCGTGCTGGCGGTTGATGGCGTTGGTGCCGGGAGAATCGACCATGTTGAGCTCTTTAAGAAGGGGCAGCGGATGGGTCACGATGGCAAAACCGTCATCAATAACCGTCTGGCTATAAGTTTCCCCCCAACGCAGCAGTGTAACCTGCGCGGTGGTGGGGGTGACGCCTTCTTCCAAAACACGTTCGCCCAAAAGAGCGTTGATGAGCGCGCTTTTGCCGGCGTTGAACTCACCGGCAGCGACAATCAGGAAAAGTTCGTCAAGCTGGTCGATCGCGCTGCGCAGCTTGCCAAGATCATCAGCAGGTAAGGGAAAACTTCCCAGGGTGGTGAGCACGTTGGTCAGACTGCGCTTTTCTTTCTGCAGGAAAAGCATTTCTTCGGTCGACAGGAATCCTTCACGCATGACGTATCCTTCTGGAGTGGAACAACACTCCTTTTAGTTGCTTCATTATACCTTTACGATAAGGGACTGAAAAAAAACTAGTTGCACTCGCCCAGGTAAACAGGGGAGTCATCTTTTTTTAGATGTGACAAAATCTTTCTTAATGTAATCGGGTAGAAATTGGCTTCGTCCAATGCGTCCAGCTTCACCCAGGCAACTTCTTTTTGGTGAGGGTCGGGAAAGTGACCATTTTTGGGATGATACGCTTCAACCAACTCGCATTTAAAGATGAATTCCACCTGGTGAATTTCTCGATCTTCGAGGGTAAAACCGTGTTTTTCAGAAAAGTACTCGCGAATGTGGAGAAGCTTGCCGATTCTGATTTTGGCGCTGATCTCTTCGTAGACTTCGCGTTTAAGCGCTTGGTGCAAAGTTTCTCTGTATTTCTGACCACCGCCAGGCAAGACCGTGTAAGCGCCGTTGCCATTCTTTTTTCGCAGAACGAGCAGTTTTCCATCCTGGATGATGATGGCTTTGACGGAATTGCGCAGTTTCTTCTTTTTCATTTCGTTAGGATTTTACCGCAAATTATTTCGTTCAATTTAATATCAGACTGAAACGATTTGGGAAGAGCGTAAGCCTCAACCTCATCCACCGCAAGCGGTCCCCCTTCTCCAAGGAGAAGGTAAACGGACACATCAGGGTACGATTGAATCTCAATCAGAGCACAAAGATATTCTTCATCTCGCTGATAACGCGGGTTTTGACCTTTGCGCAGATTTCTGCCATGCGGTCGTCGGGAGGGAAGAGCAGATGCTCAGGAATGCCTTCGAAGTCTTTGCCCCAGAAGGAGCGGTCGTTGGGAATGGAAAATTTGGCAAGCAGGCGGTTGTTAAAGTCCAGTTCCGACTTATCTACATAATCGCGGGTGATATCCATCGTGCCTGCCAGGTAACCTTCCTGGAAGTAGGGGCGTAACGCCAGAGGAGGGCAGATAGAAAGCAGGCGCACAATGGCAAGATCGTGCTCACTGTTGTAGGTGATGCGATTGGTGGTGTAAGGCAGTCCAAAAACCGCAATTACCCCGCGCTCTTCATGGTTGTTGAATTGGGCAAAGGTGGCTGCGGCGCGCAAACTGTGGGTGAAATCCAGGAGGGGGGTGTCACAAACGCCATAGTGCTGGAGGATGCTCCAGGCAATGTAACTTTTACGGCGTACATCCTGGCGCCCTTCCAACTCGGCGGAATCGAAAACATCAGCAAGCTGGAGTTCGGCTAATTCGAGCATATCAAAGCGTAAACTCGCCTCATGGGCAGTCAGGACGTCTTTACGGTAAATGGTGGGGTAATAGGTGCTGCTGCCGGCTTTGTTGAGATAGTCGCGGTCTTGCCCGCGGTAGAAAAGCAGGAAATCTTTGTTTTGATAGGAAAGGTTGGCTACTTCGCGGACGAGTTCGGGATAGGTTTCAATCGGATAGGGCGCAACTCTTCTGACCACGTCGTTCCCAACGTGTTTTACCAAGACCGGGGAGAGGAGAGGAGTGATGCTTCGCATGATCAAACCATACAACTATTTTAACCGATAAATCAGAGAGCGGGGGTGAATTGGTGAGTTAATGGTACCCATTGCTCAAGGGAACTGGGGTAATTTGGCGGAATGAAGATCTTCCGTACGGCTGGGGCTAGACTCCAGCCGCTCGGTCAGGAGACCTTCGCTAACGTCATCTTTTCGTACGGCTGGGCTTTAGTCCAGCCGCGGTTTTGGTTATGCGAGCGTTGGCGGAGGGAGACAAGCCCCCTCCGTACGGACTGAGACGACAAAAGTCGGAGGTTGATGAGACCCTCCGTAGGGTTTGGCAATAAATACAATCTGGAACGGTCGGTGCCCGTTCCATACACAGGCCATCATAGAGGGAGTAAGCCCCTTCCGCAAGACTCATGTTTTGCTATCAGCTATCAGCTATCAGCCATGAGCTATCACCTATCAGCTATCAACTAACCCCTATCCTGGCTGTAGATCAACACCGAATACGGACCGATGTTGAGGGTGCCGTTATGGGAGAGACCGTCTTTTTCACCCGACTGTGCCTTCACGTCAAAGCTTTCCGTGTTGGCAAAGGCGTCACTGTAAATGTTGGCGTCACTGTTGAATCTCAGTTTCCACAGCCCTTTTGATGGGAAACCGATCTGGTAGTTCTCTTTGAATTCGTTGGAAAAATTGGCTACGACAACCACATCATCGCCCTTGCCGTGTTGATCCCAGCGCTGAAAAGCCAGCACGTTATGATCATCGTTGACGTGAAATACATTCAGGAATTGACCCCGCAGACCGCGGGTCTGGTCGTTCCAGTTCCTGCGGCGCCGGATGAGGTCACGATACAAGCGGGTGATGCCATGAAAATCCTCGTTCATATCCCAATCCAGGGGTACATCGTCTTTGAACCAGTCGCCTTGTAAAAATTCCTGTCCCTGGAAGATCATGGGGATACCTGGGGCGGTAAATACTAACCCGGCTGCAAGGGTGGAACGCTTTTGAGCATACCAGCTGGTAGGGTTGGCGGGGTCAACTTCCTGTGGGACGCGGGCTTTGCCGTTGGCAACTTCATCGTGGCTCTCGCTGTAAATAATGCGTTTGAAGGCATCGTTGTCATAACTGAATTCAATCACATTTCTAAGGAGGTCCATCGAACGTTCTTCATCCGATATCGCCTCCACCATGGCGCGGATGGGATGGACGAAGGTGGCATCCCATTGGGCATGAAAACCCATTCCCCCTTGGTCACTGTCACGGGTGAGAAGCTGGTTATTACGTAAATCTTCAGCGATCAGGATCACGTGCTGGTGCCTGGCACGGATCTCAGCATTGATTTCCGCCATCATGCTGGACCCTTCTTCGATCGGGTTGCTCTCGTGACCGTCCTTGGTACGCACATAGAGGGTGGAATCGACGCGCAGACCATCGGCGTGATATTCTTCCAGCCACATCAAGGCGTTGTCGCGGATGAATTGACGAACTTCAGGGCGGCCGTAATCAGGGCGGGTATCTCCCCAGGGAGTACTCGCGCGATCGTCATTAAAAAAGTAGATGCCACCATAATCACCTTCATGCCAGCCATCAAAACGCCAGAGATCGAGGTCGCTGGGTCCAAAATGGTTATAAACGATATCCTGGATCACGGAAAACCCGGCTTTGTGGGCTTCAAGGACAAATTGCTTGTAGGCATCCGGACCGCCGTAAATGGTTTCGACTGCGAAAATGTTGGCAGGGTTGTAGCCCCAGGAGTAATCGCCGGGGAATTCAGCAATGGGCATGACCTGGATGGCGTTGATTCCTAATTGTTTCAGATGGTCAAATTTTTGAATAGCATCCTGAAAATTGCCAGGTTTGCCATTTTCTCCGGATGAAAAAGAACCAATATGCATCTCGTAGATCACCAATTCATTGTGAGGAGGAAGTTGGTGCTGATCATTTTGCCAATCAAAACTGTTTGAGTCGTATATCACGCTGTTTCCAACCGAGTTGATTACCTGGCGTGCATAAGGATCGACGCGGTAAAGCCGCTCACCCTGGTAATGGATGATGTATTTGTATTCCTGACCAGACTTTGCCCCGGGAATGTCGAGGTACCAATAATCATTGCCTTCGTTTTCCAGTTTATGAGAGTCCTCGGACCATTGATTAAAGTCGCCCACAACCGTGACCGATTCAGCATGAGGCGCCCAAACGCGAAAGGCAACGCCTCCGTCATAAACGATGGAGCCCATTCCGCTGTGCTTAATTTGGTTTTTTATTTTTGCTTCCATTTTCCCTCGATAAAGTTATTAATTCCAGCGACAATAATATGCGACTTTGCCGCCCCCAAAGTCAGAGGGTGTGACAAGGTAATCATCAGGAAGAGTTGCGGTTGAGGAATACTATACCCGGTCATCTCACAAAAGTGTAGCAGGACGGCGTGGAAGCCGCCTCCTGCAAAGGTAACCTCTTAATTTATTGGGCGGGTTTGGAGCCCGCCCGTACGAACGCAAGTTTCAATGGAACGGAATGGAAGTCGCCCGTCCAATGTAGCCGTAATTGGTGGGACGGCATGGAAGCCGCCCTCTACGCAGGTCAGCTTTTAATGTAAAGGGCGGGTTTGGAACCCGCCCGTACGAACGCAATTTTCAATGGGACGGAATGGAAGCCGCCCGTACAAGGTAGCCGTAATTTGCGAGACGTAATAGAAGCCGCCTTACAGCTTTCATGATTTGTTTAGCTCATTGCCGCATCAACAATTTCTCGAGCTTCAGCCTGGATTAAAGCCAGGTGTTCGGCGCTTTTCAGGCTCTCAGCATAAATCTTATAGATTTCTTCCGTGCCTGACGGGCGGGCGGCAAACCAACCATTCCGGGTAACTACCTTGAGACCGCCAATAGGGGCGTGATTGCAGGTGGCGGAAGTCAGTTTATCCAGGATGGGGTCGCCAGCCATGCTTTCTGCTTTGACCAAATCGGGCGACAAATTGGAAAGGATGTCTTTTTGCACAGCATTTGCCGGGGCATCCACGCGGGCATACCAGGAACCGCCCAACTCCGCTTCGAGCGCCTGGTAATGCAGACCAGGGTCCTTGCCTGTGACCGCCAGGATCTCGGCAGCCAATAAGTTGAGAATGAAACCGTCTTTATCGGTTGTCCAGGTTGTCCCATTTTTCCGCAAGAAGGAAGCGCCGGCGCTCTCCTCGCCGCCGAAGCCGATCTCACCGCTCAGCAAACCAGGTACGAACCACTTAAAGCCAACCGGCACCTCGCATAGCTTGCGACCAATTTTCTTGACGACCTTGTCGATGATTGAGCTGGAAACAAGCGTTTTACCAACGGCAGCGTTCTCCGACCAGCCTGGACGGTGTTGGAAGATGTACCAGATGGCGACGCTGAGGTAATGATTGGGGTTCAGCAAGCCCATGCTGGGCGTGACAATACCGTGGCGGTCGAAGTCGACATCATTGCCAAAGGCGATGTCGAAGTTATTTTTCATCGCGACCAGGCTGGCCATGGCGTAGGGGGAAGAGCAGTCCATGCGGATCTTGCCATCCTTATCGAGCGTCATGAACGAGAAAGTGGGATCAACGCGCTTGTTGACCACCTCCAGGTTCAGCCTGTACATCTCTGCCATGGGCTCCCAGTAGGCGATCCCAGAGCCGCCCAGGGGGTCGACACCGATGTGGATTTTCGAGTCCGCAATGGCTTTCATGTCGATCACGTTCTCGAGGTCTTTAAGATAGGGAGTGAGCAGGTCTATCTGAGTGGTGGTGGATGCCGCCATGGCCTTATTGAGCGGGATGCGGCGAACATCCTTCATGCCGTTGGCGATGATCTGGTTGGCGCGGTTTTGGATCCACTTGGTAGTGCCGGTATCGGCTGGACCGCCATTAGGTGGATTGTATTTGAATCCGCCGTCTTCCGGAGGGTTGTGTGAAGGTGAGATCACCACGCCGTCAGCTTGTCTCTGGGGGTAAGCCTTGTTAAAAGTCAAAATCGCATGTGAGATGACTGGCGTAGGAGTGTAGCGGTGATCGCGGTGGATGCGGATGTCAACCCCATTGCCGGCGAAAACCTCGATAGCGGTATAGAGGGCTGGCTCGGAGAGAGCATGAGTGTCCATACCCATGAAGAGCGGACCGCTGATGTCTTCACCGCGTCGGTATTCGATGATCGCCTGGGTTATGGCAGCCACGTGATCATCGTTGAAGCTGGCATTCAGGGAGCTGCCGCGGTGTCCTGAGGTACCGAAAGCGACCTTTTGGGAGGGCTCTCCGGGTTCGGGGTGCAGAGTGTAGTAGGCGGAGACGAGGCGAGGAATATTGGCGAGATATTCGATGGGGGCGGGCTTGCCGGCGAGAGGATGAAGGCTCATGAGGACTCCAGTCTACTTATTGATTGCGTAGTAAAACAGAATTAAGACGATTCCATTTTATCACGCCCTGTGTTGTCATTCTGAACGAAGTGACACGAAGTGTACTTTGTAAGAATCTTGTTACCTTCACACCTCATCCACCACTTCGTGGTCCCCCTTCTCCAAGGAGAAGGTCTGTGGTTATCCCAGCAGCACCTCAGCCTGGGAGCCGGAGAGAGATTTGGTGACTTCGATGCGATTGGAGAAGTAATCTTTCAGTTCTTCCAGATGAGTGATGATGAGAACTTTCTGAAAGTCCGGGCGTACGGTGTTGATGGCTTCAATCAAGCGCTGGCGTCCCTGGGCATCCTGGTTGCCAAAACCCTCATCGATCACCAGGGTTTGCAGCCTGGCACCAGCCCGGCGGGCAAGCACGCGGCTAAGTGCCAGGCGGATGGCAAAGTTGATGCGAAAAGCTTCGCCGCCAGAATAAGTTTCATAATCGCGTGTACCGGAACCGTCACTGATCAGGATGTCGAGCGTTTCCATCTTATCTTTACGTTTGGCGTCCTTATATTCACGCTGGGAGCTAAAGGTTACACTCATGCTGTAATCCGAAAGCCGGGCAAGCAGCTGATTCGCCTGATCTTCCAGTTCTGGCAGGGCTTGCTCGATCAACATGGCAGGCACGCCGTCCTTACCAAAAGCGGTTTCGAGCTTGGCATATTGGCGGATGGTCTCGTTCAAGGCTTCCATTTCCTGGCGCAGCCTGACCTGGCGTTCACGTTGGGTTTGGATGGTCGCCAGAGCCTGGTCGATCTCGCCGAGCTTGCGGTTGAAGACGTCCTGCTCTTCACGCAGGCTGGCAAGCTCTTCTTCTGCAATACGGCTGTCCTGGATCTCAGAACGAGCTTGCTCCAAAGCTTCTGCTTCCCGTTCATAATGAACTTCAGCCTCGGCCAGACTTTCTTCTTCGCGTGTTATTTCACTGCGCATAGAATCAAGCTCAGCCTGGAGTAACAGAGAACTGTTTTTCGCGATCTGAAGCTCCTGCCAGGTTTCTTCAGCACTGGCTTGCTCCTGGACCTGCTGGCGCAATTGATTATGAGCATCCTGGTCATAGGAGAGACCAGCGATTTGATGGCTGACGTGGCTAAGTTGTTGCCGCAGATCAGGCAAAAAGCTCTGGTTGTCCCGTTCTGCTACAGCCTCGAGCAAGCGGGTGGCTTTGCCGGTCTTCCAGGCAGATTCACGTTGCTTGAGGAGATCGAGTTCTTGCTGCAGCAAAGCCTGGTCACTTTTTAGCGTCATAAGCTGCACTTCTTGCTGACGCAACAGCTTTACCTGGCTCTCCAGTTTTACCTTGTCGGCTTTGAGCTGCTCGGTTTGAGCCCGGTTGGCACGGTGTTGATCACCCAGGGGTTTGCCCAGTTCGTTGATCTCCGCGATGATCTCCTGGCGGTGTTTGGGGGATAAGTCTTGCCCACACATCGGACAAACCGAGCCAGCGGCGTCTTCCACCTTGTGTCTTCGGGCAGCAAGTTCTTCCATCTGAGCTTTTAGACTGCCATTCTGACTTTCCAACTCTTCGATTTGAGTGCCGATTGCTTGAATTTGTTCAGCGAGCTGCTGGGGATCAGCCAAAATACCAAAGGAGGCAATTCGATCAGTCACGGTGGTTAATTGTGTCCGTTTTTGTTCAGAAGCCTTGAGGGCTGTCTTCAACTCCTGCTCTTCACCCTGCAATGTGTGGATCTCGCGTTCGAGCGATTGCAGGTGGCTTTGAAGTTGGGATTCCAGGCTTGAGCGCTGGCGTTCCAATGGCCAATACTGCTGGGAAAGCTTATCCTGACCTTCCAGCTTCTTACGGCTGCTCAGAAGCTGCTGATAGGCGCTTTCGATCAGGGCAGCCTGGTCAAGTTTGAGTTGATAGCCATCGAGTGTAAGCTGTTTGTCGTTGGCTTGCTGCTGCTTGCGCTGCAGGGACTGGCGGGAGCGCTCAAGCTGTAGTCTGAGCGACTCAACCTGCTTTGCCTGGTTGGCGATCAGTTGAGCCTGGGCTCGCAGTGTGTCGAGCTGAGCCTGGCGGCTGCTGACTTTCTCCCGCACCAGTGCCAGGTCGCGTTCCAGCAATTCGCGGTCATGGTGGAGGCGTTCTTCTGTCTCAATTTCCTCCTGGATAGCGGCGATATCGCGTTCAAGCAGCTTGGCGTCTGCGCGCGCCTGGCGGTTCTTTTCGTTGGCGGCTTTACGGAAGACCTCCCATTGATCCAAACCAAGGATGGTGGCAAGGATCTCCTTACGTTCGGAAGGTTTCTTGGTGGCAAACGAGTCCGCCTTACCTTGGAGGAAGAAAGAAGCATTAATAAAACTCTCGTAGTCCAGCCGCAGGGTGTTGACGATTTTGGCATCAGTCTCACGGAGCGTGCGTTCAGTCAGGACCTTCCACCTCGTGCCTTCGGTGTCATCTCCTGCCTGCTGGATGAAGAAGTCGACCTGGGTGGTCTTGCCGCGGGAATTACTGCGACTGACGCGGTAGACCTGATTTTCATATTCAAAATCGAGCGTCACCTCTGCGGTTTTGCATGCGGTGTTGATGATGGCTTCGTTTTGTACGCGAGCTTTGCCATAAAGCGCATAAGTGATGGCATCCAGCAATGATGATTTTCCAGCACCGTTGGCGCCGGAGATACAAGCCAGGTCAAAACCGGTGAAATCGATCTCAACCGGTTCACGGTAAGAAGTGAAACCCGCCAGGAGGAGCTTAATCGGAATCATCGTCCATCCCCAGAGCTTTCAGAATTCCCTCTTTTGTTTTTGTTTTTTGCTCATTGCCGAACAGGTCGATCCAGAATTGCTGGTCGTAACGGCGGGAGCGGATCGGAATGGGCATGGGCACGCCCCAACCAAGCATGAGCACCTCTTCTTTGGGCTGTAGTTTTGAGAGCATACCACGCAATCCGCCCCTGCCGGGCAAGCCGGAAAGGACAGCGTTGATGTCATCTTCATCGCCCAGTGAGCCGGAAATGCGCGTACCCAGCTGCGACATAACCTCATCGTAAATTTGAGAGGGGCGTTGATCGATGATCAGAAGGGTCACATAGTACTTGCGCATCTCGCGCGCAATAGTGCTGAAAATGGTTTGGGAAGCCATCTCACGGTTGAGTAATTTGTGGGCTTCCTCCACCACAACCACCAGGGGACGCGGCTCTGTCTTACTCCTCCCACTGTGAAAATCCTCGGTGGATTGCTCCCAGGCGTCGCGGATCTTGCGGGTGATCAGGTTGGTGACCAGCAGGTAGTCGAGCTCGCTGTCATATTTACCGAACGAGAGCACCACGTGGCGTTTATCCTGAAGAGCGGTGATGATCGCCTTCAGCCCATTACTGGCAGGAGCATCGATCAGGTAAGGACGGTTGAAAAGCCGACCGAGCTTGCTGCGCAGCGCTTCAGCCGCACCCGGATGGATGCCTGCCTGGCGAGCCCAAAAAGCGACGCTGTCTGGAGCAGGCTCCATTTTTCCATCTTCATTCTCAACAACGCCACCAACATTCATCTGCATGAAGGCGTTGAACCAATTGTCATGAAAATCGTTTTCCAGCTTGTCCAGCGTGGTAGCACTGGTCTCTTTGAGATTCAGGATTTGAGTGAGTTGTAAAACATCTTCAGTGGTGATATCGCTGTGACTGATTTCGAGGTTGAAATCGGAAGGCATGTTGCCGAATTTCGTTCCCGCTCCCAGTCCAACCAGGCGAACCTTGTTGGTGAATTTACCTTTCAGCCCAAACACAGAGTTGCCGGTATCGGAAGAAGTTGTGTCAGGTCCGTACTCGTTGTGCATGTCGAAGATGAGGGTGGAGGCGTGGTCAGCGTGGATCAGACCAGCCAAAATCATACGAGCCAGGAAGGACTTGCCCGAACCAGTAGTGCCAAAAATACCAGAAGAACGCTGGACGAACTTGTCCAGGTTAAGGCAAACAGGATGACCCTGTTCGCGGGTGCTGCCAACCCGAAAAATATCTTTATTGTTTTCTTCGCCAAAAATATCTGCAATATCAGTCTGGTCTGCCAGTTTGACAGGCGCATGATGATTGGGAATTGTCTTGACCGGCATGGGAGCCGGATCGTCAGTATGCTCATGACGCCAGGTTGCATACTCGGGTGAATCCACCTCGGGACCGTTATCCTTCATCAGCACAGGCATGACCGCCAGGTCTGTGAAGAGGGTTTGCTTGTTGAGGTATTCTGCCAGGTGAGGTGCAAAACGCTGTGAATTGAGTTGATTGGCGTATTGCTCGTCTATAGCCGTAAGCCGAAGATCTGTAACCAGACCATAAAAGCGCCAGTTATTGCTGTCGATCACCACGAAAGCACCTTCCTGGACCTCTTGTGGGGGAACGGTCAGGCGGACATCAAGGTTGGCTTCCAGTCCACCGCTGATAACGTAGCCAATCGTCGGGTTTTGAGTGGAGAGGGTTTGATCTTCCATTTTATTCACGCTCCAGGTCGGTTAATACGTCTAACACGCTTGTGAGACGTTGATAGTCATCGCGCAGCAGGGTGATCAGTTTCTGGCAGGCTAATGAGTACCAGTTGACATCATTTGCCGCGTCATGGGCGGCTTTTGCCTGGCGTAGATGGGCAGCAAGCAGTTCTTCCACCGGCTGGTCCAGTAAGCGCAGGATGTGACGCAGGTAAGCCTGCTCGTTGAGCGAAGTGAAATGGCACAATTCATCCGAATTACACAGATGCAGCACATCCAGGCTGAGCGGCGGGCGGGGAGGAAGGCGGTGAGAGATGTGCCCGTTTTGAGTGTATCCGACCGTCAAAACGTGAATTTCCACCGGAAGATTGCGGTTGTAACGGTTATCGGCGGTGTATTCAGTAGGGATGCTGACCCCCGAAACCAACTGGCGGACCAGGCTGTCATCGTTGATCAGGATCCTGGTGATGAGACCATATATCTCGCTCTGGTCTTCTAATTTAACTTTGACCAGGGCGCCCAGAGCCGGGGTTTCCAATTCCCGGACGCGGCAACCGGCAACAAACCGGCTGTTTTCAGCGCGCAGAAGCTTGCCGATGGGGATGCTTGTTTGAGTTTCGCTCATTTTAGACCTTTCAAGAAATCCTTATTTGACCGGTAACCGGTGATCTCACTGCCTTCCGGGAATTTGGCAAGGAGCAGGTTTTCAATTTCTTCGTATTCGGCTTGTTTTACTACAGCTAATTCGTGGGCGCGATGAAGGGAATAGGGGTAGGGATGCGAATCGAGCACCTGGGCATCCGCAAACAGGATGGCATGAATCAACCCTACCAGTTCCGGCTGTTCTGAAATCCAATAAGGGATTTCGACCCGCGCCAGCCAGGGATAGTCCGGCACGGTACTGACATTCAGGTAAAAGAATGCTACCCGTAAACGGTCAACCACATCCCCACGATGTTTGGAGATGATCTCGAATACCGCCGAGCGCTCCCCAGGCTTGATGCGGTTGCCCAGCAAAAGCCGGTCACTGATACGTCTCTTTTCAGGTTCCCGTTTGGGCTCGAACCCGACTTCTTTATAGATTTCGAGCATATTATGCAGCATGGAGGAACCGGGTTTGTCGATATAGCCAGCACTCAGGATGCCCTGCTGCTGGAGTTGCTGGTCAAGCAGATAGACATCCCTTTGAGCTGACTGCGCTCTTTTTTTGTCCTGGATGTCACTGCGATAAAAAATATCCAGGGGACCGTCGGTAACAGTCAGGATTGGGCGGGTGAACTGGGGGGTGATCTGGTCGCGGATCAGGGTGCGTTCGCGCAGGTCGCGAACCAGGGCGATATCGTCTTCCGAAGCCAGGTTACCATCTTCATCGATGATTTCTTTGTGTTCAAGCAATTCTGAAACCAGTTTGATCTCCGGAGGTTGCCCGCTTCCAAAGCTGACAGTGAGGAGACCGATGTTGATCAGTCCGAATTGCAGTGCTCGATGGCGGTTTGGCACGATCTGAGAGCCATCGGCTGAGAGAAGAGTGTAATTTTGGGGCAAGGAGGGCGCACAAAAACTCTGGAGAGGGTCTTCCTGCAGCGGTTTAGCCAGGTAGAGCGAAGATTTTCGCTTTTGAGCTTCTTCAATAATCTGGCGCAGGTGTTCGGGGTCAGAAACTGCTTCGTCATAAAGGCTGTTCAGTTGTCCGGCGATATTTTTGCATTCAATCAGCCAGTTTTGAGCTTCTTCGGCGTAATGACTGGCATTGTTATCGACTGAGGCATAGTTTAAGGGCATGAGATATCCTGGGGAACACTAAAGAGATGGGCCATGAGTCAATTATAACTATGAACAGATTCTATTTGGAACAAAACGATTTAATTCAGCGTCTATACGGTGAATTAAGATATTCAAGGAGAAAAAATGAAAAACAAAACTTTAATCTATGCAATTCCCGTATTGTTGCTAGTAACTTTAGTCTTAGGAGCATGTCAATTGGCACCAGCAGCGAATGCACAAAACACGATTACCCCAGCTGAAACAGCTGGAAGCCTGCGAACGATTTCCATTACCGGAACTGGCGAGGTAATCCTGGTCCCGGATATGGCTTACATCAATGTCGGTATTCATACCGAAGCGGAAGATGTGACCTCCGCGGTGTCAGCGAACAACCAGCAGGCAGCGAACATTACCGCGGCGATCGTCGCAATGGGTGTAGCAGAAAAGGATATTCAAACCTCTAACTTTAATGTTTACTCAATGAACCGTTATGATAATATGTCGAACATTATCGGGACCACCTTTGCAGTAGACAACACCCTCTACATCATCGTACGCGACCTGCCTAAACTGAGCGAGATGCTGGATGCCGCTTTGAGCGCAGGCGCCAACCAGATTTATGGGATCACCTTCGACATTTCTGATCGCAGTGGCGCAATCGCAAGAGCCCGCGACCTGGCAATTCAGGATGCCGAAGCCAAGGCTAACGCTGTAGCGGAGACCGCTGGTGTAGCCCTGGGCAAGATCCATAATATCAGTATTATCAACACCTCTTATGTTCAACCGCTTGCCGGATATGGACGCGGGGGAGGTGCAGCAGCTGAAGATGCGGCAACCGTACCGATCTCAGCAGGTCAGATCGTTGTTACCGCCAATGCAGATTTAGTATACGAATTTGGCGACAAATAGAAGTCCCGTTCTGACCTATCCCCTGGATCAGAACAGGCAGCCCCCGGAGTAATCCGGGGGCTTTATTGTTAATTGGGGGGAATGAAAAGATGGCTGCGCTTAAAAACCCTCTCATTGGAGAGGGTCCGTGAGCAAAGCGAACGGGGGTGAGGAACAAGTTTTCATACCTCATCCACCACTTCGGGGTCCCCCTTCTCCAGGGAGAAGGTTCTAAAAAAAGCCCATTTAATACTCTTACTCGTTTAGAGCAGGAGTATTGGGATTGCTTTCAGCTGAAGGCTTGATCTTGAGCAGGGCAATGGTGGAGAAGAGAAACAAGAAGCCATAAAGACCCATCAAGACGATATAACCAGCACCGTCTCCAATCGGACCACCGATATAACCGCCGATGGCACCAGCACCGGCACCAGCCAGGTTTGAAATGCCCAGCCAGCGACCGGCTTCTTTTTCAGGAACCAGTTCAGTACCTAATGCCCAGTTGGCAACAAAGAAAACGCCTGAGGCAAGCCCAATCAGCACACCGCCCACGTAAATGAGAGGCATACTGGGGGTCAGAATGACCAGCAGAGTACCGATGCTCGCCAGGATGCCACTGAGAAAGATCAGCAGTTTCTTGCCGAATTTGTCGGTCAGCCAACCTGAGGGCAAAGAAATGATCAAAATCGAAATGCCAACAACCAGCATCAAGCGCGATGTGGGTCCGGCAGCAGCAGATCCCTGGTATTGAGGGAATCTTTCCTGGATGAAGTAGAGTACAAAACCAGTGAGGTTGTTGGCTCCCACCAGGAACGCCAGGCGGTTGACTACCCACCAGGTGAAGGCAGGGCGCTTTTGAGCTACTTTTCCAAGACTGATGCGGACGGAAAAGATCACACCCAAAGCAACCGCAATGATCATTCCAACGGCTCCGACGATTGCAATCATAAGCGTCGATTGTCTATCCGGAAGAGCCTGCAAGACAGGCAGTAACTTTTTTACGCCCCAACCTACCAACAGAATGATGCCGGTAAAAACAAGGGTCATGGCAACCAAGCGACCAATGGCTTGCCAGTCCATGGGCTCGGCTGGACCCTTTTGGGGGGTCTCGCGCACAAACATGGTCAGCAGCACGGCAACCAGCATGACAACACTGATGAAGATGAGTGCTCCCCAGATATTGCCGGCACTGACCATTTTGCTGACAGTAAAGGCAACGATGATCAGGGGCAAAGGCAATTCGAAGAAGGCTTTGATGGCAGAATAGCGTCCGCGTTGCTCGGTTGGAACCAAATCCGGGATCAAGCCCTGGGCAGCGCCGTGACCGATATTGGAAGAAACCATCGAAAAAATAATGATTGCGAACAAGGCAATGTACCCAGCCATCCCATCCATCGTGCCGGCGATCACACCCACCGCCAGGAAGGCAAGGATCTCCAAAATCCCGCTTACCAAAATAAAGGGTCGGCGCTTTCCAAGGCGGGAAGTGCTGCGATCAGAAAGCTGACCTGCCAGGGCTTGCACAAGCAAGGCGACCATCAGCGATACCAGGCGCAGATTACCATAACTGGTGCCCTTGGTTTCGTCCCCGACAAATTGCTGAACAAGGAGCGGGACAATTAGAGGAGTGAGAGTTTGAGAACGGAGCGTGATGCCAAGATAGATCACGTTCATACTGATGGCATCGTACCATTTGAGCGGTTTTTTCACTGCAGCTTCTTCTTCCATAGAAATTCCTCGATCAGGATAAACAAAAATATCCAGGTTTATTTGTTGGCGCTCAAGGCGCATTGGGAGATTATAACAGGCTGGGTGGGTCGACCTCGATCTGCCAGCCCCGTAAAGGCAAATCGGGCAAAAGGACTTCTGGGTTCGATCCGCGCAAGATGATCTGCCAGCGCCAGAGACCGTGCATTTTTGAATAATAGGGGGCTAAAGGTCCGATCAGGTCGGTTTGGCGCAGTCCTTTTGATTCTATCTGGTCGGCAATGATCACAGCAAGCTGGTGGGCTTCTTGCTCCGCTTTGGCTTGGGAAAGATGGCGATATTCCAGGCGGATGAGGCGGCTGAAGGGTGGATAAGCCAGCATTCGCTGGTATTCCAGTTCTTTTGTATAGAAACTTGTGAAATCGTGGTGGGAAGCGGCCTGGATGACATAGTTTTCTGGTTGATAAGTCTGTAAAATCACTTTACCGCCCAGGGGGCTGCGCCCCGCACGTCCGCTCACCTGGGTAAGTACCTGGAAGCTGCGTTCAGCCGCACGATAGTCGGGCAAGTTCAAACCCACTTCCGCTAAAACAATGCCGACCAGGGTAACCAGGGGCAAATCAAGCCCTTTCGCCAACATCTGCGTCCCAATCAGGATATCGGCGCGATGAGCGCTGAAATGGGACAAGATCAACTCATGATCGTCCTTATTTTTGGTGGTATCAGCATCCCAACGAAGCAAACGGGCTTCCGGGAAGCGAGCTTTGACCAGCTCTTCCAGTTTTGCCGTACCCAAACCGAGCTGTCGGATCTGGTTGCTGCCACAATTCGGGCACTTGGATGGCATTTTTCGGGAATAACCGCAGAGATGGCAGAGCAAACCCTGCTGGCTGCCATGCCAGGTCAGGGGTTGATCGTCATTGGGACAGCGCAGACTTTTACCGCAATGCCGGCAGAAGACGTAGGTAGCCTGCCCACGACGGTTGAGAAAGAGGATTGCCTGCTGGCTTTTATCCAATACTTTCTGGAGGCTACTTTCCAAAGCACGGGAAAGGACGTTGGAGTTGCCGCTGGTCAATTCCTTGCGCATGTCGACCACCTGTACTTTGGGCAGGTCAAAAGTAAGCAGATCGTCCGCTGATGTGGCTTGTGGCAGGTCAAACTTGAGAGAAAGCGCCTGGTTTTGGAGCGTCTGGCGGTGAGCCAGTACACGCCTGGGCATCTCGAGCAGGAGCCAGTCGCCGCGTTGCGCTTTGAAATATTGCTCCACACCGGGTGTGGCGCTGCCAAGCAGCAGATTGGCGCGGCTGATCTCTGCCAGAGCTTCTGCGGTTGGAACTGCCTGGTACAAAGGTGGGCGCTCGCTTTCATCGTATGAGCTGTTGTCGCATTCGTCCACGACAATCAAGCCAAGTTCTGGCAGAGGCACAAAGAGCGCGCTTCGCGAGCCGATGATGACGCGCAAATCACCCTGGCGAGCACGCCGCCAGGTGTCGTAACGTTCCCCCTCGGACAGCTTGGAATGGTAAAGACCAACCTGGTTCGGGAAACGTGCCATAAAGCGGCGTACCGTTTGGGGGGTCATGGCAATTTCCGGAACCAGCACCAGGCATTGTTTACCTGTATTGATGGCTTCTTGCACGGCACGCATGTAAATTTCGGTCTTACCTGAACCAGTAACCCCATGCAGTAATATCGGTCTGGGTTTGGGCTGCTGCCATTCGGATTGCAGTTGTTGCCAAACCCGGCTCTGGTCGCTGGTGAGCTCAGGGACGGCTTCGAGGGTCACCTCAATTTCAGCCAGCGGGTCCCGCCAGACTTCGGTTTCATTGAAATGGATCAAGCCTGCATCAGCGAGATAGGAAAGGTCAGTATAGCTGGCGTCGGTTTCAGCATAGATCCAGGAAAAATCCAGCGGAAAAGCCTGCCTGGCAAGAAGTTCCAAAACTTTAGCCCGCCTGGTTTGAGTGACAGGCGTTTTTCCCAAAACTTCATTTTCCAGTGACGATACTGCTGAAGGTTGGATGGAAAGGGCAGCTGTACGCAAGGTTTTGGCAACAACACGCGGCGGGGGCAGGATGTTGCTGGTTTTGAGCAATCCCTGTGAGCGCAAATAGTCCAGCCCTTTGCGCCAGTCTGCTTTGGGGATAGCCCGGTCAATTTGAGCACCGCGCAGCTCACCACGGCTGTTGAGTAATTTGAGCAGACGCTGTTGTGTCTGACTAAAGGAGGCAAGTTCGGAGGGAAGGTCGGTCAGAAGGTCAACAGAAATATCTGCGCGGCGGGAGAGCCCGGTTGGGATCATCAACTGGATGCAGGCTCCCAGAGGGGTAAAGTGATGGTGGGCGAGCCACTGAGCCAGGCTGAGCTGCTGCTCAACCAGGAGGGTGTCCGGAGCGAGCAGTTCGATGATGTCTTTCGTGTCGGTTACTTCGGATTGATCCAACAACGCCAGAACAACCCCTTGTGCGATCTGTTTGCCAAAGGGCACGACCACCAGGCTGCCTGGCTGGATCTGACCTTGCAGGTTTGGAGGAATGGAATAATGATAGGTTCGCTCAATCTGGGTGAGATTGATGCTGACTTCGGCGAAAGCGCTCATCCAAGCACCTTCAGTTAAGGTGTAACGAAGATCAGATATTCAGCAGAAAAGACCATTTTGTTGATCTGATCGGCAGGGATATCAACGGCGCCACCCAGGTAATTCTGCCAGACAAAAGCCATTGTGGTTTGCCCGGTCATCTGGTTGAATTCATTGAAGGCAAAGAAGGGTGAGAAGCGGGCTGCCGACGCGCTGAGGCGATCCATATCGAGGTAAGTTTGGTTCCAGCTATCCCTCTGCAGAATCACGGGATGATCGGCGAGCAGGACAACCTGTTCCGGTAGATTTTTCAGGTATTGTTCCAATTCCGAAAGGCGCATCGTATTGAAAAGCGGTTCGCGCTGACTTGGCGGCAGGGTCCACTCCTGGTGCAGCTTCCAGGGTTCAAAGAGGTCAGTCGCCCGGCGGGAGTGCACGCTGATGTAGGTGGAACCATCGGCAGGTAAATTGCGGATCTCGAGGTTGGTGCCATAGACGCCGGTCAGAATCAGTTTTACTTCTGAAAGTGTATTGTTGAATTGATGTCGGACGCGTAAATAGAAAACAGTCACATCCTTACCGAGTACCTGGATGGTTTCGTGGTGGATGCCGCGATCCATCAGTTGGAACGAGACCATGCCTGACAGGTTAAGCAAGCTGCCATCTTCCCGGTTCTCTTTGCGGGTCACATAGTAGTATGTCCAATCAACCACCTGGTTTCCCGTGGTGAGAACAGGTAGGTTCGCCAGGCGGGTTGGAATGGGCGTGGGTGTGTAGGTTGGGGTGGGCGTGGGAACCAGCGTCGGAGTGGGAGTCAGGGTGGGCGTGGGCGTCATAGTGGAGGTGGGAGCCGGTGTGTAGGTTTGGGTTGCAGTAGGCTCGAGCGTATCTGTGGGCGCTTCCGTCGGGAAAGCAGTTGGACGACCTTCATAAACCGGGGTGCAAGCGCCAAGACTGGAAATCAGCAATACACACAGCAGGGCAATCAACATCAGGGTTTTCAGGTGTTTTCTTTTAGTCATGATTGCCCTCAGAAATAATAGCAGAGACGTAGCCGACCACCGAACCGAAATCCTGGCTGATATCTCCGGAGGTATGGTAATCGGCGATTGTTACCTGGCTGGCACCCAGCTTTTTGGCTGCCAAAAGCACAGTAGCAATAGCGCCATATCCGCAGGCTTCTGCTTTGTGGGTTGCTTTGAGCGCATAGAAAATGGTGGGATCAAAGTTCTGCAGGCTGTCGATCAGGCGGTGGTCAAGGCGGTTGGCTTGACTTTGTTGATAGAAATGGGAAAGATCGCTCGAAGCAATCAGCAAAGTTGGTTCGTTTTCAGGAAAAGACAGGATTAAATTGGTCAGTTCAGCAGAGAGGGCTTTGGCAGTTGAGAGGCTCTGATCCATCAGCATAAGCGGGATCAACTGAAAACCGTCTGGAAGCAATACCTGAAGGAAAGGCAGTTCGATTTCGATGGAATGCTCGCGGTCGTTGCGAATCGCGTTAAGCGAAAACCCTTGATGAGTGAGTTCTGTGGAAAGAGACAGGAGAGAGCTTTTGTCAACCGGCACCATGCCAAGAGGCGTTTGGTAGGCATCATGCGCGCTGGTGAGCACGTCGCCTGGATAATAGTTATGAGAAGGGGAGAGAATGATCACGCGGCTGTACTGCTGACCCCCGATTGCTTTGAGAGCATATGCAGCCGTCTGCCCGGAATAATAATGACCGGCATGCGGCAAGATAAGAGCTCTTATCTTGCCGCTGTAAGTCGGTGCTTTGGCTTTATCCAGGTAAACATTTAGCGATTCACGCAAATGAACCGGGTTAGCAGGATACCAACTGCCCGCGATCGGTGAAGGTCGAATGTTTACCGAATCAATTTGTTCCATGCCTCTATTTTAACACGGAGGCAGAAATAGATTTGCCGATATTACTTCTTGTCCATCAAATCGTGATAGAAATCAGCATATTCTCTGAGCAAGGACAACAACGATTCCAATTCCTCAGATTTGTGTTTCTTGGAAAATGCTGTAAACACGTCCTGGATGTGTTGGGCGATCTCGTCAGTTGCCTTGATACCAATTTCATCCAATTCGATCGTCCAGACGCGTTTGTCGTCGTCGTGGCGAGTTCTCTGGATAAACTTCTTTTCCTCGAGAACTTTACAGGTTTTGCTGAGGTTGCCTGGGTTGATATCCAGTTCTTCGGCTAATTCTGTAAGTGTAGTAATTTCATTAGCTTTGATTTGCAGGAGGATCCTTACTTGTTGTTGAGTCAAATCGTATTTTTTACAAAATTCGAAACACAAACCCAATCTACTGCGTTGTAACTCTCTTGTGAGATTCCACAATTCCCAGATAAAATCTTCTTTTTTCATCGTTCCTCCGAATACGTTTTTGTATACCTTAGTTAACTAATAATAATGCTTTCTGACAACGAATGCAAGTATTTACACAATGAATGTAGATGAGGAGTTATTTTACTTGAAAAAAGTCGGATCTTTAGCACGAATCAACAAATATCCGGCAGTTCCGGTCATACCCAATTCTTTACGTAGTTCGTCGTTGGTCAGGTCATAGAACAATCCTTCACCTGGTCGTTTCGGATCATAGAGAAGTTCTTCCCGAATGACGAAACCACTGCCATGATTGATATTGGTGACCGAATAGGCACGCCCCTGTTCATCGACCCGGGTGACTACGATCATATGGTCAAAACCGGTGTAATTGGAGACACCTTTCAAGACATAAAGATAAAGCCAATCACCTGGCTGAAGCGGATCTTTGCGCCAGTTGTGTTTTCCTACACTTTCTTCGACCCAGATGTAATCATAATCTTCAGGTGGAAAGAAAGTTCGCTGCAGGATGCGCAGTCCGTGGCATTCAGGATTGTCGGTGCGTGGGCAAAGCAGCCACATATCATGGGGGTTGGCTTCGGCAGGCAGATAGCCGGCGTCTCGCATGATGGCAACCGTCAATGGTCCGCACATATTATCCGGATTTTCGAAGTTACCTTCAGTAAAATCGATAGCGCGGGCGACCTCGAGTGCTTTTTTGGGGGTGTTTGCCAGGTATGCCAGGCTGGCTTCGTGTAACCAGATCTCCGACTGTTCTTTTTTCGTCAGTGTTGGAGTTGGCGAAGGCGGCACAGGTGTGGCTGTGTTGGTTGGCGTGGGAGTGGATGTCTTGGTTGGAGTAGGCGTTGACGTGCGGGTAGGCGTGGCTGTGTTGGTTGGCGTTGAGGTAGGAGTTGGCGCAATAACACCACAAGCTCCCAGGAGCAAGATAAAAAATAAAAGAATGATGGGCTTAATCACGTGCTTCATTGCAAAAAGTCCCAGGGATTAACACGACCATATTCGTCGTTGCGGAGTTCGAAGTGTAAATGCGGACCCAGCGCCATACCGGTATCACCAACCGTGCCGACCATATCTCCACGGTAGACTTCCTGACCGCAGATCACCTCAACCGTGCTCATGTGGGCGTAGAGCGATTGCCAGCCCTGACCATGATCCACCACCACCATGTTGCCATAACCCCAGTCATTCCAGCCGGCGTAAACTACCACGCCGTTATCTACTGTAAAGACGGGGTCACCAATCTGTCCAGTAATGTCAATACCAAAGTGATTGGCTGTAGGGGCGTAATCGTAACCTGAAAGAGTGTGGGTGCTTATTGGCCAGGTGAAACTGAGCGTACCAAGGACGCCATCATAGCTTTCCGGGCAGGCACCCGGGCCCACATTGAGCGCTGTGGCGGGGTCCTCGCGGGTGATGCGGGGAATGCGCCAGTCGGTATATTGCCCTTTGCCTCCCGGAATGATCAGCATGGTACCAGGTTCGATGTTGGGGTTGGCGAGATCGCCAAGAGTAGACATTTTAAGGTTGTTGCCGGGATAATTGATGATGGTCTCCGGCGTTACCTGGTAGAACTCGGCTACACCATTCAACCCTTCACCAGCACTCCAGACGTGCAGTGTGCCATCAACAGGCATGATCACCAATTTTTGACCAGGAAAAATCATGTGAGGGTCATCGCCGATATTGTAGCGATTGCTCCAAAGCAAGGTTTCAGGCAGCAGACCAAAACGAGCGGCAACTGAAAACAATGTGTCCCCTGTTTCCACTGTGTACTCACTGAGGTTGGTGCGGTTGCGGGCTGGCAAGATAGTGTCAACGGCGGTGTCGCGCTGAACAGCCGCTATGTTTTGAAGACTACTATTCATAGGAGGCAAAAGGAGCTGTGGTTCTGACATAGCCTGGGCAGGGTCGGGGATTTGTAACTGAGTTACCATGCTGCCGTCCGCGTTGACGTAAAACCGACGTAAAAACCAAACCATGACCAGCATAACCAGGATCGTTGCCACTAAGGTAATTGCCCGGAAGAGCCCTTCCGAGAGACCCAACTGGTTGAACCTGGTCCAAAACTTTTCAGCCAGAACTTCACCGGGGAGATGCTCGAGTTCCGAATCGCGATCCGGCAATGGAGATTCTTTTCCCTTGAATGGAGGCATATTTTCCATGCTCTGGATAATAACACGACTTAGAAAAATTGAAAGCAGGCTGTCCAGCGCAGCATTCATCGTGATATTATTGGAACATGCAAGCATTGGTCACCATCCTACCCGAACCCTTTTTCCAGGCTATCGAAGACATCTGGGTCGAATTGGAAACCCGCTTTGAGTGCCAACAGGTTTACGCCCGACCAAAACCACATTTCACCTGGCAATTTGCTGAATCGTATGACGATGCCTACGCTGAGGTTTTGGAACAGCTTTGTTCAGGTCAGAGTGCGTTCGAAGTCCAAACCGATATCGTGACCCGCTTCTCAGAATTTGACCCGGTAGTTTTCTTGCGAATTGTTCCAAACCCTGAATTGCTTGATCTGCATCGGAAGATGTGGGAAGGCTTGCGTCCTTTTTGGGAAAAACCATCTTTACTATATCAGCCAGGCGACTGGGTACCGCATATTACTCTATCCATGAATGAAGATGGTTGGTGTAATCCGGCAGCCGTACGCGAATTTTTGTTCTCGAGAAATCTACGTTGGACTTTCAAAGTAGATCGAATGACCATGCTCAGTTTGAATGATGAGAACTCCTGGGGTAATGAGAAGGAATTCTTGTTAGGATCTGGCTTGGAGTAAACCCAGAAAGTTTCCCGGTTCAGTCCAATCGATTTCCACTTTATCCAGTCCCTGCCAGGCGGCATAGTCTTTAATAGTGACAGCAAGGTCCTTACCAAGCGCAGCAGTGGGCTTTACCCACGGCTCCAGGTATAGTTTGATCACCTGCAGGCGCTTCTCATTGCGCCAGGCTTTGGCATCCATCCGCCCTACTAAATTACCTTTATGGAGAATCGGCAAAACGAAATAACCATACTTGCGTTTTGGGGCAGGGGTGTAACACTCAATGTTGTAGTCGAAATCGAAAAGATCCCGCGCACGGGAACGATCGGTGATCAGGGGGTCAAAAGGCGAGAGGATAGCGGTGTGGGTGGGGCGCAGCTTGCCATTCAGCGCCTCACTGAGCAGGTCGAGATTGTCCGTGTGAACAAAGAAGGGATTACCTTTCAGACCTTCCACTTTAACTGGTTGGATAAGCCCGTCTTCTTCAAGTTCTTTCAAGGCTTGGGCTGTCTCGGCTTTCTTCAGGTAGAAATAGGTGGATGCCCAGGCGAGGTTCGCCACACCCAGCGCTTTGACTGCGTTGAGGGTCAGAGCTTTGACGGCTTCAGGGTGCGAAGGAGCCTGGCTATCGTCCCAATCGGGCAAAACACGCTCACGCAGGTCGTAGACGCGCTGAAATTTCTCTCTGCGGGCGATCATCAGGTCTCCACGATAGTAGAGATGCTCCAGGGCAACTTTTTCAATTTTCCAATCCCACCATGCTCCGCGCGAATTTTTATTTTCAAAGTCAGCTGATTTCACCTCACCGTTTTCGCGGACGTGCTGCAGGATTTCTTCAATCGTATCTTTGTTCTTTTCCCCCCAGTCGCGGATGTTATCCCAACCTATGAATCTTTCCATCATCAGCGAGCGAAAGAGCGGATAATCTTCGATGGGGAGCAGGCTGACCCCATGGGAGAAATATTCAAAGAGCCTGCCTTCGGCGTGGAGTTCTTCCAACCAGGATGTGTCATAGTCACCCAGCCGCGACCAAAGGATATGCAGATGGGCGCGGGCGACGACTGAAATGGTGTCCAGCTGGAGGTTGTGGATACGGCGAATGTTGGTGAGAAGGTCTTGTTTGCTTGCTTTTTTACGCGGCTTCGTGAGCAATCCCAACCCAGCCAGTACAAGATGCTGAGCCTGGGTCTTGGTGAGGACAGGGATTTCGGACATGCGGCAATTGTATCGCAGAAAACAACGCCACGATCGTGCCGGCGTCCGCGCCGAGCACACGATGTGACCGGAGGTCTCCGTTACGATAAAAACCCTCACCCCCGTTTGCTTCGCACACGGACCCTCCCCCGTTAAGCGGAGGAGGGCTTAATGGAAACACGCAATCCAGTCCATGTTTATGACTATGTCTGTCGTAAACGGTTGCCATGCCGTCCCACACCGAAGGGTGACCATGGCAGGTCACCCCTACAAATCCCTCGATCGTGCTGGCGTCCGCGCCGAGCACGCGATGTGACCGGAGGCCTCCTACCCGTACAATACTAAAAACCATGATTAAGTTCGAGCAATTTCTCCTCGTTGAAACATTTTTTGATAGTTCCTGATAGTTTCCTTTGACTAAACTGGAATCCAATAGAACCCAACAGGAGATATTAGATGGAAGTTCCACGATATTGGAGACTCAAAAAACAACGTTACGCACTTCAGGGTGAAGTCTGCCCTCATTGCGATGCCAAAATTTTTCCACCCCGGGATGTCTGCCCAGAATGCGGCGGAGAAGCCAAGACCCCCTTTACTTTCAGTGGTCAAGGCGAAATTTATTCCTATACTCTCATTTCCAACGCGCCGGCTGGCTTTGAAGAGCAAGCTCCATACACCGTTGCGATGGTGAAACTGAATGAAGGTCCGGTTGTGACCGCCCAATTGACAGACCTGGGCAATGAACCGGTGCGCATCGGCATGCCGGTTGAGATGGTGACGCGCAAGATCCGCAATGACGGCGACGAACGTGGCATCATCGTTTATGGCTACAAATTCCGCCCGGTGATGGCTCGTTAATGTAGGGTTTATTTCTATTAGAAAGAAAAGCGCCTCTAAACCTAGGAGGCGCTTTTTAATGCTGTGTCAATTATTGATTGAAATCTGTTGCTACCGTAAAGATTTATTTTCGGACTTATACTAAACATTTTTTTAGCCCATTTAACCGTGACATTGTAGCAATATTAAAGATGTTTGTGCTTGGCAAGTTGGATATGTGGCATAATTAGCTGGCACAGGATAGCATAGTGATTTAAGTTGGTTGTTTGGTTATAAAATCAAAGAAGGGTGATTATTGTATGAAACGACAAACTGAAATAGAAGCACCGGGTAATTGGTTTCAAGTTGATTTTCATGTTCATTCTCCTGCATCATATGATTTTCAAGGGAAGGGAAGGGATGATTCAGGATACATATGGTTACTTGAAGAATCTAAATCCTCAGAAATTGATGTCATTGTAATAACCGATCATAATGATATTGCTGGGTATTTGAAACTTATCGATCTTGAAGACGACTTGCGGAAAACAATAAAAACACTTGAACGAACTGGTTCGCCAGTTCCAACAAGGATATCAGAGCAAATTTCTTTATTTGATCAAGTTGTGGTCTTGCCCGGAGTCGAGATCGATGTATATCCAAACATTCACTTAATTATTGTGTTTGATCCTAATAAATCAGATGAGATATCTTCTTTTCTGGACAATGCAGGGTACACACTAGATGTGAGGGGAGACGAAACCTCATCAAAAAACTGTAAGTGGAATATTGATCAAGCCTTACAAGAATCCGAAAAAATCGGCGCGATAGTAATTGCAGCTCATGTTGATAGTGACAAAGGTTTGTATGAGGCTTCAAAAAGATGGGGACAGAATCGAATTACGGCATTTTGTGATGAGAGGTTATTTGGCATGGAGTTCATTAACCCAATTGCTCGTGACCAGATTGAAAGCATAATGCAATCTAAAGACTACGCACGAAATAACAGGTTGGCTTTTGTGCAGTCATCCGATTTTCATGGAAAACCCGGTCAAAAAATTGGAGACCGTCGAACTTTTATCAGAATGGATCATCTGGATAAAAAAGAAAAAAGTAAATTATTTCAGGAATTAAAAAAGGCTTTCCGGAATCCTGATGAGTTAATCAGCGCACCAGGCCGGCCAGAATTGCAGGCAATATTAAAGAAGCTTGAGGATAAGCCATCAATTGAGTGTTTAGTTAATGATGATGATTACTCCCGCCTTGCACAAGTAATCTGTGCGTATGCAAACACTGAAGATGGAACCATTGTTATCGGTAGAAATCTCAAAGGAAACTGGGTTGGCCAAACCGAAAAAAGTGAAGATGAATTTGCAGAAAAGATATTGACCACGGTAAATCGTTTCATAACTCCACAACCACAAGTCGATTTGAAAGTTTATTCATATTATGGGAGTAACTATATAGCTTCTTTAAGAGTCAAAAAGTATTCACGGATATGTATATTGAACAGTAATGACAAGATTTATTTAATAAAAAATGGAAAACCGGAACTAGCCTCAAGCAAAGAAATAATCGACATGGCAGAAGTACAAATAATTGAAAGATATGCTCATCTTTCAATTACTAATAAGCTGTCAGATATGTCAAAAAAAATAATGGGGGTGGAAGATAGTATCGATGTACTACCAATCGTAAGAAAAATTGACAATGATTCAGTAATCATGAGAACGGTGTTTGAGATTCCAAAGCTTGGTGAAATACTTACTGATGAGAATAGAGATTTTATTGAAATGTCAGGAAACGGAATTGTGGATGGAAACATTATCTCATTGGCACCTACACGACCGAGATTTGCAAAGCATTATCTTAGAATTACCGCACCTATCGGTCACTGTCACAAAAGTGAGGAGATTTTCGATGAAACATCTCGATATAGTGGTGAAAAGATATTAATTGCACCAGGGGGCGGTGTATATTACGATTCTCATGAGCATATTACTGTCACCTGTGAAGCATTCCCTCCAATAATCTTTTTAAAAATTCATGAAGAATACAACAAATTGAGCGTTAAATTTGTTGCCGCTTACTTAAAATCCTCTATTGCAATTTGGTATGCAGAAAGATGTCTTGGTTCTTCAGATATCACTAGAAAAGCTATCATAGCTAAGATTCCTATTCCAGTAAACGTCGATCTGGTAAATAAGAAAAGGGCTGAAAAAATTCTGGACGACCTCATGATTCTAGAGTACGAGTTTCTAAGAGTCGAAGCAGATTTATCGAAGCAAATTGATTCAGCTGATGAAAATTACGCTCGCGAGCTAAAAGACAGGCTAGAACAGGAGACAGATCGACACAACAATGAGGCAAACTCGCTCGTTAATGACATTGACAGACTTTTCTACCAATTCTTCGATCTTTCAGAAAAGGAAATTAGCATTGTTGAGCAAGTTCTTCGGGCATCTGGTCTTGCAATTTTTCCTGATACAGGAAATCCCGATTGATTCACGCCTTACTTCACGTCTACCACCAATCATTACTGAACAGTTGGTAGTGTCAAGTATTTTTCGCACATTTAAGATTCACTTAGTAAGTTGTCCTCCAAATGTTGCATGTTCAAGTATGTCTTTTGTCCCCAGAGTGAATCCTGCATATATCTCAGTCTGGCACACACTAACATCAATGCAGACTGACCATCTGGGAATGCGCCAACTGTCTTGGTTCTGCGCCTAATCTCCCGGTTGAGCCTTTCCATCGCATTATTGGTTCGAATACGCCGCCAATGCTCTCTTGGGAAGTCCATATAGCTTAGGGTTTCGTAAGCAGCAGTATCTACCTTCCCGGCAGCTTCATTCAGCTTCATGTCTTTTAGTTTCTCGATGACGTCGCCAATCTTCTTCAGAGCTGCTGGTTTATCTTCCTGGGCGTAGATCGCCTTCAGCATGGCCGATACTTCCTTCACCTTCTTCCTGGGCACCACTGAGAATACATTCCTGTAAAAGTGCACGATGCAACGCTGGTAGCGAGCATGGTGAAACACCTCAGCCATGGCCTCAATCAGACCTGTACATTTATCGGCAATGAATAGCTGCATGCCCTGCAAGCCTCTTTCCTTCAGTTGGCGCAGGAAAGACAGCCAACTTTCTTTGTCTTCTTTCATGCCTTCCGCGGCTCCAATCACTTCCCGTTCGCCTCGTTCATTCACCGCCATAGCCACTAAAACCGCCACATTCCCGTAATGCCCACCCCAGTTGCGCTTCAGATACACACCATCCAGATAAACATAAGGGTATTGACCTTCCAGAGGCCTTTGTCGCCAGACTTCGATCTGCTCATAGACCTTGCCATTCAGTCTACTAACCGTTCCAGCGCTCAGCTTGGCGTCCCAGAGTAAACTGGTGATATCTTCAATCCGCCTGGTGGACACCCCAGCCAGGTACATCTCCACCAGCGCTTCTTCAATACTCGTTTCCCGTCGCTGATACCTTTGGATGATCGCTGTTTCAAATGTCAAGGTGCGTAATTTGGGTATTTCCAAGTCCACTTCTCCAGCACTCGTCAACAATTTGCGCGGATAATGTCCTGCCCGAGTGTCCAGTCTAGCTTCTGTGCGCTCATATTTACTCGCGTTGGTCAGCCGATCTGCTTCAGCGTCCAGCAAACCATTCAGCACCTCCTCAACACTTTGGCGAACCAACTCTTTGAGTTCGGTTCTGATCACTTGCTCATTTAGTTGTACAATCTCTTTTGACATGGTTCTTCTCCTTGGTTGGTTTGGTTTGTCAACTTCATCTTACCAAGTGTTCAGGACCATGTCCCTTTTAAATGTGCGAAAATTATGTTACCTTATCGAACAGTTTGGGCTGTCAATTCAATAGGAACTTAAAGACCTCACATTTTTTTGATCCTAAGTACTTTCTTGTAATTCTACTAGGCAACTATTGAAGACACTAATTGCGATTTTTTTAACTGTACGAAAGTCTTCAGTCCCATCTTAATAAATTTACCAGGGATATAAACCCGTTCGCATTGCCATGCCGGTGGAGATGGTCACGCGAAAGATACGCAATGACGGCGACGAACGCGGCATCATCGTTTATGGCTACAAGTTCCGCCCGGTGATGAAGTAAATTATTAATTCAATTAGCCTTTGAGCGCCTTCTATATTTAGAGGGCGCTTTCTAATTAATAATCAACTTTGAGCCTGCCTTGGAATCTGCCTGAAATTATTTCATCCGGTAAAGCTGATACAAAGAACAATTGCACTACTAAAGATGCAATAAAATGTGTATGGATTTGGCGCTTCCTGAATGATCTTTGATAATTAGAGCCCTACAAAGTCCATTAAGCCAGTTCAACCTACTTTAAAGGATAAGTTTTTGGACAATATTACTGGGAGATTGCGCCTGAAGCACCTGTTTGTTAACCATTAACAATTTGATCAATGAGACCATGTAAATGGTAAGGAGTGAAACCATGTCATTTCAAGCATATCTCGACAACATCGAAGACAAAACCGGTAAAACCCCCAATGACTTTATTGCCATGGCAAAAGAAAAAGGTTTCGATGACCCAAAGACGAAGGCTGGTGTCATCGCTGCCTGGCTAAAAGAGGACTTTGGTCTAGGCCACGGTCACGCTATGGCGCTTGTTCATGTCATCAAAAATGGAGCTGAAATTAGTGTGAAGCACGTTGGCTCGGATGGTGTCCATCGCGATGAAACGTCTGTTTTGAGGTTGGATGGGAAAAGGAAAAAGTAGTGCCAGCGCTTAGCTGGGTCGAGATTTCTAAAAATCACGTTTTACCAGCGCCCGTTGCATAAATACGAAAGAACCGCCTTCCAGAAATGGGGGGCGTTTTTTATTCCTGGACGTATAATTCACGTTGTTTATGCGGCGTGTTCATCCCTCAGTGAGGGTGTAAAAATCGTGAAATCGAACTCGCCCTCGTTTCTGTATAGACTATATGTACTAATTCAATGATTCACTTTCTGAAGTTCTTTTTCAAGGCAAAAATGCTAAGTCTGTCAGTCGGACGAAACTAATTTTGGAGGTTGATGATGAAAAAATGGTATGACGAGGAGTACGAATGGGAAATCGAGGTTATAGGGTTTCTTCGAGGTGATCACACTGAAAGGTACTGCAGAAATGGTGAAGAAATCGGAGATAAGTACACCTGCACTTATGGCTGCCCGGTAAATCAGGATGGTCAGGGGATTTGCTCCAAAGTGATGATGATCATGTTCCCGATCATGGAAGCGGTAAGAAGCGGTGGAGATTTAGAGAATATCGGTGGAAACAGCAAATATAGCAAGGAAGTTGTTTGCCCGGACGGCTGCGTGATGTTCAGGATGACCGCGAAGAAAACCGGGAACGAAAACTTCTTTAAGGGTAAGTTTGTTGATTAGCAGGATGGGTTCGATTTTGAACAGGTCGGATCGGTAGAATAGAGAAAAGCCGCAGGTTCTGTTACAGGCCTTAATGGATTTCTGACATGAAAAAAGAGCGTTTCCATTCCAACTTGTTGCCTTTGATGATCATTCCAATCGGCGGAGTATTAGCACTTGGGATTTGTTATTTACTCTTTTTATTGTCCAATAATCTAATAGAACTCCTGTATGTTTCCACCGATCCTGGCGCAGCACCAGTCTACATAATTCGTAGAGTTTTTGCTCTGTTGCTCCTGGTTCTTTACTTAGCCTTGCTTCGTACCAAGGTCCCAGATCTTGTCAAAGCCACCACCCTTGTCGGACCATTGGGTTTCCTTACTTCAACTGCGATCCTGACTTTCTATCAGAAGACTGTATGGGCTGTTGCGGTCACAGTTGCTATTGCAGCTGTCAGTGCCTTCCTGATATTCAGAAGTAAGAAGCCCTGGTTTTATTATTATGCCGTTGCGATCACAGTCCTGGCTTCCATTGCTTTAGCCTGGCCAACGACTTGATCGTTGTGACATAACCAAGCAACAAGCAGCTTATTTCAAATGACTTTCTTGGTTGAGGGGTTCGGAAGCCAAACGAAATTTACGAGGCAAACCAGGAAGATATCATCTCCTTCAGTGCTGGAGTCATCCCGGATAACCCGCCGTTTACGGCTATGGCGAAGCCCAGCGAATGTTCATGTGAAAGGGCAACGATGGCGAAAAATGTGCCCGTAGAGCCGGCATGCGTACTGAATAAACCCAGGGATTCCAAATCGCGCAGGTAGTTGACGCCCCATCCCGCCCCAACGCCGGGTTTGCCATGATTGTGAAGTGGTGCAAACGCTGAAGGCTGATCCCGAAGTATGTTGACCTGCATTTGTAAGAAACGGGCGTAATCAGGAATTGAAATACACAAATCACCAGCTGGTGCAAGACAGGTCGGAATAAGATCTTCCATGGGCGAATGGGGAATGAATTTCCCATAATCATCGAGGATGTGCCCCCAGGGTTGGTTAGGAGCGATGCGGGCTGGGTGCTGATAGCCCACGAAGGCATGCATGTTTAACGGACTGAACAACCGGTCCTGTATTAATTGGCTCCAATTTTGTCCGCTTACCCGTTCCGCCATTGCTGCCGCCAGGCTGTACCCTGCATTGGAATAATTAACCTTTTCACCTGGTTGACTAATAACGGGGGAGGATGTCATGAGAAATTGAGCAAAATGTTGGACGTAACTCTCAACTAATAGAGTGCCAAAATTGGGCAGGATGAAGTCTGCGTCTTCAGTATCTGTATAAGGCGATATCCCCGAAGTATGGCTCAGAAGCATTTCCAAAGTCATTTCGCGGTAGGCAAGGAGCATGGTTTTTGCCAGTTCAGGAAAGACAACTTCAGGAGTTAATTCCCAGCTCAGAATGCCCTGTTCGACCAGCATCGCACAGACCGTTGCGGTCATGGCCTTGGCGTTTGAACCAATCTGAAACAGGTCGGTCAATTCAACGGGTTCAATTCGTTCCGCATGGCGAACACCCACGGCACCAGCAGCAAGTATTGACTGGGAATCGGTAACAACGGCAGAGAGCGCAGGAACCCGTAATTCAGTGCGGAGTCGATTTAGAAGAAGGGTGAAATCGGTCATTATCAATTACTCTCCTTACAAAGTTCGTCAGTAGAAACGAGGAAATGGTCTTTAGAATGGCTTCTCAATTTTCATCCGTGAAGTATCTCGCCTTCCGCCATGGTTTTCAAGTTTTGAAGCGAAGTTTCGAGCGACTTTTCCAAAAAATGGGGATCCAGCAGGATCATCAAGCGTGTCAACCAACCCGAAAGAGACTCTTCCGTGATCCCAAGCGTGGTTTCTCCATGGGCTTCGAACATCCAGTTGTGGATGGCATACATACCGAGCGAGACACCTGTCCAACCGATCTGCTTGTGCTGTATTACTGTGTGCAACGTGGAAACGATTTTCAAGCCCTTCGCTTTCCAGCGAAAGGTGGTGCCAGCTTCAAGCGGGCCTTCAAGTTTTGCTGCCGTGATATCTGGCTGCCAGCTGTTCCAGTTTTCGATGTCAATCAGTATCTCCCAGACCTTTTCTATAGGTGCGTGAATCAGGATTTCTTTGCGAGAGAAAATGGGTGCGTTGGTGTCTATGTTCATTACTGTCTCCAGATGATTATGAGAATCTTGTTGAGAAGGTAGATAACGCCAAAGGCGATCGCCAGGTTGGTTTTGCCAGTGCTGTAAAGCGCCCAACAGGCTAACCCAAAAATAACCAATTCCATCAATAACAGCCATGGCTCACTCAGCCGAGAGGAAGAATTCGGCGCGAGGAAGACTCCCCATAGGACAGCGAACAGGATGGGACCACCAATTCCGAGCAGAAACTTCATCAACGTTTTATCACCTCCTGTTTTGAAACCCCAGTAACCAAAGATCACAAGCATGCATAATTCGAGAACAAAACGAAGGCCGAGATTGAGTGATTTAAGTATTTCCATGGGTTATTCCTTCACTGACTCAATAGCTATGTGGGGGTAAATTCAGGCATTTTCTTGGACAGAGTTCCGGGCAGGGCGAATTGATTGGGCAGTTTTCCGCACAGATTGATGAGGTGTAGAACAGAGATTCTTTCAGCGGTCATTTCTCACCCGACAGACAAATGCGGACGACTTCCCATCCCACGTTAGATGACATTGACGTTTTCAACCTGTCAATTACCACTATTTTAACTGAAACTGAAGAGAAATTATTCTGTTCCTGCTACAACCTTATTCACTGTGACCAGAAAGTAATACCCCTTTTGTCAGAGCCAATCGAAAAGTAGAAATCTCAATTTCATTCACTCAGAAGCAATTGGCTGGAGCGCCGATCACCATGCTTTGTTAGATCACTAGGGAGTTAAATAATCACCCTATAGTGTTCTGCATTCCTGTTAATACTTGATAGATATTCTCTCTATGGACTTTAGGTGAGGTAGGCATGAAAACGAATAACAAAACATCCGGGGTTCGCACGGTAATCATGCTGATGTTGGTACTGGTTGTTATCCCGACATTGCCCATGTTGATCTCTGGGCGGTGGAACTGGTGGGAGGCGTGGGTGATGGCGCTGCTATTCATCCTTACCTTTGTTGTTAGCCGAGTGCTGGCAGCGCGCAAGACACCAGATATCCTCAAAGAGCGCTGGAGCTACAACCAGCACGACAATACCCAGGCGAGGGATAAATGGCTCTCGCCAATAGCAGCCTTCGGGACCGTCTTTGTCCTGCTGGTGGCTGGGCTGGACGCTTTGTTCCAATGATCCAAAGGCTTTCCACTTGGCTGAGAGTTGTTCGGCTTGGTGTTGATTGTGTTTGGTCACCTGTTCGGGTCTTAGGCCCTGGTAGAGAATGCTTACTTTTCCGGACGGTGCGCATCCAGAAGGAGAGAGGGCACAAGGTCGTATCCGGCGGACCGTACCGATGGGTGCGGCACCCTGGTTATTCAGGCAGTTTAATTGCCAGCTTAGGGATTCCGTTGTTGCTTGACTCGGTCTGAGCTTTTCTTCCGGTATTCAATATAGTTTTTTTCTTTGTCATTCGCACCCATCTAGAAGATCGTTTCTTACAGAAAAATCTGCCTGGATACGGCGATTATGCAAGAGAAGTCCGCTACCGTTTATTTCCTGGGATATGGTGAGGGGTGCATGCCGATGAGGCATAGCCTTATAAGATATAATTTATTAAGACGGGTAATTCTTGGGTATTTCGAAAACAGCAAAGAAGACTGACAATAACCTACCAGGAAATACTCAGCCTTAGAAAAGGACACTTATGCCTCGCGTATCGCTCAACCAACCTGCTCCCAATTTCACCCTCCCTGATTTCTCAGGGAAGGATTTCACTCTGGCGGAACTAAGGGGTCAGAAGAACGTGCTGCTGGTGTTCAACCGCACCTTTGCCTGACCATTTTGCCAAAGGCATATGGCGCAGTTGCGTCAAGACCACAAAGAATTTGTCGCCCGCGAGGTTGCCGTCGTAGTTGTCGGTCCAGAAAACGCCCAAGAATTCAATGCTTACTGGCAAAAAGAAAGTTTGCCCTTTATTGGGCTTCCCGACCCAAAAGCCAGTGTGTTGAAATTGTACGGGCAGGAAGTAAACCTATTCAAATTGGGTCGGATGCCAGCCCAGGTTTTGATTGATAAAGAGGGTGTAGCACGGTTTGTTCATTACGGACATAGCATGAGCGATATCCCCAGCAACCAGGAAATCCTGGAGTTGGTAGACGAGATCAATAAGCCAAATACTGTTCTTGCGTCGTGAAACCACTGGTAAATAAGACGAGAAGAAAAAGGAAAAATTATGGAGAGAGTTCAAGGGATTGGCGGGATTTTCTTTAAGTCACAGGACCCGGAAGCGTTGAGGCAATGGTACAGCCGGCACCTTGGTATCAAACTGGAAGACTGGGGCGGGGCAGTAATGTTCACCAATGCGGGCGAAAAGAACCCTGGCTATCAAATTTGGTCCATTTTCCCTGCAGACACAGAATATTTCTCAGCAGGGAATGCCGATTTCATGATCAATTATCGCGTTGATAACCTAAGGGAACTTCTCCAGGTATTAAAGGAAGAAGGCTGCCAGGTGGATGATCGCATCGAGGAAAGTGAACAGGGGATTTTTGGTTGGGTGGCCGATCCGGAAGGCAACCGAATTGAGCTCTGGCAGCCTCCATTACAGTCATAAGTCTTTATTGTAAAAAATCGATCTCACAACTTAAGTGTAGCAGATAATGCTTTACGATGTTCAATATTTTTTTCTGACGGTCAATGTTACGCACCAATAATGGCGTAAAACTTGCACGGTTGTTAACAGGTGTTTCAACTTTCATCAAACACCACATAGACCTAAGGAGTATTTATGGATAATTTGTTACCATTAATTTTGCAATTGGCTGGTGGGGCAGCAGGCGGTAATCTTATCGCCAATCTGCTCAAAAAGCTCGATCTTGGTCCCCTTGGCAACACAATCGTGGGCTTGATCGGTGGTTTTGCTGGCGGTCAACTCCCCGGATTGCTGGGAGCAGCTACCGGCGGAACTGATATCACGTCTATTCTGCTCAGCCTTGTGGGCGGTGGAGTAGGCGGCGGCGTGCTGACAGCTATTGTCGGTCTGATCAAAAACGCCATCGCGAAAAAGTAATTAGAAAAAAACACCCTGGAATAAAAACAGAGTGTTTTTCATTAAATCGTTCCGATAGTTTGACGAAAATGTGATATAAAAAAAGAGTTTTAGGTAGTAACCTGAAACGTACAATTGCATAGCGAAGATATAGCGTATGGATCTCAGAAATGAGATGACGAGGTGAAGGTTCTGTCCCGCGAGGGATGTGCTAACCCGGAACGCCGGGGAAAATCGAACAGATCAGCGGAAGCCTTCGGAGCCCCTCACGGGTTTCATTCTTCTTGATAAAAGCAACTTAAAACCGGTTGGTGACAGCCGGCACAACGTGTTTGCTTGGTGAGCAGGTCGATTCAACTTGGTCGATCTGGATTGTTTACCTATTTAATCAGGAGAAAAAATGGACAATCAGGAGTTATTGAAACGTGTAAAAGAGGATGGCGTTTCGTTTCTATCCTATCAATTCACGGATGTCAACGGAGTGGTCAAGTCGTTGGACGGTCCGGTTGGCAGGCTTGCAGAAGTGCTTGACGGCGGGATCTGGTTTGATGGTTCCTCGGTGGAAGGCTTCGCACGCATCCAGGAAAGTGATATGCATCTCAAAGCTGACCCGGAGACCTATGCCATCTTGCCATGGTCGGACCCGGAATTCCGGCGCGCCAGGATTTTGTGCGATATCTACCGTCCAAATGGCACGCCCTTTGAAGGTGATCCCCGCGGAAGACTCAAGGTACTACTGAAAAAGGTCAAAGAGGAACGCGGCTGGACTTACAACATTGGTCCAGAACCGGAGTTTTACCTGTTTTTGCGGAACGGTCCCGAAAAAACCCACCCTGTGCCCTATGATGTCGGCAGCTATTTTGATTTTTCGGCAAACGACCAGGCAGTCAGGATTAGAACGGAGATCATATCTGCCCTGCACATGATGGGATTGAAGGTTGAAGTCGGGCATCACGAGGTGGGGCTCGGACAACATGAGATTGACTTCCAGTTTGATGACGCACTGAGGACCGCTGATAACGTTCAGACCTTTAAGTCTGCCGTTAAGGCGATTGCCGCAAGACACGGTGTGATCGCCTCTTTCATGCCCAAGCCCATCTTTGGTGCTGCTGGTTCCGGTATGCACTGCCATCAGTCCGTTTACGACGAAGCTGGCAACAACCTGTTTTATGATGAGGCAGACTCCATGCACTTGTCTGAACTGGCGAAACAATTCATCGCCGGTCAGCTGAAACATGCTCGTGCTCTTTCGACTGTGTTGGCACCAATCGTAAACTCATACAAACGCCTGGTGCCGGGATATGAAGCCCCGGTCTATATTGCCTGGGCACAGGTGAACCGTTCGGCGTTGATTCGCGTTCCCCAGGTCAACAATGGCAACAAGAAAGCAGTGCGAATTGAATTGCGCTGCCCGGATCCTTCAGCCAATCCTTATCTCGCATTTGCTTCAATGCTAACTGCTGCCCTGGAAGCCGTTGATGACCGATCGGTCATATGCCCGGAACCGGTCAATAATGTCAATCTCTATGAGCTTAATACGAGAGAACGCCAGGAGTTAAAGGTTACCGCGTTACCTGGTTCGCTGGAAGATGCACTGATTGAATTCAAAGCAGATCCACTGATGAAGAGAGCGCTTGGCGATACTTTGCATGAGACTTTCATCGCTTCCCGTGAGGCAGAGATCAATGAATATCGTACCAAAGTGACCGACTGGGAAGTAATTCGGTACCTGGAAACGATTTAATCGCTTTGAATGTAACAAGGCGCCTGGAGACGACTGTTTCCAGGCGCTTCCTTTTTAATCAGTATGAAGTCAACGATTAAAAATCAAGGTAAAGCCGTGATAAAAATCCAAGGTTGGTTTACAATCCATACTCTTATGGAAAAGACAGCAGAGACCAGGTTCGTTCAACAAGAACAAGCCACAATTGCGAGTATGACCAGCTTGTACTGCCGTGCGAAGCATGATGCTCAAGTTGAGTTGTGCCCTGAGTGTAAAGAACTATTGGATTATGCCCAGTCACGAGTGACGCGTTGCTTGTTCTTACCCGAAAAACCAGTTTGCGCGCGCTGCCCGGTGCATTGTTACCAGGCTCCCTACCGGGAAAGGGTTAGGGAAGTGATGCGTTTCGCGGGTCCACGCCTGATATTTAAAGATCCAATTGCAGTTTTACGGCATTTTCGTATGATGATGCGTGCGGATAGCGCACAAGTCGCCCAGCTGCGCGCGAAAATGGAAAAGAAATAAAAGCAGGAAGTAAGAGCAAATTTTACTTGGCTAACACAGAACGCCACAATTCGGTAAAATTGATGAATATTGATTGTTCAAATTAAATATATGCAGCAAAGCTGGTTTAACAGGAGAATATTGGATGGATACCTCACAAATCCAATCGAAACAATCCATTCACCCTCCAGTCCCTCTTAGATTGAGATAATCTGACCAAAATATTGAAAGACCAGCGCAATATTTATCAAAAAAGGAGAAATTATGTACGCCAAGAAAACAGAATTGAAAAACGCATCCGGACTTCATGCCCGACCTGCTTCAGAGTTTGTTGCTACGGCAAAACAGTTTGAAGCCAAAGTGACCGTTCAACGACTTGACGATGAAGCAGCCCTGCCTGCCAATGCCAAATCGATCATCAAGATATTAGCCCAGGGTTTAGCCGTGGGCACTCCCATTGAAATTGCAGCTGAGGGACCAGACGAAGTGGAAGCAGTTGAAAAACTATTTGAACTGGTCGAGTCAAAATTCGGCGAGGACTAACAGCCATTACCAACTGAGTTTGAAAGGAGCATTGATGAGGATCTTAAAAGGGAATCCTGTCTCCAGGGGTGTTGCCCTGGGAAAAGTTTATATCTATAAAGCCTTCAAAGCCGATGTGCATGAATCGTATTTTGAGGCAGGCAAAGAAGAAGAGTTCTTCAAGAAATACCAGGATGCGGTAAAGACTGCCGAGAAAGAGCTGGAAAACATCGTTACTTCGATGTCAGAGTCTTCTCCTGAAAAGGCGAAAATTTTCACTGCCCATATTGAGATCCTGATGGACGAGGAAGTCCAGGAAGGCGTCCAAGAAATGATCTTTGAGAGCCGCACAATGCCCGACTACGCGGTTGATGAGGTCTACACCAGTTTCGCCGGCTTGCTCGAAAAAGCCAAAGACCCCCTGATTGCTGCGCGAGCTGCCGACCTGCGGGATGTGCGCAACCGTGTCTTACGCATCCTGAAAGGTGAGAAAGAGAGCAACCTCTCCAGTTTGCGCGATAATGTCATTGTCGTCGCGCATGACTTACTGCCCAGTGATACGGCTACCATGGACCGCAACCGGGTGTTGGGCATCATCACTGAAGTAGGCGGAGCCACTTCACATACAGCCATTATTGCCCGAAGCTACAAGATTCCAGCCTTATTGGGTGTGGCAGATGCGACCGAGATCATGAGCAATGGCGATAATGTCATCATGGATGCCCTGGCTGGCAAGGTATTGTTAGATCCCGAGAAGGAGACCATCAAAGAGTACCAGGAAAAGCTGGTTGAATATATTAAAGAAGAACGCGAAACCAGCCAATACCTGGATAAGATTCCCCTATTAGCCAGTGGAGAACGCTTCAGCGTTGGTCTGAATATCGGAAGCACAGATCCAGACGAAAACTTTAAGTATGTTGATTTTGTCGGTCTGTTCCGGACTGAATTTGTCTATATGGGCAGTGAACATATGCCTACCGAGCAAGAACAGTTCGATGCCTACAAACGGGTCTTAGCCAACGCGATGGGCAACCCGGTCACGCTGAGAACGCTTGACATCGGTGGTGACAAGACCTTACGTTACATGGCACTGCCCAAAGAAGACAACCCCTTCCTGGGTAACCGCGCCTTGCGATTATGCCTTGACCATATTGATATGTTCAAGACCCAGTTGAGAGCGGCGTTGAGGGCTTCAGCTTTCGGGCCAATGCAGATCATGTTCCCGATGGTAGGCACAATTGACGACATCCGTGCCGTCAAAGCTGTGGTGAATGAGGTCAAGATGGATCTTAAATCGAAAGGCATTGCGTTCGATGAGAAGATCATGGTTGGAATCATGATTGAGATTCCCTCGATTGGATTAATTGCTGACCTGGCAGCCAAAGAAGTCGATTTTGCCAGTGTCGGCACCAATGACCTCACCCAGTATCTGCATGCGGTAGACCGGATGAACCCGGCGATCACCAGCTATTACCAGAGCATGTCCCCATCGATGTTCCGAATTTTGGGACGGATCTTTGCTGAGTTCAACAAAGCCGGTAAACCGATTTCGGTGTGTGGTGAACTGGCAGGAGACCACCTGGGTGCCCTGGTAATGTTTGGGCTGGGCTTGCGTAAGTTCAGCATGAACGCCGCGAATATCAGCCGTGTAAAACGAACCTTGTCGCTATTTACCCTGGAAGAGGCAGAAAACATTGCTAAAAAAGTCCAGAATCTGGACACTGAAGCTGAGGTTTTGACTTATCTCAAGGCTGAAGTGGAGAAAAGAATCTAAATCAGTCGCCTGATTCACATAAAATTAGAGAGGTCGCAAATGGTTGCGACCTCTTATTTTTGCACAAGACCCCAACGGTCATTCGAGAGGTTATAATAAAAAAGTTATCAATTCCAATTTATACGAATGTTCAAAAAAGGAGAACTATGCAAGCAAACACTCCATTCCAGGAAGAAGCAATCAATGCGATCCGCTTCCTGTCCGCTGATGCAGTCCAAAAAGCCAACTCCGGGCACTCTGGCATGCCGATGGGCGCTGCAGCGATTGCTTACACCTTGTTTACCCGCCACCTACGCTATAATCCAGCCAACCCGAAGTGGTTCGACCGAGACCGCTTTGTGCTTTCAGCCGGGCATGGCTCCATGCTTCTCTATAGCCTGTTGTACCTGAGCGGGTATGAAAAGATGACCATGGAACAGTTGAAGCAATTCCGCCAGTTGGGTAGTCTCACCCCTGGTCACCCCGAATACGGTCACACCGAGGGCGTTGAAACAACAACCGGACCCCTGGGACAAGGTTTGGCGGTAGCTGTGGGGATGGCAATTGCCGAAGCGCATCTCGGGGCGGTTTACAACACAGACGAACAGAAGGTTGTCGATCATTACACCTATGTGATTGCCGGCGATGGGGATTTAATGGAAGGTGTTACTTCAGAAGCCTCTTCTTTGGCTGGGCATCTTGGCCTGGGAAAGTTGATCTGCTTCTATGATGATAACAACGTCACTATTGATGGGATGACCACCCTGGCTTTTACCGAAGACCGCGCAAAACGCTATGAAGCCTACGGCTGGCAGGTGCTGCATGTAAAGGATGGGAATAACGTGGCGGAGATCGACGCTGCAATCCAGCAGGCAAAGGCTGATCCGCGACCGAGCATGATTTGTTGCCATACGGTGATCGGTTATGGTTATCCTACCTGGGGTGGAAAACCGGCTTCTCACAGTGGAATCCCCTCGAAAGAAGAATTGGAAGGCGCAAAGCAAGCGTTGGGCTACCCAATTGACCCGATGTTCTATGTCAGTGATGCCGTGCTATCGCATTTCCGCGAAGCACTTGAAAGAGGCGCAAAACTCGAGAAAAATTGGGAACAAACCCTGCAGGATTACAGCCATAATAACCCGGAAAAGGGTGCCGAATTTGAGCGCGCGATAGCCGGAAAACTACCAGAAAATTGGAAGGATGCTCTACCGGTTTTCCCAACCAACGATAAGGGTATGGCAACCCGCTCGGTATCCGGAAAGGTGATTAACGCCCTGGCAGGGATTTTGCCCGAATTTGTGGGCGGATCTGCGGACTTAAGTGGCTCAAATTCGACCGTTATTGAAAACACAGTTGGCTTCCAAAAAGATAGCTATTTTGGGCGAATGATCAATTATGGTGTACGCGAGCATGCCATGGGCGCAATCAACAACGGGCTCAACCAACACGGCGGTTTGATCTCGTTTGCTGCCACCTTTTTTGTGTTTTCTGATTATTTGCGACCAGCGCTGCGAATTTCTGCCCTTTCGAATACAGGCAGCATCTGGATTTTCAGCCATGACAGCATCATGGTCGGCGAGGATGGCCCCACCCATCAACCGGTGGAACACCTGGCGGCTGTACGGGCGATCCCTAACCTGGTGACGTTGCGTCCAGCAGATGCTAACGAAGTGTCCGCGGCATGGAAGGTGGCCATCGAACGACGCCATGCTCCCACACTCTTGGCACTGACGCGACAAGCTGTGCCTACTTTTGATCGTGAGAAGTACGCCAGCGCAAGCGGGCTTGAGAAGGGTGCCTATGTGATGGCAGATTTGGGACCCGGAACGGTGCAGTTGGTCTTGATGGCAACTGGCTCGGAAGTCGACTTAATCGTCAAGGCAGCGGAAACACTGGCAGCAGAAGGCGTGGGTGTGCGTGTGATATCCATGCCAAGCTGGGAACTGTTTGAGCAGCAGCCCAAAGATTACCAGGATGCAGTCCTGCTTCCTGAAGTCAAGGCTCGCTTAGGTGTAGAAGCCGGCGTAAGTATGGGCTGGCACAAGTGGGTTGGTGCCGAAGGTGAACTGGTCACTATCGATCGCTTTGGTGCCAGTGCACCAAGCGGAATCCTGGCGAAGGAATTGGGTCTTACGGTCGAAAATGTGTTGCAGAAATGCCGAGAATTAGTAACGAAGTAAGCTTCAATTAGTAATTTGATTTGAGAACAGGGCGACTTTTAGCTGCCCTGTTTTTATATCGCGAGATGGTTTTGGGTCGGGTTTTAAACCCGCCCATACGATGGTTTGTCGTTGGAGGGGTTTATCTCCTTCCACCAACATCCAAATAGGGCAATAAAGCGGCTGGAGACGAGCCCCAGCCCTACGAAAAAGAACGGTTCGGAGGGGGTTTATCTCCCTCCGCCAATATCCACATAGAGCAATAAAGCGGTGGGAGCGAGCCCCAGCCCTACGAAAAGAACGGTACGAAGGGGGTTTATCTCCCTCCGCCAACATCCACATAGGGCAATAACGCGGCTGGAGACGAGCCCCAGCCCTACGAAAAAGAACCGTACGGATGGGGTTTATCTCCTTCCACCAACATCCACATCAGCCAACGAAGCGGCTGGAGACGAGCCCCAGCCCTACGAAAAGAACGGTTCGGAGGGGTTTATCTCCCTCCGCCACCATCCACATAGAGCAATAAAGCGGCTGGAGACGAGCCCCAGCCCTACGAAAAGAACGGTACGGAGGGGAATTATCTCCCTTTGCATCTGTGATGGAACAGGCAGGCCAGTTCCCTACAAAGGTTTTCTCTGTATGCCAGTATTTGGAAAGGTTTGAAACACGCCCGTACAGTGATTGTTTAATCCCTTTCGCCAGTTTCAACAAACTTCACCAACTCACCTACACTCATTTCCTTGACCCCAAGCCGCTCAACAGTACGACCTTTGCGCCGGTAATCTGTACCATGGATATAGCAGGCCAGGTTGATGATACTGTTGATGCCATTGACCGATACGCCATAGGTGCTTCCGAAGGAGGCGATCGGCACCAGGCTCATTGGGATTTCCTCTGTAATATAGCGATGGTTGAGCGTTCCGGGTGCCTTGATCCCATAATATCCGGTCTGATTGTGCATGGCTTCGTAAAGGTTATCACCGGTTGCGTTGTATGCCAGTTCCAACCATTCCAATGCATTTCTTGCTCTTATTCCAATAGCAGAAGCGACAGTGACGCGTTCACGGTCCAACACTTCCAAAACCTTGGCAACCGAGGGGGTGACACCATCGACGTAAAACTGGAAATCGCCGGAGGTTGCTTCGATCCAGCCAGCATTGAGCAACGCCAGGGCAGGATGGAAGATGGCACCCATGTTGTTGAGCCCGGTCTGTAAAACGTTCTTTCCATCAATAAACTGTGGAAAAACTGGTCTGATCGCTTCCAGGACCTCGGCAGTACGCGTTGCAGGCAAAGCCGCCAGTGGTACAGCTTCTTTGATGCGGAAGATGCGTGCCTGGCTGGGTCCTTCAGAGCGGCTGGCAAAGATAAAAGTTTCTGCCTCGGCAATGATCGGATTTGTGGAACAATTCATCTGTTTGAGGGTGTAGCGAAACTCGAGCGTGCCACCTGTGCGACCAGGATTTAGGATGACGATATGATCATCCCTTAAGAATGGCGCTGCAGCTACGGCAATATCGTAATGGGCGGAGGATGGCACCACCACCATAACAACATCAGCCTCCCTCAGAGCCTCTTCCATATTGTCCGTGACTTTATAAATCTTGCCAAAGCCATGTGGATCGACCGGACTTTCCAGGTCAATTCCTCCACGAAGACGGATGATCTCAATACGGCTGCCAGTTCGATTGTACAAAGTTACCTGGATACCCAGTAGTGCGAGGTAAGCTGCCATTGCTTTACCTCCGTTACCTGCGCCGAGTACGGCATAACGATAAGTCTTATCCATATATTCCTCAATTCATATATTCTTTTAAGCGTTCTTGTTCGGAGATCGGATCCCCATTGTTGTCAACGGCTTCACTGGCGCCATGCAAAACACGGGTGTTGATTTTGCCTGGAGCGAAGGGATTATTCTTTAGCTGGGGAGCGTCCAGGATGCCGAGCTTGACAGCTCTGTTCAGGTTTGCCGGGTCTGTAAAAGGATCCTTGGTGCTCTCCAAAGATATGTTTTTAATCGCCTGCAATGTAATATGTGTTTGCTCGATCAGATACTTTTTGCGAGCCTGCACCTTGGGGTCAAACGTCATATCCGGTTGACCATTAAGGGCGTTTTCGATGCTGCGCCGGGCTGCCAGGCTGGCTTCGATGACATCTGCTGCCGTGGCAGCGTGATCTGCTTCGGTGTGACCGACAATGTGAATGATGTGCGGCTGCAGCGCCATCTGCAAATAGATGCTGGTTGCCAGGTGGGCGCGGGCAGCGTTATCCTCCAATGGGTAACTGAGCAAGCCAGTCCGTGTCTGCCGCCAGATGTGGAAGTTTTCGTCTTCCAGAGGGGCGATCATTTCCAGGATGGCGAGCATCTTTGCTAGGTCCATGGCATCCGAAACGTTAGGCGGGCTGTTGAACATCAGTTGGGCGATGTAATCTTTGACGCCAAAAGCTTTGGCGTTATAAGCCGCGAGAAAGGCAGAAGCAACGTAGATCACATCGGGTGCGTCACGCATACCCCAATGATGCGGTTCGTTTAATTCAACCGGAATATTACGCTCTCCGTACCAGGACATCACCAGTTGGTGATCGCGAATGGATTCTTCCAGGGTGAGCGGTCCACGCCCATCCATCAGGTTGAACCAAAAGAGCGGGATGGCGCACCAGGCAATATTGATTGTTTCCACATACATCTCAGCCAGGCGGATAAAGTCGTCCGTACCGGAATAAGTACGCAAGAGAGGGAAGTTGCCAGTCCGTGAAGCCTGGTAGAGCTGGCGATAGTCTTCAGCGCTGCGCACAGGCACACCGCCTGCGCCGGTGGTGCGTGGATTTTGGCGTTCAGGATGAAAAAAGTTTTCCTGTGCGTCCTGGTCGGTACCGAGAGAGATCACGTCCAGCGCTTTGGCTTCCGCGATCTCTCGGATACCTTCGATGCTGGCTGGCATGGTTGGTAGGCCGAAATGGTGGCGTATGAGCGGGAAAGGCTGCTTCCAACGAATGCGCTCGATCGTACTTTGAGGGTAAATTGATTCACCAGGAGTAGATCGGTCCTCTCCACGAAGGTAGGCAAGGATATCTTCACGGCTTTGACTGCCGTCGAAGATCTGGTCAAAAAAGCCTTCCAGCGCTTCGGCTTTATGTGAGACTGGTGGGGTGCCGCCAAATGCAAAGCGCACACCTTGTTCGTGGAGATCGGCAGCCGCTTCTGCAAACTCTGCCAGGAGGCGCTCGCCGGTGTCGGGGGTAAGGCGGTAAGAAACGCCGACCAAGTCCGCTTTCTCACGACGTGCTACTTCAAGGAAGGTCTCGATTGGAACAGCCGGACCCAGAAAGATGGTCCTCCATCCAGAAGATTCTGCTAATCGAAGAAAATTACTTACTCCAGCAACGTGAACACATTCCCCCAGGGCACCAGCAACAACTGTTTTCATAGAAACTCCTGTTTAGACCGGATATGTGTCATGCCCGAATTCACATGGGCGCTCTGCCTGACTGACAGGCAGACAATATTTTTATTAATCTTACCCGAAAATGACGGATGCTTTTTCATTGTTCAACTTTACATGGGTTGTTTGATTAAATGGTTCCAAAATTATCAGAAGTTATAATAGCGGCAAGACGCGATTTGAAAGGAAGAAAATATGTCATCAGCACTGCTTGTTGTGGATATGCAAAACGACTTTTTACCGGGTGGAGCGTTGGCGGTTCCTGGTGGGGATGAAATTATCCCGGAAATCAACCGCTTAACCAAAGAGTACGACCTGGTGGTCGCCACGCAAGACTGGCACCCACGAAACCACGGCAGCTTTGCTTCGCAGCACCCTGGAAAGCAGCCTTATGAAATGGGAGAGTTGGCAGGAATACCACAGGTATTTTGGCATGATCACTGCGTGCAGGGGACTTATGGCGCAGAATTGAACAAGTTGGTAGACCAGGAGCGGGTGGAAGCCATCTTCAGAAAGGGCATGGACCCCAAAATCGACAGTTACAGTGCCTTTTTTGACAACGGTCATCTGAAAGCGACCGGTTTAGAGGGGTATCTCAAAGGTCGCGACGTTACTGAGGTGCACATTGGCGGTCTGGCAGCGGATTATTGTGTTTGGTATACGGCTAAGGATGCGATCGCGCTTGGGTTTGAAGCTGTAATCCTGCTTGAGGTTGTCAGAGCTATAGACCCGGATGGTTTTGAGAGAATCAAGCCGGAGTTTTTGGCTTTAGGTGGAAGATTTCTGTAGAACTAAGTTTACTACTCCCTCTTTAAAGGGGGCAGGGGGATGAGAGAGAGCTTGTCATTGGACTGGAGCGGAAAAGTGGACACTAAGTTTGTCTAGATTGGTATTCAAATTCCAATGGGCTTAGGTAGCCCAAGGACGAATGAATTCTGGCACGATTGTACCAGCTCTCAATGTAC